>Ga0184605_10000324_pt1 | contig 13977 bp, 14 predicted proteins | sample PLM0_30_coex_FD_132995 | JGI IMG/M metagenome (GOLD analysis project Ga0184605, IMG submission 132995) | Groundwater sediment microbial communities from an aquifer in East River, Colorado, USA - PLM0_30_coex | ecosystem: Environmental > Terrestrial > Soil > Riparian zone | place: USA: East... | reverse complement strand
TTGAGTCCACGCCCGCGGACTAACGCTTGTTGGATTCTAGATTGTCGCGCGGTCGGTCGGCGCGAGTGTCCTCTGCGGCCGCAGTCCTCGCTTGCGGCTGCGCCGCACCGCGCCGGGGCGGCGCTAGCTTGCGGGATAGCGGCCTACGAGGACACTCGCACCTCCCTCCCTCTCGAGATCAATTCGAAGCGCCGTCGCGGTCTCGACCTCAATATCCGGTGCGCGCGGGCGTGGTCCCGCGCGACTCCGGGCTGCTGTGATTCAGAACGGGAAGGAGGTGGCGACTGACCGGCGCGTGGATCCAAAAAGCTACGACGCGCGATCGACCAGCGGACGCGGGTTCGAGACGGGCATGGACCGACGGAACAAAAGCCGCAGCTTCTCGTCGGTGAGCGACTGCATGATCTTCTCCGGCGTGACGCGCGAAGTCACGCTGCGCGACTCGGGACCACTCCAGATCTCCCAGGCGTAGCGGTCGTAGCGCGCGGTCTTGCCGCCCGGATGGTGAAACACGATCATCGCGTTGCTTGCCCCAGGCACTTGAACTTCGACGCCCCAGTTGGTCCCATCCGGGCCGCGCCACGGTCTCATTACTCTTGCCATTCTTCCGTCAGTGAGATGCCAACGCGAGCGGATGCAGCCGCTGCCGGCCTACGAATCCCGCGTCAATTTCGTGCCAGTACATCACGCTCGGCTCGCCCAGCTTCCAGCAGTAGTAGACATCGCGCCCATCTATCTGCCCACGAAAATCCACGAGTCCGGTGTCCATCCCTTTGCAGATGACGCCGAGGTCGTTCAGCTCGGCGATGTAGCTCTCGATATCCCTGGCTAGACGCTGTGCTTCGCTCTGAAGGAGCTCGGCGATGGCGTCGGGATGCTCAGGACTGGAGCCCACCGTCGCAAGCTCGAACTCCGCGACTTTGTCTTCCCACAGTTTGTGCTCGCGCACGAGATCGGCGACGATCCTGCCGACCAGAGGGAGGGTGCGGTTGGCTTCTTCGATTGTGAAGATTCTTTCCATGACACCTACACTGACTGTATTGCCAGAGATGTTCAAGTATTGCCTTTCCGTTTCCTCGCGCCCCTGCCCTTCTCTTCCAGTACCCTTTCCTGAAGTCTGATCTCTCGCCTCTTCTTCGCGGCCTCGTAGCGCCTGATCTCCTCCGGCGTCTCGGGCTTGAGCGGCGGCACCGGCACCGGCTTCCCGTTTCGATCGACCGCCACGAAGGTGAGATAGCACGAGTTGGTGTGTCGCCTCACGCCGGTGAGCAGATTCTCCGTTTCGACCCGCACCCCGATCTCCATTGACGTCCTGCCGACGAAGTTGACACTCGACTTCATGATCACGAGATCCCCGACGTGGATCGGCTCCCGGAAATCCACGCGATCGACCGAGACAGTCACGCACGCGAGCCGCGCGTGCCGGATCGCCGAGACGGCGGCGGTCGTGTCCATCATCGACAGCACCACACCCCCAAAGACGTGGCCGAGCACGTTCGCGTGCTGCGGCATCATGAGCTGCGCGGTTTCGTGCTGGGTCTCGCTGACTCGACGCGCATTGTTGGCTGAGCTCACGTCTGTCGTCCCACTGGTCTCCTTGTGGGCGTCTTGGCCATTGGCTGCTTCCGCGATACCTGCTGGATCCTCTCGCCGTAGGACGTCGCGTCGTTGAAAGCCCGCGCGAGCGCACGTCGCGTCCGGGCATCCACTTTCGGCTTGTCGAGCCAGAAGATCTGGACGTAGCTCGACGCGACCAGCCCAAGCTTCCACTCCCGGCCGCGGTGATCTCTCATCGCCAGCGCGTTTAGCTTGTGGGCCGAGTCGTAGCGGGAGATGACATCGAAGCCGTCGTGCCTCCAGCGGCGGTTGGAGAAGCCGCCTTCACCCGCCGCTTCCTGAACCGTCGAATCACGAAGCATGCGGTCGAGCTCGACGGGTTTGCCCGTCCGGAGGTCGATCACCACGCGCGTAGTATCGTCCTCACCGTGTTCGTCGGTGCGCTCGATCGACAGCCGGTGCTCGAGCGCGACGTACGGTCCGAGCACGTTGAGAATGTCCGTCTCGCCGACAGCGGAGACTTCGATGGAGTCGTCGGGATCGTCATCGGGTCCCAGGATCGGGGCGCGGGGATGCCGCCGCCGATAGTCGCCAGCCATCTGGACGACGATGGTATCGTCGTAGATGATGGCAGAGTCGCCGCTTGCGAGGTCGCGCCGGAAGACGCGCTCTCCACTGAAAAGCGCGCGGGGGAACGAGCGGTCGATCTCTCCAATGTAGATCTCGTAGTACAGGCCGCCGGTGCGCGCCAGGATCAGCGGTGATCCGCGGATGCGGAGACCGGAGTTGTCGCTACGGACCCAGTAGGTCTGGTCTCCCGCGGAGACCAGAAACTCGCCGGTCGGCGGAGGCGGAGGCGGGAGCGCGCAGGCCCCGGCGAGGACCAGCGTGACGGCTGTGGTGTATCGCATCAGGGCGAAATATATCGGATTCAGGTAGAACGTTCGTCGGCGGCCTTATTAGATTCCACCGTCCCGTCCTCTCCATACAGTAGAAGAATGCATTTCCAGAAGATCACCCTCGCGATCGTGGCGGCGGCGTCGGCCTCGGCGTTTGCCTGCTCGGGCGTGCGCGACGCCTCGGCGAAAAGCACGACACCCACACTTCGAATTGCTCCCGCCGATACCGATACCGTCCGCGCGCCCCATAAGGCCGCTGCCACTCATCCGACGCCGCCGGTTCTCGACTCGCTCATCAAGGGGACTCTTCCCGCCCGCGGACTCTACGTCTTTCGGTATGCGGCGAACCCGCGGCGCATGAAGCATCTGATCGGTATTGCCGACTCGACCGAGATCAACGCATTCGTGATCGATGTGAAGGACGAGTTTGGCCTCAACTTCAAGCCGGCCGATCCTCTATTGAAGAAGAATGCCGGGTCGCAGGCGAAGCTGACTACGCTCGGCGCGCTCGTCGATACGATTCGTGCGCATGGAATTCTGCCGGTTGCGCGCATCGTCGTGTTCAAGGATTCGGTCACTGCGCGCAATAACCCCGAACATACGATCAGAAAGGCGGACGGTACGGCGTGGCGCGACAAGAAGGGCCAGACGTGGGTGAATCCGTACGCGAACGCGATCTGGGAGTACAACTTTCGTGTCGCCGAAGAAGCGATCAAGATGGGGTTCGGCGAGATCCAGTTCGATTACATTCGCTTCCCGGAGCCGTACAAGAGCCTGCCGCCACAGGTTTTCCCCGAGCAGAATGGACGCACCAAGCCGCAGGTACTCAGTGAATTCCTCAGCGCTGCCCGCGACCGCTTCGCGAAGCTCGGTGTGCGCACGACAGCTGACATCTTCGGCCTGGTCACGACCGTTGGTGGCACTCTCGAAGTCGGCCAGAAGTGGGAGCCGATCTCACAATCGGTCGATGTCGTGCTGCCGATGGTGTATCCGTCGCACTATCCGCGCGGCTCCTTCCAGCTCGAGCACCCGAATGCAGTGCCGTACGATGTGATCCACATTGCCATCTCGCGCGCACGGGAGCGTGACGAGAAGCTCGGCATCAAGGGCGAGCACGTGCGGCCCTGGCTACAGGCGTTCAGCATCGGCAATCCGAAGTACGGTGCGCACGAGATCGAGGAGCAGAGGCGCGGAGTCTACGACGCGGGCTACGATGGCTGGGTGCTGTGGGAGCCGGGCTCGAGGTACGACAAGTTCATTCCTGCTCTGGAGAAGACGTTCGTATCTCGAAAGAAAGTGCCTCCGGTGCCGCGACCGGCCAACAGGCTCGACTAGGGGCAGCGACTGGATCGCGATGCGATCTGGCATCCACAAAACCGAAGCAGGGAGCTCTAAGCTTTGCAGCTAAATCGCTTGGAGCTTTTCCGTCGGCGTATGGATCTGACAAGGCGGCGTTGTTACCGACTCCTAGGAATTTGAGGAAGCGCGCCATCCCAGACTGTCACGCGTCTCCAACGCCAGTATGAAAGCTCCCAGCGAAGCAGCTTGTAAGCTTACAGCTCCCTGCTTCGGTATTCTTTGCGCTTAGAAGAAACGTGAGTCTCAACGCCGAGATGCGATACTATATTATCGCCGATGCAAACAACCGCCACGATCTCCGGCATGACCTGCGCGCACTGTGTCCGCGCCGTGTTCACCTCCCTCGCGGGAGTCGAAGGGATCAAGCGTGCTGATGTCAGCATCGGCAAAGCGGTAATCGAGCACGACGGTACTGTAGCACCCGAAGATATCCGCGCTGCCATCGCGCTTGCCGGATACACGGTGACAAAGATCAAGATCGACCGGCCGACTCTTCCACTCGCGCCGTGAAGAAACCGCCGCCTTACAAGCCAAAGGTCGAAGACGAGGAAAAGCGACCGTTAGCCTTTCTTCTCGTGCCGGACATCCTCGTCATGCTCGAGGAGACTCCGGAGGCGATCGCCGCCGAGACCGAGGAGCTGCACGCAAAGGATCTCGCGATAGTCGCTGAGGCGCTGCCGCCCCAGATGGTGGCGCCCTTCCTCTCCGCTTTGCCGGTCGAGCGTGCCGCCGATGTCCTCGAGTACCTGAACGAGGAGCTGCGCGCGGAAGTGCTCGAGACGATGAGCGTGCGGCAGGCGGCCGAGCTCGTCACGGAGATGACGCCCGACGACCGCGCCGATGTGCTCGAGGATCTGCACGAGGAAAGCGCGGAGGAGATTCTTTCCGAGATTCCGGCGGCGGAGCGCGCCGAGACGGAGAAGCTCCTCGCCTACGAGCCGGATTCCGCCGGCGGATTGATGACGACGGAGTTCGTGTCCGTCTCGGAGGACACGCCGGTTGAAGAAGCGCTCGCGGCGGTACGTCGGATAGCGAGGTCAGAGCGGCGCGAAGCGATGAACACTATCTACACAACCGATTCCGCCGGCCGCGTGCAGGGCGTGATGTCGCTGCGCGACCTGCTCGCCGCCCCCGAGGGTGCGAAGGTATTGGACATTGCCTGGCAGGAAGTGAAGACTGTTCCAGCAACTGCCGATCGCGAAGAAGTCGCTCGATTGACGCGCGAATACGACCTCGTCGCTGTCCCCGTTGTCGACGACAACGGCGTCATTCAGGGAGTGGTCACGGTCGACGACGTGATCGATGCGCTCGTCGAAGAGCACACCGAAGACGTGCAGCGCTTCGGCGGAATGGAGGCGCTCGACATGCCCTATACCCAGATCGGTTTCTTTTCGATGATCGGAAAGCGCGCGCCCTGGCTTGCCGCGCTTTTCCTGAGCGAGATGCTGACGACGACGGCGATGGGACACTTTCAGGGCGAACTCGAGAAGGCGGTGGTACTCGCGCTCTTCGTTCCGCTCATCATCAGCAGTGGTGGCAACTCGGGCTCACAGGCGACGTCGCTCATCATCCGCTCGCTGGCGTTGGGCGAGATTCGTTTGCACGACTGGTGGAGGATCGCGCTGAGGGAGCTTCCATCGGGCCTGATGCTCGGCGCGATACTCGGCTTGATGGGAATCGCGCGGATTCTCTTGTGGCAGCATCTCGGATTCGCGCAGTATCCCCATCCGAATCTGCTCGCACTTACGATCGGAGTAGCGCTTGTTGGCGTAGTCACCTTCGGCTCACTCGCCGGTTCCATGCTCCCGTTCGTGTTACAGAGACTCGGTTTCGATCCGGCGAGCGCATCCGCGCCGTTCGTCGCAACGCTCGTCGACGTCACCGGCCTGAGCATTTACTTCTACGTCGCTCTCCTGATTCTTAGCGGGACGCTCCTGTAGCGTCTGGTTATCTTGCGTCGGTCCGTCGGAGGGGATCCTCTTCGTCGGCAGTAGTTGGCTCGGGCGGAGCCCCTAACTGCGCTCCCTCGCTCCGCTCGGTCGCGGGTCTCCTTGTCGCCAACTAGGTGCCTCCTCCGAGGACCCCCTCCGACTACCCGTTCGTGCATCACAGCTGGGCTGAGTCCCGCGCGACCAAGCTGGCGCGCGCCGTGAAGTAAGTGCGCGCGCTCCTTTCGCGACATGAGTGCGCCGAGTGAGTGTCGCGCTCACCGGATCTTCAGTCGGGACCGCGACGCCGTGTCGAAACGATGTCGATTGGGAGGGAGGTGAGGGTGTCCTCGTAGGCGCTTTGCAAAGCGAGCGCGAGGAGGAGACCCGCGACCGAGCAGAGCGAGGGAGCGCAGTTAGTCGCTCCGACCAAGCGAGCGCGGGAGCCCGCGTTAGCGGGCAGGGTTCGAAGAGGATACCCTCGCCGACCGACCGCGCGAAAATCTCAAACCACGCGTCACTGATCCGCGCGAAGGTCGAGCTGTGCGCAAACAGACGGCGCGCACGTTTGTAGCGAAAGCTTCCCTGCGCGCCTAGGTTACAGGCGTCGCAGCAGCACAGCGCGCGTCCCTAGCTAGGAGATGAACAGAATGTCTACCACGCTTCAAAAGCTCGCGGGTGTGTTCGGAGTCATCTTCGTTCTGATCGCGGTGCTCGGCTTCATCGCGCCTGGCGGACTGGTCATGGCGATGGACCCGACGACAGGGATGGTGCTCGGCGTTTTTCCGGTGAACCTGCTCCATAACATCGTCCACCTGGCGTTCGGAGTCTGGGGGCTCGTCGCTTCGCGCTCATGGAGCGGATCGAAGTCCTTCTTCACCATCGGCGGAATCATCTACGTCGTTCTCACGTGCGTGGGATTCCTTTCACCGATGGGCTTCGGACTCGTACCGCTTGGCGGGGCTGACATCTGGCTCCATGGCGTGCTCGCGATCGCGATGCTCGCCATTGGTCTGACCGCGAAGCCGGTCGCTACTGCACCTACCGTGTAGCGCCGACTGTAGCGGTAAGCGGATCCTTATCCAGAACGGCGCCTCCTCCAGTGGGGCGCCGTTTTGCTTTGTCGAAGAGACCGACGCTCGACACGATTCCCTGCTCGAGCCAGGCGTGCTCTCCGCGCAGCACTTCCATCGCGACCTTGTAGAGGGCCGGATCGTTCGCGCCGAAGAGATGATCGAAGTGCACATTGATCCTGTCGCGCGCCTCGAGGCAGAAAGCGTCGGCGAGGCTCACCGCTTCGGGTCTCCCCTGCTTCGACAGCATTTGCGCTCTCGAGCACGCCGCCGACATCGCGAACAGCTCGGCGCCGATGTCCACCGCCCTGAACAGCACCATCTGCCTTCTCTCGAGCTTCGGACCGAAGCGAACCATTGCGTGGAAGATCGAGCGACCGAGGTGGCGCGTCGTCCGCTCGACGTAGCGCACGTGACGAGCGAGCTTGCCGAATTCGCCGTACCTCTTGAACCTTGAGGCGTTGAGCCAGCGCGACGGGTACCACGCCAGATAGAACGGCGTCGCGTTCTTCATCGCCGTGAGCTTCTCCTTGAACGATGACTCGGGGTTGACGATGTTGAACGCGAGCTTGAAGTGGTGATCGACGGCTTCGCGCGCGATGAAGAGGCGCATGATCTCGGACGAGCCCTCGAAGATGAGATTGATGCGGAAATCGCGCATCGCCCTCTCCACGCCGATCGCCGGCTCACCGCGCCGGGCTAGCGACTCCGCCGTCTCGTAGCCGCGGCCGCCGCGAATCTGCAGCGTGTCGTCGATTATTCTCCAGCCCGCTTCGGTGTTGAACAGCTTGGCGATCGCGGCCTCGAGCCGGATGTCGTATCCGCCCTTCTCGTAGAGCGCCGCCGACAGCTCGGCGATCGACTCCATCGCAAAAGTATATGCCGTCATGCGCGCGATCTTCTGCGCGACTGCTTCGTGCTTGCCGATCGGCTGGCCCCACTGCACCCGCTCGTTCGCCCACTTGCGCGTGATGGACACCATCTGCTTCCCGGCACCCGCGCAGCCGGCTGGAATTGTGAGTCGACCGGTGTTCAGCGTGACGAGGGCAAGCTTCAAACCCTTCCCCACTTCTCCCAGGACGTTCTCACGCGGGACCTTCACGTTTGTGAAGCGGATGACGCCGTTCTCGATCGCCTTGAGCCCCATGAAGCGGAGTCGATGAACTATCTCTACACCCGGCATTGATGATTCGACGATAAAAGCAGTGATCTGCTTCACCGGCTTTCCCTTGATCATCTTCTCAGGAGTCCGCGCCATCAACACAAACAGCTCGGCGCGCGTTCCGTTGGTGCACCACAGCTTCTCGCCGTTGATGATGAAGTGCTTGCCATCCTCCGTCGGCGTTGCCGTGCAGCGCATGTTGGCGGGATCAGAGCCGGCATCGACTTCGGTGAGTGCGAACGCCGAGATCGCGCCTTTGGCGAGACGCGGGAAATACTTGCGCTTCTGCGCCTCCGTCCCGAACAGTTTGAGCGGCTGAGGGACGCCGATGGATTGGTGCGCGGACAGGAGCGCTGTAATCGATCCGTCCTTGGACGTCACCATCTCAATCGCGCGGATGTAGCTCATTTGCGACAAGCCAAGTCCGCCGTATTCTTTAGGGATCTTGATGCCGAAGGCTCCCATGTCGCGGAGCTCCTGGACGAGCGGCTCGGGCAGCTCGCCCGTGCGATCGATTTCCTCGGAGTCGACGCGCTCCATGAACGCGCGCAGCTTGTCCATGAATGGTTTTGCGCGCGCCTCTTCAGCCGTGTCCGCCGGCGGGTGCGGATGGATCAGATCGAGACGGAAGCGGCCGAGGAAGAGCTCCCGGACGAAGCTCGGGTGAGCCCACTCGGTCTCACGCGCGCTCTCCGCTACGTCGCGCGCTTCCTTCTCGCTCGCTGTTCCCACCGATATGTCGCTCATGTGCGTCTTAGAAAGATAACTAGTCCAACGATGGAGATTGCCGCAAACGAAAACCACTGGATGGCGTAGTTGCGGTGCGGCCCCTCATCGAGCGGCGCGGCCTCGACACGAGGCGGAACGTTGGACGATTGCGCCGAATCGGTCAGAACGACGTAATAATTGGCGATCGGATAAGGAAAGGCTTTCAGGAGCTCGGCGCGGTTCAGGCGCCTGAATGAGCGCGGGCGGGCCGGATTCGCCGGCGCGAAGGGACCCTTGGTCGGAAACGTTTCGACGAACCCTGCGCCGTTGAGCGTATCGGCTTCGAACCAGGGCCTCGTATCCGCGGTCATACCATCAGGCGAATAAATCCAGCCGCGATTCACCAGGACTGCGGTGTCGTTGTTCGCCCGCAACAACGGCGTCAGAATGTTGATGCCTGGAGATCCGTTGCGTCCACGGAGTGTAAGGATGATCTCCTGCTCATGATCGTAGATTCCGCGCAGGTGCACTCGGCGAAAATGCGCCACTGCCGTATCGCGTGGCAGCGAGTCCAGCTCGACCTCAGGCGCGTTTCGCCTCGCCGCCAGCAGTGCGTTCGCGTGGCGCCGCGCGGAGAGCCGGCGCAGCTGCCAGAACCCGAGCGCGATAGAGATCGCCGCGAACGAGATCGCGAGGATGCTGAGAATCCATTTTCGGAGAGTCAACCGAGAAACACGTCGTTAGAGAGTTGAGGGAGGCTTGTCGCGAATGCGCGCTTCGCGACCAACTAATTCGCTCGCGGGCGGAGGCGGAAGCGCATCCCTCACGCTATCGCGGGAGTCGATCGTTCGGTTCGAAGCTGAATTCGCATCTGAAGCCTCGATTCTGTTCGCCAACCGGCGAATAAATGCGCCGGCAACGAGCAACCCTACACCTCCGGCGAAGATAAGCTTGTACAAAACCAGCTTGAAAACCGCGGGTGGTAGCGAGGGGATGATGTCCATCTCGTAGCCTACAATTGCGCCAATTCCAACGACGAGCCCCAGGACAAGGAGCAGATCTCCGAAGCGGCGCATTATCAGAAAAGCGACATCTGCTCGCCGAGGAGATCGGGATCGACTGGCGTCTGTCCGAGGCGAGATTGCAATTCGCGGGCGGTCGCAGGACTATGGCCGGAGAACGTATTCGCGACGTAGCCGTAGATCTGCGACACCTTCTCCGACAGATCTTCGATGGCGTCGCTCCAGGCATCGATTTCGTGCGAGCGATCGACCTGCACGCGCGAGTAATCGACGAGGTCACGGTTCGGGCCCATCCATCGTATGTACGCGAAATCTGCGGTGGGACGGGAAGCCAGGTTCAGCATCACCTTGCGTGGGATCCACCTGCCATCGCTCAGCGCGAGAGCGATGTTGTGCTCCTTGAGAAGCGCCAGAACGCCCTCCGTGATCCACCCGCGGTGCCTGAACTCGATCGCAATCCTTAGATCGGTCGGAACCCGTCCGACGAAATCCACGAGCGCGGGCAGCTCACCCGGCTGAAAGTCGGGCCCCATTTGCACCAGGATCGGTCCGAGCTTGTCACCGAGCTCGCGCACCCGTTCGAAAAACAACTCTGATGCGCCGGTCATGTCGCGCAGCCGCTGCTCGTGCGTGATCTCCTGCGGAAGCTTGAGCGCGAAGACGAACCCTTTCGGCGTGCGATCGGCCCAGCTCCGGATCGTCGTCGCTGCGGGAGAGGCGTAGAAGGTCGAATCGATTTCGACCGAGTCGAAAGCGCGCGCGTAGACGGTGAGAAAATCGGAGGGCCGCGTGGCGGTGGGATAGAACGGTCCGACCCAGGCGTCGTAGTTCCAGCCTTGAGTGCCGATGTGTATCTCCGCGGACATGGCGTTCAATCGGAAGCCGCGGCGTCCGAATGTCAAGCAGACGAGAGCTACGGCGCGAGTTTCACAGGCATCAGCTCCCGGGCCCGGGGGTCGCGGTTGGCGACGACCTTAATGAGCGGAGGCGACAGGAGCGTCGTCAGCAGCACCATCAGAGCGATCGCGCCGAATAGTGTGGCATCGAGCGCGCCGATCGCCAATCCGGTTTGCGCGACGATGAGCTCGACCTCGCCTCTCGGAAGCATTGCTGTCCCGATGAGCGCCTTGTTTCCCTTGAACCAGACGGGAACGTAAGCGGCGATGAGCTTCCCGATCACACCCACCACCAGCAGCACCAGCGTGATCAGCAGTGTCCTCGGTGCCGCCAGCGCCCGGAGATCGACCGATGCTCCAACCGAAGCGAAGAAGATGGGTGTGAGAAGGCTGCCTATTGGGGCTGCGAATACCAGAACCTCTTCGCGCTGCTGGATGCCGTTGAGAAGCACTCCGGCGATAAAAGCGCCAACGATGATGGCAGACCCGAGCAACCCAGCCAGCGCCGCGAGTGAGAAAGCGAAGATCAGACCGAGCACGGCGATCGTCGTCGGTGAGCGGAGCCGCTTCGCTGCGCGAAACAACGGTGGGACGACGAAGCCTCCTACGAGAAGGGCTATCAAAACGAATCCGAACGCGATCGCACTCGTCCGGATGATGCCCGTCGTCGTTATTGCTGCACCCGCGGCGAAGCTCGCGATGACCGATAGGATCACCAGCCCGATGATGTCGTCGAGCACCGCCGCTCCGAGAACCACCCTGCCCTCTTTGGTCTGCAGGAAGCCCAGCTCGGCCAGCACTCGCGTCGATATCCCGATCGACGTCGCGGTGAGTGCGGCCGCGCATACTATGGCGCCGAGCCGGCCGATACCCATCGCGGATAGCGCTGCAAAGCCGAACGCGAAGGGAAGCATCACACCAATTACTGCGATGACCGTCGCAGTGCCGCCGACCTTGGCGAGCGCGCGCAAATCGGTTGCGAGCCCGATCTCGAACAACAGGATCAACAGTCCAAGCTGAGCCAGTGTATGGATCGCGGGGTCGTTGGGATCCAGAATCCCGAGCACCGAGGCGCCCAGCAGGACTCCTCCCACGAGCTCGCCGAGGATCGCGGGCTGCCCAAGCTTTTCGGCCAATGCTGACAGCGCACGCGTTGTCAGCAGAACGGCCGCGAGGACGAGCAACAGGTGGACGAATGATTGCGCGTCGGTCATCGGTAGGTCTCGAAGAAGCCGGTTCCGGTTCCCGCCAACGTAGTACCATCCAGCCGTCCGGAGATGCGCGCTGTTCCCTTCATTTGAATGAAGTATGGATGCGCGCGCTCCTGATGGGTGTCGGTGGCGATCGCATCTTCGATCGAGATGTCGACCCTGAGCGTGTCTTCGCCGCGTGTATCCGAGAATGTCGCGCGAGATGGAACACGAAGAATCGTCGTACCCGACTGCACGGTACGGCCGTCTTCGTACGAAATGAGCTTCGGACGAAATACGGCGCGGAAACCCAGTGAGTCGATCAGATAAACGAGCACCGGCGGAACCGAAGCCGTGCTGTCAGGCGGGTACACTCGGCCATATAGAAACGTGTACTGTCCGGCGCGTGAAGCGCCCCAGTCCCAGCTGACACCGCGCCAAACTCCCCAGTTGTGATCATGGTACGACTGCGCATCGGTGAGCTGCTCGCATGATCCGTCGATGCACAGCGTTCCGGACGCCGACGCGCGCAACCCAGGCACCGTATATCCCGAAACGAAACCATCGGAACCCATCGAGACGCCCGGAAAATAAGCATAAGGTGCGGGATGAACCCGAAGATTGATCCGGATCCCGCCGGCGCCGCTCGAGCCAGCTCCTGACTCCTCGCGCGCTGAGGCTACGACCTCATAGTCGCCATCAGGCAATACCGTGACGCGGGAATCTCCAAAAACCAGATTTGCGTCGGTCGTCGAGAAGCGTACTCGCGAGCGATCGAGTGTCGTGCCGAATCGTCGTGTCGCACCGCCCTGCTCACGCAGCGTTATGCCCAACTGACCGCCCCACTTTGTGCTGGTGACATCTCCACCAACGATAAACGAGATGAACGCCCACTGCTTTCCGCCTTCCGACAGCACGTTGAAGTAGTGCCACTCGGCCCATGTCTCTCGATGCGCGACGCTGTCTGAAGGAACGTGAAAGTGGTCGATCTCGTGTCTCAGCTCCGCCATTGTCGGGGCGACCCACCTGCGATCTCCATCGTCGTTCTCCCACTTCCCATCGATTATCTCGGGCGCCGCGCCAACCGCTCTCGTCGCGGATGGAATCTCCCCACTCGCATGCACGGGGTATTCCTCCCCGTCCGGCGCGTGAACGTAGAGAAGTCTTCCCTCGATCTGAGGCGCGACCGCAGCAATCTCCTGTGCGAAGCGCGGCGACGCGAAGAGCTGCCGGTACAGGAACGACGCGTGATCGATCGAGAGGAAAAGCCCTCCGATTCCGCCCGTCTTCATGACTTCGACATCGAGTCCTTCCGGCAGAACGGTGATCGATCCTCCGCCAACCAGCTTCTCGTTGCGCGCCTGGGACAGCATCGCCTCGCCGATCGAGAGGAGCACGATCATTACCGCTACGCCGACGCCAAAACCGAAGAAGAGCAGCACCGACCGCCAGGGCCGGTAGGTGATGTTCCGGAGCGCGAGCTGGCCGATCATCCGTCTACCACCCTGCCGTCGCGCATGTGAATCTTCCGACTCGCGGCGCTGGCGAGATCCTCGTCGTGCGTCACGACGACGATCGTCGTCCCATCCAGGTTCAAGCGCTGAAATAACGAGATGATCTCCGCTCCCGTACGCGCGTCGAGCTCTCCAGTCGGCTCGTCTGCCAGGAGGAGCACGGGCCCGTTGGCCAAAGCTCGTGCGATCGCTACACGTTGTTGCTCCCCTCCCGATAGCTCGGACGGGCGATGCCGCTGGCGGTTCCCAAGGTCGACGTACCCGAGCAGCTTCGCAGCCCGCTCTTCCCGCTCCTTGCGGGGAACCTTCGCCTCGGCCATCGGCAGCGTCACGTTTTCCAACGCCGAGAGAATGGGCATCAGATAAAAGCGCTGAAAGACGAACCCCACGTTGTGTAACCGGAATGACGTTGCTTCGCGGTCGCTCATCGCATCGACGCGCTTGCCGGCGACTTCTACGGTTCCGGATGTCGGCTGGTCGATCACGCCAATCAGGTTGAGCAATGTGGACTTGCCGCAGCCGGACGGCCCGACGATCGCGACGTAATCCCCGCGCTCGACGTCCAACGTCACGCCCTGTAGCGCGTGAACACGCTCTGCGCCCAGAGCATAGTCGCGACGGACGTCGCGAAGAGAGACGATCGGCGGGCTCACGCGATCGCCTCGCGCC
>Ga0184605_10000320_pt1 | contig 14036 bp, 14 predicted proteins | sample PLM0_30_coex_FD_132995 | JGI IMG/M metagenome (GOLD analysis project Ga0184605, IMG submission 132995) | Groundwater sediment microbial communities from an aquifer in East River, Colorado, USA - PLM0_30_coex | ecosystem: Environmental > Terrestrial > Soil > Riparian zone | place: USA: East... | reverse complement strand
CCTCGGGGGTTTCCAGGTTGAAGCGCAGCCAGAACGCAAGCACCCAGCAAACGGCGGAAGCCAGCACGTCGTGCGCAAAGGCGAGTGCAGCTCGGTAACCGGGCTTAAGGGAATTCAATGGATTTGTTCTCGCGTCGCCGCCACGCGCAGTCCACCCAGAGCGCGAGCGCTGCATGGAGCGCGACCAGCCCGATGAGAGCGCACAGCTGCAGTGGAAGCGGCTCGCGCAGCGCCCAGAGTGCGGTCGTCCCGCAGGCGAGCATCAGGGCGTATTCGGCGAGTGCGGTCCTGCGGTGGCCCCAGCCCATTCGCACGAGGCGTTGATAGTAGTGCTTGTTGTGCGCTTCCCAGAAACGCTCGCCGGCGCCGATCCGCTTCAGCAAAGTCACAACAGAGTCGGCGATGAAAGGCGCAAAGACCGCTGCCGGAAACCAGAACGGCCAGTCTCCATCGCGCCAGCCCAAGAGGGACAAGACCGCGGCGAGGAAACCGATAGGGACGGACCCGGCGTCGCCCATGAAAACCCGCGCGGGAGGAAAATTGAACGGCAGGAACGCGGCGCCGGCGGCCGCGACAATGGCGCACTCGATCAGCAGGGCGTCGTCCGCGCTCATCCATGCGCCGGCTCCCAGGAACGCGAATCCGGTGATCGTCATGCCTCCCGCGAGCCCGTCGGAGCCGTCCATGAAGTTGTAGAGATTGGTCATCCATAGGATGCCGATCACGATCAGGACGAGCGAGGGGAGCGCTACCGCGGGGAGGGCGCCGAAGGCGAAACCTGCAGCGGCTGCAAGCTGGGCGCCCAAGCGGACCGGAATCGGTAGGCCGTGAAGGTCGTCGAGGTGCGAAAACGCGACAAGTACGGCGGCGGGGAGCACGATCGCGAGCGGGGTTTGCAGGATCGCGAAGCCGGCAAAAACGCCCGCCATCATGGCGATGCCGCCCGAGCGGGGCACGGGACGCTCGTGCAGCGAGCGTTGGTTGGGCACGTCCAGCGGCCATCGGTCCTGTGCCCTCAGCATCCATGCGATGAACAGCAGCGTCATGAGCGCCGAGACGATCGGCGAAACGGGGGCGATTTCCGGGATCGCCACTCACCTAGTCCGCTCGGGGAAACACGGGGCGCATTCTAACGTGTTCCGAGGCCTTCACGTGCGCTCGGATCTGAACCAGCGCGCCGTTTCTGCGAGTCCCGCGTCGAGCGTGTACGGGGGTCGCCAATCGAGCAGCCGGCGCGCTCTGAAGGAATCGATTGCGAGATTGCAGGTCAAGCGTCGGACTTCGTCGCGACGACCCGCGATCATTGCGGCAACGCGCAGAAGCGCCGGCGGCGCGGGAAGGAGTCTTGCTGGTCTCTCGAGTACGCGGGCGATGCGCGACACCAGTTCGGGGGTTGAAACGCTCTCATCGTCGCTTACGAGAAAGGGTCCGCGTGCCGCAGGGTGCTCCGCAAAGCGCGCGATCGCGTCGACGAGATTGCCCACGTAGATCAGGCTGCGGCGGTTGCGCACGCTCGCAAAGGGCAGAGGCAGTCCCGAATCGACCCAGCCGAGCAAGCGCAGAAAATTGGCCTTGACTTCGGGCCCGTATACGAGAGGCGGCCTGATGATCACGAGCTCAATGCCGTTTCGGGCCGCGGTTTCGGTCAAGGCCCGCTCGGCTTCGAGCTTGGAGCGGCCGTAGCAGTCCTGCGGATCGAGCGTGTCGTCCTCGGCGTACGTTCCGCTTCCCGAATCCTCGCCGTGCACCTTCACCGAGCTCAGGAAAATAAATCGGCGGACGAGTCCCGCAGCGGCTTCCGCGAGCCGGACTGCCGCGTCGCAATTGACGCGCCGCATTTCCCCCTCGATAGGGTTTGATCGATGGGCGATCGCGGCGAGGTGGACGACCGTGCCTACGCCGTCGACGAGCGCGCGACGATCGAATTCGGCGGCGATATCCGGGACGAGGATCTGATGCAATCGCGGCGGAACCGCCCCCGGCGGGACGAGCCGCCTTACCGCGGTGCGGACCGTGTGGCCGCGCGCGAGCAGCGTGCGGCAAAGGGCGGTGCCGACGAAGCCCGACGCACCGGTAACGAGGAAGCGCATGTCCGGCACTCAGCGTGCGACGTCCTTCTCGAGCTTGCGCCGCGTTCCGGAAAGAATGTAACGAATCATGCTGCGCAGGTGCCAAAGCAAATATCTGATGTCCCGCCGGCTTTGGCGTCGTGCGAGATGCACGGCGGAGGCGCTCGGGACGAGCCGGATGTCGTAACCCGCCAGCCTGAGCCGGGCACACAGGTCGACGTCCTCGTAATACAGGTGATAACGCGCGTCGAATCCGCCCACCGCGGCAAAAGCGTCCCTTCGAAGCAACATGAACATGCCGCCTACCCAATCCGGAGAGATGCTTTCCTCGCCGATCTCGTAGTATCGCTCCGGCTCCGCCCCGAATGCCTTGCCAACCAGGCTTGAAAGGGTCGGAAACGGACGGGCGCTGTTTTCAACCGCGCCATCGGCGTCGAGAATCAGGGGAGCGACCGCGCCGACAGTGGGGTTCCTCAGCTCCCTGACCAGCGGCAAAAAGGGATCCGCGGTCACGCGAATGTCGGGATTGAGCACACAGAAGAAGTTTCCGCGGGAAAGCTTGAATGCAGCGTTGTGATTGGCGGCAAAGCCGCGTGGACTCGCGTTTCGGATCGTTTTGACGGAAAAAGGAAAAGAGTCGGGATCGAACGGCAGGGCTTCCTCGATGTTGAGCGTGAGGATGACCTCGATTCCTTTCGGCTTGTGCACGCGCAGGTCATCGAAAAGTCGCGCGGCGAGCTCCGCGTGGCCGTGGCTCACGATAGAAACCGATATGAGGTCCGGAATCTCCCCTACCCCGATGTTGCCCGACGCCGTCATCGGCTCAAAGACGAACCGAGAATGTCGCCGGGCATGAGGGTCCGCCTGCCCGCCTAGCGACCCAGCCTGACGCAGAGCAGCAGCGCCAAGTTGCGCATCAAGCCCGGCATGAGGATGCCGTGGCGGAGGAGAATCCGTCTTCGGCCGATCCAATTTCTGCCGGGCAAATTTACGAAGTCCTCGATCAAGGTCCGGTACTCGGGCGCGATCGAAGCGTGGCAGCGCTCCGAGAGAGCCGCCGCCTGCCGGCGCAGCGCACCCATATCCCACAGTGCGAATCCGCCCGCAAGACGCTCGACAAAGGCTTTCACCTGGTAAGGTCGGGCTCCAATCGTGTTGCGTGCGTGCTGGCGATAGGCCACGAGCGGTTCTTCAACGATGCCCACGCGTCCGGCGGCGCGCGCCACCAGCGTAAGCCAGTAGTCATGCACGAGAGCTGCCTGCGGTATGGGCAGCGCAAGCTCGATCAGCGCGCGATTGACCAGCGACGCGCATCCGGTGACCGTATTCTTGATCAACAGGCGGGCGAGACTCGTGCCCCTGGGATCAAAGCCGGAGTAGCGCCAGAACGAGGAATGGCGTTCACGAAGCGTTTCGTCGACGACGGTGAGATCGCTGTGCACCAGAAGGGGAGTGCCGATTCCGTGGCGGCTCTCCAAGCCGCGCATCACGCCGAGCAAAGTGCGCAACTTGTGCGGGACCCAGACATCGTCCTGGTCGCTCAGCGCGGCGTACGGGGCCTTCGCTTCACGAAGAAGGCAGGCGAAGTTTCCGATCGCTCCGAGATGGTCCGAGCCGCTCACGCGAATGATGCGATCCGGGCTCGTACGCCTGTAGTGCTCGATGACCTCTGGCGTCTCGTCCGCCGATCCATCGTCTCGGACGAGGATCCGGAACGATACGCCCTCCTGGTCCAGTATCGATTCGATCTGGGGCCGGAGATAGCGCGCTCCGTTGTAGGTGGCCAGAAGAACATCGATGCTTGGAGAGTCCATTTCTGACGGCTCACCCCTCGGTCGTGTGATTCAATTCGCTGCCGTTCACTGTTGATTTCGTCCTCTGGATTGTCCGACTCGATGCATTCTAATCTACGTCTCTTGCCTTCGGCCGCCTCGAGCGTGCAATATAGGCGAGGCTGTCTTTGCCTTCTAGTTCCTTTGAGGAGCAATGTTAAGTGAGACGCCGAGCACGCATTTACAAGATCGTCAATGACTCTACCCGCAAATCCCTTCCCGAATCACGAATTCTCGATCTTGCTTCATCGGAAGGTGACTTCTCTGCTGAGTTTGCGCTCAGAGGTGCTGAGGTGCTCGGCGTCGAGGGACGGCGTACGAATATCCAGCGGGCTGAGGCGCGCCTCTCCCTCCCCAATCTTAGATTTGTACAAGATGACGTCAGGAACGTATGCCGGGAAAAATACGGAGAATTCGACGTTGTTCTCTGTCTTGGAATTCTCTATCATTTAGATGCGCCCGACTGTTTCAAATTGCTCGAAGCCATCGCGGGGGTATGTATTGATGTCGCAATTATTGACACACACATTAGCCTCAAACGCGATGAGATGATCGAGTACAAGGGGCATGAATACTGGGGCTGGCGATACACGGAGTACAGTCGTGAGCCGACCCCCGAGCAGACGGAAGAGAGCGCATGGGCATCGATCGGGAACCTGCGGAGTTTCTGGCTGACAAAGCCATCACTCGTTAACGCCATCGTTGATGCAGGCTTCAACTCTGTCTATGAGTGTCTGTATCCGGCATGGAACGATATACCATCGGACCGGGTAGCCTTGGTTGCGCTAAAAGGCAAAAAGGAACGAATTCTCGCCGTGGATTTCGATGAAGGGATTTTGGATGAGAGAGTTGACGAGGTGCCAAAGGTCGGCCCGGTCCGTCAGTCAGCCATAAAGCTACAAATTAATAGGTTTGCTCGACTCTTCGGCCTCCGTTGACCGATCGTCAAGCGTTTTTCCCCAGCATCCCGTGACAGGCCTCCAGGCAGGCTTCCCACCGGGGCAGCGCAAGGCCGAAGCGCCGAAGCAGCTTTTCGTTCGACAAGCGCGAATTTCCCGGGCGACGTGCCGGCGTCGGATACTCGCTCGAAGCGATCGGCACGATGCCGGCCGGAGAATCGGGCCGCTCAAGTCGAGCGATCTCCCTTGCAAATCCGTGCCAGGACGTGGATCCCGAGGCCGTAGCGTGGTAAATACCGCGCGCATCTCCGAGCGTGGCGGCACCATGACGGCGGAGAAGTTGTGCGGTCGCTTCCGCCAGCCCCCGGGCGGAGGTCGGAGCTCCGATCTGATCGGATACGACGCGTAGTTCTTTTTTCTCCCGAAGCAAACGCCGAATCGTGAGAAGGAAATTCTCGCCGCGCGCCGAGTACACCCAGCTCGTGCGCAGGATCAAATGAGCGCCGCCGATGTCATGAATCGCCTGCTCTCCGGCGAGCTTGCTGCGGCCGTAGGCGTTGAGAGGATTAGGGCGGTCCTCCTCGATGTATGGCGCATCCTTCGTCCCGTCGAAGACGTAATCGGTCGAATAGTGGATGAGCAGTGCGTGGGCGCGCTTCGCCTCGTCGGCCAGGATGGCGACCGCAGCGGCGTTGATGGCGTGGGCGGCGTGCGGTTCGCTTTCGGCGCGGTCGACTGCCGTATAAGCCGCGGCGTTGATGAGCACTTCGGGCCGCACCGAACGAACGAACGAGACGATCCGATCCGGAACTGCGAAGTCCAGATCCTCACGGTCAACGGCGACGACTTCGCCGAGCGGTGCAAGAGCATGCGCGAGCTCCCAGCCGACCTGCCCGTTCTTTCCCGTCAGCAGGATCTTCACTGAAACACTTCGGCATCGCGCAGCCGCGTCCCTGCGGCGTCTTTGGCCGATAGTGCGGGCACGCCGCCTGGGAGGGGCCAATCGATGTGAAGTTCCGGATCGTTCCAGAGGATGCAGCGCTCGTGTTCGGGGGCGTAGTAATCCGTAGCTTTGTACAGCACTTCGGCAAATTCACTCAGCACGCAGAAGCCGTGCGCAAACCCGGCCGGGATCCACAGCATCTTGTACGAATCGGCATTCAGGCGAACGCCCTCCCACCGGCCAAAAGTGGGTGAGCTGCGGCGGATGTCCGCAGCTACATCGAAGATTTCGCCGGCGACGACGCGGACGAGTTTGCCTTGCGGCTGGCGGATCTGATAATGCAGCCCGCGCAGCACGCCCCGTCCCGAGCGCGAGTGGTTGTCCTGGACGAAACGAGCGCGGATTCCTGTGCGCTCGAATTCCCGTTCGTTCCAGCTCTCGAAGATGAACCCGCGCGCATCGCCGAATACGCGGGGCTCGATGAGCAGCACTTCGGGGAGTCCGGTCGGCGTAACCTTCATTAGTCGCGCCGGCCGTCCCGCAGCAGCGACAGCAGGTAGTTCCCGTAACCGCTATTCCTGAGCGGCGCCGCCAGCGCCTCGAGCTGCGCGTCGTTGATCCACTTCTTGTTCCAAGCGATCTCTTCGGGGCAGCCGATCTTGAGGCCCTGCCTCCGCTCCAGCGTCTCGATGAAATGACTGGCTTCGAGCAGAGATTCGTAGGTGCCGGTGTCGAGCCACGCGTGCCCCCGTCCCAGCGTTTCCACGTGAAGCGTGCCCTCTTCGAGGTAATGGCGATTGACGTCGCTGATCTCCAGTTCCCCACGCGCCGAAGGCTTGAGCGATTTCGCGATGCGCACGACTTGATTATCGTAGAAATAGAGACCCGTCACCGCATAGTGCGACTTGGGCTTCGCCGGCTTTTCCTCTATGCTGATGGCCCGGCCTTTCACATCGAGCTCGATCACGCCGTAGCGCTGTGGGTCCTGCACCCGGTAGGCGAATACCGTCGCGCCCGAGGATTTCTTCGCTGCCTGCCGGAATGTGGGTTGAAGATCGTGGCCGTAGAAAACATTGTCCCCGAGGACCAACGCGCAGGTCTCGGTGCCGATGAACTTCTCGCCGACGAGGAACGCTTGGGCGATGCCCTTCGGCTCTGGCTGTATCTTGTAGCTGAAACTCACGCCCCAGGAGGCGCCGCTGCCGAGAAGCTTTTCGAAGCGCGGCGTGTCATCCGGCGTGGAAATGACGAGGATGTCGCGGATATCGGCGAGCATCAGCGTGCTCAAGGGGTAATAGATCATCGGCTTGTCGTAGACCGGGAGCAGCTGCTTGGATACGACCTGCGTCACCGGGAAGAGGCGCGTCCCGCTGCCCCCGGCAAGGATGATGCCCTTCACGCTTCGCCTCGCTTGGCATAATTCCTCTCGATCCAATTGCGATAGGCGCCACTCGTGACGTGCGCGACCCAGTCCGGGTTGTCCAGATACCAGGCGACGGTCTTGCGCAATCCGGAATCAAAGGTCTCGGAAGGGGTCCAGCCGATCTGAATCGTGATCTTCGCCGCGTCCATCGCGTAACGACGATCGTGCCCCGGGCGGTCCTTCACGAAGGAAATCAACATGGAATGCGGACTCTTGCGATTGGGCCTCGCTTCGTCGAGCAGCGCGCAGATCGAGTTCACCACCTCGAGATTGGTCTTCTGGTTGTAGCCGCCGACGTTATAACTCTCACCGACGCGGCCGCGCTCCAGAACCTGCCGGATCGCGGTGCAATGATCCTGCACGTACAACCAGTCGCGTACGTTGCCGCCTTCACCGTAGACCGGCAAGGGTTTGTGGGTGATCGCGTTCAGGATCATGAGGGGAATGAGCTTCTCGGGAAACTGATAGGGGCCGTAGTTGTTCGAGCAGTTGACGGTCAGCGTCGGGAGCCCATAGGTGTGAGAGTACGCCCGCACCAAGTGGTCCGCGGCCGCCTTCGAGGCTGCATAGGGGCTGTTCGGCGCGAAAGGAGTCGATTCGTTGAAAGGCGGATCATGGGGCCCGAGCGAGCCGAATACCTCGTCGGTCGAGACGTGCAGAAATCGGAAATCCTCGCGCTGAGAAGGCCCTTGCTTTTCCAGCCAGGCCCGCACTTCTTCGAGCAAGGCGAAGGTGCCGAAGATATTGGTTTGAACGAACTCAGCGGGCCCGTGAATGGAGCGATCGACATGGCTTTCCGCGGCGAAGTGAACGATCGCGCGCGGCGCGTGCCGTTCGAGGAGGTGCCGCACCAGTTCCCGGTCGCAGATATCCCCGTGGACGAACACGTGCTCCGGGTTGTCCTTGAGGGCTTGGAGATTCGCAGGATTGCCCGCGTAGGTGAGCTTGTCCAGGTTGATCACGGGCCCTGCGCCTTGCGCGAACCAGTCCAGGACAAAGTTCGAGCCTATGAATCCGGCGCCGCCTGTGACCAGAATAGTCATTCCGAGGCACGCTCCAGCGCCTTCAGTTTCGCGTACTTGTTGAAGCTGTTCATGCAGCCGATCGTGACGTGCACCAAGCCCGGTACGCCGTCGAGGAATCCAAGCCGCCACAGGTAGAACTTGATGAAGCGCAGCAAGGGTGAGAGCACCAACTGCAACGCATTCGCGCGGCGGCCCGCCGCGCGCAGCGATTCGGCCTGCAGGCTCGTGTAGCGGTTCTGCTTGTCGAGGTACTTCTCCAGCGTTTCCGCCGAATCGTGCAGCAGGTCGCCTCGAAGCCTGAGCACAGGCGACCGGGTTACGACCTTTTCATGCACCGACTCGCTTCCCCAGCGCGCATGCTCGCGGTGAAACAGGCGCACGTTCCAGTCGGGATAACCTTCGCCGTGCTTGAGCCAGCGCCCCAAGAAACGGTTGCGGCGCGGCACGGCATAGACAAAGCCGCGCGGCGCCTTGAGCTCAGCGACGATCGCCTCGCGAAGCTCGGGGCTCAGGCACTCGTCGGCGTCAACGCACAACACCCACTCATGGCTCGCGGCGTCGACGGCGAACTGCTTCTGCGCGCCGAACCCGAGCCATTCCTTTCGGATTATGCGTGCGCCACGGCGGGCGGCGAGCTCGATCGTGCCGTCCGTAGAGCCGGAGTCCACCACGACGACCTCCTCGGCGAAGGCAACGCTCGCAAGGCATCCATCCAGCTGGCTGGCCGCGTTGCGTGTGATGACGGTTACGGACAAGGGCATGGGTACGAAGGAAGAGAACGGCAAACCCGTATAATCAGCGGCTTATGCGCGGCATTCTAACCGCCTTTGAAGCCGTCGGGGCGTTCTGATGTGGCGGGCCGCCTACCGGTTGCTCCTTTGGCTCGCTTTCCCCTTCGTGCTTGCGCGCCTGTGGTGGCGTGGGCGGCACGAGCCGGGATACCGGCAGAACATAGCCGAGCGATTCGGTTTCCACCCCACTAGGCCCGCGAGGCCGGTGATCTGGTTGCACGCCGTGTCGGTGGGTGAGACACGTGCCGCGGAGCCTCTGCTGCGCGCGCTACGATCTCGTCATCCGGACTGCGATCTGTTGATTACCCAGATGACCGCAACAGGCCGGGAGGCGGCGCAGCAACTATTCGGCGGCGCCTTGCTCGTTGCCTGGCTGCCTTACGACTACCCTTTCGCCGTCCGGCGGTTTCTGCGCAGCTTCCGGCCTCGGCTCGGCATTCTGATGGAAACTGAAATCTGGTTTCACCTCGTAGATGAGTGTCAACGCTCCGGCGTGCCGCTCTTGCTTGCCAACGGCAGAATGTCGGCCAAGTCGGCGCGCAGCTACGCCGCCGTCGCGCCGCTCGTACGGATCGCTCTGGGAGGCTTGAGCGCGGTCGCGGCGCAAACCACCGAAGACGCCGAACGGCTTCGATCCCTCGGCGCGCGGGATGTGGAAGTCACCGGAAACCTCAAGTTTGACGCTGATCCAAGCGTCCAGAGCGAATCACTCGCGGCGCAATTCCGGCACAGGTTTGGCAGTCGAGCAGTGCTGCTTGCCGCAAGCACTCGCGAAGGCGAGGAGGAACTGCTGCTCGAGGCTTTGGAACAAAACGCTCTCGGCGACGCGATTCTGGTCATTGTGCCGCGGCACCCGCAACGGTTCGACACGGTAGCGCAGCTTCTTGCATCCCGCGGTCTGAAGTTCATCCGGCGCAGCACGAACGCGCCGCTCGACGCCGACTGCGACATCGTGCTTGGCGACAGCATGGGCGAAATGGCAGCCTACTACCGCGCCTGCGATCTTGCCTTCGTCGGGGGAAGCCTGCTTACCTACGGCGGTCAGAACCTGATCGAGGCTTGCGCGGCAGGCGTGCCGGTACTCATTGGCCCCTACACATATAATTTCGCGCAGGCGGCCGAGAGCGCGGTCGCAGCCGGCGCGGCGCTGCGGGTCGACAGTGCCGAAGAAGTGATACGGCTGGCACGATCCTTACTTCAGGACGCGGGGCTGCGCGAGCGAATGGGAAAAGCTGGGGTCGCTTTCTGCGCTGCGCATCGAGGTGCCACCGAGCGGACGCTCGCGATCTGCGAGCGACTGCTTGGGTGACTGCGGGAGGTCAATTCGTCCCCAGCAAGCGGTTCACCTCTTCGACGTCGGCTTCGCCTAGAGTCCCCGAAGCCGCCTTCAAGCGCAGGCCGTTCAGGATCGTGTCATAGCGCGCCCTCGAAAGATCGCGCAACGTACTGAAGACCTGTTGCTGGGCGTTCAAGACGTCGATGTTGATACGCACGCCGACCTCGTAGCCGAGCTTGTTCGAATCGAGCGCGCTGCGGCTGGAAACGAGCGCCGCCTCCAGAGCCTTCACCTGGGCCATCCCATTGGTCACGCCAAGATAGGACTGGCGAGCGGATAACGCGGCGGTGCGCCGCGCGCCTTCCAGATCCTGCTGCGCTTTTTCGCGATTGGCGACCGCTTGCCGGACAAGCGAGCTGACATTTCCTCCCGCGTAAAGGGGAATGGCGAGTTGCAGTCCGATCGTTCGGGTCGTAGAGTCCGAAGGAGTGTTGTTGGTCGATGTGGCACTGATGCTCGACGCGCCCACACCCGCGCTGCCGACGATGTTCAGCGTGGGCAGGTGCCCGGAGCGGGCGCGTTCGATCTCGCGTACGGCGATTTCGAGCGCGGCTTCCTGCGCGCGCGCCGGATAGCCCTGGCTCGCGGCAACAGTGGCCCAGTCTTCCATCGAGTTCGGCTTGGGCGGATTGAGCTCGATGTTGGATTTCAACGGCTCGAGCCGCTCCGGAAATTTCCCCACGATCTGCTGCAAAGTGCGCTTCCTGATTTCGAGATCGCTTTGAGCTGCGATTTCCTGAGAGATCGCGAGATCGAAGCGCGCCTGCGCCTCGTGAGTATCGGTGATCGTTGCGGTGCCGACTTCGAAATTGCGCTTGGCCTGGGCGAGTTGCTCGGAGATCGCCACCTTCTGCCCTTGGATGAATGCGAGGCTGTCCTGCGATGCGAGCACGTCGAAATAGGCCTGCGCGACCCGCACTATCAGGTCCTGGGTTGCTTGGCCGAATGTGGCTTCGGCCTGTACCGCCTTGAATCCGGCTTCTTTATACACCTGAATGTTCTGCCAGTTGAAGAGGGGTTGCGTGAGAGTCACGGTGAACCCGTTCGAATTCCCCTGGCGTTTCGACTCTGGGATGGGGTTGCCTAGTGAATCCACGGCTCCGCGAAACGAGATGTTGATGTCGTTGTACTGAGTGAACGCGGTGGCGTTCACCGTCGGCAGTATCTGGGCCAGACCCTGCGGCAAGCTCTCCAGTCCGGCATCGCGCGTCGCCCGCGCCGACGCGTAGGTGGCATCGTTCGCGAGGGCGTCGCGGTAGATCTGCAAAAGGTCGGCTGCGCGCGCGGGCACCACCGACAATGCAATGGTCAGCGACAGCGCGAGCCAAAATCGTGGCATGACTGCTTCAACCGCTAAAATTCGAAGCGTGCCGGCTGCAGCGCGTTCTTGAGCGGGGCAAGACAGGTCTCGAACAGATCGGTGGTATGGCATGAGGCTTCGCCGACGCTGGTAACGAGCCGCGCTTCCATCACGGGCGGATCGCCCACGACCGCAAAAAGCCGCCCCCCTGCCTTGAGCTGCAAGACCAATGTGTGCGGCAAAATCGGCGTGGAGCCTGTGAGCACGATGACGTCGTAAGGCGCATGTGTTCGCCAGCCTTGCGCCGCGTCCCCAAGCTGGACAGTCGCGTTCTCCACGGCGTTGCGCCGAAGATTCTCCTCTCCGAACGCCTTCAGCTTCGGATTGATTTCAACAGAGTACACATGGTGCGCCCGGGCGGCGAGAAGCGCGGCGAGGTAGCCGCTTCCGGTGCCCACCTCGAGCACGCGTTCGTTTTTCTTCACCGCCAGCTCCTGCAGGATGCGCGCCTCGACCTTGGGCTGCATCATGCGCTCGCCCTCGTCCGCGCCCTCGTACAGGGGAATTTCGAGATCCGAGAAGGCAAACGCCCGGTACTCGGCGGGGACAAACTCCTCGCGGCGCACCACGTACAAGAGGTCGAGCACATCCTGATCGAGCACCTCCCAAGTGCGGATCTGCTGCTCGACCATGTTGAAGCGGGCCTGCTCGACACTCATAGGACTGGGAAGTCGCGCGAAAGGCGCCGATTCTAGCATTGTTTGCGGAGTGTTCCGGCGCGCAAACATTCAGTCGAGTGTCTCGCGCTAGCGAGCGAGCGCCACAGTGCCGGCGGCGAGCAGGAACGCAACGATCGGCCAGAGACCCAGAAGGATTTCCGAGACCTCGTTGCCCTTGAGCAAGATCCCGCGAAGAACTAAAATCGGCAATAATTTGTTGAACAGGCGCCCCGCGGTTGAGTTTGTTGAGTTGATCCGCTTGCCAACCCCCACCGCTTGGAGTAAGTTCCTTTCGAGCAACGTAGGGGTCCTGACCGAGCAGACTTGCCTGGGCGGGTGAGAGCAAACCCTTCGAACCTGATGCGGATAATGCCGCCGCAGGGAAGCGTTGAACGGCTGGTCCTTCGCTCCCCTGCGGTCTGTGTGTGAGAGGAGCACCATGAACGCCAATCCAAAGTTTCTCGCCCAGACCGCGCGCGTCGATGACGCAGCGGTCAAACCCATGCCGAACTCGCGCAAAGTCTACGTCGAAGGCTCGCGCAGCGACCTCCTTGTGCCGATGCGCGAGATCGTTCAGTCCGACACGCCGGCCTCGTTCGGCGCGGAGAAAAACCCACCCATCTTCGTCTATGACACCTCGGGCTCCTACACCGATCCGCGGGTCAAAATCGACATTCGCACCGGCCTGGCTCCGGTGCGCGCGAAGTGGATCGAAGAGCGCGCCGATACGGAAGAATTGCCTGGCCCGACTTCGAGGTACGGTCTCGAACGCCTGGTTAATCCAAAGCTCGCAGAGATGCGCTTTAGCCTGAAAAGGAAGCCGCGCCGGGGGAAGTCTGGCCGCAACGTAACCCAGATGCACTATGCGAAAAGGGGCATCGTCACGCCGGAGATGGAATATATCGCGGTCCGGGAGAACCAGCGCTGCGAAGCGCTCCCGGAATTGATCACCCGGCAGCACCAGGGCGAATCGTTCGGGGCGTCACTGCAGAAATTCATCACCCCGGAATTCGTGCGCGAGGAAGTGGCTCGCGGCCGCGCCATCATTCCGGCGAATATCAATCATCCCGAAACCGAACCGATGATCATCGGCCGCAATTTCCTGGTGAAGATCAACGCCAACATCGGCAACTCTGCTATCAGTTCCGGCATCGCCGAGGAGGTCGAGAAAATGACCTGGGCGATACGCTGGGGCGGAGACACGGTCATGGATCTCTCAACGGGCAAGCACATTCACGAAACGCGGGAATGGATCATCCGCAACGCTCCGGTGCCGATCGGCACGGTGCCGATCTACCAGGCGCTGGAGAAGGTCAACGGCAAGGCCGCCGAGCTGACCTGGGAGATCTACCGCGACACCCTGGTCGAGCAGTGCGAGCAGGGGGTCGACTACTTCACCGTGCACGCCGGCGTGCTGCTACGGTACATCCCGATGACCGCGCGGCGCCTGACGGGCATCGTGTCGCGCGGCGGATCGATCATGGCCAAGTGGTGCCTCGCCCACCACCAGGAGAACTTCCTCTACACGCACTTCGAGGAGATCTGCGAGCTGATGAAGGCGTACGACGTGTCGTTCTCGCTCGGCGACGGCCTGCGTCCCGGTTCGATCTACGATGCGAACGACGAAGCGCAGATCGCGGAACTCAGGACGCTCGGCGAATTGACCGATACCGCCTGGAAGCATGATTGCCAGGTGATG
>Ga0184605_10000317_pt1 | contig 14082 bp, 8 predicted proteins | sample PLM0_30_coex_FD_132995 | JGI IMG/M metagenome (GOLD analysis project Ga0184605, IMG submission 132995) | Groundwater sediment microbial communities from an aquifer in East River, Colorado, USA - PLM0_30_coex | ecosystem: Environmental > Terrestrial > Soil > Riparian zone | place: USA: East... | reverse complement strand
CGCTCATCGCTCAGGTAGTGGAGCGCGACTCGATTGTTCTGGTGCGGCACTTCTATCGGAGCCGCATCGCTCGCCGCCCGGTCGAGATCGGCAACGAACTCGCGGGCGGACTGCGCAAGGTCGCTCCCGACCTTCAGGATCGGCACGAACTCCCAATCCGTCGGCAACGCTGCGTCTAGCGCCCCCAACGCGTAGGTGATGCCGCCCCATTCCTCGACCGGCGCGTCGCGCGGGTCGCGACCGTGGATCACGTCCCAGACGAAGCTGCCCATAACGCCGACCCGCTTTTTCCGCGTCATCGAATTGTTCCGCGTCGCATCACTTCAGAGCTCGCCAAGCGTTTGCATTTTGAACGTGGCGATGGCTCCGACGACGCCGGCGGAGAGGGGAAGCGCGCCCGGAACTATGCGGCACGCATCGACCGCGGGCTTGAACGCGCGTCGCTTGACTTCCGCGCGCAATGGCCGAAAAAGCGCATCTCCCGCCTGAGTGACTCCTCCGGCAAGAACGACCACGTCAGGATTGAAGATGTTCAAGAGGTTCGACACGCCGGCGCCAAGAAACCGCGCCGTCTCTCGCACCACTTCTCTCGCGATAGTGTCACCGCGCTTTGACGCCTCGTAGACTGTCTGCGCCGTGATCTTCTTCGCATCGCCATCCACCATTCCAATCAGAATCGATTCGCCTTCGTCTCCCCGCAGGGCCTCACGCGCACGCTCGGCGATCGCGGGACCGGAAGCGTAAGCTTCCAGGCAGCCGTAGTTGCCGCACTTGCAGCGGCGGCCGGTGGAATCGATGGTCGTGTGGCCGATCTCTCCTGCCACGTCTGACGAGCCGTGGTAAAGCTTTCCCTCGAGAATGAGTCCGCCACCAATTCCTGTTCCGAGTGTCATGCCGACTACGTTGCGGCCTCCAACCGCGGCGCCGCACCAGAATTCTCCGAGTGTCGCACAGTTGGCGTCGTTGTCGAGCGTCGCCTCCAGATGCACGCGCTTCGCGATCTCGTCGCGCAACGGGAAATTCTTCCAGCCGAGGTTGGGCGTCACGATCACGATGCCCTTCGCGCGATCGAGCGGCCCTGGTGATCCGATGCCGACGCCGAGGAAGTCGGATCGCTCCGCTCCCGTCTCAGTCATTGTCTGGGCGATCACCTGCTCGATCATTCCGACGATCCGGTCGACGACGCCAACCGCACCACCGTCGGCGAGAGTCGGCGTCGTGCGCATTGCGATCTCGCGGCTCCCGTCGAGCGGCATCGCGCCGGCCACGATGTTGGTGCCTCCGAGATCCACTCCAATTATGTAACGCTCCTTCACGCTCATACGGGCACCGGTGGGTTGAGGACTTCGGTCAGCAAGCTCGATACGTAATCGGGCGTCAGCTCGCGCATGCAGCGCCAGTGGCCGAGCGGACATCGTTGCGGCCCGTGACGGTCGCAGGGCCGGCAGGACAGACTCGCGTGTCCCGCCACGGCGTGCCGCTCGGCGATGGGACCAAACCCGAACTCAGGCACGGTCGGCCCGAAGATCGTGAGGGTCGGCGTCCCCATTGCCGATGCAAGATGCTGCGGTGCAGAGTCGTTTGTTACTATCGCCTGCGCACGTCCGATCAGCTCAGCCGAAGTTAGGAGCGGCAGGCCTATTCCGTCGATCGTGGAGCCGGCCGGCACCGCGCCGATAATCTGTGCTGCGGCTGCCGCATCCGCCTGCGAACCGATGACTGCGATCTTGAAATCTTCGGCCAGCCTTTTCGCGAGCTCGTGATAATACGGCCAGCGTTTGGTTCCCCAGGCGCTGCCGGGGGCGAGCGCCACAAAGGGCTCGTCCATGCTTCCACTCTGGCGCAGGAGCGTGTCGACCCTGTGGCGCTCCTCGTCCGACGGATAAAGACGCGGCCGAATCTGATCGCGGCTCGGCGAGCCGTCGCGGTCCCACATCGCCAGGCTCCACAAACGCTCGGCGTGGTGTCGGTCCGGACGATAAGGAACCTGTTTCGTGTACAGCGCCCGTCCAGTCGAGCTCACGAATCCAATTCGCTCGTTCGCGCCGGTCATCATGGCGAGGAGTCCGCTCCGAAACGACCCCTGCGCGAGATAGGCCGCTTCATAAGGGCGGCGGGAGCGGATTTCCTTGATGGTTTGCCACAACCCGAGCGCGGAACCGTAGGTGCCGCGCTTGTCGTAGGGGATGATCGAACGAATATGCGGATTGTTGGCGAGAGCAGTCGCGCCGCCCGGAGTTGCGAGGACGTCAACCGGGCCTCGCTTGGCAAGCTCGGCGATGAGCGGCGTCGTAAGAATGACGTCGCCGAGAAAGCTCGTCTGAATAACGAGCGATCCGCTCAATCAGTCCACCTGCAGAACGGCAAGGAAAGCTTCCTGTGGTATCTCGACTGACCCGACCTGCTTCATTCTCTTTTTCCCCTCCTTCTGCTTCTCGAGCAGCTTGCGCTTGCGGGAGACATCGCCGCCGTAACACTTGGCGAGTACGTCCTTTCGGAGCGGCTTCACACTCGTGCGCGCAATGATCTTTGATCCGATCGCCGCCTGAATCGCCACCTCGAAAAGTTGACGGGGGATGAGCTCCTTCAGCTTGTCCGCAATCTTGCGCCCCCACTCGTACGCCTTGTCCTCGTGGATGATCACGCTGAACGCATCGACAGGGTCACCGTTGATGAGCATGTCCAGCTTCACCAGGTCGCTACGGCGATACTCGAGCATCTCGTAGTCGAGTGAGGCATATCCCCGGCTTACAGTCTTCAGCTTGTCGAAGAAATCGAGGATTATCTCGCCCAACGGAAACTCCCAATCGAGCTCGACTCGCTGCGTGTCGAGATAGGTCATGTTTCTGTAGACGCCGCGGCGCTCCGTGCCGAGCGTCATGATCGGCCCGATGTATTCAGCCGGTACCATGATGCGGGCCTTCACGTACGGCTCCTCCACGTAGTGCACGGCCTGGCTCGGTGGCATCAGCGACGGATTCTCGATCAGCTTCATCGATCCATCGGTGAGATAGACCTTGTACTCGACCGAAGGAACGGTGGTGACGAGCTCGAGATCGAACTCGCGAGTGAGTCGCTGCTGGACGATCTCCATGTGAAGGAGGCCGAGGAAGCCAGCGCGAAACCCGAATCCGAGCGCGGTCGATGTTTCCGGCTCGTAATTCAGCGACGCATCGTTGAGCTTGAGTTTTTCGAGTGCGTCGCGGAGCGTCTCGTATTGAGTGGTGTCGGTAGGATAGAGGCCAGCAAAGACGAAGCTTCGCACCGCTTGATAGCCTGGTAGCGCTTCAGTGGCCCGGTTCTCGGCGTCGAAGATCGTGTCGCCGGCGCGCGTCTCGCTGACGGAGCGGACGCTCGCAACGACGTATCCGACTTCTCCCGGACCCAATTGGTCGGTGGGAACCTGGCGCAGCTGGTTGTATCCGACTTCGTCGACCTCGTACACCGACTCGCTCGCGCCGAAGGTGATGTGCGTCCCCTTTTTTATCACGCCATCGACGACGCGGACGCTCGGAATCGCGCCGCGATACTTGTCGTAGTAGGAGTCATAGATCAGGGCGCGTAGCGGCGCGGCCTCATCACCGTCGGGGGGCGGCACTTTGCGGACTACTTCTTCCAAGAGCTCGCCGATGCCGATTCCTTCCTTCGCGCTGACGAGGAGAATCTGGCTTTCCTCGATCCCGAGCAGGTCGGCAAGCTCCTTTCGTCGGCGCTCCGGCTCCGCGCCGGGTAGATCGATCTTGTTCAGGATCGGAACGATTTCGAGGCCGGCGTCCATCGCCAGAAAAAGATTGGACAGCGTCTGCGCCTCGATTCCCTGTGACGCATCGACGACGAGAATCGCCCCTTCGCAGGCGGCGAGAGAGCGAGAGACTTCGTAGGTGAAGTCCACGTGTCCCGGCGTGTCGATGAGGTTGAGCTCGTACTGCTGGCCGTCGCGCGCCGAGTAGGTCATGCGGACGGCGTTCAGCTTGATCGTGATGCCGCGCTCACGCTCGAGGTCGAGGGTGTCGAGGACCTGAGCCTTCATTTCTCGCTTCTGCAGCATACCTGTCGCCTCGATCAGCCTGTCGGCAAGAGTCGATTTGCCGTGGTCGATGTGCGCGACAATGCAGAAGTTGCGAATGTGCTCGAGCTTCAAATGGGGTCTCGGATTTTCTGGCGGGAACGCGGGGGAGGGAGCTACGAAATATAACCGTCAGATCCTGCTTTCCTTCGGTGATGGAGTAAAAACGGAGAACTGCCAGGCTGCCAGCTACCCGCTCTCAGCTACCGGCTAAGGACAATTGGACTTCACTACTCGAAGTCAGGCCGTCTGGCCAGAATGCGCGACGCGAAAAGTCCCGGCGTCAGCGCTTACTGCTTCTTAGGTGGCGGAGTCTTGGGTTCCGTCTTCGACGGCGGTGGAGGCGGAGGCGCTGCGATCACGCGTGGCTCGGATCTATGGATTGGAAACACTCCAATGGCCGCCGGCGCGGTACGAGGAGAGACGGTCTGCTCGACTGGTGGGCGCGACCTGTTCGGGAACGAAGGACTTGCCGGCTGCGAACGGAACTGGTCGGGAGTCTCGCGCGGCTCGGCGCGACGTCCCTGAGGAGCGGGCATCGCGACGTCACCCCTCTGCCGCTCGGACTGCTGCGGCAGCGGGAAAACTCCGACTGGCACCGGCCTTCGCGCCGCGTTTTCGCTGCTGGGATGGCCCGCTATTCCCCTCGGGAAATGCGATTTCGGGAATACCGTAGTGTCTCTGCGAGGCAGTCGATTTGGAGTATCTCTGCGAGGCAGTCGATTTGGAGTGTCTCTGCGAGGCGGTCGATTTGGCGGGAGCACGATTCCGCCACCGCCCGCGAACGGTGCAACTGCGATCACCGGCAACCCGCACGCGTCATAGCCCAGGAAGACGGGTCTGAGTCCGAGCGAGCGCAGTTGGGCAGCACGAGCGAACGTCAGGGCACGATCAACTCCGCGATACGGCGAGCCGTAGCCGTAACCGCCGTAACCGCAGTATGCGAAATCGTCGTAAGCGTAATAGTTCTGACGCTGACCGGCGAAGCGCATGTAGTCGCGTCCGATCGGCTCGCCGTTGGCGCCGATGTACTGGGCGAGTGCCTGCGCGGCAGACGAGGGAGTCCGGTGCTCGATCAGACGCCGGATCTGAGAAATATTCCAGTCGCCGTTCGTCTCGATCAACTCAAGCTTGAACGGCGCGCGCGAGGCGATCGCGACGACGGTACCGCGAGTGTCGTTGCCCGTGTCTTCGTAGCTGTCATAGCTGGCGAGCCCACGCGATGTGTAACGCGGCGCGTCCTGCATCGGCGCATTGTATCCGGCGAAAAAATTCGGCAACTGTAGCTGCTTGTCGGACCGGACCCTCACCGAGATTCCGGGAAACTCCGGATGCAGCACCTGAATGCGTCCATCGAGGTCCATCATGACCGCGAAGACGTAGGCGTCCTCGGACACCCCTATGGCGGGCGTGACGTAGTTCGAGGCGACTGCGCCGTCCTGCGAGTAGACCCTGACTATGGGTGCGCGTTCGCGAGACCTCTCCTGCGCTGCGGACGCGGAGGCAAGCGAACACAAGAGTGCCGCGCAGGAACCAGCTGCCATTAACAATCTCGCCGAGCGCATATCAAGCCTCCATTGATTGTATACAATTTCGCCAGGTGGACACCCAACAGTCAATGGGGTTAATCACTCGTTGCAGAGCAACTTAGGCGCCTACCTGTAGGTTCGCGCCGGCTTTACCTTGCGCCATGCCGCTCCCGCAGTTGCTCGCCATCGTCGAATCGCTCGAAGAGTTCAAAGAGCTCCTCGGTCAAATACCCGCTCAGTCTTCTCGCCTCTCCCTCGGTGGGCTCCACGGCTCCAGCGATGCGGTAGTTCTGGCAGCCATCGCCCAGAATCTTCCCAGTCGGTTCTTCGTGGTGGTGAACGACGACGTCGCGAGCGCCGAGCGATGGCTCGCTGACCTGAGCACGCTAGTGGAGCCCGAAGCCGTGGCGTTCTATCCCCCTCGCGAAAGCTTCGGCGAGGCTGAGGCCCACGCGGAAGTAGCCGGCGAAAGGGTGGAAACTCTGGAGAGAATTGGACGCGGCGAGCTTCGAATCGTCGTCACGACGAGCCGCGCCCTCCTCGAGCGGACTCAGCTTCCCCGTGCCCTCGCCTCGGCACGACTCGAGATCCGGAAGGGCGATATGCGCCGACCGGAAGCCCTCGCCGCGCATCTCGAACAGATCGGATTCGAGCGCGTTCCCATGGTGGAGGACGTCGCTCAGTTCAGCGTGCGTGGCGGGATCTTCGACATCTACAGCTTCGGTATGGCGGAGCCGGTGCGTCTCGAGTTCTGGGGCGACGACGTTTCCGAGCTGCGTCACTTCGATCTCCTCACTCAGCGCTCCACACGCGATGCCGATGTAGCTCTGATCCTGCCGGTTGATGGGCAGATCAGCATTGGCGATGCGGAGCCCGAGCGATCATCGATCCGCGCGTTATTCCCGCCGGACACGCTGCTCATGGTCCCGCGCGGCACCCACATGAAACCCGAGCTGGAGAGAACGTGGACCGAAGCCCAGCACCACATCGATCTGGCGCGGAGAAGGGGAGAAGACACGCCGAGCCGCGATGAGCTGTTCGAGTCTCCGGAGACGACGATTAACGCACTGGAGGCGTTCGGCACGATCGATCTTTCAGGCGACGACGCCCGAAGCACGTTTCCATTCCGCGAGCCTGAGGAGATTCAACGCGACATCAAGCGGCTGAAGCAGGTCGTCGCCGACGGAACTCCAACGATGATACTCTGCGACAACGCTGGTCAGGCGGAGCGGTTGGACGAGCTGCTAAACGACGATCGTATCTCGCCGGCCGGCCTCGTGATAGGAGTCCTGGACGGCGGCTTTCTCATCCCTCCTCACGGGAGTGACTTCCCGGGATACCGGGTTCTCACCGATCACGAGATCTTCCGCCGGGAGCGGCGGTTTCGCAGGGCCAGGCGCTACGCCACTGGAGTCGCGCTCGAAAGCCTAACCGCGCTCAAGCCCGGGGACTTCGTCGTCCACCTCGAGCACGGCGTCGGGATCTACCGCGGTATGGAGAAGATGTTCGTTCGCGAGAGCACCGTGGAAGTCGCGGTCATCGAGTACGAAGGCGGTGATCGGCTCAATGTGCCCCTCTACCGGATCGACCAGATCGAGCGATACCGGTCGGCGGCTGACATCACCTCAGACGCAGCGCCTCCCCGACTGCACGCGCTAGGCGGCAAGCGGTGGGCGACACAACGCGACAAGACCCGCGCTGCGATCCAGGAGATGACCGTGGAGCTCCTCGACCTCTACGCTCGGCGCAAAGTCGCGACGAGACCTCCGCACCTTCCCGACACCGTATGGCAGCGACAGCTCGAGTCCTCATTTCTCTTCGAGGACACGCCGGACCAGCGCACGGCGACAAGCGACGTCAAGACCGACCTGGAACGCCCGCGCCCGATGGATCGGCTCCTCGTCGGCGACGTCGGTTACGGCAAAACCGAGATCGCCGTGCGTGCTGCATTCAAGGCAGTGCAATCAGGCCGTCAGGTGGTGGTGCTCGTGCCGACGACAATTCTCGCCGAACAGCACGCGCGAACCTTTGGAGAGCGGTTGGCCGATTTTCCCGTGAACGTGCGCACGCTGAGCAGGTTCCAGAGCACGAAGGAGCAGGCGGAGGTGCTCAGGGATCTCAAGGCGGGGAAGACCGACGTGGTGATCGGTACCCACCGGCTTCTCAGCCCCGATGTCGGGTTTGCGCAGCTGGGATTGATCGTAGTTGACGAGGAGCATCGCTTCGGTGTCAAACACAAGGAGCGATTGAAACGGCTCCGACTCGACACCGATGTGCTCACTCTGACGGCGACCCCCATACCACGCACTCTCCATCTCTCGCTCGCTGGTCTGCGCGACATGACACTCATGCAGACCCCACCGCGCGACCGATCGCCGGTGCTCACATACGTCGAGCCGTGGGACGATGGCCTCATCGAAGAGGGCATCTCTCGTGAGCTGGATCGAGGCGGGCAGGTTTTCTTCGTTCACAACAGAGTCGAGACGATCGAAGGAATGGCTGAACACATCCGGCACGTCGTGCCGCGCGCTCGAATCGGTGTCGGCCACGGCCAGATGAGGGAGCGGGATCTAGAGGAGGTCATGCGGCGATTCGTGGACGGCGAGATCGACGTGCTCGTGTCCACCATGATCGTCGAGTCGGGGCTCGATGTCCCCAACGCCAACACCATGTTTGTCAACCGGGCCGACACGTTTGGCCTGGCCCAGCTCTACCAGCTACGGGGGCGCGTGGGACGATCTCACCGGAGGGCGAGCTGTTATTTACTGGTCCCCGATTCGATTGACGAGGACGCGAATAGACGCCTCACCATCCTGGAGCACCACACCCAGCTCGGCTCCGGTTACCAGATCGCGCTCAAGGATCTCGAGCTGCGCGGCGCCGGGAATCTTCTCGGGCCGGAACAGTCCGGGTTCGTACACGCGGTCGGATTCGACATGTACCTGCGCATGCTCGACGAGACGGTCAAGCGCTTAATGCGTGGGGGAGACGCGCCCAAGCTTCAGCCGTCCGAGGTGTCACTCGATCTGCCCTCGTATCTGCCGGACGACTACATCACCTCGCCGGACGCGAAGCTGGACATCTACAGACGGCTCACCCACATGACGGATGGTGCCGAGATAGAAGCCTTGAAGGAAGAGGTCCGTGACCGCTTTGGAGTGCTACCTGAACCCGCGCGTAGCTTCTTCGCCACGGCTCTGCTCCGGATCCTCGGCGGCGCATCTGACATCGAGTCCGTGCTGGTGCGCGGCAACGAGGCCCGTATTACCTTTCGCGAGCACGCAGTGCCGCGCATGAAGGGGATCTCGGCGGCGTTCCACGAGGTACAGTTCCAGGCGGAAGTGCGGCGCGCGCATCCGCTTTCCCTCAAGCTCACCCGACTTGGAGGAGCTGAGATGCTCGATGGACTTGTCCGCGCATTGACGACGCTGCGCCCTGCCTGACGACAGTTAAACCTTACCACGGAATATGAAACGCACATACGCTGTTGCCGCCATCGCGGCACTTACACTATCCGCTTGCTCCGGCCTGAGGGATGCTCTCACCGCGCACACCGACTGGGTCGCGCGTGCGGGAAGCGCGGAGCTGTCGGTCAAGCAGCTCTCGACGTTCATGGGCAAGTCGCGCGCACCCATCCGCAAAGACATCGCGAAGTCGATTGCCAGTGTTTGGGTCGATTACCAGCTGCTCGGAATTGCCGCGGCTCACAACGATTCGCTCGCGGATCCCAAGCTGATCGACGACGCAATGTGGAATGCGATCGCCAACATGAAGGCGCGCAGATGGTACGATGTGATATCGAAGGGTTGGGGTGTCGAGGACACCACTGCGGCGCAGCGCCAATGGGCCAACGGGGAGATTCTGGCCGCGGATCACATCCTCCTGCTCACCCAGGGGATGAACGACGCGCAGAAGGCAGACGTGAAGAAGAAGATTGACGCCCTGCGCGCCAGGGTCACTCCCGGAAATTTTGCCCCGCTCGCGACTGCCAACAGCCAGGATCAAGCCTCGGCTCGCCAGGGTGGATCGCTCGGCCTGTTCGCCAGGGGATCGATGGTTCCGGAATTCGAGAGAGCCGTGGTAGCGCTCAAGCCGGGCGAGATATCTCCAGTGATCGCCACTCAGTATGGCTACCATATCATCCGCCGGCCGACCTACAATCAGGTGAAAGGACAACTTCTGCTGGCGTCCAAGGGACGCAGCGTCGCCGTCGCCGAGAGTACCTACCTCGCCAAGCTCGAGGCAAATGGAAAGATCGAGATCAAAAAGGGAGCTGTCGCCACCGTGAAGGCGTTGGCGAACGATCCTGATGCTTATCGCCGCGACAATACCGTCCTTGCGACGTCGACCGCCGGAAAGTTCACCACATCCCGCCTCATCGGCTGGCTCGAGACTTTGCCCCCTAACGCGCGGGTCCTCGACCAGATCAAGCAGATGCCCGATTCGACGGTCATCCAGCTCATTCGCCGGTTTGCGAATAACGAGCTCGTATTGAAGCAGGCCGACAGCGCCAAGATCCAGCTCGATCCGGCAGAGCTGACGCAGCTGCACGCGAGCTTCACCAATGCTGGCCGCTCCGCCTGGTCGCAGCTCGGAGTTACGCCGTTGTCGCTACAGGACAGCGCCAAGACCGAGAGTGACCGGGAGAAGCTGGCCGCGAAGCGCATTAACGACTATTTCGGACGAATGATTCAGGAATCGGCTCCGTTCGTCCCGGTACCGACTGCGCTCTCCAACGTCCTGCGCTCGAAGTACAAGTACGCGTTCAACGACGCCGGATTCGACCGCGCAGTCGAGGAGGCAGCCAAGATCCGCAACTCGGCTGACTCGGCCCGTACCGCGGGACAGCCTGCCACTGCGGTGCCGCTCAATCCGCCACCGCCGGCGTCCTCGACTCCGCCCAGCGTGAAGAAATGAGCGAACCACGAAATCGGCGCGGGGTAGCAATTCCAATGATCAAGCATTTAGTGATTGTTGCCGCGCTCGCCCCGGCCGTACTTGGCGCGCAGGTTCCGGCGACTGCCGCGCGTTCCGTTCCGCCATCTCTTCCCATTGACCGTGTTGCCGCGATAGTCGGTGACCAGCCGGTGCTCTGGACTCAGGTTCTCACTGCCATCAACCAGCGCCGAGCGCAGGGTTTACAAGTCCCCGCCGACTCGGCGGGCCAGGCAGCGCTCTCACGCACGGTGCTCAACGATCTCGTGGACGAGGAGATTCTCGTTCAGAAGGCGAAGGAGATGAAGCTCGAGGTGACCGATGCGGATATCACGGCCTCCGCGGACCGCCAGATCAAGAGCATCCGCGCTCAGTTCAAGTCCGATGAGGAGTATCGCGCCGAGCTACGAAACGCTGGGCTCGGAACCGCTGAAGACTATCGCAAGACGCTGATCGAACAATACCGCCGGCAGAACCTGCAGCAGAAAGCGTTCGCGGAGCTGCGCAAGAGAGCAAAGCCAGTAAACGTCACTGACGAGCAGGTAACCGCTGCTTTCGAGCGCTCTCGCGCGGATCTGCAAAAACGTCCGGCAACCGTCACCTTCAGACAGATCATTGTTGCGCCAAAGGCGTCAGCGGCGGCGAAGGCGAGAGCGAGGGGGCGCGCTGATTCACTGCTCGCCGAGATACGAAAGGGCGGAGACTTCGAGCTCATCGCGAAGCGCGAGTCGATGGATCCGGGGACAAAACAGCTTGGCGGTGATCTGGGCTGGAATCGCCGTGGCAGCGGGCTCGTTCCGGAGTTCGAAGGGATGATGTTCGCTCTCCGGCCGGGTGAGGTGAGCCCGGTCATCGAGACGGCTTTTGGATATCACATCATTCGGGTCGATCGCGTGCAGTCGGCGGAAGTGAAGGCGCGCCACATCCTCATCGCGCCGGCCATCGATTCCGCCGACGTTGTGGCGGCCAGAGTGGAAGCTGACACAGTGGCAGCGCAGTGGCGGCGCGGAATTCCCTTCGATTCGCTCGTGGCGAAGCACCATGATGCCACCGAGGAAAAGGGGGTGCTACAGCCGTTCAACCGCGATTCGCTGCCGCCTTCATACCAAACCGCATTGGCGGGCGCCAAGGCCGGCGACATCACGAATCCGTTTCAGCTGACCAATCCGAGAGGGGCGCCAAAGTTCGCCGTGCTCCAGGTCGTGACCGCTGTGGACGCGGGAGAATACGATCCGGCGGAGATCCGCGAGCAGATTCGCGCGCAGCTCTCTGACGAGAGGTCGATCAGACAACTGCTCGACGATTTGCGCAAGCAGACCTACGTGTCGATCAGGATGTAGGCGTGAAAGCGCGCATTGCCATGACCGTCGGGGATCCCCGCGGGATTGGTCCCGAGATCGTCACCAAAGCGCTCGCAGACCCACTGGTCAGCGAGCGCTGTGACGTTGTGGTGGTCGGACCCGAGGGAGCAGGCATTCGTGTCGACGAGCCGGTGGAACGCTGGCAGCCGAAGTCAGGGCCGGCACTCGCGGGGAAGTTGAGCGGGATGGCGATCGAGCGGGCAGTGGAGATGGCGCTGAAGGGAGCGGTCGACGGAATCGTGACAGCCCCGATCGACAAGATGGCATTGCATGCCGGCGGCTATGATTTCCCGGGCCACACGGAAATGCTGGCGAGCCTCACTCACTCGCGCGTGGCAATGATGCTCGCGTCCGACAAGCTTCGTGTAGTGCTGGCGACGACGCACATTCCGCTGGGTCGCGTCATTGAAAAGCTGAGCGCCGAATCAATAATTGAGGCGGCTCGCATCACGCGCGATGGCTTGCGCGAGTGGTTCGGAATCGCCGAGCCGCGCATTGCGCTGTGCGCGCTCAATCCGCACGCCGGCGACGGAGGAAGATTCGGTAGCGAGGACACCGAGCTCCTAGCCCCGGCGGCGAGGTCAGCCGGAATCGAAGGACCATTTCCGGCTGATACGGTGTTCGTGCGTGCCATGCGCGGCGAATTCGATGCGGTAATCGCGCCGTATCACGATGTGGGGATGACGGCAATCAAGGTCGCATCGTTCGGCAGCGCTGTGAACGTCACGCTCGGACTTCCGTTCCCGCGTACTTCTCCGGATCACGGCACCGCGCTCGACATTGCGGGTCAGAACCGCGCCGACCCCTCGAGTATGATCGCTGCTACGCTTCTGTGTGCGTCGATTGCACTTCGCGCTCACCCGTCCGACGGTCGCCCAGCGTATGGAGGTCGACCGACAGAGACTCGATCCTCCTCCCGTCCATCTCGCGCACGGTAAAGATCGCTCCACCGGCGATCACACGATCGCCGACGATGGGCAACCGGCCAAGGACACCGAAGACGTAGCCGCCGATGGTGGTGTAGTCCACGTCCGGCACGCTGAGACCGAAATGCTCATTGAGCTCACCGATATGCGTGCTCCCCGGCACGAGCGTTTCGCCGGCGCGCGTATGCAGCGGCTCTTCGGCATCCTCGGTGGTGTCGTACTCGTCGAGAATCTCGCCGACTATCTCCTCGAGCAGGTCCTCCATGGTGACGACGCCGGCGGTTCCACCGTACTCGTCGAGCACCACCGCCAAGTGCTCCTTGAGCCGCTTGAAGTCCGCCAACACTTCTTCGACCTCGCGCGAGCCGGGGATTACGTGGACGGGCCGCATGATGGACGGTAGGTCGAAGGCATCAAGGTTCGTTCGCGGCGCCAGAACCTTGAGAAGATCCTTCGCCAGCACCACACCGATGATGTTGTCGATGGACTCGTCGTAGACGGGGTAGCGGGACAATCCGCTTTCCTGCACGACGGCCAGCACTTCGGAGAGTGTTGCTTCGACAGGCAGCGCTACCAGCTCAGTGCGCGGTGTCATGACCTCGCGCGCGTTTTTTTCCGAGAACTCGAACACTGCATCGATCAGATCCGCGTCGTGCGCCTGCATCTGGCCGCCTTCCTGGGATTGCTCGACGAGAAGCCGGATCTCTTCAGGTGAATGCACGGCCTCTTCCTGGCCGGCGGACTCCTGTCCAAGCAATCGCAGAATGACCTGCGAGGATTTATTGAGAAAGAAGGTGAACGGTTTGGTCACCCACGCGAACAGGAGCAGTGGTGGAGCGAGCCATTTGGCGAGCGCCTCCGGATGGTTGAGCGCGGCGGCCTTGGGGGTCAGCTCACCAAACACCACGTGCAGGTAAGTGACGACGATCAAGGCCACCGTTGCGCCTAGCGTCAGGCGCATCGACATCTCGATGGCGAAAGGAAGGCGGCCGAACAAGTCGACGAAGACTTCCCCGACAGTCTCTTCCGCAACCCAACCCAGTCCCAGGCTCGCGAGCGTAACACCAAGCTGGCTGGCGGAGAGGATGAGGGAGATATTTGAGGCGGCGCGAAGCGCGAAGCGGGCAAGTCGGTCACCGCTGCGGATCATCGCCTCCAGACGCGTCCGTCTGGAGCGGACAAGAGCGAACTCGGCGCCAACGAAGAACGCGTTGAGGAGCACGAGCAGAATTATGGCGAGCAGCCGACCGAGCACGGATACAACT
>Ga0184605_10000315_pt1 | contig 14219 bp, 13 predicted proteins | sample PLM0_30_coex_FD_132995 | JGI IMG/M metagenome (GOLD analysis project Ga0184605, IMG submission 132995) | Groundwater sediment microbial communities from an aquifer in East River, Colorado, USA - PLM0_30_coex | ecosystem: Environmental > Terrestrial > Soil > Riparian zone | place: USA: East... | reverse complement strand
CCTTTGGCGTTGCCACCCACCACATCAAGTCTAGTGCCACAGGAAAAGGATGAAAGAATCCGAGCAACTACTGATATTTTCCAAAAATTGAATGGTCACAGTGTCGATTAACGGAGACTGTGGGTGTCTACGGTTGAGTACAGAACGACTCAATTGTTGGTTGTTTCCAAAGACTCACGCTCTACAATTTTTATTAATGTTCGGACCGCGATGCCCGTTGGTCCCTTTGATATGAATGGTTTTGCTTCATCGCACCAGGCGGTACCAGCAATATCAAGGTGGGCCCAAGCCACGCCGTCGGCAAACTCCTTTAAGAAAGCCGCCGCGGTGATCGTGCCGGCCTTTCTTCCACCCACGTTCTTGATATCAGCAATATCCGATTTGATCTGCTTGGAATATTCTTTATCGAGCGGCAACTGCCAGAACTTTTCGCCGACTTCCTTGCCGGCCGAGATTATTTCATCGATTAGTTCCTGATCGGTCCCAAGAATGGCCGCGTTAACGTCGCCGAGGGCGATCGACACAGCTCCAGTCAAAGTTGCCATATCAACTATTCTAGTGGCCCCAAGCTTTTTGGCGTAGGCGATCGCGTCGGCAAGGATTAATCTTCCCTCCGCATCAGTGTTGATCACTTCAATGGTTTTTCCAGTCATGGCCCGTACAACATCGCCGGGTTTCGTCGCCTTACCCGACGGCAAGTTTTCAGCGCATGGGATTACACCCAAAACGGGAATCGACGGTTTCAACTTTCCGAAGGCGCGCATGGCGCCAATCACAGTTGCGCCACCCGTCATGTCGTACTTCATCAACTCCATGTTTTCGCCCGGCTTCAAAGAGATACCACCGGAGTCAAAAGTTATTCCTTTACCGACAAATGAAAGCAAACCATCTGACTCGTGATCATCCGCGGGATTGTACTTTAGAATAATCAATTTGGCTGGTTCATCGGAGCCGTGCGACACGCTCAACAACGAACCCATGCCTTCCTGTTCCATGCGCGCCTCATCAAGCACATCGATGCTTAATCCGCACTCATTGGCCACGTCACGCGCGCGATCTGCCATCATCGTTGGTGTCAGATATGCTCCCGGCTCGTTCGCCATGTCGCGGGTAAAGTTGACAGACTCGCCGATGATTTGTCCGCGCCGGATGCCACGTTCGATGGCGTTCGAATCAGCGCCATCGATAAAGACCTCCAGCCGGTCAATTTGTCTCTCTTCTTTATCAACCGTGCGATACTTATCTGGATCGAACAATGCGATGACAGATCCCTCGGCGGCCGCGGCAGCAGTGTCTTCAGCGTCGCCATCGAAACGAGGAACCAGGCCGATTGATTTAATGCTTTTTGCGCGCAAGCTACGGACGGCCGTTCCCGCCATCTCTGAGACGGAAGCGCGGGTGTAATCGCTTCGTTCCCCGACACCAACCAGTAATATGCGACGCGCTTTGCCCTTATCGTTCCCCGAAAGATGCAGGAAAACAGTTTCGCCTTCTTTTCCTTTTAACTCTTCGCCGTCAACTACTGACTTGATCATTCCGTTACATCGTCCATCCAGCTCCTTCAGGAAGCCGTCGTCGGCCTTTTCATCTTTAAAGACAGCGACGGCCAACGCCTGAACGTCCATCTCCTGAATGTTTCCGCTTGCCACTTCAATTTGCATGTTTTGTTTCTACTCCTACCAGTCTCGACTAAGAATTTATCTGTTGCGCTCTTTCAACTGCGCTCGCGTCTCTCTCTCAACAGTGCGACGTAATTCAGTTTCGCGCTTGTCGTACAACTTTTTACCACGAGCAATCGCCACTTCGATTTTTATGCGACGGTTTTTTAGATAGATGCGCGTTGCCACCAGCGCCATACCCTGTTTTACGGTCGCCTCATCCAGGCGTTCGATTTCACGGCGGTGCAGCAGCAACTTGCGCGTCCGCAGGGGTTCGTGATTTTCGCGGTTGCCATGAGCATAAGGGGAAATGTGCGCATTAAACAACCACGCCTCGCCCTCGCGTATGGCGACATAACCCTCTTTTAACTGTACTCGGCCACCAAGGACGCTCTTCACTTCCGTTCCGGTGAGCGCAATTCCTGCCTCGTATTTATCGAGGATGTGGTAATTGTGATATGCAGCCCGATTTGATGCGAGCACTTTTTCTTGGATGGCAGTTGGCATCACATTGCCCGACAGAATCTAATTGTCGCTTAACTTCAACGACAAACTGAAAAAGTTTGTCGGACTCTAACTAACTCCAATTTGCTTCGCCACGCAATGGCCGGCGCATTAGTTCTGTCGCCGCGTTTCTTGCGGGTTTTCTTTCATACAATACGGCATGAACTTCATTGGTGATTGGCATCTCGACGCCGAGTCGATCAGCAAGGTTCTTTACAGCGAGGGTTGTCTTGATGCCTTCAGCAACCTGATTCATGCCAGCAGTAATTTCCTTCAGGCTGCGACCTTTTCCCAATTCCTGGCCTACGAAACGATTGCGCGAAAGGCTTCCGGTACACGTCAGTACCAAATCGCCAAGTCCGGCCAGTCCCATCATAGTTTCAAGTTTTGCGCCCTCACGCAACGCCAGCCGCGTCATCTCTGCCAGGCCACGAGTAATCAAAGCAGCGATGCTGTTTGCGCCGAAACCAAGTCCGGCCACCATTCCGGCCGCAATTGCCATGACGTTCTTTACTGAGCCACCGAGTTCGGTACCAACCAGATCATCGTTGGTGTAGATGCGCAGATTTTCAAAACTCAATTCAGACTGGACCGCGCGCGCAGCGGCGGGATCGTCGCTGGCGGCGACAATCGCAGTGGGATGGTTTTCAACCACCTCGCTCGCGAACGATGGTCCGGACAAACAAACAAACCGGGCCGCGGAACTTTCGTTCACGACGTCGGCCACAACTTGCGAAATGCGTTTGCCGCTTTCGATCTCAATTCCCTTGGTCGCGCTGACGATGATCGAACCGCTCCGAAGTTCAGAGATGATGCTCTCGAGAATCGAACGCATCGCGTGCGAAGGAGCGGCCAGGATGATCAACTCCGCCGCACTCAATGCCTCGCCAATCTTTTCAGTCGCGCGAACAGTTTCAGGGATTTCCGCGCCGGTAAGGTAAAGCGGATTGGCGTGCTCGCCATTTATTGAAGCAACAACCGTCGAGTTGCGCGACCAAATAGAAACGTTATGGCCGGCCCGCGCCGACATGATGGCCAGTCCAGTTCCCCAGTTACCTGCTCCGATGACAGCAATGTGCATTATTTTCCTGGGAGCGCGGGCGTCTCGCCCGCAATGAGCGCGAAGCGCGAACAGTATTCCGGCACATTACTTGAATCTAGTTTCACTTCGCTTGATAAGTCTCTCTATGTTGCTTCGGTGCGCAAAAATAATCAGCGCAGCGCCGCATACAGCCGCGGTCATCAGCGGCCCAAATTGAGTCTGAGGCGAAATGTGATTCCGAATCAGTATGAACACGGGAACGGTCGCAGCGGCAGCAATCGAACCAAGAGAAACGTAACGAGTTAACAAAACAATCACGAGAAAAATCGCGCCAGCAAACACTACCACCAGTGGAACCAGGACAAGGAAAACTCCAACGCCGGTAGCGACTCCTTTACCACCACGAAACCCAAGCCAAACGGGAAAGATATGTCCCACGATCGCGGCAATCGCTGCCGCCGCTACCCACCAATACGCTTCGGTCGTCGCCCAGGAGTGTAAGGGCGAACCTGCATGTCCGCCCAACGCTTGAATCGCTGTTTGGGAGGGCGAACCTATGTTTACGTCCGGTCCTACGATTGATAACCCCAAGATGAGTTTCGCGATCACAACCGCCGCTGCGCCTTTCAACGCATCGAGCACCAGTGTTAAGACGCCTGCCACCTTTCCCGCGCGCCGAGATACGTTAGTTGCTCCCGTTCCACCCGAACCCGTTTCCCTGATATCAGCACGTTTCGACGCGCGCACGATCAGATAGCCAAACGGTATCGAGCCGAGCAGGTACGCGATGGCAATGACGAAAGCTGGTCGCACTGAGTAACCTTATATGAAAGCATTCTTGCTACTTTTGAAATCATTGGTTGCGTTAAGAACGATAAAGCTTTGGCGAGAACGACCGTATGATGGGCCAGCTTAAGGCGAATTTCAATTCGAGTGCAATACCAATGGAAATCCAACGTCAGAGCCGAATCTCCCTTGTTTTCAAGCAAGCCGGGTTCTAAACTTCTTTTAATGAGCACGAACATATTAGACACTGCTAAAGGCCTGCCTCTGTCTGAGCGACTCGAAGTCGTCTCCGGGGAGAGAGTCAAGCCGAATCTTGAGGCCAAGTATGGGATCAGTATGCAATTCAGGTTCGTTAGATTGGTTCAAGTGTTTGCGGCTTCCGCCTGTTTAACTTGCTCGGTATTTGTGAGCATTCAAGCTCAACAACCTGCACCCGATAAGAATGCAGGTTCAATTTCCGGCCGCGTCACGGTCGATGGAAAACCGAAAGCGAGTTTGGCGGTAGAGCTGCTGACAACAGATACAGATGGCCCACGCCGTCTGATTGCGAGAGCTACGACCAACAAGACCGGCAAGTACCTGCTCATTGGTGTTGCTTCTGGAACGTACGATGTTTCTCCCTCCGCTCCGACGCTCGTCGTTCCGAATCAAGGTAGGTCAGGTCAATCCGGTAAAAGCGTAACGATTGAAACTGGCGAGAGGGTAAAGGGAATAGACTTTGACCTGGTTAGCAAGGGAAGCATTAGCGGGCGAATCCGCGATGTTAGCGGGGAACCTGTAAAAGGTCAGACCGTTGAATTGATTAGTGTAGGCGAAGACAATTATTCGCGTTCCTTCTATTCGACTGTGCCCGGTGACCATACAACTAATGACGAAGGTGTTTACCATATTTCGGGCGTCCCTCCCGGCAGCTACATTGTAAAGGTGGGAATAGCCTATGGCCTCGCCGAGTACGGCCCGAGCGAGAAGGGCCGCGTCTATTACCCGCAGACTTTCCATCCAGACGCCGATGAAGCGTCCGAAGCCACCGTTGTTGAAGTTACGACCGGACAGGAAACCACTGACGTTGACATAACTGTTGGCAGTCCCCTGAAAATCTACGAGATCGCGGGCCAACTCATCGTTGTCGAGACCGGTGCTCCGGTACCGCATGTAGGGTTAGAAGTAATGACTACGAGCGAAAATGGTAAGGGTTCAACTCATTCGGGTGGTGGTTACAGTAGCAACGCCAACGGAGAATTCAGAATTCAGGGCGCGTTGCCGGGCCACTATGTCGTCGCCCCTGAGAATGATCGAGTAAGCAACACTTATGGAGATCCAATCTCCTTCGATGTCAGGGATGCGGATATCACGGGCTTGAAGATTCCCATGCATTCCGCCTCGACCTTAACAGGTATCGTCACAGTCGAGGGAAACGTTGACCCTCCCCTTGCGGATATCTTGTCCAAGCTAATGATTAGCGCCCACACTCTTTCTGATGATCTGATGAGTTCAGACAGGAGCTCGCCTGTCGGGCCAGATGGGGGGTTTCATATTGCTGGAATTCGTCCCGGCAAGGTAAGTCTGTACTCTTTTGCGCAACGCGGAGGGCCTGACGGACTCAGCCTCTTACGTATCGAGCGCAACGGCGTAGAAGTGCGAGACGGGATAGAGGTCCGCGCTGGTGAAAATGTCACAGGACTTCGGCTGGCACTGGGTTACGGCAGTAGCGTTTTGCGAGGAGACGTAAAGATCGAAGGAGGACCACTCGAAGGCGTGAATCTATATGTGATGTACCGACCAACAAACGGCAACCCAAATAGTTTCTTTCGCACCGAACTCGATGCGCGAGGGCATTTTGTAATCAAAGGTCTAATGCCCGGTGAATATGAGCTAATGATTGGTCCAAGGAGTGTACTAGTGTCTGGGGAGAGAGGAAGCCGCACAATGAATCGAATGGCGACTGTGAAACAAACTGTTGCGGTCGGTCCGGGAGCAGATGCGGAAATAACACTTGTTATGACTCTAAAACCTGTAACGCAACCCCCACCTCAGCGCTAGCCGCCACGTTGTGCCTTCCGCAAAACAGCCGGACAAACCTACGGTTCTCGTACTCCTGCACTCTGCGCTCAAAGCTACGCTCCCCGGGCGACGCTCGAGATTGAGTCAAATCAATCTTCGCCGCAACAGATCCAGCGCCGCCTGCGAAGCCCGCCAGCGCACAAGTTGCCGATCGCCAGGAATCTGGAGTTTGCGAGACTTGGTTTGGACTTCATCTGCAAGCGCGATGTAAACGAGCCCGACAGGCTTAGCTTCACTACCACCACCGGGTCCGGCGATTCCCGTTACTGACAAACCAAAATCAGTGCCTGCTCTTTTGCGAATTCCGACAGCCATTGCTTCCGCGACTTCAGCGCTAACAGCACCATGTTTGAGCAACAGCTTTGGCTTAACATCGAGTGTCCGCGTCTTCGCTTCATTCGAATAAGCGACCACGCCTTCAATGAAATATTTCGACGATCCGGAAACATCTGTTAGTCGTTGCGCGATCAAGCCGCCGGTGCAACTCTCCGCCACTGCCAATGTGTAACCACCCACAGACAGCTTCAAACCGACGACCTGTTCCATCGTTTCTCCCGCAAATGAAAACACCGAATTGCCCAAGCGCTCTTCAAGTTTTTCAGACAAATGATCGAGCAGCGCGTTAGCTTCCAGCTCGGTTCTGCCGCGCGCAGTCAGATGAATTTCTATCTCGCTCTGATTAAAGAGAATCGTTGTTTGCGGGTTTTCGTATTGCGTGTAAATCGGCGCGATCTTTTCATCAACCGCAGATTCACCGAGTCCGGCGACGCGCAGCATCCGCCGTAAAACCTTGACTGCACCTGCCCTGCGAACAAGCTTCGGTTGCACGTGGTTTTCAAACATTGGTTTCATCTCGCGGGGCGGCCCCGGCAACAAAACAATCGCTACACCATGGTGTTCGATGAACATTCCCGGCGCGCTGCCGTTGGGATTGGGAAGCACTTCCGCGTCTTCAATAACCATGGCCTGCCGCGAGTTTCGTTCCGGCATTGGGTAGCCAAAACTTAAAAACCGCTGCCGCAATTCCTCAAGAATTGTTTCATCCAACGAAAGCCTGCGACCGAGCGCGCGCGCGGCAACCTTTCGCGTCACGTCATCTTCGGTCGGCCCCAGTCCGCCGGTGGTGATCACAATCTTCGATCGTCGCGCCGCATCTTTAATTGCTTCTTCCAGACGCGCATCATCATCACCGACGATCGTTTTCAGCTTAACCTCGATGCCGATGCTATTGAGTTTTTCGGTTAGCCAAAGACTGTTGGTATCGGTGCGGTCGGGCGCCAAAAGCTCGGAGCCTATGGCGATGATTTCGGCTGTAAGAGTTTCGAGCAAGAGGTGTGTCAGCGTTCAGGAAGAGGTCGCTTCTTCCTGGTAAACGTCGTTCAGAACTTGCGAGATTGGCGGCGGTGCGGTGATCGAATTCAACTGGCGTGACGGCGAGATCATGCCATCATTACGCGGCAATTTGTTTTGTTCGGCCGCGTCATTCGCATAAGCCTCGACTAACTTCTTCAAATGATGCTGGCTTTCCGCCAACAAGCGCGCGCCAGTTTCACGATGCAGTCGCTCCAGATTTTGAATCGCGGCATTAACTCTCGCGAATCGTTGCGGCGCACGTTCAATTTGCCGCAACCTGGCAACATAACGTCTTAGCTGACGCGATGGCTTTTTATGAATGCTATCTTTCAGGATCTGCTCTTCAGCCGCTAACGCCAGATGCTCGATGGCAGCATTATGATCGTCGACCGAGTAATGCAAAGCGCCTAACGCAAAACTACTCAGCGGCGGCGCGTCAGGAAGCAAACGGACAACCTTTTCACCGGCCTTAATCGCCTCTGCAACTTCAAAGCGATATCTACGCTCCTCATCACATAGCACTTCATCGGCAGCAATATAAAAAGCAAAAACCTGATCGGTCTTCCGACGTTGCGAGCGCTGCACCGCCAACATAATGAGCACGCCGGCGCCCACGATACCAACGATAACGATTGCGGGAACGCGAACCGCGGCCAGCATCGCCACGACCAGAACGATGGCAACAATCTTCTGCGCCAGCTTGCCGCTGTCGTGATTCATCACGCGCTCAAGTCCGGGTTGAAATAATCGCTTCATAGCTTCGATTGCTTAGTTTGCTTTGATCCGTTTGGCAACTGCCTCGCCCGCTGCTTCGCAGGAGAGCTGGCCACCGAGATCGCGCGTCGTTTCGCCGTTAACGATCGATTCGCGCACGGCCTTATCTATTGCTTCGCTGGCTTTCTTGTGGCCCAGGTATTCTAGCATCATGGCGGAGGTCAGAATAGCGCCTACCGGATTAGCCGTTCCCTTGCCCGCCAGCGCCGGCGCACTGCCATGAACCGGTTCAAATAGTGAAATCTGCCCCGGATGAATGTTGCCTGAAGCGGCCAGACCCAACCCTCCCTGAATAGCTGCGCCCAGGTCAGTTAAAATGTCGCCAAATAAATTGTTACTAACAATCACGTCATACTGTACCGGGTTAAGCACCATAAACATGGCCATCGCGTCGACGTATTGATGGTTCGCTTCGATCTCGGCATAGTCGGCCGCTACTTCCTTGAACACGCGCTGCCAGAGGTCTCCGCCAAAGCGCTGCACGTTTGACTTGTCGGCCATGGTCACGCGCTGGCGGCCGTTCGCGCGCGCGTATTCAAATGCGGCAACGATGATGCGTTCAACCCCGCGCCGCGTGTTCAACTCTTCCTGCGTCGCGATCTCGTCGGCAGTTCCCTTTTTCAGAAAACCGCCAGCGCCACAGTAAGCGCCTTCCGTGTTTTCACGAAAGACTACGAAGTCCACGTCGTCAACAGTTACATTGCGCAGCGGAGTCAAACGCGCGTCGAGCAAGCGAACCGGACGCAGATTGATGTAGAGATCCAGTCCACGGCGCATCCCCAGCAGGATATCTTCTGCATGTTTGTTCGAGGGAACGCGCGGGTCGCCAAATGCGCCGGCTAGAATGGCATGAAACTCATTTGACAGCATTTGTAGAGCATCAGGCGGCAGCGACACACCGTCCCGCAAAAACCGGTCGGCGCCCCAATCGAAATGGACCAACTCCAGTTGCGCGCCGTACGTTTCTTCTACGCGTTGCAAGACGCGAACTGCCTGCGCGATCACTTCCGGACCGATGCCGTCGCCCGGAACTACCGCAATGCGTTTCTTATCGCCCGTCATTTTGATCAGGAGGAGTCAGCGGGTCTTGCTTTGAAGATACTGTTCTATGCGAGGCAGGCTGCCGAGCACAACGTCGCCGACAATTTTCATACTCTGCGGCGAAACTTTGTCTGCCGTGTCATCCGCGCGATGCCAGTAGGGATAACCGCTGAGCTGAATCAAGTCGAGCGCATCAATGCCGGCACGCAGGAACGGTTCGTGATCGTCACCGCCAACGCCCTCGGGTCGATCCACAAAATATCTTCCATAACCAAGATCGTGGGCCGTACGCCAAACGATGTCCTGCAACCAACGCGTACTCATATCGTCGCGCCCCAACTCCAGGTTTTTGTATCCCATCAAGTCCAATAGGATTAGCGCGCGAACGCGGCCAAGTTCATTGTTATTACGCAGTTGAGTTACAAATCGACGACTGCCGTAGGTGTTGTCCGGCGCGTCTGGCTTGCCGCACTGCTCCCAGCCTTCGCAGAAAGCTTCTTCACCATCGAAAAAGACCAGCCAATACGTGAACTTTGGTTTCTGTTGACTCGCGCCTAACACGCGGCCAATTTCCAGCAGCGTGGCAACCGACGATCCTGGATCATTCGCTCCGACAAACTGCATGTTCGTGTACAGCTTTGTATCGTAGTGGCTGGAAATAATGATGACGTCTTTCGATTGGCCGGGGATTTCCGCAGTGATGTTGACCAGCTTGCGCTCGCCGATGGGCGTGGACGCGTTGAACTCGTCGGTGACGCTCTTTATTCCGGCGTCCCGCAGCGAATTGATGATGTACTCGCGTGTTTTTGCCAACTGGGCTGAACCGGCGACGCGTGGTCCAAAGTCCACCTGCTTGCGAACATGGTCCATTGCGCGCTCTCCATTAAAAGCGGTCGCGCCTGGAACCGGTGAGCTGACTTCCGTGGGTCGCTCAGAAATGCCGACGCGCGATCCAGGTCCTTTGTCGTTCCTGGGGCACGCCGCGATACCTAGCGTTAGTATTAGAAGGGACAATGCGAGCCCTAATTTTGCCTTTTGAGTTGGAAACATGTCCCCGTCGTTTTGAATGCCAGTAATTTTCATTCCGCTTTACCTGTGAATTATTGCCAGGCAAATCGTAATCTCTTGTCCCACGAAAGTTACCTTATTCTTTGCGAAAGACAAAACTCAAGAGAGCCGAGAAACGATTTAGCGTGCTCGGCTCTCCAAAAATAGTTGCAGACTTGTGAAATTCGTTAGCGGGCGCGGGCGGTCGCCTGCTTCGAGCCAACCCGCCCTGTAGCTTGGTTTTTGTCTGCTTCGCGCAGCGCCCGGCGGCATTCGGCGCAGACGCCGATGATGCGCAGCAAGTGCTGCGTCACCTGAAAACGATGCTTGGCGGCCATCGCGTCTTGAATCGCCTCAAGTTCGGCGGAAAAGAACTCAATAATCCGGCCACACTCGGAACAGATCATATGGTCATGATGTTGATGCTTGTAGTTGTGTTCGTAATGCGTGACGCCGTCGCCAAACCGCACTTCGCGCGCGAGTCCGGCTTCGCTCAAGAGTTTCAGGGTACGATAGACAGTGGTCTGGCCGATGGTGGGATCCTGCTTTTGGACCAGCCGATAAAGATCTTCACTGGACAGATGCGCTTCAGTGCGCAGGAACATATCGAGAATCAAATCGCGCTGGGCCGTGCGTTTGAGTCCCTTCTTCTGAATGTGCTCGAGAAAAACTTCCTGCTCTTCAGTCATGGTTAGCCTGGACCATCTCGTCGTCGCCGCTCCAGTGCACCGATTCTAACAAGAAGTAGCCGCAGATTCACGCTGCTGAGCGAGCGGTGAAGAGATTGGCCGCGGATTCACGCAGATAAACGCGAATCAGAACCGAACACAGAACCGCAGATGCAAATCTGACCTCTAACTTCTGACTTCTGACCTCTGATCTCTGACTTCTGACTTCTGACTTCTGACGTCTGATCCGCGTTCATCCGCGAAAATCCGCGGCAAAATTTCCGGTACTTCGGTGGCAAGCTCGCACCGTGGCGTGATACCTTTGCGCACATGCCGGGGTGGCGGAATGGCAGACGCTACGGACTTAAAATCCGTTGACCGTAAGGTCGTGCGGGTTCGACTCCCGCCCTCGGCACCAATCATTTCAATAACTTACAAACGTTCATCATAAGGTCTGCAGAGACAGAACGGAGTAAAGTCCGTTGCGCGCTTCATTGTGGTTCAAATTCCTGAAGAAAAGCGCGTCGATCCGTAGTTTAGGGTAGCCCCATCGTCAACGCGAAGTCTTGGCAAGCGTTGTTATCTTAGCGAAGCCAATTGAGCCAGTGGATTCGGCCTCCGGCTCGCCGAGCTTCGTCAGGATGTTGCGATCGGTATTGCGCTTCCCATCGTTTGTTTATCGCTGACGCGACTGTGATAGCTAAGACCAAGCGCCGTCACCAATTCGTCAATCAGCCAACCAAGAGGGGTCATTTATCAACAATGACTTCTGTTCGCTGGTCACGTCGCCTCATTGGTGAGTACGGCTTACCTGGCCCTTGCGTAACGGTATTGTCAGCCTGGTGGAAGGTATCCTCTTCCAGGGTATCCTCCCCTGGGTCATCGAGTGTTATCAGCACCTCCAAGTCTTCTTCGCTCATGTGAACCTCCTAAACAAATAACATTCTTCCTTAATCTGTATTCGTCGCGGCCAACCCACAGATTCTTGACTAGACGGCACACGAACTCTTTCGTTATCGCGTTCGTCAGACTTCCGCGTTTGTCGAACCGCTCGATGTTGCCGATCCTTGCCAATCATGACTCTTTCATGCCTCCTCAAGTGGTCATACAAATCAGACCCCACCTACTCCTGGAACGGTCCATCCATCAGGAAATCCACCGTAGACGGCCGCTTGTAGCCTGGGACAAAACGTTCCCCGAAGTCGCCCGCGAAATTGTCGTAGGTGGTCTCCGGCTTGGTCTTGATAATGCGGCAGACTGAATCCGTGAAGCGCCGCTTCATGTCGAGGCGGGGAAATGCGTCGAGGATGCTCTTCATTTCGTTCGGCGGGATCCGGTCGTATTGGAATCCGAATTCGACGCCGATCCCAGCCGTGCAGAGCGCGACTTCCGCCTCCTTGTGCAGGCCGATCGAAGGTGTGGAATTCAGAGCGACGCTGTCCCAGATCAACTGCACCCGGCGATCATCGAGGCCTTGCTCGCGAGCGAACGCCCGCGCTGCGTCGGCTCCTTCAATCTCGAAGCGCTTTTGACCCCCAAAGCTGTTCGTGAGCCCGAGGTCGTGGAGCAGCGAGCCGACAGCGACGACTTCCGCGTCGTGAGTTATGCCCTGCAGCTGTCCGAGCCGGACCGCGAAGAGCCAGGATCGGACAGCGTGATTGAAGAGAAACGGTTCGGAATGAGTCCGGGCATAGTCCATTGCCCGGGTGACAAGCGGCGTGTCGATCACCGTGATGCCTCCTAAAACTTGCGTCGTTCCGCCCCGGGCCGGCTCAGCTGTTGGCGACATTGTATTTCTCCCCTTTGATGAAGGCGAGCAGTTCCGCGTTGATCTGATCCTGATGCGTGGCGGTGATTCCGTGCGGTGCGCCTGGGTAGTAGACGTCCTTCGCGCCCTTGATGAGTTGGGCCGACTTTCTGGCAGAGTTCTTCACCGGAACGACCTGGTCGTCCTCGCCGTGAAGTACTAAAGTCGGTACATCGAACTTCTTGAGGTCCTCGGTGAAGTCCGTCTCGGAGAAGGCTTGGATGCTCTCGTAGGCGTTCTTGAGACCGCTTTGCATGCTCCAGGTCCAAAACTGATCGAGAATGCCCTGGGAGACTTTGGCTCCAGGCCTATTGGCGCCATAGAAGGGGACTGCAAAATCCCTGTAGGCCTGCGAGCGGTCTTTCGTGAGGCTCGCGCGTATGCCGTCGAAAAGCTCGATCGGCAGGCCCTCCGGATTGGCGGCGGTCTTCAGCATGAGCGGTGGCACTGCGGCGATCAGGACGGCCTTGGCGACTCGGCTCGTTCCGTGGCGGCCTATGTAGCGCGCGACTTCTCCGCCTCCGGTGGAGTGGCCAACCAGCGTGACTTGCTTGAGATCGAGGGCTTCGATCACTGCCGCAAGATCGTCGGCATAGCCGTTCATGTCATTGCCGGATGAGGCTTGGCTGGATCGCCCGTGACCACGCCGGTCGTGCGCGACCACGCGGAAGCCGTTCTGTGCGAGGAAGAGCATTTGGCCGTCCCACATGTCGGCATTCAAGGGCCAGCCGTGCGAGAACGTAATGGCTGGGCCAGTGCCCCAATCCTTGTAGTAAATCTGCGTTCCATCTTTGGTTGTGATAGTACTCATAAGACACTCTCCTTTTCTTGTTGTGCCGTTCTCGTAACTTCGCGTTTTCTGAATTACTTGAGCGGCGATTGTTGCGGCCGGCTTTAGCTGCGACTGTTACTGCTCTTGAGCATCACGCGTTCTGCGAGATCGTCTTCGCGACCGCGGCGGCGTCTGCGGATCGCTTAAGCCAAGCTTCAAAGCGCGTCTCGCCGAGTTGCGCATCATCGCCCGGAACAAGTGAGCGCTCGCTCAGCTCGGTGCCGAAGTAGCGCGCGTGTGGGTCAGCGACAACCTCGCGCGGATCCTTGCGGGCGCTGAGGCCCAGTCGGATTAGTTCATCGAAACGAAACTGCTCAGGCCCCCCTATCTCAACAATTCCATTCAACGGCGATCCCATGGCCACTCTGCCCACCGCGCTGGCAACATCGTCGGCCGCCATGGGCTGGAAACGCACAGGCGGCAAGCGAACCGTGTTGCCCTCGGTAGCTGAGTCGGCGATGCGCTCAACGAACTCGAAAAACTGCGTCGCTCTCACGATCGAGTAAGGGATCGAGGATTCCTTGATTAGCTTTTCCTGAACAATCTTCGCGCGCATGTAGCCGCTGTCGGGCAGACGATCACTGCCGACGATGGACAACGCCACGTGATGTTCCACGCCAGCAGCCGCTTCGTAGGTGAGCAAATT
>Ga0184605_10000314_pt1 | contig 14230 bp, 13 predicted proteins | sample PLM0_30_coex_FD_132995 | JGI IMG/M metagenome (GOLD analysis project Ga0184605, IMG submission 132995) | Groundwater sediment microbial communities from an aquifer in East River, Colorado, USA - PLM0_30_coex | ecosystem: Environmental > Terrestrial > Soil > Riparian zone | place: USA: East... | reverse complement strand
TGCTGCCGGGAGGCACCCGGACCCGGCCGTACGCTGCCGGCCGACGCCGGCACGGCCTGGCGACACGGCCTGCGCCTCGGCCTTCACTGTACCCACTGCTGTGTCGGGCTCATGGCGATCCTCCTGGTCATCGGGGTCATGGACCTCCACGCGATGGCTGTCGTCGCGGCCGCCATCACCGTCGAACGTCTCGCACCGGCCGGTGAGCGCGTCGCGCGAGCCACCGGGGCCATCGCCGTCGGGGCAGGTTTGTTTCTGATCGCGCGAGCAGCCGGCCTCGGATGACGTATTCGCATCGTGCACCTGAACTTCGCCCACTGTGCGCGCCTGCGACCTTATCGAGGCCCACCCCCACACAGTTTTGACGGCCCGCTCTTAGCCCTTATTGACGGCGGGTCGCCGCGAGTTCCCTGACTTCGGCCAGGACCTGAATCGTCTTGATCGTCTTATCGCTCAGCTCGACCTTGAGCCGGATGGGCACGAGGTCTCCCTTTTTCAGCGGCCGTTTCAGATCCACCAGCATCATGTGATGGCCGCCCGGCTTGAGCTCGACGGTCTTGCCGGGGGGGAGCTCCAGCCTCGGCACCGCGCGCATGCGCATCACGTTGCCTTCCATCCTCATCTGGTGGATTTCCGCGCTGCCGGCGGCCGGGCTTTCCGCACCGAGGAGGCTCGCGCGCCGATCGCTCGTGAGCTCCATGTAGGCTCCCGCCGTCGTCTGGCCACGCACCGTCCCGCGCACCCATGCGGCCCGGGCCTCTACCTGCGCCTGCGCGGCTGCTGCGGCGGCAAGCAGCACCACACCGAGGAGCGCTCTTGTCACCGTTCGCATCTTCAAACCGTCACAGCACGTAGCGCGCGAGGTCCTCGCTCTGCGCAAGCTCCTTGAGTTTCGCATCGACGAAGGCGGCGTCGATCCTGAAGGTCTCCCTGCCACGCTTGCCCGCATCGAACGAAATCTCCTCCAGCAGCTTCTCCATTACCGTGTACAGGCGCCGCGCGCCGATGTTCTCGGTCTTTTCATTCACCGACCAGGCGATCTCGGCGAGACGCCGGATCCCGTCCGGCACGAAAGAGACCTCGACCTCCTCGGTGGCGAGCAGCGCCTGGTACTGGCGGGTGAGGCAGGCGTCGGTCGCCGTGAGGATTCTCTCGAAATCCTCCACCGAAAGGGAATCGAGCTCGACGCGAATGGGAAAGCGCCCCTGCAGCTCTGGAATCAGGTCCGAAGGCTTGGAAAGATGGAACGCTCCGCTCGCGATGAAGAGGATATGGTCGGTTTTCACCATCCCGTACTTGGTGGAAACCGTGGTGCCCTCCACGATGGGGAGCAAGTCGCGCTGCACGCCCTGCCGCGAAACGTCGGCGCCGGCCATTTCCCCGCGGCTCGCGATCTTGTCGATCTCGTCCAGAAACACGATGCCGTTCTCCTCGACGTTGGCGAGCGCCTTGGCGCGCAGATCCTCCTCGTTGACAAGGCGGGCCGCCTCCTCGTCGGTGAGCATCGTCATCGCCTCGCGGATCTTCATGCGGCGCAGTTTTCTCCTGCCGCCACCCAGATTCTGAAACATGCCCTGGATCTGCTGGGTGAGCTCCTCCATCCCGGGCGGGGCGAATATCTCCATGTGCGCCTGCGGCGCCGACACTTCGATCTCGACCTCTCTGTCGTCGAGCTCGCCCTCGCGCAGTCTCTTGCGGAACTTCTGCCGCGTCGCGGACTCTTCCTCGCCGGCGCTGCTCGCCGCAAGCTCGGCACCGTCCGCCGCGAAGGCGCCCGTGCGGCGGGCCGAAGGGAGCAGAACGTCGAGCACCCGCTCCTCCGCCGAATCCTCGGCTCTGCGTCGCACTTTCTTCGTCGCCGCTTCGCGAGTGTCCTTGATCGAGATTTCGACGAGGTCGCGGACGATCGTATCGACGTCGCGGCCGACATAGCCGACCTCGGTGAACTTCGTCGCCTCGACCTTGATGAATGGCGCATCAGCGAGCCGCGCGAGGCGACGCGCGATCTCGGTCTTGCCGACGCCTGTAGGCCCGATCATGAGGATGTTCTTGGGCGTGATCTCCTCCCGCAGGGGCTCGCCCACCCGCTGGCGTCGCCAGCGGTTTCTGAGAGCGATTGCCACGGCGCGCTTTGCGCGAGTCTGGCCGACGATGTGCTTGTCCAGCTCGTGGACGATTTCCTGGGGAGTCATGGAAGACATGGGGCGGGGAAGCCGGGAGCGGGGAGGGCTAGGGGTTCTACGGGGCCCTGGACCGCAGCCGCTCTAGTCCAGCGTTTCGACGACGACTTGCTGATTGGTGTAGATGCACAGGTCGGCGGCGATCGAAAGGGCCTTGCGAACGACGGCCTCCGCGTCGAGCTGGGTATTTTCGAGGAGCGCGCGCGCAGCCGACTGCGCGTAAGGGCCTCCCGAGCCGATAGCGATCAATCCCAACTCCGGCTCGATGACGTCGCCCGTGCCGGTGATGATCAGCGAGGATTCGCGGTCGGCCACCGCGAGCATCGCCTCCAGGCGCCGCAGCATGCGGTCGGTGCGCCAGTCCTTGGCGAGCTCAACGGCCGAGCGCAGCAGATTTCCCTGGTGCTTGTCGAGCTTCGCCTCGAAACGCTCGAACAGCGTAAACGCGTCGGCCGTGCCTCCGGCGAAGCCGGCGAGGATCCGGTCGTGATAAAGGCGGCGCACCTTGCGCGCGCTCGCTTTCACCACGACTTGGCCGAGCGTGATCTGGCCGTCTCCGCCCAACGCGACCTTGCCGTCGCGGCGGGCCGACATGATGGTAGTCCCGTGGAATTGTTCCATGTCCGAGTTCAGGGAAGATGGGGCCGGGGTGCCGTCGATCAAGCTATCTGCGCGGAATAATGCGGGCGACCTTGCTCAACCCCGTGACCCCGAACAAGGCACGTATGAGCTCGTTCGCGCCGCGAACCTGGATCGTCACGCCGGACTCCTGGAGCGCCGATAGCACCTTCAGCATAACGCCGGTCGTGGCAAGATCAACGCGCGTCGCTCGCGACATGTCGATGACCAGCATCTTGTTCGCACCGGCCCAGTCTTGCAACTGTCCGGCGAGGGTTTCACTCGCCCCGCTCAGGTCCCCGGAGAGCATCAAGGCCTGATCCGTGGCCTCGACCGGCCGGAGGACCGCGGAATCCTTTGCCTCCCCTCCCGGTTGAGACTCCCAGGAAGGCGGCGAAACCTCGTAGGTGACCGCATAGTTGACGGCCGCCTCCTCGAACCGGTCCTTGAGGTCGAGGATCCGGTAGACGTCCAGCAGCAGCGCCCAGACGGCACTGTCGGTTTCTTTCCTCCCGGGCTGGCAGGCTTCCTCCAGATGCTGGATGAGCCGCGCCTCTCCGGTGAGCAGCACTTCCTTTCCCGCCTCGCGAAGGGCAAGCAGCGTTTCGCTGAATAGCCGGCAGCCAGGGCCGTCGACGCCTTCCAACCCGCTGCACTCGATGCGCAACGTCTGATGGGCGGAGGCCGCGTCTCGCAGTTCTTCCATCTCGGGCGCGCTCGCACCGGTCAGCGTGCCGCCGAGCGCGAAGTAAGCGATGCCCCCCGTGTCGAGCGCGGGATCGTGACGCTCGTCAGACTCGATCCACGCGGGCGGCGAGCGCTCGAATTTCACGACGAATTCCAGAGCGAGCGCCTCGAACTCGGGCTTCATGTCCAGATGCTGATACAGGTCGAAAAGCATCAGCCAGGCCTGCTGCGCCGAATCCCCGAGCTCCTCCTCACGCACCGCGCTTGAAAGCCTTGCCAAGGCCTGCTCGACCTCTCCGCTTGCGAAAAGGGTCGCCGTCTCCCCGATGATCGGCGCGGCATCATCGGGACCCGGGGGCGCTTCGGTGCTCGGGGCGGGACCCGGCTGGCCGGCGAGGGCCGAAGCCAGCGCGGATACGTCCAAAGGCGGCTCCAAAGGAACGGCCTCGGCGTCTTGCGGAACCGATTGCGCGGCAGGTGCCGGGGGCCGCGAAACCTGAGGCGGTGGAGGAACGTAGGCGCTGAAATCGAGCGAGTCCTCGCCCGCTTGCGGACCTGCCACGGGCGTCGCGGATTTCTCCGGCGAAGACTTGGCCGGTTGCCGGGCGATCGGCGCTTTTTTACTTTCGGTCTTCTTCCTGCCGAATAATGAAAAGAACACGAGGAACTACCCGCCTCCCGGAGAATCTGCCTGGCGACGCAAAGGACCATTTCGTTGTATCACTTTGCTCGACACCGTGCAACGCGGCAAGCTCGCGACGAATTCTTCTCGCTCAAGAAGCCGGAGCCCGGCGACCGACGAGCGCCACCAGCACTCCGACGGCAACCATGGCGCATACGATCATCGCGCCGGAGGGGAGGTCGAGCCACAGCGACGCGAGCAGACCGGCCGCGTAGCCGAGTACGCCGACCGAGTAGGCCTTGAGGTAGCGTCCGCTCCTCGTGTAATAGGTCGATAACGCCGGCAAAACCAGCGTGGCGAACACGAGATAGAGACCGACCAGCTGCACCGATATGGTCACGGTGCAGCCGAACAACACATAGAAGCCGATCCGGCCGAACCGATTTCCCATCCCGAACCACAACGCGAGCACCACGGCATAAATCACAGCGTAGATCGGGAAATGAGACGGGTTGACCCAGAGAATCTGCCCGATGAGCAGTTCCTTGAGGTTTTCCCCGCCGCGCGGGTTGTGGGCTAGCAGCAGGATCGCAATGCTCGAACCGAGGACGAACACCACGCCGATAATGGCCTCCTGGACCTCGGGCCAGCGGCGCTCCGTCCACGTCAGCATCATCGCGCAGCCGAGCGCGGCCGACAGCGCGGCGATCTGCACCGCGGCGCCCGTGGGTTCCCAGCCCGGGTAATCTGCGAGGATCACGCCGACTCCCGCGATTTGCGCCACGGCGAGATCGACAAAAACGATTCCGCGCGCGAGCACCTGCATCCCGAGCGGAACATGGGTCGCCGTCACCAGCAGGCCCGCGATGAACGCGGGCCACAGAATGCCGAAGCTTGCCGCGTCGAGACTCATTTCACGGTCGCGAGCAGCCTGCCGATCGTATCGTCGAACAAGCCGAACAGATCCTTCGCTTTGTCCGTTCCGCCCACCGTGAAGGGCAGCATCACCGAGGGAATCTTCGCACGCTCGGAAAGGAATTCCGCGGCTCTCGGGCTGTTATACGCCGAGTAGACGACGATTTTCGCGGGCTCGCGCTTCATGCGCTCCACCAACTCGGCGAGATGCGCAGGCGTCGGCGGCAGGCCGGGCTTGGGTTCGAGGCTTCCCGCTTCGCGCATTCCCGCCCAGTTGATGAAATACGACATGTCTTTATGGTACACGACGACCGGAACGCCCTTGAGCGGAGCGGCCTGCTGTTCCCAGCGCGATAGCGCCGCTCGCCAACGCTCGCGAAACGAATTTCCGCGCGCTTTGTATGTGTCGGCGTTTGCGGGATCAAGCTGAACGAGCCGCTCCATGAGCGCTTCGGCGACCCTCGCGATATTGCGCGGATCCAGGTGAACGTGCGGATTGCCGGACGGATGGACGTCCCCGAGTGCGCGGTCGACGACCTTGGGAATCTCGAGTTTGGGCACGAATTGCGAGGCCTCGAAGTATCCCGCCGAACCGGGCTGGATCTTCGCGTTGCCCGATTGAGTCAGCAACAGAGGGAGCCAGCCCACTTCGAGCTCGGAGCCGGAGCAGATCAGCAGGTCCGCGGAACGCACGCGCGCTATCAGGCTGGGGCGTGCCTCCACTTTGTGCACGTCCTGCAATGCGGTGGTGGCCGAATAGACCGATGCCTTGTCGCCCGCGAGCTCCTGCGCAAGAGCCGCCCATTCCTGTTCACAGGCGAAGACATTGAGCGCCGCCGCTGCGGGCAGTGCAACAACCAGCGAGCTTACAGCGAAGGAAAATCTCAGAATCGTTTTCATGTTCGTCACCTCAGAATTTGTGGGCGCCGTGCGCGCCCAGACTCACGATGTACTGGAGAAAGACCTGTTTGTCGGTCACGTCGGAGCGCGATTTGTCTTGCGCAAACTGCAGCCGCACGCGGCTGAACTCGCTCGGGCTCCAGTCGGCCATCACCGTGTGCCGCGTCGGGTTGTACGCGGCGAGGATCGGGAAATCGGCGGCGGTAAGCGCGCCCGAGTCGACCAGGCCGTTGCTGGTGGTGCCCGCGCTCAACCGGTCGTAACGGTAACCGACCCGCCACATCGGGGCGAACTGATACACGCCCTGCAGGTAGAAACCCGACTGCGTAGAGGTGAACCCGCCCGTCTGCGGTGTTCCCGTGGCATCGAAAGTGAGATCGCCGTTCTCCCGGCGACGGAAGTACTCGCCCTGCAGCTTGAAGTTGGTGTAAGTCGGGTTGTAATTCGGCGCCCATTTCAGAATGCCGTCGAGCACCCAGAGGCGGCTCCTCCCGCTGAAACTGTTGGTGACAGGTGTGCCCGTCGAATCGAGATCGTCGAACGTGCGCTCCTGGGGCGAAGTGCTGAGATACGAAATCCCGGTCTGCCACGCGGTGCCCGTTCCGAAGTCGCCGCCGACGTGGGTGAAAACGTTGCCCGAGCCGACGCCGTTCTTGTTGCGCCCGCCCGCGGGACCTGCAGGAAACTGGCGTCCGCGACCGGCCTCGACGCCGACGTCCCAATAGAAAGAAGTCGGAGCGACCCATTTGAGCTGGACGCCGTCCTCGCCGAGCTGGTTGCCGAGAAACACCTTGTTCGCGAGCGGCGCGTCGGTGAAGTCCCAGGCGTGCGCATGAATCTGGTTCTGGTAGCCCACTGCCGAGAAGAACCGCCCGGCTTTGATCGTGAATCCGTATGAAAGGGCGAGCGTCTGAATGTACCCCTCCTCCACTCCGATGCCATCTTCGGGCGATATCGATGCGATCAGCGTCCCGCGAAAGTTGTGGTCGATGTTTGCCGCAAGGGCGAGCTCCGATTCACCCAGGCTCAAGCCGCGAACGCCCGGCCCGACTTCGCCGAGCGTCGGCGTAAAGCCGTTGATCCTGAACCCGTTCGGATCCTGGGAAAGATTCGAATAGATGCCGTTCAAGATCACCGAAACGGCCGGGTTCATCGCGTTTTCACTGGCGGGACGGCTGGAAGCCTGAATCGCCGCCTGCTCGGCGTCCGCCACGCGTCTGTCGAGCTGCTTGACCTGCTCGCGCAAAGTCCTCAGCTCGTCTTGAGTCTGCGCCGTCGCGGCGTGGGGCAGGCCGAGCGCCGCCGCGACGGCGAGCGCCATGGTTGCCTTTCTGTACATGTTGTCTCTCCAAGTTGTGCGATCGCGATGCGCGCAAAGCGCTCGCAAACATGACCTCCCCGCGCAAGCGAGGCGGAACCTGTGATGGAAAACTAGGAGAGAGCGGGAGGAGCGCGCGAATCGAAAACGATCCGCGCAGCGAACGGGAGAGGAAGAGCGGCCGACGCTATCGTCGGCAAGGTGACCCGGGGCAGGTCGACAGCGGGCGCAAGAGCCGCCAGTACGCTGTCGACCGCGTGATACGCGATGCACTGCTCGGCGGGATGGTTGACGGGTGGGACGCACTTTCCGCCGCGCTCGGCCATCACCGTGTCGCGTTTCAGATGCGACAGCGCGTGCAGCTGCGCCGCCTGCTGGGCAAACACCAGTGCGGCGGCGAGAAGGAGGTGACGCAGAGTGCGGTTCGGCACGGGGGATGTTTCAGGCAGCATCGGGCGCAAGTCTACTACAACCTAAATCAAGCCGCCGCCACAACCCGTAAGTCTCAGGCGTCGAGCATCAGCTAGTTTTCCATCTTCGATTGATCGCATAAGGACCGGCGTCATCGCGGAAAGGTTGGAGCAGCATGCGATCGAGCCGGAAGTCTCGCGGCGTGCGAAACTGGTCGACCCCGATCGTCATCCGCTCGTGCCCACCCTCGGGTTGGGCGCGGTAGGTGCCGAACAGGCGGTCCCACCACGGCAGCACAAAGCTGAAGTTGCTGTTGGTTTCGGTCGCATCGACGGAGTGGTGCACCCGGTGCATGTCGGGGGTGACAAGAAACCAGCGCAGGATACGATCCACTGTCGGCGGAATCCGAACGTTTGCATGGTTGAACAAGGACAACGCGTTGAATACGGCTTCGAACGCCAGCACCGCGAGGACCGGCAGGCCCAGCACGAAGATGACCGCAAACTTGATCGGCACGGCCAGGAGGATCTGGATCGGATGAAAACGCGCCCCGGTCGTCACGTCGAAGTCCACGTCCGCGTGATGCATCCGGTGCACGCGCCAGAGCGCCGGCACGGCGTGAAACATCATGTGCACCAGGTACATCGTGAGGTCGAGCGCCAACAAAGACGCGAGGAACGCCAGCGGATACGGGATGGCGAACATGTTGAGGAGCCCCGTGCCGCGCTCCTCGGCGAATGCGGCCACGCCGACCGCGGCCGAAGGGAACAACACGCGGACCAGGAGGACGTTGATAATGGCGATCGAAATGTTATGGGTCCAACGAACCGGCTTTGAAACCCCGAGCACCCGCCGTGGGGCAAACATTTCCCACGCTGCCATCAGCCCGAAGATGCCAAGGAACAACCCCAGTCGGATCGCCGGATCGTTACTGAGCAGAAACGCATCGAAATCCATGGCACCCTCCCCGCGCCCGGTCGGACTGGCCCCGGGCAGTCAAAGCGGTTACAATCCTCCGTTATACAAGTACACAAGTGAACGATTGAATACTTGCACATTATGAGCGGCATGTCAAACCGGGAATTCAAGACCGAGCTGTTCGAGCAGTTCGCGCGCGTCAGCCAGGCGCTTTCGAGCGGTAAGCGGCTGGAAATACTGGAGCTTCTGGCCCAGGGAGAGCGCAGCGTGGACGCGCTGACCCAGCTCACGGGCATGACCGCGGCCAATACCTCGCAGCACCTGCAGCAACTCCGCAAAGCAGGGCTGGTGGCGTCTCGAAAGGATGGCCTCTTTGTGATCTACCGGATCGCCGGAGGCGGAGTGGTCAGATTGCTCATGGCGCTGCGCGAAGTCGCGGAAAACAATCTTGCCGAAGTCGAGCGGCTCATCAAGAGCTTTCTCAGCAAGAAGGACAACCTCGAACCGGTATCCGCCGACGAGCTGCGAAAGCTCACCCGAAGGGGCGCCGTTACCGTCGTGGATGTTCGGCCGCCTGAGGAGTACGCAGCCGGGCATCTGCCCGGCGCGATCAACCTGCCGCTACCCCAGTTGGCCAAGCAACTGCACAAGCTCCCCGCGAATCGCGAGATCGTGGCCTATTGCCGCGGCCCGTATTGCCTGCTCTCGTACGACGCGGTCGAAATGCTTCGCGCCAAAGGCCGCAAGGCGCGGCGCCTCGCCGAGGGATACCCCGAGTGGCAGAGCGCGGGATTGCCAGTCGATCGCAGTTCTCCCGAGTCCGCTCGCTGAATCGCTATTGGCAGGTCTGTTTGATGAACGAACCGATCTCAGCGGGCGCAGCAAAAACCACCGAGGCTCGATCTCCCTGCATTCCGGCGCCGACGATCACGGGCTTGCCTGGGACCGGCCCGTCCGTGCTCGAATCGGTCTTGAAGCGCAGATTGAATTCCCAGACCTTGTTGATCTTCCCGTCCGCCGTCCTCACCGTGTACGTGTCGCCGCAATGGCTGATGGAAACAACCTGTCCGGCCGGCGGCGCTTTTTTCAGGTCGACCTTCGCCGACCGCATCATCATGCCACCGCGGCGCGGTTCGGCGCTCGGAGCCTTTCCTTCAGAGACCGCCCGTAGGTAAGCGATAACGTCCTGGCGATCCCTGCTTTCCTTTAACCCGGGAAACGTCATGCTGTTGCCTGCGATGAATTGCTCGGGATTCGCAAGCCATCCATCAAGCGTGTTTTCGTTCCAGAGGACGTTTGCACGTTTCAAGGCGTCGGAATACCGCCGGAACTCTTCGACGGTCCCGGCCTTGCGGTTCCAGATATGCGCGAGGCTCGGGCCGGTCATGTGCTCGCCGCTTTGCACCGAGTGGCAGGCCATGCACGCTTGGAACACCTGCGCGCCACGTTTTGGATCGCCTGCCGCGAAGGAGCCGTTGCCGACCGCGAATGAAAGGCACCCGATCAAGGCGGCGAAGGCCCGGCCGCAACGTATTTTGTGATCCATAAAGCCTCCGCAGGCCGGGTCGCTACTTCACCGACGTGATCACGTAATTCGACTCCTGCTCCACGAATTCGAACTCGACTTTCTTGTCCTGAGAAAACTTGCCGAGCAGCGCCTTGTCCTTGACGGTGAAAACCATGTTCATGGCCGGCCATTTCATCGTCGGAATCGGACCGTGCGCGATCGTCACCTTGCCGCCGGCAGGGTCGACCTTCTTCACGGTGCCGGCGCCCTTGTGCGTTTTGCCTTCCGATTTCTTGTCCTTGCCCATGTCCATTCCCTTCATGTCCATACCGCCCATGCCCTGGGCGCGGCTCAAGGGAATCATTGCGATGGACAGAGCGAGAACGGCTGATAAGACGATAAGGCGTTTCATTGCATTTCTCCTTTCAGGGTTGAGGAACTGCATGGGGCGCGCCAACATGCGCAACGCCAGCGCGGGGCCGGCGCAATAGGAGGTACGCGGCGGGAACGACGAACATCGAAAGCAGCGGCGCGGTGATCATTCCGCCCACCATGGGCGAAGCGATGCGCCGCATCACCTCCGACCCGGTGCCCGAGCCGAACATGATTGGGAGCAGCCCCGCGATGATGACGGCGACCGTCATCGCCACCGGCCGCACGCGAAGCGCTGCGCCTTCCACGATCGCTAGCGCAAGATCGCCTTCGTCGCGAAGTGCACCTGCCGCCTCGCGTGCGGCAACGGCCTGGTTGACGTAGACCAGCATCACCACGCCGATCTCCGCCGCCACGCCCGCGAGGGCAATGAAGCCCACCGCCGAGGCGATCGACATGCTGTAGCCGAGCACGTACATCAGCCAGAAGCCGCCGACGAGGGCGAACGGCAGCGTCGCCATGATGAGAAGCGCCTCGGTAGCGCGCCGGAAAGCAAAATACAGCAGTACGAAGATGATCGCGAGCGTCGCGGGCACCACGATCTTGAGCCTCGCGGTGGCGCGCTCGAGGAACTCGAACTGGCCCGACCAGGAGATCGAAGTGCCGGCCGGAAGCTTCACCTTCTCCGCCACCGCGCGCTGCATGTCGCGCACCGCCGAGCTCAGGTCGCGCCCTCGGATATCGACGTATACCCAGCCCGAGAGCCGCGCGTTCTCGCTCTTCAGCATCGGCGGCCCGTCGCTCACCTTCACCTCCGCCACGTCGCCCAGGCGGATCTGCGCGCCGCGCTCGGTGAGAAGCGGCAGATCGCGGATCTTCTCGACCGAGTCGCGCATCTCGCGCGGGTAGCGCACGTTGATGGGAAAGCGCTGCAGGCCCTCGACGGTCTCGCCGATGTTGTCGCCGCCGATCGCCGTGGTAACGACGCTGTGCACGTCGGCGACGTTCAGCCCGTAGCGCGCCGCGGCGTCGCGGTCGATGTTGACGTCGATGTAGCGCCCGCCGGTAAGCCGCTCGGCGAGCGCGGAGCTCACGCCCGGGACCTCCTTCACCGCGCGCTCGATTTCCGCCGCAATGCGGTCAATTTCCTTCAGGTTCGTCCCCGCGACCTTTACGCCCACCGGGCTCTTGATACCGGTCGCGAGCATGTCGATGCGGTTGCGGATCGGCGGCACCCAGATGTTCGAGAGGCCCGGCACCCTGACGATACGGTCGAGTTCGTCCACGAGCTTTTCCGGCGTCATTCCCGGGCGCCACTCTTCGCGCGGCTTGAGCTGGATCGTCGTCTCGAACATCTCGAGCGGCGCCGGATCGGTCGCCGTTTCCGCGCGCCCCGCCTTGCCGAACACGCTCGCGACCTCGGGCACGGTCTTGATCAGCCGGTCGGTCTGCTGCAGGAGCTCGGCCGCCTTGCCCGCTGAAAGCCCGGGCAGCGCCGAAGGCATGTAAAGCAGGTCGCCTTCGTCGAGCGGCGGCATGAACTCGCCGCCGAGCCGGTTCATGGGCCAGAGCGTCGCCGCGAGGATCGCAACGGCTGCAACTAAAACCGTTTTCGGATGGCGCAGCGCGCCTTCGAGCAGCGGGCGATAGAGCGCGATAAGGAAACGGTTGATGGGATTTCGTTCTTCGGCCGGGATGCGTCCGCGGATGAGATAACCCATCAGCACCGGAATGAGCGTGACCGCGAGCCCCGCTGCCGCGGCCATCGCATAGGTCTTGGTGAAGGCGAGCGGAGAGAAGAGCCTGCCTTCCTGCGCCTCGAGCGTGAAGACCGGAACGAAAGAGAAGGTGATGATCAGGAGCGAAATGAAAAGCGCCGGCCCGACCTGCGCGGCGGCCTCGCCGATCACGCCCCAGCGCTCCTCGCCCGCGAGCGTCGCGCCCGGGTGAGCGTAATGCCAGGCTTCGAGGCGCTTGTGCGCGTTCTCGATCATCACCACGGCGGCGTCCACCATGGCGCCGATCGCGATCGCGATGCCGCCGAGCGACATGATGTTGGCGTTCACGCCCTGGTAGTGCATGACGATGAAGGCGGCCAGGATTCCGAGCGGCAGCGAAACGATGGCGACGAATGCCGAGCGCAGGTGGAAAAGGAAGAGCACGCACACCAGCGCGACCACGACGAACTCCTCGACGAGTTTCTGCCCGAGATTCGCCACCGCGCGCTTGATGAGGCCGGACCGGTCGTAGGTCGGCACGATCTCCACGCCCGGCGGCAGACTCGACTTGAGCGAGGCGATCTTGGCCTTGACCGCGGCTATGGTTTCGAGCGCGTTCTTGCCCGAGCGCATCACGATGACGCCTCCGGCGACCTCGCCCTCGCCGTCGAGCTCGGCGATGCCGCGGCGCATCTCGGGGCCCACCTGCACGCGCGCGACGTCGGCGAGGCGTACCGGCACGCCGGCATCGGTGACCGCGAGCGGAAGCTTGCGAAAGTCGTCGAGCGACTGCAGATAGCCGCTCGCGCGCACCATGTATTCCGCTTCGCCGAGTTCCAGCACGGAGCCGCCGGTCTCCTGGTTGCCGCGCTGCACCGCCTCGATCACCTTCGCCTGCGAGATGTTGAACGCCCGCAGCCGCGCCGGGTCGATGACGATCTGGTATTGCTTGACCATCACGCCGACGCTCGCCACCTCCGACACGTTCGTTACCGCCTTCAGCTCGTACTTGAGGAACCAGTCCTGCAGCGCGCGCAACTGCGACAAATCCATGCGGCCGGAGCGGTCGACGAGCGCATACTCGTACACCCAGCCGACGCCGGTTGCGTCGGGCCCGAGCGAGGTCTTAGCCTGCGGCGGCAACCGCGACTGCACCTGGTTCAGGTATTCGAGCACGCGCGAGCGCGCCCAGTAGGGATCGGTGCCGTCCTCGAACAGGATGTACACGAACGAATCGCCGAAGAAGGAGTAGCCGCGCACGGTCTTCGCTCCGGGCACCGAGAGCATCGTCGTGGTGAGCGGGTAAGTGACCTGGTTCTCGACGATCTGCGGCGCCTGCCCCGGGTAGGTCGTGCGGATGATGACCTGCACGTCCGAAAGGTCGGGAATCGCGTCGAGCGGCGTCCGCGACGCCGCCCAGATTCCCCACGCCGTGAGCGCAAGCGTCGCGAGCAGCACCAGGAACCGGTTCGCGATCGACCAGCGGATGAGCGTCGCGATCATTTGCGCACTCCGTACTCGGGCACGCTCGCGTCCGCCGGAGCGATGTCGGTGATCTGGAACTCGCCGTCCGGCTTGATGCTGAACTCGAAGAGAATACGGTCGCCCTTCTTCAACGCGGGCGGAACGATTCCGTTCGGCGCGCGGAACGGCATGGTCATCGCACCCATGCCCGCGCTCGGGATCTCGCCGTGCTTGATGAGAAGATCCCCCGCGCCCGCGCTCACGACCTCGCCGACGGCCCGGTGCATTTGCGGCGCGGCCGCCTTCGGCGCCTCCGCGCCTTCCATGCGCGTACCGCTCGCCCTCAAGCTCGCCTCGGAGTCGATGAGGAACTGGCCGGAGACGACGACCTTGTCGCCTTCGGAGAGTCCCTTACGGATTTCGCTCTTGCCGCCCGACTCGAAGCCGAGCTCGACTTCCCGCGGCCGGAATTTGCCTTCGCCCTCGGCCACGATCACGACGCTGCGCTCGCCGGTGCGTATGACCGCCTCGGAGGGCACGAGCAGCGCCTTGGCTCCCGTGCTCTGTGCGAAAACCAGCGTCGCGAACATGCCGGGCTTC
>Ga0184605_10000312_pt1 | contig 14289 bp, 15 predicted proteins | sample PLM0_30_coex_FD_132995 | JGI IMG/M metagenome (GOLD analysis project Ga0184605, IMG submission 132995) | Groundwater sediment microbial communities from an aquifer in East River, Colorado, USA - PLM0_30_coex | ecosystem: Environmental > Terrestrial > Soil > Riparian zone | place: USA: East... | reverse complement strand
GGTTACGCTCTTTAACGTGAATGATGGTACACACATGGGCAACGTTCCTGTGTCCATGGGTGTTCTGGTCGGTGATGTGAACGGCAATTCTCTCGTCAATGCCTCAGATGTCAGTCTGACCAAAGCGCAGGTAGGCCAGCCGGTCAATGGCTCGAATTTCCGTGAAGACGTGAATGCCAACGGCACGATCAGTGCCACTGATGTCACACAGGTCAAAGCCAACGTGGGTACCGCGTTGCCACCCTAACCACTATGAAAAATAAATACTACTCCGTCTCGCGAGCTGCACTGCTCGCCCTCGCACTAACCGCCGCCTTCGCCTTTACGACGTCCGCCTTCGCCTATTCACCGGCCGCCTCCGCCGTGCCGGGCGCCGGCAGCACAGTCGGCTCCGACGGATCGCTGCCCGGCAGCGTTTGGTACAACGGCGACCTTAATCACGTCAACGGACTCGCTAACGAGCGGGACAGCTCCCTCGGCTTCGGCCAATACGCCCACGTTTTTGATGATTTCAACGTGACGGGGGCCGGCTGGCATGTGATCGGTCTCTATTCCAATAACTACGATAGTATGACTGGTATCGTTGGCGTTGAGTGGTCGATCCGCCAAGGCATAACGGCAGGCAACGGTGGTACATTGATTGCCTCTGGTACGGCCGGTCCAGGCAACTTCCAGGTTATTTTCCATAATGCCGGCGACTTCGGTTTTACGGAATACACAGTCCACGTCTTGAACCTAAATATAGATCTGCCGCCGGGCACCTTCTTTCTCAATGTCACGCCAGTTGGCAGCGGCAATGGTCGTTCCTTTACCTCGGACACGTCGGGCGCAGGCTGCATAGGCACGCCCTGTGGCAATAACGGGAATGCCTTCTTCGACAGCAACTTTTTCGGCGCCAACTACCAGCCCACTGGCGATCAAGGCCAACCCGGCGACTTCTCCATGGGCGTCCAAAATTTCATCGGGCCTGAACCGCCACCCTGGGCGATGATGGCCATGGGCGCGGTCGTGTTGATCGGCGTCCAGCGATTGCGCCGGCGCCGGAAGAAAGCTTAATCCCCCACTCTCGCCGCCGTGCCGGGAAGACAGCCGTCCCGGCTGTCATGGAAAACAGGCTTCCAGCCTGTTGGCTGTGTTGTGGCAGGCCAGATGCCCGTCTGCCCTGACAGGCGGGACGCCTGTCTTCCAGCGATTTGTTTCTGCTCGCTAATTTTTTCGTCAGCCGGTAGATAAAGCGCGGCATGTCTGCTCGTTCGCAACCTGTTTCCGTCGTGACCGGCGGCGCTGGTTTTTTGGGATCGCATCTGACCGACCGCTTGCTGGCGGAAGGTCACCGCGTCATCGCGATCGACAATTTCATTACCGGGAGCGATGCGAACATTGGACATCTGGCGGGGAACGAAAATTACAAGTTCATCAAGCACAACGTCTCCAATTTCATTTTCCTGCCCGAAGAAAAGATCGATTACGTTTTTCATTTCGCCTCCCCGGCCAGCCCGATCGATTATTTGGAATTGCCAATCCCGACATTGAAAGTGGGCGCGCTCGGCACCCACAACACGCTCGGCCTGGCGAAAGACAAAAAGGCGTCCTTCATTCTGGCATCGACCTCGGAATGTTACGGCGACCCGCTGGTGCATCCGCAAAAGGAAGATTACTGGGGCAACGTCAACCCGATCGGGCCGCGCGGCGTTTACGATGAGGCGAAGCGTTTCGCCGAGGCCATGACCATGGCCTACCATCGTTATCACCGGATCGACACGAAAATTGTGCGCATCTTTAACACGTACGGCCCGCGGATGCGTTTGCGAGACGGGCGGGTCGTGCCGGCGTTCATCGGGCAGGCGCTGAGCGGAAAACCGCTCACGGTTTTCGGCGACGGCTCGCAAACGCGCTCGTTTTGTTACGTCTCCGATTTAATCGACGGCATTTTCAAACTGGCGATGAGCGATTTTCACGAGCCGGTGAACCTGGGCAATCCGCGCGAGATGACGATCAAACAATTCGCCGACGAGATCATTCGCATCACCGGCGCGAAATCGACCATCGAATACAAGCCGTTGCCGGTGGACGACCCGAAGGTTCGCCAGCCGGACATCTCACGTGCGAAAAAAATTCTCGGCTGGGAACCTAAAGTTCAGTTCGACGAGGGAATCAAGAAAACGATCGAGTATTTTAAGGAATCGTTGAAGCGTTGAAGCGTTGAAGCGTTGAAGCGTTGAGGAGTTGAGGAGTTGAGGAGTTGAGGAGCAAGATTTCACTGGCGTTTGCGGCTTTTCGGCTGTGAATTCTCTCATGATTAAGCGCGCACTTCCTGTCGCCCTTGGCTTTCTCGCTCTTTGCTTTCCCGTTGCAGCGCAGCAAACCAATCGTACCGACGAGTTCGACGCAGCTGCCGCGCTGGCGCTCTATCGACCGGAAATTTTCACGAGTGTCGATAGCTCAGTTCTGATTCGCGATCTCCCGATGCTGACATTTTTAGACGGGCGTTTGCCGGGCTCGACTGCTTTGGGCCGGATGGGAATGGCGCCGGTCGCGAATTTGCCGGTCGCATTGGTGAGCGCCGCGCCAGCGAAAAAAGTAAAAGCCTCGCCTGTATCCGGAAAGGACTCGCCCGGCGACGTCATCAGCTCGCCGTCGAATCAATATTATTATGGCGGCGAAGTAGGCTTTTTGTACGGCCATTCGACCGGTAAATTTGGTGGCGATGAGATGCTGACCTATATCCTGGGCGAGGTCGGCAATGACAAATTTCACATCAGTGCCGGTGCCTCTTACCAAGAGTGGAACGGGCGCGTTCCGCGCTTACGCCATTGACTTCTCTAAAGCAATTCCCGGCTGGGAACCGCACGTTACTTTCGAAGAGGGAATCAAGCTAAGGAGCGAAATGCTGGCTAGAATCTAAGGGTCAGCTGACCGGCGACGAGCTGTTCACCTTCCTGCAACTCGGCATGTTGGTGGCTGAAACTGTATTGCAATTTGATTTGGAGGTAATTGGTGAATCGATAGCCAAGGGCGGCATCCACCCGTGATATGTCATAGCTCCAAGGTATGCTCCCGCCGTTGTCGTCGTGAATCGTGCCGAATAGCTGCTGATTCCAGCGAAGAGCTCCGAACAATTGTGGAGTGATCTTGTATTTCGCTTCGACGTAATAGGCAATACTGTCAGCATTGCCGATTTGCGGAACTTCAAAGCGCGTCTCAAACGCTTCGGCCCAAATCTGCCAGTGATGCCACTCGAAACTGATATCCTGGCCGAGAAGCAATTCACGGTAGTCGCCGATGTCCTTGCCAGGAGGAAGGGTCGGACCGGCGACTGGAAGCAAGTATGCGCCGCTGCTGGCCGAAACGCCGAAGTTCCAAGTAGGATTCGGGCGAAAGCCCAGACGACCGCTGAAAGTCGGGTGCTCGAAACCGATCCTAGTTGCGTCCCAGGATTCAGGCCGCGACGAGAGCGATTCGTTTTTGAGCTCGCCCGCGTATTCGAATTTGCCAATCTGCCCAAAAACGGCAAGACCGCTGGTATAACTCGGGCCCCAGATAATTGGCGCGCGCAAGCTTTTCTCGGACTCTGCCCATGCCGCCAACGTGCTCGCGGAATCGGGCGCCGCAATATCCCAGATCGACGTAAGGTTTTCATAAGGCAGTGGCGCATTGATAAATGGATTTTGCCATGAGTCATGCCTTGGCACCCAATTGCCGATCATCATCGCGAATTTTCCGACCTGAAAATTCACCCATTGTTTGTCTCCGGGCGTGTAACGAAGCAAATATTCGTCCAGCCGCATTTTCGCTCCTCGATCGGTAGGGTCGAAGCCGCGATCGACACGCACCTGCCCGAAGAAATAGAGATGTTTCGTCCACTGCGCATCGACAAAGATCGACAACCGCGGATTGAAAAGAAATCCCTCACCCGCGTCTATCAGCGCAGGCGGTCGCTGATCGATGAAATAGGTTTCCAGATCAACGAGTCCGCTGATTTGCAGCTGAAAATCAATTTGCCGGTCTCGAATCGAGAGCGCTTGATTAAGCTGATCCAAGAATTCCGTGGACGTGCTTACTGGCGCAGTGGCAAGCACTGAAAGAACGACCGCGCCGCGCCAAAGAGCACGAGAGGTCACCAGGATTGAACCGCTACGCAACATGGGGAAGCAATTTGTCGATCGTGCGGCGAAGCGAATCGACGGTGACTGGTTTATCCAACACAACGTCGACGCCTTGTGGTTGTGAGCCCGTGACTTCTCTCAACGCACCAAATCCGGTCAGCATAATGATAGGAGTATTTTGATTTAATTGTTTAATGAACCGTGCGGTCTGCTCTCCGCTCATCTCGGGCATGGCGCGATCGACCACGACAAGATCAAATCGGCCACGTCGAAATTTTTCGAGCGCCTCGCGACCACTCACAGCGGTAACGACTTGATGCCCATCGCAACGCAGATAAATGCTGAGCACTTCCCGAATGCGCGGGTCGTCATCAACGATGAGAACCTTCAGGGACGACGATCTCGCGGTCGTAGCTGCAGAAATCGTCGAGCCCTCAAGCGGTATTTCTTCCGCAAGCGGGAGCTTAATGATAAAGGTGGTTCCTTTGCCGATCTCCGATTGGATTTCCAATTGACCGCGATGACGCTCGACGATTCCATATACCATCGACAAACCCAGTCCGGTTCCGCGCTCTCCTTTGGTTGAAAAAAAAGGTTCGAGACAACGCCGCCGCACTGCTTCCGTCATGCCCGTTCCGGTGTCGCGCACCTTGAGCACTGCACGGTCGTCGATGATTGAAGTTTCCAGCGCGATGCCGCCGCCTTCGGGCATAGCATCGACCGCGTTAAAGATCAGGTTCGTCAGGACTTCACGCAGAGCGGACTCTTCGCCAGCCACAATAGGCAACGCGCCGAATTTGGTGGATATACTGATGGTGAGTCCGTTTGCCTGGGCTTGATGCCGCCATTTCGGTTCCGTCAGCGACACGGCCTGCTGCACAATTTTTGCAAGATCGACAACCGGAAATTCCTCGTCGTTGGCACTGGGTCGGTAAAATTCCCGCAGCCGATAGACTACATTCACAGCGTCCTGCGCCGCTGTTCGTAACATTTCGAGGCATTTTCGCGTCTCTGCTTTGTCATCAAGCAACGTCTGATTCGTGAGAAGCAGATCGGCAAAGCCCAGGATTGGCATGAGCGTGTTGTTGAAATCGTGCGCGATTCCGCTCGCCATCTGCCCAATCGCGCTCAAGCGCTCCTGCTGGATCACCTGTTGCTGCGTCGACTTAAGATCGGCTAACGCCTTCTTCAAGTCGCGGTTCACCTCAACAAGATTTTCTTCGGCTTCCTTGCGCTTCGCTAAATTTTGGACCGAACCGGCAACGATCCGGTCGACGGGCTTCGAAAGTCCTTTAGCCAGGAACAAACTGATTGCGAAGCCGCAAAGCAACACCAGCAGGCCGGACGCAATGACTCGCCAGCGCAACGCCTGTTGTTGGCGCAAAGATGCCGCCAAAGGATAAAGGCAAACTTGATAGGCTGGTATAAAGTGGGTTCGCGGATCGAGCGGTTTGTAAAACAAAAGATATGGGCCTGTTTCGAGAACGACCTCAACGCGGCCTTGCCTACCCCGAGTTATCATATCACCGATGCGCTGGACGATAAGGTGTCGATCCGACGCGCGTAGTCCGTCGATGTAGAGTTCCTGATTGAGCCAAATCCCACTCTCGATCGGGAGGGTCTGGTCGGCGTCGCTAGATTGAAGTTGCGTGATCGGAAAACCGAGAACAAGCGCTCCAAGGCTCTGGCCTTTCCAGTCGTAAATCTTTGTCAGCACCACTTCGCGCAAGACGCGGAGTAGATTCCCGCGGCGTAGCGGGATGAAGCCAACGCTTTGCTCCTCGACATCGGGAAGCACTTTCCCCATCGGGGCGAGCGCTTCATCCAATGTCTTCTCATCGGTCAGCCCAGCGGGATATTCCGCCGTGGGCACAACGGTTCCGTTCGCATAGAAGAAGCGAAAGAAAGACGCCCGGACCGAAGGAGATTCGAGTTGATTGGAGTTCGGTTCGGCGAAGATGCCTTGCAGCTCCGTCAGTGCGTTGCGGTATAGATCGTCGATATCTCCTTCTTCTAGCGCGGCACGTAAACGGACTGAATGTGAGAGGGCCCGACATTTGTCGGCAATATCACTCGACTGCGCCCTCTGTACGGCGAGAAATGAGCGGACTTGATTTTGAAATTGTGCGTCGAGCGCGGCATCATGATTTGCGCGCAGACTTTTTTCGGCGAGATAAAGTGTGGCGCCCGTGACGGCGGCTACTACCAGCATCATCGCCAGCAACAACTTGGCGCGAAAGCTTAGCGCCTTGGGGAGCTTCAATGGAACCTCCCGCCGTTACTTCGCCGGAAAATCGACATGCAAGGTCTGACCGTTCTTGAGATCGACGGAGCGTTCGCGAACGTCGTTGTCGCTAATCCACGCCTTTAGCGTGTGGCGACCCGCCGGCAGGTGCTCCATCCGATATCGACCGGCGGTGTCACTTTTTTTGAAATACGGGGTTTCCAGGACCAGAATGGTTCCGCGCATCCGGTCGTGAATTTCGCAATGAACTGTCACGGCGCCGGGCTTATCGAAAACCACCGTGGCCGGCTTTTCGTCCTTGCGATACCGGCCGAGATCAAACCGCTTCAGCTTCGAGTAAGAGAAAACGTTGTGATAGGTGTCATCGAGGTTCGGAAAATCAACCGCGGTGCCGACCTGGATTGCGAGTAAGTCGGGCTCGAAGGTGATATTTTTTTGTGTCATTTGCGCCGAGGACTTGGCATTGTTTTTTCCTGCAAAATCGCCCGCTAGATAGACCACGGCGATCGGCGGGTTGGTCGGGGCGACCGGCACTTCCACGTTGCTTCGATAACGTTGGTTGAGCGGTCGAAGATCGGTCGGCTTCGGTAGCTCGACCAGTCCCTCAACAGTCGCATCCGCCCAAATCCCGCCAGCAGGAAGAGTCAAACCGATGAACACAGACACCACTATCGAGCGCACCTTGTCTCACGGCGGGAGCCAGAAAAGTGCCAGACGTGAGTCTATCTCCGTCGTTATCTAGTCAATCCGTGTTGCAGCATGCATGATTCCGTCCGATTGGCGGACCGGCCAGGCAGATACGTTGACATGCCCGGTGTGCGGAGAGATCGCAGGAGAACTGCAACTGGGTAGCCGCTGGCGACTTGCTTGCGGTTTGCCGCAGCGCAGTTTGCCGGACAACAACTGCATGACGTTCAAGGTCCGACTTGGAACTTTTCGTCGAACGCGTCGCCGGTGATGGAATGAAAAAGATTGGTCTTGGCTCGGAGCAGTATCAGACGAACCAGCGCGATTGCTGGTTGGAAGTGGAAGCGACCTTTGCCATGTTAGAAAGGGGGGTTATCTCCGTTGGATATCCCACCTTCGCGCAGCCCGCCTTCTCCGACGTAACGCGACGCAAAGCGCAAGAGCAATTGCGGCGCCGCAGATGTCGATCATCGCGTCTTTTACTGAAGCAGTTCGCACGGGGACGAACGATTGGTGGAATTCATCCGATGCGGCAAAAACCGCAGACGCAAAAAAAACGAGCCCCGCGATCGCAATCGATCTCATCGATATTAACATGCTCCGCAAAGCGCACCATAAAAGCGCCGCCAGAATTGCATACTCCGTGAGGTGACCAAGCTTGCGGAGCGCGAAATGGATGGTGGTAATCGTCGCGATCGAGATCTGCGGACCGAGCCAGAGCAAAAATGGAACAAGAAAGCGTGACGTTTGCTCCGCAGAAAGCACGTCGGTCGAGCCAACGAAAATCAAGAGCATCCAGCCCATTGCTGGCATCCAACGATTGACTTCTTTTACGCTCCGCGGTTTCATGTTCAAGCAACGTGCCCACTTTTTATGGGCAATATTTGGGCACACAAAGGTGCCGCTATATTTACTAGAATCGAAAGACGTTCCTAAAAAGGTCGCTTCGTTAACGGAAATTGTTGCGGGCTCTGGCCGCTCCTGGGTTAAGCGCGCATCGAGGCGCTAGGGCGTAAAAATGGCCACGCCCTCATCCACCCTTCCGTGGAAAAGAAAAACGTGGCTGCCGTTCTTCTACGACGACGTCGCCGAAGGTGTCCAGCAAAATCTTTGGGTAGCCGTCCCTAGCGCCCATCTGAGCGCACGCCTGGAGCGCGGAACGGCGCGCCGATTTCGAACGAACGAATCAAGCCAACGAATCGAATATTTTCGCGAATCATTGAAGCGCGCTGATGAACGTTAATTGTGTCGATAGCGCTGATGAAGTGTAAAGAATGCGCTGCCGAGAAAACTCGACTGCTTTAAGCAGTCGAGTTCTTCCCTGCGCGTGAAAACAAATGCCATCTTGCCGGTTGATCAACCGGGAGCGTGGCGGCTTTTCGTTTCCCACGCTTGCGAGCATCGGAACGGGATTGTCGATGCAGCGCAGACTGTTTCGCCCGCGGAAGCCGCGCGCTCATTTGGACAATGTGAGTCAGTTCTGGAAACAGCGGATGATCGCGGTTTGCGCGATAGAATCGATGGTAACGGTCCGACCAGCTGGTGACTAGGCCAATGGCGCTGAGTTTGCGCAGCTCATCTTGAACAGTGCAAAGGGCGAGGCCGCCCATGGTCATTAACTCGCGGACATAGCGTTGTTTCTGTGGCGTGGAGAAAAGCAACCGCAAAATCTCCGCGCGCACTTTCGGAAATAGCACATCCAGAATCGCACGTTCCGATTTCAACCCGACATCCTTAAACCTGACCGCTTAAAGCAGTCAAGTTTTAAGACAGCTCCGAGGAGTGAGTGGCGGGGTCCGTTGTTCGTCGTGCGGAGAAGTCGCGGTGCAGGAGAAATGCAAAGTCATCTACCGCAGCGAAATTTATCGCGGCCTGGCCGCGCTGAATTGCTCAGATTTCTGAACTCTGAGCGTGGCGCGGTTGACACCGTCAGGTCGTGATACGTAACAGTTTCTTAATTTCTCCGCTCTGATCATGCCACCACAATGGAGGTTGGATTTTCGCGGGAAAGTTTGATTGCCCGATTAATAATTGGGCAGCACGCGCCACATTCTTTCGCCTCGGCAATTGCCACGTCACGAAGAACAACCAATACCACACGACCAAATACAGCCTTTCCCGGAGTTCGCATGCATCTTTCCGGAAGGCGTCTCGTGCTGCTTGGGCTTCCGGATCGTCGAACATCTTATTTGCGTAGAAATCTAGATCATGTGCAACTCGGCCAATCAAGCGCTTCAACTCCAAGCCCGGTTCCAACAACCCACGAATCAGGACTTGTCCAACAGTTAAGGTCAAGACGCCGATCAGCACGGTAATCAACGCTGTCGTCAATCCGCTCACCTGCTAGCATTCCTCTGCGTACGGATGCTCGCAAACATTATCATTGTCGGTAAGCAAGCTACGAAAGATCCAGCGCTAATGATTGCCTAAATTCACAGCGATGTGATACGAAAGCGATATGAAAAGATTGTTCCTCCTGTTCGCTGCGACATTATTTTGCACCGCCTGCGCATCGACTGATTTCCAGGCGTGGGAAGGAAGAAATAATGTAATCGAGGGTAGCGGTGGAACGAAAAAAGTTGTGGACGGAGTGGATGTCTGGACGAACGGCGATCCGCCGCGAAGATTTCGGATTCTCGGAATCATTGATGATGAACGCCCGGGCGGTATCATCCCGATGGCGGAGTTGAAACACGACATCGCGAAGAAAGCCCGCGAACATGGCGCCGATGCAGCAATCATGATTTCTAGCTCGTCTCAACTGCAGGGTTATTACAGCGCGGCCACGGTTAACACGCAGGTCTATGGCGGCTCGGCGACTAGTTTTGGCAGCGGAACCACGGTTCCAATTACGCGTCGTGCTTCAAAGTTTGTGGTTATCAAATACGTGGACTAGCGCGATGGCAGAGCGTTGAATCGTTGAGGTGCGAGGACAACGAAGGGCGCCTTCCAAGTCGCCCACTCCCCGGCGGAGGACCGCCGCGTTCGCACCGGGCTCGCTACCGGCGTGCATGCGACGTCAATCAGCATTGCATTCCTGCGTGATTCCGGATATGACGACTTGTGCATGCACCTGACATCGACCGAAACGGCAGCGTACCGTGGGTGCGTACTCGGCATTTCCCGTTCGCGACGAATGCGGGAGTTTCTACAAATACGCGGTGCGACGTCGTTCGGACTTGCTGTAATCCTCGTATCACTTACGTCCGGTTTCGCCGAGCCGTCTCCGCAGCCTTCAGCGACCGGAGGAGCATCTCCGGCGAGTATCGTCAACCCGAACATGACTCCGCCGACCACGCAGCCGCAACAGAGTGTTGCGACATTTGACTTGAAGAAGCTCGCGACGATGACGCGACCGGCGGTCGCGCTTGTCACCGTGTACGATAAGGAAGGTAAGCCTCTTAAGGCGGGGACGGGATTTTTTGTGTCGCGCGACGGAAAGCTCGTAACGAACTCGCATGTTATTGAAGGTGGCGCCACCGCTACCGCGAAGCTCGAAAACGGCGCGTCGTATTCAATACTTGGCGTTGTAAAGCCTGCGGCCGACAAAGATTTGCTGCTGCTGCAAGCAGACGCTAAGGATGTTCCGTTTCTCTTAATTAACAAGCAAGCGCTGCCGGACGTTGGCTCCCGCGTAGCGGTAATCGGGAGTCCTCTCGGACTCGAAGGCACCGTGTCCGAGGGTGTGATTTCCGGTCAGCGAATAGCAAAGAAGGACAACGAATGGCTGCAAATGACTGCACCGGTCTCGCCGGGCTCCAGCGGTTCGCCCGTTGTTGATCAGGATGGGAAACTCGTGGGTGTAGCGACTTTTATCATAGACAAGGCTCAAGCCTTGAATTTTGCGAGGCCAGTGGAGTACGTGTCAGAACTGCTGGACCAGGCAAGCGCGGCAGCAACAGAACCCGCGCCATTGTGGACTGTAGTGAGCAACCCGAAAAACGTTGTACTGAACGATCCGGAGTTCGTGGCAGCCGAGAGTGCACTTCAAAAGGATGATGCTGCGGGTGCGCTAAAGATTCTCAATAACATCGAGAAGAAGTACCCGGATAACGAACTTTTCCTTTTTAAGCTGGGCGCGGTGTACGATCGGCTCAACCTGTTGGAAGATGCCGTTCAAGCATACCAACACGCGTTAAAGTTGCAGCCGACCAATGGCATGGGTTGGACGAATCTAGGATTTACACTCATCGCGTTACACCGATTTCCGGACGCTAAAGAAGCGGCGAAGCAAGCGGTTAAATTGGCACCAGATTTCGGCCCCGCTTGGGGCTTGCTTGGAATTGCTTACTCACAGGAAAACCGATTTAGCGAAGCCTCAGATGCTTTTCAAAAAGCGTCTCGGCTAACACCTTACGATCCCGAGATTTGGCGCTCTCTGAGCACCAACTATGCAAGACTGAACCAACGTGAAAAGTCGCAGGAGGCGGCTGCGAAAGCCCAAGCGCTCACCGGCGCGTCCGGACCGCCAGCCGCAAGCCAAAGTCTCGCTGAGACAGGAAAGGATAAGTACGCGAACCTGATCAAAACAACGTTGCGGGGCTTCGAGCAGCATAATGTCGACGCGATACTGTCAAAGTACGCTGAGAGGGTCGTATATCGAGACTACGGAGTAGTTGACCAGAAGTTCATCCGTGCCGATCTCGAAGAGTATTTTGCTCGGTGGTCGGTCACACGAATCCAGCTGACGGAGCCTATCAAAGTTGTCAATACTACGAAGCCGGACGAAAAAAGGTTGGTATTTTCTTATGATTTCCGTGCCGGATCACCAAATCGCCGAGCCTCAGTGGGTTCCGCTGCGACTGAGTGGTGGGTTTGGGAAACGCAAAGCGGCCTGAAAGTGTTTGGTGAGAAGCAAAAGATCACAAAGCGCCGGAAAACGCGTTGAAGTGTCTCCGGTGTCGCTTTGAAAGAGTTGACGCGACGCCCTAGCGAGCTACATCCGCAAACTAAACCATGAAAACAATCGCGCTCATCGGAATCGCGGTGTTCGCGTGCGCGCTCGCGACCACTTCGGACGCGGCGACAAGGAATGCAAATGGACGCACGAAGATTCATACATGTAGCACCTGTACGGGAAGCGATCCTTGCTACGCGTGTAAAAACTGCCATTACTGCAAGCACTGCGCGAAAGAGGGCGGTACATGCGGAGTTTGCGAGAGGTAACCCTCAACTACATTTACCTTCTTGGTTCGATTTGCGGCGCAGCCGCGTCTTAAACCGGTGAAAGAGGACGCCGAAACACTGGCAGAGTTGATGCTTCATGCCGATCAATTCTGTTCCAAAGTTGAAGCGACTATTGAAGATGTGGCCCCGAACCCGGAGCAAAAAGAGTTGCGCACTAAACTCGGGCAGTGCCGGGCCCAGCTCGCACACCTACAGAATGTTTTCGACGAGGATAAACTCGACATTGAAAATCCCGCCGTACGCGCAGACTTCCGCCACTTAATTATGGCGCTAATGTGGATTGCTTTTTATGCGCGAAGCGCAATCGACTTCAAAACGTATCGTAGACTCGTTATGATTGAGTCCTCATTTACGTATCTGCTGAATTGCAGGTAGCGTGAAGCGATCAGGGAGAAATCAATTCGAATGGACGTCGCGGTTCTGGAGGATCTAATCTAGCCCCCGCCGCGGGCGAATGTGATTCAGATCGTGGGCGACAACAAATCGGAACATCCATCTGCGAGCGGCGGAACGAGAGCCGAAATACCGGCTTAAAAAGAAAGGCAAAAAATGAAAACGAAAGAAGAAACAAGTTTAACCGAATGGGAGTCAATCGAAATGCCAGCCGTGGCCGTCTTTTGCACTATATTGGCTTGGTTTTCGATCATCCTTGGCGTGTTTATGATTGCTTTCATAATCAAGAATGCGAGCAAGGTGGCCCTAGACCCAACGAGTTTCGTTCTCGAAGCGATCGCGATCTGCCTTAGCTCAATTATTTGGTTTATTGCCGCGCACTTGATCACGCTTCTTGCGCAGATCGCGCACAACACACGGCGTGGCTAGTTTGGCAAAAAAGAAAGGCGAAAAATGCTGACGGTTTTTTTGGTTCTGATTAGCTTTGGGATATTCGTTCTGGGGTGCATCGCATGTCTCTTCAATTTCGTGCTGGGACTGCTCTTCTTTTTCGTGAGTGGCGTTTTCTTCGTAGGCGCGTGCGTAGTAGGTGCGCTCACCGGCATCGAAAGCCAGATGCGCTGGCAAAGCGAACGCCAATACAAAACGCCGCCGCCATTGCCAGCGAGCGCATATCAACAGACGGCGCGGAAAGAGGCGACCAAATGAAAAAGCGGAAGATGAAAACATCGAACATCCAACATCCAACATCGAAGGCAGGAAAACAGCTTGATCTGAGTTCGGCGTTGAGAGTTGGATGTTGAGTGTTGGATGTTCCCGCCTTTGCCGAACCGCGACAGGCGGGACGCACTGTCTGCCATGACAGGCGGGACGCCTGTCTTCCGGGGCTGCGGCGGGTAAAGGGCGGTTTTCCGTAAATTTTCCCTAATACAGCGTACCCAGCGAATGCAGCGTTTGCCTTCCCTACGCTGGCGATGTGTGCTTTTAGCGCATGGCAGCGCTTATCGACTGGCTCAAAGGTAAAAAGACTTACCTGCCGATGGTCGCCGCGTTCATTTACAGCGGCGGCATCCAAATCGACTGAACTAACCGGATAATTATCCATGAAAAAGAAATCAGATGAAATGTTGGCACCCCTTGACTGGGATTTTGACAACGTTCCGGGCAATGGATTACTGACGTACTGTGAGTGTGTTGGCGTGGGATGACGTATTACTACAATCATTACATCCGCGGGAGGTATCGGTGACCTGACATGAGCAGCAATCGAATCGGTTCGGCCCGGTCGGCGCAGCGCGACGTATGTGAGCGTCTTTCGAAACGGCTCGATGAGCTGACGGCGCGTGAGGGCATGAGAAACAACGCGGAGAAAATCGCGCTTCTGCGGAAGGCCTTTTTTGCGGACATCGATGCGCTGCAAAAATCCGGCAAAGTCAAACTGCCGCGATGAGAGCAGTTCTTTTCAAATGACATCATGACGCGTACTGGAAAAATCGCCCGCCTGCCGCGTGAGATTCGCGAGCAGTTGAATTGCCGGTTGCAGAACGGTGAGCGGGGCAACCACCTCGTCGCCTGGCTCAATGCGCTGCCCGAAGTGCAGGCGGCGTTGACGCGAGAATTCGGTGGACGCGCGATCAGCAAGCCAAATCTTTCGGAATGGAAACAGGGCGG
>Ga0184605_10000310_pt1 | contig 14294 bp, 14 predicted proteins | sample PLM0_30_coex_FD_132995 | JGI IMG/M metagenome (GOLD analysis project Ga0184605, IMG submission 132995) | Groundwater sediment microbial communities from an aquifer in East River, Colorado, USA - PLM0_30_coex | ecosystem: Environmental > Terrestrial > Soil > Riparian zone | place: USA: East... | reverse complement strand
ATCGCGTCGCGAACTTCTTTCAGGCTCGGCCAAAGATCGCGCAGGAAAGTCTCCTTCCCTTCCTTGTCCTTTCCGACCGGCTCCTTCGTAAGATCGACATCTACTCTTCCAGCAAGCGCGAATGCGACCACCAGCGGTGGCGACATCAAGAAGTTCGCTTTGATATTTTGATGCACGCGCGCTTCGAAATTTCGATTTCCCGAAAGCACTGAAGCTGCCACCAAATCGAATTCATTGATTGCCTTTTCGATCTTCGGATGCAGCGGTCCGGAATTCCCGATGCAAGTCGTGCAACCGTAGCCCACGATGTTAAATCCAAGTTGATCGAGATAGGTTTGCAGTCCGGTCTTCGCCAGATAATCGGTGACGACACGCGAGCCCGGCGCGAGCGAAGTCTTCACTGCCGGATCGACATGCAGCCCGCGCTCGACCGCCTTCTTTGCCAGCAAACCGGCGGCCAGCATCACGCTCGGGTTGCTCGTGTTCGTGCAACTCGTGATCGCGGCGATCAACACAGTGCCATGACCAATTCGGCTTTCACCGTGATGAAATGGATCAGCGGCCGAATCTCTTAATTCCTTCGCGGTATCGGGCGTCGGCCGGTTGTTTACCATCTCGGCTTTGTTTCGCTCTTCGCCCGGTTCGACTTTCGGCATGTCGCCGTCGCGCGGCGCGCTGCCGTTTAACTGCACGAGATGCTTGGCAGAAAGATCGGCATCTTTCTTCCCATAGCCGCCATCGGTAATCGGTTTCTGAAGCAACTCACGAAACGTTTTTCGGAGTTCGGGCAAATTGATGCGATCCTGTGGCCGCTTCGGCCCTGCCACGCTCGGTTGCACATCCGCCAGGTCAAGATTGAGATCGACGCTGTAATCGATCTCGCCCTTGCGCGGCATCCCGAACATTTTTTGGGCGCGAAAATAATTTTCGAACGCGGCGCATTGTTCGTCGGTGCGCCCAGTCGCCCGCAAGTAATTTACCGACTCGGCATCAACCGGAAAAAATCCCATGGTCGCGCCGTACTCGGGCGACATGTTGCCGATTGTCGCGCGATCTGGCACGGGCAATGACGCCGCGCCTTCGCCATAAAACTCCACAAATTTGCCGACGACTTTTTGCGCGCGCAACATCTGCGTGACGTGTAAGACGAGATCGGTCGCGGTCACGCCTTCGCGCAGTTGTCCGGTCAGGTGCACACCCACGACTTCCGGCGTCAAAAAATAAACCGGCTGACCGAGCATTCCCGCTTCCGCTTCGATTCCGCCCACGCCCCAGCCGACCACGCCCAGACCGTTGATCATAGTCGTGTGCGAATCGGTCCCAACGAGCGTATCGGGATAATAAAGTGGCGTAACCGTCTCGGTTGCGCTCTCGCCGGTCGCAAGCGGGACGCTTGCGCTACTTTTCAGCACGCCTTTGGCGAGATATTCGAGATTAACCTGGTGAACGATTCCGATGCCGGGTGGAATTAACTGAAACGTTCTGAATGCCTGCTGTCCCCATTTCAAAAACTGATAGCGCTCGCGGTTGCGCTTGAATTCCATTTCCAAGTTCAACTGCAATGCCTTGGCCGAGCCGAAGAAGTCGACCTGTACCGAATGATCGACCACCAAATCGACCGGCACGAGCGGCTCGATGATCTTCGCATCGCCGCCGAGCCGTTTGACTGCGCTGCGCATCGCCGCGAGGTCGACAACCAGCGGCACGCCGGTGAAATCCTGGAGAACGATCCGCGCGACCACGAATGGAATTTCTTCGTTCGCTGGTTTCTTCGCGTTCCAGTTCGCCAGCGTCTCGACATCTTTGCGGCGGACTTTTTTTCCATCGCAATTTCGCAAGACCGATTCGAGCACGATCCGAATGCTGACTGGCAACCGCGGAATTTTACCGATGCCTTGTTCTTCCAGCGCCGGAAGTGAATGTAGAAATCCTTCGCGGCTGCTGCCGGCGTCGAATTTTTTGAGCGTCTTAAATTCGTCGTTCATGATCTATCGCACAACGGACACAACGGACAGAGAACTCAGATTTTGTCTTTTGCATCCAGCCGTTGTTGCCTTTGTGTCCTTTGTGCGAGTTATTTTAGTTCTGCCAGCTTCGTCTTGATCTTTTCAAAGTTCGGCAGTGCGCGCTCGTCGTCATTGCTTTCGGCATACTGGATGATGCCGTTGCGATCGATAATGAACACAGCGCGCTTCGACACGCCACCCATCCCGAGATTCATCTGTGGCAGAAACGAGTCGTAAACGACGTCGTAGATTTTTGCGACCTTGTGCTCGTAGTCACTCAGGAGCGGCACCGTGATTTTCTCTTTTTGCGCCCAGGCTTCCTGCGCGAACGGATTGTCGCCGCTGATTCCGTAAACGGTCGCGTTTAGACTACCGTAGGCTGACAGATCCATGCTCACCCCGCACATCTCCGTTGTGCAGGTGCCGGTAAACGCCATCGGGAAAAAAAGAAGGAGGGTGTTTTTCTTCCCGAAATTATCACTCAATTTTATCTGCTTCGGTCCCTCCGCGGTCTTGGTTGGCAATGTGAAATCTGGCGCTTTGGTTCCAACTGTAAGTGGCATGGTCGTCCTCCGGTTTAAGTTACATGGGGAAAATTGACTATAGGAACGCCATGTGCTCGGTCAAAACTTTTGCTTTCTTCCAGAGATGGTGGATCGCGCGCTCCGTCGCGCGATGGCACAATTTGCGGACGCGCCGCCAATCTTATCATCGAGCAAGGGACTGCTCGATCCACCTGTCTTCCCCGGCTACAACAAAGCGAATGGAACTTTTCTGGTGGTTATTCGCGATTGTGTTGTTTGCCGTTGGTCTGATCGGCACTGTCCTGCCGATCTTTCCCGGAACCACTATCATTCTTGCGGCCGCGGTGATTCATCGGATCATGCTCGGCGCGGAGAAAAGCATCGGCTGGAAACCAATCGCCCTCCTCGTTTTGCTCACGCTTGTATCTTACGCGTTTGATTTTCTCGGCAGCTATTTCGGTGCAAAATATTTTGGCGCCACGAGATGGGGGATGTTGGGCGCAATCATTGGCGCGCTCGTCGGAATCTTCTTCGGAATCGTCGGATTGTTTGTCGGGCCAGTGATCGGCGCTGTCGCTGGCGAGTTCATCGCCGGTAAGCGAATGATCGACGCCGGCCGCGCAGGCTGGGGAAGTTTGCTTGGAAATCTTGGCGGAATGGTGGGCAAGCTGCTCATTGCCCTTGTCATGATCGCGATTTTCTTCGTGAGTGCGCCTTCGCCATTCTAACAACGGCATCCCCAATGAACAACCACTCCACAGCCGAACAGAATCTCGGCGTCATCCGCGGGTTGATTGAGCGCGGCGAAATCTATCGCGCAGTCTCTGCCCGCGCGGCATTGATCGGCGGCGTATTGTCAATCTTGACCGCAGGCGCAATTTATCTCAATGACGAGGTCACCCGCATTTTGGATCGCCCCGTGCGACCGCGCGAGCTCGCGTTCGCCTGGCTGGGCGTGCTATTCCTTACTGTAATCGTGAGTGTGCTGTTTCTGCGGCACGCGGCACGCGACGGTCGCCGCGTGATCGATTCAAGGCGGATGAAGCTCGCACTGCGAACGATCGCGCCGTATCTGCTCATCCCAGCGGCATTCACCGGTTGGTTTCTTACAACCGGCTACCTCGGCGCCGCGGAACTAGATCTCGTCGTCGTGTGGATCGCCTTTTACGGACTAATGCTTCTCTCGACCGCGTTGTTCGCTCCGCGCTCGCTCGCGCTTCTCGGCTGGGCGTTTCTTCTCACTAGCCTGGGTGCGCCGGTGTTCAGCGATATCATCGACAACTTGGTAGGCGGTGTTCCCACCGTTCTGATGGGCGTCACATTCGGTCTTTATCATCTCATCTACGCCGCTTTCAATTGGCCGCGAAAACCGGTGACGCAGTGAGTAATTGCCTGGAGGAAAGCGCCAGTTTGAAGCAGTGGCTTGGCAACTGCTCCAAAACAAAGAATGCGTGCCTTCCTCATCTTCGTCATCGTCGTCGGCCTGGGATTTGTTTTTCTGCGCCAGAGACAGAACGAAATGCCGCCGGCCACAGCCAAACCCGTCGCAACGCAGTCAGTTGGAGCGAAGCCCACGCCCGCGCCGTTAACGCCGGCGCCGCGAGGTCAGGCGTCAGAATACAATTGGATGAAGCGCTCGCTCGACCGCGCCCGTGACGTCACCGAACAATCGCGCGCCCAAACGCAGGAGAGCCAAAAGCCGTAAGCACTCCGCGGCTTGATCGGTAGCCTCCTTCTCGATCTTATTGAATCATGAACGGAGATCATTTCGGCATCTCAAAATGAGGGATTTCAGAAATCTGCGACAATCTGCGGACGCTGTGGATCAATTCCTGGTTTCCTGGATTCGAGATTATGCTAAATTGGACGCCGATGGCAGATGATCGCTGGTGAATCGCAAGATTCGCCAGAGGAAAGTCCGAACACCATACGGCAGCATGCCGCGTAAAAAACGCGGGCGCCGCGATTGCAAAATTGCGGTGACGGAGAGTGTCACAGAAAAGACACCGCCGGTTCTTTGCAATACAAGGCACAGGCAAGGTTGAAAAGGCGAGGTAAGAGCTCACCGCTCGCGGAGTAATTCGCGAGGCAGGAAAAACCCCATGCGGTGCAAGACAAAACAGAGGCAGGACAGCCCGTCCGTACACCCCGAAGTCGGGGTTGATCCTCGGGTATCGTCGCATCACGGTCCCGCTATTGCGGGATCGGACGCCCAGCACTTTGCTAGAAGAAGTGCTGGGTGAGATAAATGATCATCCGTCCAGCACTTTGCTAGCAAAGTGCTGGGCCGACAGAATTCGGCTTACCGCCGTCAAATATGAAGGGCGCTTTCGGAAACGAAGGCGCCCTTCGCTTTTTTTGTCCGCGATTCTGACTCAAGTATTCACTGCTAGGAATTGCCAAACGAGGCTGAGCTTTTTCCGAGCGCGTAATTTGTTTCACTACGTCCCGCGTCGCGACAGAAACCGAGAATGGTACCGGATAGGGCGTAACGATGATGTGTGGACCCACCGATATTGTGACGAGCTGCGTTGCTGGTTTGCAATTCAATGCTGAAGCAACAATTCGCACAGCAAGAACTCCATCGCGTAGGATATTGTATTCGCTCGTGGGTTGTATCCGTGTGCGAAATGTGAAACGATCATGACCGCCGCCCAGTAAATCGTCGCCTTCGAAAACACCTAAGTCGCACAAGCGTTGCCCAGGTGGGAGGTGTTCGCAGTAGGATTGATCAGAATGGGTCCATTTCAGCGGCGTAGGAATAAAGCCGTTAACTAGTTCGTACGATCCGTCTGTTTGCCTCCTGTATAGGTCGGTTACTATCAGTACGCCATTCCTGCGGGTTGCGAGATTTCTAAATTTGCGCTCGGAGACTTACCCTTACGCCAAACAGTCATCAAGACAGCGGAGCAAATGTGAAACCGTTTCGTCGGTTTCGTCGCCCATATTGGAAAGGCGGAAGGTTTGGCCTTGGATTTTGCCGTAGCCGGGGTCGATGACGAGATGATGTTTGGCGCGAAGATCGCGTACGAGTTTGACGACATCGATGCCTCGATTGTTCTTCACGCAGGTGAGCGTTTTTGAGCGAAAACCTTCCTCCGCAAAGAAGTCAAAGCCGGTGCGGCGGACCCAATCGTGCACGAGCGCGTTCGTGCGCGCGTGTCGATCGAAGCGCGCTTCGAGACCTTCCTCGAAGATTTCGTCGAGCTTTGATTGGAGTGCGTGAATGTGCGCGATGCTGGGCGTGCTTGGCGTCATCCATTCGGCCTGTTGTTTCTTGAACTCGAGGAAATCGAAATAGAAACCGCGGTTCGGGATTTTTTCGGCGCGTGCGAACGCTTTTTCGGAAACGGAGAAGAGCGAAAAGCCGGGAGGCAGCGCGAGCGCTTTTTGCGCGCCGGTCAGCATGACGTCGATGCCGAGCGCATCCATGTCGATCTTGACACCGGAGAAGGAGGAGACGGTGTCAACGATGAGTGCGACATCCGGATACTTCGCGAGCACGCAGCAAATTTCCGGCAGCGGATTCATCACGCCGGTGGAGGTTTCGTTGTGAATCAAGGTAACGGTGTCGAATTTTCCACTCGCGAGCCGAAGATCGATATCTTTGTGGTCGATGTGTTTGCCCCAATCGACTTGCAGCCGTTCGGCTTTTTTTCCGCAGCGCTGGGCAACATCGAACCATTTGTCGGAGAACGCGCCGCACATGCAACACAGCACGCCGCGATCGACCAGATTCCGGATCGACGCTTCCATCACGCCCCAAGCCGATGACGTGGAAAGAAAAACCGGCTGCTTCGTGGCAAACAATTTTTGCAGGCCCGGATGAATCGCGCGGTAAAGGTTCTTAAAATCTTCACCACGATGGCTGATCATCGGGCGCGAAAACGCGGCCCAAGTTCTCTCTGAAACTTCGACCGGGCCGGGCGTGAAGAGCTTGTCGTGGGGCTGCATTTAAGCAAACGTTCAACGCTCAACGTCCAACGTCCAACGTTGAATTCAGAAACGGCTTTGTCGGCGCGACGGGCCGTCGCGCCCTACCTCATTTGCAGATAAAGCTGACGTCGCCGCTGCGCTCGACGCGTCCCTTTTTCACTTTCGAGACATCGTCGGTGCGCAAACTCAAACGCATATCTTCTTCGACATCGCGCCTGGAGATATGGTTCCGCTGCATCGTGCTCAAGACGAAATCGCCGTCTTCGATGATCAACTCGGGCCGCCCCTTAATGAGGCAGCCGAACCAATGCGAGTGATACGCGCACCACGCGAGCAGACGATGCAACATGACGATTACGAAGCTGCCGCCGATCGTGGCGAAAAACGCGGCGCTGCCGTTGATTGCGCGTGAAAGCACCGACGCGAGGATGACGATGAGTACGGCGTCGAACGCGGTCTTGCGGGAAAGAGAGCGCTTATGCCCGAGACGAATCATGACCAAGGTCGCGAGAAAGACAATGATTCCGCGCAAAGAGATCTGAACAAACGTGAGATCCTCCGGCCGCGCGCCCAAACCGAGTAGTGGTCCGAAAAAATTCCAGAATACATTCATAATTGGAAGTTTTATCGCCGAAAAAAGACTTTGGCGAGCGCATGTCGAGGTTGTCGCGCTTGCGCGGGAAAGTTTCGCGTGGCATAAGACGACGCTCGCGCGGTTTGAAATTCGCCGAGCGTAACATCGACATCGAATTATGCCGACGGCTCCGCCTCCTTCCCGCGATGCTGCGCTCGAAGCGCGAGTCTTCTGGATAAGATTCAAGAACAAGATTGCTGCCGTCCTCGTGGTCGCACTGCTGGCGATCATTGGTTTCGCCGGTTATCGCTTTTATTCCGATCGGCGAGATTCGGCCGCATCGGCTTTGCTCAGCGGCGCAAAGAGCGCGTCTGATTATCAACAAGTGATCGCCCGTTATCCAAACACGCCGGCCGGCGCGGCGGCTTATCTCTTGCTCGCGGAAGCGCAGCGCAATGAAAAGAAGTTCATCGAAGCCAACGCGACTCTTCAGGTTTTCATCAACAAAAATCCAAATCACGAGCTTGCAACCAGCGCGCAAATGGCGATGGCGGCCAATCTCGAGTCGATGGGGAGAACCGATGAGGCATTGTCGATGTACCAACGGATCGCCGCGAGTTATCCGAAAAGTTTTAACGCCCCATTGGCACTTTATTCGCAGGTGCATCTCTTCAAGGCGAAAAATCAGGACGAGGAGGCGCGCCGCGTCTGCGAAACAATTCTGACGCAATATCGCGATAGCCTTTTAGCAGGCGAGGCGGCGCGCGCATTGCGTTTGCTCAAGCCGCTCGGCCCATCCCAACCGGCCGCGACACCGACGATTCCGCCATTTTTGGCAGCGCCGAGTGTGACGCCAGCAGCGCCGAAGCCACCGGGCACAGCGACTCCGAGAGCGAAGAAACCAGAGCGCTAGATTTGGAGGGCGCCGCGCTGTCGGCGCTGAAAATTTGGGACACGACGGAGCGTGTCCCTCCAACGGAAGGGATTAACGTTTCGAGAACTGGAAACGTTTTCGTGCGCCGGGTTGCCCGGATTTTTTCCGCTCTTTCATGCGCGGATCGCGCCGAAGCAATCCATCGGCCTTGAGCGTGCCGCGTAAATTGTTATCGACTTGCAAAAGCGCGCGTGCAATCGCCAGCCGTGCCGCGCCGGCCTGTCCGGTCGCGCCACCACCGGTGGCGTTAATCGATAAGTCGTAAGCGTTTACTAATTTCGCGACTTGTAAGGGCTGGAGCACCGTATTCTGCAACGGCGCGGTCGGGAAATAATCTTCAAAGCTGCGGCCGTTGATGTCGATCTTGCCGCTGCCTGGCGTCATGCGAATGCGGGCGACGGAGGTCTTGCGGCGACCGGTGGCGATGAATTCCTGTGTTTGCGCCATAACGAAACTACGGCAGCGAAACCGCGGCTGGCTTTTGCGCGGCGTGCGGATGCGAATCGCCGCGGTAAACTTTCAACTTTCGATAAACCGCACGACCGAGCCGATTGTGCGGAATCATCCCGCGCACGGCCCGCTCGATCAGCAATTCCGGATGCCGCGCACGCCGCGCCCGGGCGCTTTCCGATTTGTGACCGCCGACATATCCCGAGAAGCTCATGTAACTTTTCTGTTCTTCTTTTTTGCCACTCAATCGCACTTTGTCAGCGTTGATCACGACGACGAAATCGCCGGTATCAACATGTGGGGTAAAAATCGTTTTCTCTTTCCCGCGCAATAACTTGGCGGCCTTGACTGCGACGCGGCCGAGTACTTGGTTCTTCGCGTCTATGATCCACCATTGGCGCTGAACTTCGCTGGCTTTGGCAGAAAACGTTTTCATTGAGGCGGAAAAGGCACGGAAATTACGAGATGCGCCAGGGAGTGTCAAATTCGTGTCGAACAATCTTCGTCAATGTTCGTGTCGCTCGCCTTTCGGCATCTTGTCGAGGATCGGCTGGATCGCCGGATCGGCCTTCAACATCGATGCATGCAGCGCGTCGCGAAATTCCTTGTCCGCCTGCCGCCTCTTTTCATGCGCGGCTTGCACCCCGGGATCCTGCATCGCCTTCTCGCGCGCGGCCTTCAACTTTTCGCGTTCGTCAGCGGAAAGATTGGCGAAGCGCTCTTCGTGATGGCGCGACCCGCCTTTTCCTGCTTCGTTCGCATCTTGGCCAAAAGTGATCGGCGCAGTTTGTAATGCCGCAGCCAAGATCGACATCGTCATTAGCGATTTCATTTTCATACATCGAACCGTACCAGCAACTGCCATGGGGTAAAGTCGCGTTTGCAGAAATGGCGACTGGTCAATTTGTCCTCGTGAGTTTAATTCCTTCTCGCCATGCCGAACCCTGCTTCGAAAACCGCGATCACGCCGCGACGGGACGAGGACTTTCCCGAGTGGTATCAGCAAGTGGTGCGCGCGGCTGAGTTGGCCGAGCCGTCGGACGTGCGCGGTTGCATGGTGATCCGCCCGTGGGGCTACGGCATTTGGGAAAATATGCAGCGACATCTCGACGTGATGTTTCGGGCGACCGGCCATCGCAACGCATACTTCCCGCTGTTCATTCCGCTGAGTTACTTCGCGAAGGAGGCCGAGCACGTCGAAGGCTTCGCCAAGGAGTGCGCTGTCGTGACGCACAGCCGGCTGGAGGTCGATGTTGATGGAAAAATGAAACCAGGAAGCGCGTTGAACGAGCCTCTCGTCATTAGGCCGACTTCGGAGACAATCATCGGCGCGAGTTATGCGAAGTGGGTGCAATCGTATCGCGATCTTCCGATCCTGATCAATCAATGGGCCAACGTGGTGCGTTGGGAAATGCGGCCGCGTTTGTTTCTGCGCACGACCGAGTTTCTCTGGCAGGAAGGCCACACCGTCCACGAAACCGAAGCCGAAGCGCGCGCAGAAACAAAATTAATTCTCGATCTTTACGAACGCTTTGTGCGCGATCATCTGGCCATTCCAGTTTTCACCGGCGAAAAATCCGAGAGCGAACGTTTTCCCGGCGCGGTGCAGACATTGTCGATTGAAGCGATGGTGCAGGACCGAAAAGCCATCCAGGCCGGCACCTCGCATTTTCTCGGACAGAATTTTTCGCGCGCGAGCGGGATTCAATTTCAAAACCGCGAAGGCAAACAGGAATTTGGCTGGACGACAAGCTGGGGAGTGAGCACGCGAATGGTCGGCACCCTGGTCATGGCGCATGGGGATGACGACGGCGTCATCCTCCCACCGCGAATTGCGCCGACGCAGATTGTGATTTTGCCGATCGCACCAAAAGAAGAAACGCGCGCGAAAGTTCTGGAAGCTTGCGACAAACTCGCAACCGAATTGCGCGATCAAAAATATGCCGATTCTCGCCTCGAGGTGGAAGTCGATCGGCGTAATCTCGGCGGCGGCGTGAAAAATTGGGAGTGGATCAAGAAAGGGGTGCCGCTGCGCGTGGAGATCGGCCCGCGCGATCTGGAGAAAAATTCCGTCGAAGTGAGCCGGCGCGATCAGCCGGTCAAAGCCAAGGAGTCAATGTCGATGCAAGAATTCGTTAGGCGCGCGTCCGATATTCTCGATTCCATCCAGCAAAATCTTTATGAGCGCGCGAGAAAATTCCGCGACGAAAACACGCGCATGCTCGATTCAAAAAAAGAGTTCTACGATTTCTTCACTCCAAAAAATTCGGAGAAGCCCGAAATCCACGGCGGCTTCGGCCTGGCGCATTGGAACGGTTCGCGCGAAGTCGAAAATCAAATCAAAAACGACCTCAAAGTTACAATCCGCGTCATCCCACCCGCCGCGACGGGCGAGCCCGGCCGCTGTATCTTCACCGGCGAGCCCAGTCCACGCCGCGTCATCTGGGCAAAGTCCTATTAATCGCCGCCTTCCCCGGAAAAATCCGCTTTCGAGTCGAAATATAAGAGGACAAACGCAATTCCGAGCAACGGTCGCAGCAGCGTCCGCGCCAGGCCGAGCAGGAAGCTGGCGAGGCTGAAAGCTGGAGACTTGTAGTTGGTCGTGAGTGACTCGAGCAGTGCCTGGGGATCCTGGGAGGTGGTCAGGTCGTGAAAATAATGCCGGATCGCGGACCACTCAGGTCCGATGGTGAGCGCGAGCACAAACGCCGACCAGATTGAAAAAAGAAAAATGCCTCGCCACAACGGGCGTTGAAACCAGGGAAGATCGCGCCCGCTGCGCGCGAGCTTCTTGCTTTGGCGCAGAGCGCTCGTGGCATCCGATCCGGCCAGCACGGCGAATTGCTGCCAGAACAAAAAATTTACGAACAAGCGCCCAATGATCCAAATCTGAAAGGCCAGCACCAGCAGCGCCAGAAAGATTGAAATGAGAGAGGGCCCGGAAGCCGCGAACATCAGGATTATGCCCAGGGGCAGCAGCGTCCAAAAAAAATAAGTGCCATAGACAAAGATGCACAGCATCGCCACACGCGGCCAAAACTTTAGGGCTTGCTGGAGAAGGCCAGGGATTCGCGCCGTGCGACCGGCCGCCAATTCGGCCGTCAGAATCTGAATACCGGCAATAAAGACCGGCCAGGCAGCCAGACTGAGCAGGAGCATGCCAAAGGTGAAGACCGACGCAATCAGCGTGCGCAAATCCATGTTGATATTTGGCGATGCGCCCAGCGCCGAACCGCTCAGTTGCGCGCAGAGCGAAGGCATCGCCACGAGTAGCGTCAGATAGAAGAATTGAAAAAAACCTTTCCGATAAATTCGCAAGGTTTCGGCGAGGATGTGGGCAAAACTACGGCGAGGAATGGGAATTTCAGCCGGGCCGCTTGCCATCGGGCCCGGCTCGAACAGGCCGGGAATTTCCGCTGCCGTTATCCAAAGATCGGCATCGGCGCGTCGCGCTTGATTCGAAGTAAGCACGCGGCCCTCGTCTCGCCACTCGCGCAAGGCTTCAAGGTCAACTGGTCCATATTCCTTGCCTTGGACGCGGACAATCCATTCTTCAGCCATGCCAATGATTTAACCGCGAATTAGCCAAAATTGTAGAGGCGATTATGATCGTGCGGGAATGATCTGCCGCCGAGGAAAGAATGCAATAACACAAGCGAATCGCATTCCTACCGGCAAATCAGTCGCGATGAGGTGACGTTTAGCTCTTTTACGAGCGGCACTGGTTGTAGCGAGCGCGCTTGCGAGGATTGAATTTCTTTCTTGCCACTTCCGTGGTGCCTGCTCATTCTCGGTAGAATTGATGGGGGCGTTGGCCAGGAGAAACTTGGCTCTGCTCATTTCAACCGAAAACCCCACGCACACTACAGCCATGAAAAATAAATACTGCTCGTTAGTGCGGGCTGTATTGCCCGCGCTGTTTGTAATTGCCGCGTTCGTGCTGAACGCGACCGCCATTGCCCAAGCGCCTCCCGGCAGCCTTTGGTACAACGGCGACTTGAACTACGTCAACGCCCTCCCTAACGAGCGAGACCCCTCTACCCAAGCCGCCGTTTATGACGATTTCGACGTGGCCGCTCCGCTGGGATGGCATGTGACGGCCGTCTTCTCTGATAATATCATTACACCAGACACCGCAACTACCGGCGCGGATTGGGAAATCCGCAGCGGCGTCTCTGAAGGGAACGCCGGAACTTTGATCGCCAGCGGCACCACGAACTCGCCACTACTTACTCACACCGGCCGGTTTTTCTTCGACACTCCAGAATATATGGTCGAGGTCACCGGGCTGAACGTTTTTCTGCCCATGTTGCCCGCCGGCCAGCATTACTGGCTCAATGTCACGCCAGTCAGCTATAGACAGGGCTCTTCGCTTAATACGACCACCAGCGGGTTCAACTGCGTGGGCACACCCTGTGGCAACGACGACAACGCGTTTTGGAATAGCACCAAATACTTCTTTGACCACACATACAATCATTGCGACGGCTGCAACGACTTCTCCATGGGCGTAATCGGTAGCGTGGTTCCTGAGCCGGCAACGGTCGCGTTGCTCACATGCGGCATGGGAGCACTGCTAATCGTTGTGCACCGTCGGCGCGGGGCGTAAGCAAAGGCGGGCGATTGTGCCAATCGCCTCGGCGGCTGCCACAGCCGCCCTACAAAAGCCTGTTTCCAAATCGTCGCGACCGGTTAATCCTGTTTCTCGAAATGAAGCTGCTTTTGATTGACGGGCACTATTACGTTTACCGCTCGTTTTTCGCGATTCAGAATCTGTCGAATTCGCGCGGCGAACCGACGAACGCGATTTTCGGGTTCACAAAAACTTTGCGGCGCATGTTGAAAGACCTGCGGCCTGAACTGGGCGCGGTGGTTTGGGACGAAGGCCTGCCCCAGCGGCGGGTCGAGTTGCAGCCAGCCTACAAAGAGACGCGCAAGGAGATGCCGCAACCGATGATTCCGCAGCTCGATTTCATCCAAAAGCTCACTCCCCTGCTCGGCTTCCGAAACATTTCGCTGCCTAACACAGAGGCGGACGATTTGATGGGTTGTTACGCGCTCGCTGCCTGCAAGCGTGGCGTGGAAGTCGTGCTCGCGACTAACGACAAGGATTTGTTTCAGCTCGTCGGACCCCGCGTGAAAGTTTACACGACGGCAAAAGCCGATCTCGCATCGCCCAAAGATGCATTTGCGCTTCTGGGCGAGCCGGAGGTGACCGCAAAATGGGACGTGCCACCGAAGCTCATCGGCGATGTCCTCGCCCTCACCGGCGATCCGGTCGATAACATTCCCGGCGTCGGCCTCGGCCGCAAGACCGCCGCGGCGCTGGTGCGCGAATTCGGCGGATTGGAAGCTTTGCTTGCCCAGATCGACAAAGTGAAAAATCAGCGCACGCGCGAAAAACTGATGAATGCGCGCGACCAGATCTTGCAGAACCGCAAGATGGTGGAGCTCGATTGCGATCTGGAATTGCCGGCGGGAATCGACGATCTCCGGATCAAACCCGATTATCCCACCCTCGTTGCCGCGCTGGAAAAGTGTGAATTTAAGTCGCTCTTGCAGGAAGTTCGCGAGGAGGCCGCGCGGTCGGAAGGCGGGCGCCAGTCGGAACTGAGTTTGTAGCCAGTTTTGACCCGAATTCTTCGTAAAAAATTCGAACGCGGGCCGAGCTCCGGTGTCCAAATCAACAGGTTAAGGCGATTCGGGTGGTGGCACGTTTCTGGTATTTGCTGTTTCTCCTTGGCGTGCGCCGCCCGAATCTTTTTTCTGCCCTTCCAGCGTAGAGGGAACTGTGAGGTTGCCAGTCTCCCGGCGGTGTGATGTTTTCAGAGACGGTACGCTATGGAAGAGGACGGTGACTTATTTGGGAT
>Ga0184605_10000308_pt1 | contig 14309 bp, 12 predicted proteins | sample PLM0_30_coex_FD_132995 | JGI IMG/M metagenome (GOLD analysis project Ga0184605, IMG submission 132995) | Groundwater sediment microbial communities from an aquifer in East River, Colorado, USA - PLM0_30_coex | ecosystem: Environmental > Terrestrial > Soil > Riparian zone | place: USA: East... | reverse complement strand
AGCGCGGCGCGCAGATAAAGGCCGGTGCCGCCGACCACGAGCGGGGTGATTCCCTCCGTGAGAGCCTCGTCGACGGCCTGATGAGCAAGCTCCGCGTATTCTCCGACCGAGGCGTCGTGGTCGAGCTCCCAGATCGCCACGAGACGGGTGGGCCTAGCGGGCTCGTTGGTGAGGATCGGCAGGCCGCGGTAGACCTGCATCGAGTCAGCGGAGACGATCTCGACGGGGATGCGGTCTGCGACGGCCTCGGCGACAGCGGATTTCCCGCTCGCCGTGGGTCCGAAGATGGCCAGAACCGGCTGACTCGTCTCGGTCATGTCTGGGGCCACCCCGTGCCTCCACCCGCTTTGAGCGTAACGTGGATGGACTCACGCATGGTGAACGGAGTGCGGCGATTCTGGGTCAGGCGGCTACGAGAGCGGCCTGCGTACCACGGAGGGTCGTGGACGTCGCGCCCTCGATTCGCACCCGAATCATGTTCCCTGGCCGCGCCGAGCCGCTGAAGTTCACGGTTGTGTTCCTACGCGTCCTTCCGCGGAGAAGTGAGGAATCGGTCCGGCTCGCTCCTTCGACCAGCACCTCTTCGAAACGACCGATCCGCTCGACGTTTCGCTCCGCCGCAATTCGCTGGACGAGCTCGACCAGGCGCTCGATTCGCTCCCGCTTGGTCTCCTCGGGAACCTGGTCGGGCATACCTGCCGCCTCGGTCCCTCTGCGCGGGCTGAAGACGAACGTGAAGGCGCCGTCGTAGCGAACCTCCTCTACGACCTCGAGCGTTTCCCGGAAGTCGACCTCGGTTTCGCCGGGGAAACCGACGATGACGTCGGTCGTGAGCGCCAGGTCGGGGATCGCCGCGCGCAGCTTGTCGACGAGCGCGACGTAGCGTTCGCGCCCGTACGTCCGCCGCATCGCCTTCAGGACGCGGGTCGAGCCCGACTGGAGCGGCAGATGCGTGTGCTCGCACACTGCCTCGCATTCGGACATCGCGGCGATCACGGGGTCGCGGAAGTCCTTCGGGTGTGGACTCGTGAAACGAATCCGGTCGATTCCGGGGATCGCGTCGACAGCTCGCAACAGCTCGCCGAAGTCGGTCCGGACACCGGGCAGTAGATCGCGTCCCCAGGAGTTGACGTTCTGGCCGAGCAGCGTAACTTCGCGGACCCCCTCGGAAGCGAGCTGCGTCACCTCGGCCACGATTTCGCCCGGCCGGCGGCTGACCTCTCGGCCCCGAACCGCCGGAACGATGCAGTAGGAGCAGACCGAGTTGCAGCCCATCGAGACCTGCACCCACGCCTGGAGTGGGCGCTGCCGGTGGGAGGGGAGCTGCGCCGCGAAGCTCCTCGCTTCGAGGCCAAACCTGCCTCTCGCCACGCCGTCACCGCCGGCTCCGATCCAGTCCCCGAGGTGCGGGATCGACCCCGGCCCGAACGCGACGTCCACATACGGATAGAGCTCGAAGATTCGCTCTCGCTGCGCCTCCGCGTAGCAGCCGCCGACGGCGATGACCCGCTCCGGGTCCGCGCGCTTGAGCGCAGCCGCTTGCGCGAGGTGTGCCGCGAAGCGCTGGTCGGGCTTCTCGCGCACGGTGCACGTGTTGAACACGATCACGTCGGCGTCTGCCTGTGAATGGGCCTCGCCCAGGCCGAGCGACTCGAGCATGCCCTTGATCCGCTCCGAATCGTGAGCGTTCATCTGGCATCCGAACGTGGTCACGAAGTAGCTCTTCACACGGCCACTCTAGCGCTCTAGTGTCCTTGGATCCTCGTGCGGCCGGGGTCTCATCCCGTGGACGGGGCGCCGCTCGAAACGGCTCGAGCTACTTCGCAAACTCGGTTGCCCGACTCTCCCGGATCACGGTCACCTTGATCTGACCCGGATACTCGAGCTGGTCCTCGATCTCCCGGGCGATCTCATGGGAGAGGAGTACCGCCGTGTCGTCGTCAACCTCTGTGGGCTTGACCATGACGCGGATCTCGCGGCCGGCCTGGAGAGCGAACACCCGCTCGACACCCTTCTTCTCGCCGGCGATCTTTTCGAGCGTCTCGAGCCGCTTGATGTAGCTCTCCAGGTTCTCGCCGCGGGCGCCCGGCCGGGAAGCCGAGATCGCGTCGGCGGCGATCACGAGCACCGCCTCGACCGTCTGTGGCTGCACTTCGTAGTGGTGCGCTTCGACAGCGTGCACGACGTGCTGGGATTCTCCGTAGCGCTTTGCCTGCTGGGCGGAGATGAGCGCGTGCGAGCCCTCGACCTCGTGCGTCATTGCCTTGCCGACGTCGTGGAGGAGTGCCGCCCGCTTCGCGTTCTTCACGCTGGCGCCGAGCTCCGCCGCCATGATCCCGGCGAGGTGGGCGCACTCGAGCGAGTGCTTGAGGATGTTCTGGCCGTAGCTCGTCCGATAGCGAAGTCGTCCGAGGAGCTTCACGAGTTCCTCGTGCATAGTCCCGCAGTTCGCCTCGAAAACGGCCTGCTCTCCGGCCTGCCGGATGTGCTCCTCGATCTCCGCCTTGGACTGGTAGTACATCTCCTCGATCCGGGACGGATGTATGCGCCCATCCTCGACGAGCTTCGCGAGCGTGAGCTTCGCCACCTCGCGCCTGACCCCGTCGAACGACGAGAGGACCACCGCCTGGGGCGTGTCGTCGATGATGAAGTCGACCCCGGTGAGATTCTCGAGGGCGCGGATGTTCCGGCCCTCGCGGCCGATGATCCGGCCTTTCATGTCGTCGGACGGAAGCTCGACGATGGAGACGGTCGTCTCGGCCGCGTGACTCGCTGCCACGCGCTGAAGGGCGTCTGCGACGAGATTCCGCGCGCGGCGCTTGGCCTCCGTCCGGGCCTCCTCCTCCACCTGCCGCACCATGCGGGCCATCTCGTGCCGGACGAGCTCTTCTGAGCGCTCGAGCAGGTGCCGCTTCGCTTCGTCCACCGTCATGCCGGAGATGCGTTCGAGTTCCTTCAGCTGGCCGTCGGTGGCGAGCTTGAGCTCCTCCTGTAGCTGCTTCAGATGCGTGTCGCGGTCGGCGAAGCCCTGCTCCCGCCGGTCGAACTCGGTGAGCTTGCGATCGATGTCCTCTTCCTTGGCGAGGACGCGCTCCTCGATCTTGACGATCTCCGCGCGCCTGTCCCGAAGCTCATGCTCCAGGTCGGCCCGGAGCTTGAGCGCCTGCTCCTTCGCCGCGAGCTCTGCCTCTCGCCGGACTGCGTCGGCCGACCGCTTGGCCTCTCCGGTGAGGCGTGCCTGCTCGTCGCGGGCAGCGCCCAGACGGCGCCCCATGAACAGTCGAAGGCCGAGCACGGCGACGAGGAGACCGGCCGCCAAGCCGACCAGTACGCCCATTCCAAGCTGCATTGGTCGCTCCTACATCGTCGCCCGTAGGAACGGCGTCGTCGGATCGGGTGCGACGCGAAAGCCGGCCTATCGGCCTGAGTGCGAGCCGTCCTCCGTGTCGCTGTGCCGCATGATCAGGTTGTCGTGGACGAGGGTTTCCGTGGTCCGATTCGACGAAAAGCCGTGCCTTGCAGGCGGTTTGAAAGTGACTTCTGTGGAGCTATCCTAGCCCGCCGCCGGTCTCCTCGTCCAGCGTTTCGACAACTGCCTCGATCGTCTCGTGGTCGAAACCCCGCCGTGTGAGCAGCGCCCAGACCTTCCTCGGATCGCTCACGGTCGCTGCGGCCCGTGTCGCACGCGCTGTTTCTGGCTCCAGCTTGGCGATTGCAGCGCTCGCATCGGCTTCCAGGATCCCTTCCGACTCGATGCGAGCCGCGATCGCCGCATTTCCCCACCCGCGCTCGGCAAGTGTCGCCGCCCGGCCGTTTGCCAGGCGCGCGTCGTCCACGATCCGCGCCTCCGACAATGCTTGCAAGGCGCTTCGCTCGGCCGCAGGCGCGACTCCCGCGCGCTCGAGGCGCTCGGAGAGGCGCCGAAGAGAGAGATCCCGCCGCCGCAGCGTACGCGCGGCCAGGTCGAGCGCCTCAGCCCGGCGAAGCTCCCGGCGCAACAGGCGCAGGAGTGGCCGGTCGAGTTCGAGGCCGGCGCTGAGGCCACACCGCAGCACGACCTCGTCCGGCACGCCACGCCACGGCTCGCCGTCCAGTTCGAGGAGGACCGTGCCCGGCCGAGCTCTGCGGAGCGCGGTGAGCTTAGGCGGTGGAGGCGACTTCGCTCGCCTCTTCCTCGGCCTTCGCTGGCGCGACGGCGTCGTCGGCAATCGGGAGCAGGCGAGACGAAGCGACCGCGTCCGGGCCGAGTTCCGTCTGGACGGAGCGCAGGATCTGCTCGGTGACGTCTGGGTGCTCTCGCAGGAAAGCTGTCGCGTTCTGTCGCCCCTGGCCAAGCCTCTCGTCGGCATAGCTGAAGTACGAGCCCGACTTCTGGACGATCTTCCGCTCCAGTCCGACGTCGAGGACGCTGCCTTCCCAGGAGATCCCGTCGCCGTAGATGATGTCGAACTCCGCCTGCTTGAACGGTGGCGCCACCTTGTTCTTGACCACCTTCACGCGGACGCGGTTGCCGATTGCCTCCACGCCCTCCTTGAGCGTCTCGATGCGGCGGATGTCGAGGCGGATCGAGGAGTAGAACTTGAGCGCCCGTCCGCCCGGTGTCGTCTCGGGATTGCCGAACATGACGCCGATCTTCTCGCGCAGCTGGTTGGTGAAGATCGCCACGGTGCCGGTGCGATTGAGCGTCCCGGCGAGCTTGCGCAACGCCTGGCTCATGAGCCGTGCTTGGAGGCCAACATGGCTATCCCCCATCTCGCCCTCGATCTCGGCCTTCGGAGTGAGCGCGGCGACGGAGTCCACGGCGACGACGTCGACGGCTCCGCTTCTGATCAAAAGCTCGGCGATCTCGAGCGCCTGTTCGCCGTTGTCCGGCTGAGAGACAAGCAGGTCGTCGATGTCAATGCCGATCCGCCGCGCGTACGCGGGATCCATGGCGTGCTCGGCGTCGATGAAGGCGCAGATGCCGCCACGGCGCTGGGCCTCGGCGATGACGTGGTAGACGAGCGTCGTCTTCCCGGACGACTCCGGGCCGAAAATCTCGACGATGCGCCCTCGGGGCAGGCCGCCGACGCCGAGAGCGATGTCGAGCGAGAACGACCCGGTCGAGATCGACGGAATCGCCACCTGGGCCTGGTCGCCCATCTTCATGACCGATCCCTTGCCGTACTGCCGCTCGATCTGACTCAGGGCGGCTTCGAGTGCTTGCTCGCGCTCCACGCGTTCAACCTCCTAGCGGAACCGATTCGAGGACTTCATACTGCGCGCCGCTGGGGCGCAGACGCGACATCATGACCGCCATCTCGGACGACACTACCCGTCCCAGCTCGGGCAAAGGCGGGGCCAGACGCGGCCGCGCGCGGAAGCGCACCACGGTCACGTGTGGAAGCCATTCGCGCCGTTCGCGCTCGTAAACGCCCAGGCGGTCGAGGCCGTCGAAGAGGCGCTCTGCGAGGCTCGTCGCGCGATCGTTCTCGTCGCTCAGGACGATCATTCCGACGCTCCTGGTCTCCTGATAGCGAACCGGCTCGAGCGCCGGTTGAGCGGCCTCACGTGCGGCCTCGCGCACGACCGCGGCGATCCCTTCGAGGTCGGCCGCCGGACGCCCGCCCAGGAAGGCCACAGTGACGTGGAGATTGTCAGCGGGCACGATCCGGACGTCGGGTCGGCCCTCCAGCTCGCGTTGCTGCCACTCCACGAGGCGGGCGACCGCTTCGTCCGGGAGGAGCAGGGCGACGAAGAGCCGTAGTCGTTCACGGCCCCCCACGCTAGCTCCCGCTTGTGCGCGCGGGAGTCCCGGACTGCGCCAGAACGCGCCTCAGCATGTGCAGGGCCATCCCCGTCGCTCGTGAGCGCACGGCCTCTCGGTCTCCGGGCAGCTCGAACCGCCGCGTCGAGGCGCCTTCCGGAGACTCCACGGAGATGAAGACCAGGCCGACGGGCTTTTCGGGAGTTCCTCCCCCGGGCCCCGCGATCCCGGTGACCGCGACCGCGACGTCGGCTCCGAAGCGGCGCCGCGCCCCGGCCGCCATGGCCGAAGCGGTCTCCTCCGAGACCGCGCCCCGGTCGCGCAGGATCTTCTCCGGCACACCGAGCTCCGCTCGCTTCGCCTCGTCGGAGTACGCGATCACTCCGCCGAGATAGGCCTGGCTCGCACCTGGAACCTCCGTCAGCCGCGCCCCGACAAGCCCGCCCGTGCACGACTCGGCCGTCGCGAGCGTGAGACCCGCGGCCCGACTACTCTCGAGCACCAACTCCTCCACGGCGCGCTCGTCGTCCACGGCGAAAAGACTGTCCGGAAACGAGGCCCTCAGAGCTTCGTCCAGGTCCTCGGCACGAGCCTCGGCGCCGGCCTCGGCGAAGATGTCTACGTGGATCTCGAGCTCGCGTGCGCACACCGTCACCTCGAGGCCGTCCAGCTCTCCCCCAGCCTCTGCGAGCGAGCGGGCAACGGCCGACTCGCTCGGCCCGAAGAAACGCAGCGTGCGATGAGCACGGGGAGCCGCGCGCGCGAAGACAGCTTTCACAACGGGATGTTCGAGTGCGTTCGCCCAGAGCCGGCGTAGCTCGGTGGGCGGACCGGGTAGGAGCACGATCACCGAGCGGTCGTGCTCGAGCAGAAGCGCCGGCGCAGTGCCCGCCAGTCCAAGCGGCACCGCGCCTTCGGGAACCGAGGCCTGCTTCGTCACCCCGGCCGAGAAATCGGCGTACGGGCGGTGGAGGCGCTCTGCCGCTCCTCGCGAGACTCGTTCGATCTCTCGCTCGAGCTGCTTGTCGACGACCAGTGCGCGCCCGGTGACCGTCGCGAGGGTCTCGACGGTCCGGTCGTCGTGCGTTGGACCGAGCCCGCCGGAGACGAGGCAGAGATCGGCTTCGACGCCCTCCGCGAGCGCAGCTGCCAGCTCCTCCGGCCGATCGCCGACCAGGAGGATCCGGGCGGGCTCCAGGCCTCGGTCCGAAAGCTCGGTTGCGAGGAATGGACCGTTGGCGTCGCGGCGGTCCCCGCGCACGAGCTCACTGCCGGTAACGACGACGACGGCCCGCGGGCTCGTCGGCAATTACGCGGTGGAGACGACCCGGACGCCCTTCGCCGTCACGGCGACGACGGACGGGCTCGTCGGGAAGTTCGTCACGCGGTGGCCGTTCAGCTTCGCCTGAAGATACACGGGCGCACCAAGCTGGATCCAGAGCCGCTTCCACTTGGCGAAGCGCTGGGTCTGGCCCTGTTGGAGCGTTCCCTCGTACAGGAGCTCGCCGGTGGCCGAGCCTGAGCGCACCCGGAGCCAGCAATCTCCTCCGACGGCATTGAGGACGAGCCTGGCGAGCCGCGGGAGCGGCTGAGAAGGCGCCGTCTCTTGTGTCTCGGTCCCGGTTGTCGCCGGGCCCTGCTGGCCCGTCGTCGCGGGAGGGGTGTCGTCGGTAAGCAGATTGGCGCCCGTTCCTGCTCCGCTCGAGCCGAACTTCCACGCGACCACGACCAGGATCGTCACCGCAACGATCCCGGCCAAGGCGACGACGACGAAGTTCGATTCCATGCGCCGCGCGCGGGGCTGCCGCGCTGCCGGGGACTGGACCGGGAACTCCTCCTCCCGGGCGAAGCGGGAGTTGTATTCGTCGACATAGAGCTGGCCGTCGAGCCCGAGATACTCGGCGTAGGTGCGCAGGAAGCCCTTGACGTACGTTTCCCCGGGCAGCACCTCGAAATGCTCCTCCTCGAGGGCCTTGAGGTACTTCGCGCGGATCTTGGTGTCGGCCTCCGCCCGGGGCAACTCAAACCCCTGGCGAAGCCGGGCTTCGCGCAGGCTGTTGCCTATCTCGAACACGAAGCTCTTGATTGTAACGGCATGACTGACGGCCTCAGTCGAGAGCGAGGGACAGGACAGCAAATACGGCCAGCGCAAGCGCGGCCGTGAGAGCCACTATAAGGGCCACCATCGCCACGCCGCGAGCCGCCGCCGTCAGCGCGGTCCCGCTTGGGCGCACGAGGGTACGCTGGCTCTCCCAGCGAGCCTTGCGGGCGAGGGAGAGGGACGCGACGGCAAGCAGGAGACCGACGGGGACCGCCGGCACCGCCTCGACCAGCCCCACCTGGCTCAGCAGCTTTGCGGCCGCCGCTGCGCCGATAAGCACCGCAAGCGCTAGGAGAGCCGTGAGGAAGGCCCACGCTGCCTTGGCGTTCCCCACGATTACTGCTTGACGTAGGGCCGGCCGACTGCGGCGGGCGGGATCGAGCGCCCGATGATGCCGACCAGGGCGATGAGTGTGAGCACGTAGGGCAACGTAGCGATGACACTCGAGGAGATGTCCGCCTCGCGCTGCAGCGGAATCGAGAGAGCGAAGCCGAATCCGAAGAGCAGGGTAGCCGCGAAGGCCCAGCCCGGCCGCCATTTTCCCAGAATCACGGCCGCAAGGGCGATAAAACCTCGTCCGCTCGTCATGTTCTCCGCGAACGTACCGGTGAAGCCGATGGAGAGGAACGCTCCCCCGAGGGCGGCGAGCACTCCGGAGAGCGTCACCGCCGCATAGCGGACCCCGTAGACGGAGATCCCGACCGTGTCTGCAGCCCGCGGGTGCTCCCCAACCGAGCGGATCCGAAGTCCAATCGGCGTCTTGAAGAGGACGATGTACGAGGCGATGACGACGCCGAACATGATCCACACCAGTAGGTTCAACTCTCCGAAGACGCCCTGGAGGAAGTCGCCCACAACCGGAATGTTGTCTAGCCATCCGAGCGTCACGTTCGGGACCCGCGAGACTCCCGAGGGAATGCCCGACGCATAGATGGAGCTGAACAGGTAGCCGGTCAACCCGAGTGCCATGAGATTGACCGCGAAGCCGCTCACGATCTGGTCGGCGCGCAGGTGAATCGAGAAGAACGCATGCACGAGCGCGAGCAACCCGCCGAAGAGCATCGCCATGAGGAGGCCAACGACCCAGGTACCGCTCCAGATCGAGCCCCAGATTCCGAAGAAGGCGCCCATCAGCATCATTCCTTCGAGGCCGATGTTCACGACTCCCGAACGCTCGGAGAAGATGCCCCCCATAGCGGCGAAGGCGAGCGGGGTTGCGAAGCGCAGCGTCGAGGCGAGGAGTCCCGCGGTGAGAATGTTCCTGAGGGTTTCCTCCTGGACGCCCTGGAGCCAGATCGCTCCAACGGTGCCCAGCACTCCGACGACGATCGCCCCCCAGCCCACTCGGCGCTCTCCGCGCGGGACCGCTGCGATTCCGCACGCGATGGCCACGATGCCGAGCGCAATCGACGGGCCGATGGTTCGCAGCGTCCAGGGAGGCAACGCGAGCCAGAACGCGAGCGCACCGAAGGCTATCCCGGCTGATCCGAGCGTGCGGGCGTCGGTGAGATGCCCCAGCCTTCCTCCCAGGAGCGCCGCCCGCGCCGGGGTGCTCAAGCCTGTGCTCCCGTGTCGCTCGCGGCCTTGAACCGTAGATACCGTCGCGCCCGCCAGATGAAGAAGATCAGGACCTCCGCCCCGACGAAGAAGATGACGAGCGCCTGGATGATCGTCGCGAGGTCAGTGGCGAGCGCCGGGTTGAAGATGGTTGGGTCGAGCGCGCGCGTCGACGTGCCGGTGTCCAGCCCCGCGAAGAGCAGGGCGGCGAAAAGGATGCCGAGCGGCTTGTTGCGTCCCAGCAGCGCGACCGCTATTCCGGTGAACCCGACCTGATTCGTGGCGAAGTCGCTCGTGTCGACGGCGAACTTGTAACCGAGCAGGTCGACCCCACCCGCGAGCCCTGCGAAAGCTCCCGAGATTGCCAGGGCGAGGAAGTAGTTCTTGGCCACCGAGATGCCCCCGTAACGCGCCGCCTCTGGGTTGAACCCGACCGCGCGGACCTCGTACCCGAGTGTCGTCCTGTTCAGGATGATGTAGTAGACGACGAGGGCGAAGAGCGCGATGAAGATGCCCGCGTGGAGAACTTGGATGACGCCCTCCATCTTCCAGATCGGCCAGAGCTTGGCCGAGTCGTCGATCACGGAGGAGCGCGGGAGCGCCTGGACGGGGCCTTGCAAGGGCCCGTTTTGCTCGAAGAGATACTGGCCGCCGTAGATCGCTATCCAGTTGAGCATGATCGTCGAAATGACCTCGTGCGCTCCTACCGCCGCTTTGAGAATCCCGGCGATGCCGCCCCAGATCGCCCCTGCGACGATCGCGCAGAGAATGGCAAGGAACACGTGCAGGGGACGGGCCAGGCCCGAAAAGTGCGTCCCGATCCAAATCGCGGCGATGAGGCCGACCCAGTACTGGCCCTGCCCCCCGATGTTGAAGAGCCCGCACCGGAAGGCGAAGGCAACCGCAAGCGCGGTGAGCATGAGCGGCGTCATGACGATGAGCGTCTGCTCGAGGTTGATCGCCGCATGCGCGCGCTCGGTTCCCTGGACCCACGGAAAGAACCAGTTCAGCCCCGTGCCGTTGAAGATGGCCTTGTAAGCGGTGAACGGGTTGTGGCCGGTGATCGCTACGACCAGTCCACCGATGATGAACGCCAGAACGGTGGCCGCGAGGGGAACGATGAAGCCTCCGGCCCGCTCGTAAAAGGCGGTCAGGCCGGAGAAGCCGCCGCTGGGCGCCGCCTCGGGAGACTCGGACATCAGGCGGCCTTCCCGCGGATTCCGCCGGTCATCGCGATTCCGAGCTCCTCCTCGGAGACATCCGGCCCGTACTCGCCGACGATGCGGCCCTCGTAGATGACGAGGATGCGATCCGACAGGGAGAGAATCTCCTCCAACTCGAGCGAGACGAGCAAGATCGCCCGACCCTCATCGCGCTCCTGGACGAGCCGATTGTGGACGAATTCGATCGCTCCGACGTCCAGGCCGCGAGTCGGCTGCGCTGCTACGAGCACCCTCGGATCGCGCGAGACTTCCCGGGCGACGACGACCTTCTGCTGGTTGCCGCCTGAAAGTGCAGCTGCGAGGGTCTGCGGTTTCCCGCCCCGAACGTCGAATTCCTTGAGGAGGCGCGCCGCGCGTTCGACCAACCTCTTCGGATAGAGCCAGCCCCGCTTCGAGTCTGGCTCCTTCCTGAAGTCGTGGAGGGCGAGGTTCTCGGCGAGGCTGAAGTCGAGGACGAGCCCCCGCACCTGGCGGTCCTCCGGGATGTGTCCTACTCCCAGGTCGAGGGACTCCCGTGCGGACGCATTCGTAACGTCCTTCTTCGCTACAAGGATGCGGCCGGCAGCTGGGCTGCGCAAGCCCGTGAGTGAATCGATGAGCTCGCTCTGGCCATTGCCATCGACTCCAGCGAGGCCGACGATCTCTCTGCCACGAACCTGGAAGGAAATGCCTCGACAGGCCTCCAGGCCTCGGTTGTCGAAGACCGACAGCTCCTCGACCTCGAGCAGCGGCTCGCCCGGATCGGCCGGTGTCTTGTCGACCCGCAGGACCACGTCACGGCCGACCATGAGCCGCGCGAGTCCCTCTTGTGTCGCGCCCTCCCGAGGCACGGTGTCGATTTGCTTTCCCTGCCGAAGCACGGTGATCCGGTCGGCGATGTCGAGCACCTCGTTCAGCTTGTGAGTGATGAAGATTATCGACTTCCCCTGCTCCGTGAGCGAACGGACGATCTCGAACAGTTCGCGCGCCTCCTGTGGTGTCAGCACGGCCGTCGGCTCGTCAAGGATGAGGATCTCGGCGCCGCGGTAAAGGGCTTTGAGGATCTCGACACGCTGTTGCTGACCGACGCTGATCCGCCCGATGCGGGCCCCTGGGTCGACAGCGAGTCCGTAGCGTTGCGAGAGGGCGCGCACCTGCTCCTCGGCAGCTCCGAGGTCGAGGAACGGTCCCTTGTGGGGCTCGACGGCGAGCACGATGTTCTCCGCCACCGTCATGACCGGGATGAGCATGAAGTGCTGGTGAACCATGCCGATGCCGAGCCCGATTGCGTCGCTCGGGGACCCGATGCGGACGGGCTTGCCATTCAACCGGATCTGGCCCTCGTCTGGGTGGTAGAGGCCGTAGAGGGTGTTCATGAGGGTCGACTTTCCCGCGCCGTTCTCGCCGAGAAGGGCATGTACCTCGCCGCGGCTGAGGTCGAAGTCGATTTGGTCGTTGGCGACGATCCCCGGAAACCGCTTCGTGATGCCCTTCAGCTCGAGGAGAGGCGCATCAGACATCACCGGGAAGCGCGCGGGGCGGGTCTCTCGCCGCCCCGCGCAGTCCATTCCTTACTTAACGTCCTCGATCGTCGCCGGCGGCGTGATCTCGCCACTGACGATCTTTTCCTTGGCAGCTGCGACCGCGTCCTGAACTTCCTGAGGAACCGCGTCGGTGTACGGGGCCAGGAGTTCCGCATCCGGGACCTCTTTGATGCCGAAGCTGACGTTCGTGCCTCCCTTAAACTGGCCGTCGACGAACTGCTTGATGATCGCGAACACCGACGACTCGAGCGGCTTGAGCGCGCTCGTGACGACACACGGGCCCGCGAACGCCTGGTCGGCGTCGACGCCAATCGCGTTCACGCTCTTTTCACAGGCTGCATCGAGTGCGCCGAGGCCACACTTGCCGGCAACCTGGAAGACGACGTCCGACTTGTTCGCGATCTGGTCGAGTGCGATCTCCTTGCACTTCGCCTGGTCATCGAAGTCGTCCGAGTACGCGTTCAGCTCCTTGATGCTTGGGTCTGTGTCCTTGACGGCCTGCATGTAACCGGCGATCCAGTTGTCGACCGGCGGGATCTTCTTGCCGCCCACCGTCGAAACGACCTTCGTCTTCGTGATCATGGCCGCCACAATGCCCGCGAGATAACCCGCCTGCTCCGTGGGGAAGATCATCCCGACAACATTCGGTTGCGATTTCGTTTCGCACGAGGGCGTCGTCTCACAGGGGTCGCCCCCGAAGAACTCGTCGACGCCGGCGAAGCTCGTGTCCGGGGAGACTTTCGCCGCCTGAACGACACTCGGCCCGAGCAGGAATCCGACTGCGACCACCAGGTCGTTTCCGTCCTGCACGGCGGCCTGGAGATTCGGAAGGTAATCGTCCGCCGAGTTCGAGACGTAGACGCGTGTCGTGACGCCGAGCTCCGACTCCGCCCGCTTCAGGCCGGCGATGGAAAACTGGTTGAAGCCACGGTCGTCCACTCCCCCTGTGTCGGTGACGAGGCCGATCTTGAACTGCTTGCCGCCGCCGGTCGAGGCTCCGCCTCCACCCCCGGTTGTCGCGCTGCTCTCGCCACCTCCACAGCCGGCGGCGATTACGGCCAGCGCGAGCACGAAAAGTGCGGCTGGCAGCCAGCGCCATTTGCTTTTCACGTTCACGGAACCTCCCTTGTTGCCCTATCCCAGCCTTGTGGGTCGCAGGATGCTAACCCTTCCTGGGACCCGAAATCTAGGACGGGCCGACGGAGAGTTCGTTAGGAGGGCTTGGCGGAACGGGCCTCGTCGTCGGGGCGCTCTGGCGGATGCGAGGCAAGGACGCAGGGAGCGTTCGTATTGGCAGCAATACGGGCGCGACCGAGGACGAAGCATCGCGCCGCCCCGAGCGATTCCGACGGCACAGCGCTTGCTTCGCGAAGCCCTCCTCAGGAGGGAACGTCTGTGAGCACGCGGGCGAGGTCTCCTTCGCCCACGAGCACCTTGCGCGGCTTGGAGCCCTCGTAGCCCGAGATGATGCCGCGGCGCTCGAGCATGTCGATCAGGCGGCCGGCTCGCGTGTAGCCGACACGCAGGCGCCGCTGGATGAGCGAGACCGAGGCGGTCTGCGTCTGTACAACGACCTCGATGGCGCGCTCGAGGAGTGGATCCTCGTCAGGATCGAAGTCCTCCTCCTCCCCGCCGTGCTCCTTGACGCTCGGCGCCTCGAGCAGCGACTCGTCGAGTTCCTGTCCGCGTTGCGCACGGCACTGCTCCACGATGAGGGCGATTTCCTCCTCGCTCACGTAGGCGCCTTGCACGCGCTGCAGCCGTGACGTGCCGAGCGGCTTGAAGAGCATGTCGCCCTGGCCGAGGAGGCTCTCGGCGCCGGACGTGTCGAGGATCACTCGGCTGTCCGTCATGCTCGAGACGGCGAACGCGATCCGCGAGGGGACGTTCGCCTTGATCATCCCGGTGATGACGTCCACCGACGGCCGCTGAGTGGCCAGCACGAGGTGGATTCCGACGGCCCGCGACTTCTGCGCCAGGCGGATGACAGCGTCCTCCACCTCCTGCGGGGAGACCATCATCATGTCCGCGAGCTCGTCGATGACGATGAGCAGATATGGGAGCGGCTTCTCGCCGCGCTCCGTGAGCACGCGGTTGAGCTCGCCGAGGTTGCGGGCCCGGGCGATGCTCATGCGCTCGTAGCGCTTCTCCATCTCCGT
>Ga0184605_10000307_pt1 | contig 14375 bp, 10 predicted proteins | sample PLM0_30_coex_FD_132995 | JGI IMG/M metagenome (GOLD analysis project Ga0184605, IMG submission 132995) | Groundwater sediment microbial communities from an aquifer in East River, Colorado, USA - PLM0_30_coex | ecosystem: Environmental > Terrestrial > Soil > Riparian zone | place: USA: East... | reverse complement strand
TGGTGGCTCGCCTGGCATCTGCGCGTCGACCAGGGCAGGCCCGGGTACTACAACCGCTACCTCGACCGCGACCTGATCCTCCTCGTCGTCGCCGTCAAGCTGCCCATCTTTGCCCTGGCCGGGTTCTACAACCGCTGGTGGCGCTACGTCTCGACCCGGGACATGTGGGGCGCCGTGCGAGGCGTCACAGTCGCGTCGCTCGTCGCCGACCTGACGGTCTACTTCGCTTCGCCGGTCTCGGAGGTGCGACTGCCGCGCTCGATCGCGGTGATGGACTGGCTGCTTCTTCTGGCGCTCGTCGCCGGCTCGCGGCTGATCGCCCGCTCGGTCTTCGAGCGGCCGACGCCCGGCCGCTTGGTCGCTCGCGGCAAGGAGGTGCTCGTTGTGGGCGCGGGCGAGGCGGCGCGCGACACGATCCGCGAGATGCACCGCAACCCGCAGCTCGGCTACACGCCGATCGGGCTCGTCGACGACGACCCGCGCAAGAAGAACATCCGCATCCACGGCGTCCGCGTGCTCGGCGCGACTGCCGACCTGCCCCACCTCCTGCGCGACAACAAGCCGGACGAGGTTCTGATCGCGGTTCCGTCAGCCTCCGGTGAGTTCCGCCGCGCCGTCGTGACGGCCACCCGAGAGCAGGGTGTACCTGTCAAGACGCTGCCGGGCCTGCACGAGCTGATCAGCGCCGAGATCGATCTCGCCGTCCAGATCCGGCCGGTGCAGGTCGAGGACGTGCTTGGCCGCGAGCCGGTCGACGTCGACCTCGACTCCGCGGCGCCATACGTCGAGGGCAAGACCGTCCTCGTCACCGGCGCGGGCGGGTCAATCGGCTCGGAGCTCTGCCGCCAGCTGACGCGGCTCGGGCCGCAGCGGCTGATCCTCGTCGACCTCGGCGAGGGCGCTCTCTTCGAGATCGAGCGCGAGCTCGTCGACGAACGCGGCTTCTCGGCCGCGGTGCCGGTGCTCGCCGATGTCGGCAACCCGACGAAGATCCGGCAGGTCTTCGAGCGCTACGAGCCGAGCGTCGTCTTCCACGCGGCCGCCTACAAGCACGTCCCGCTGATGGAGGCGAATCCGCTCGAGTCGGTGCGCAACAACGCGCTCGCGACGAAGGTCGTCGCCGATGCCGCGGTCGAGCACGGCGTGCAGCGCTTCGTGCTCGTCTCGACCGACAAGGCGGTCAATCCAAAGACGGTGATGGGGCAGTCGAAGGCGATCTGCGAGTGGGTCGTCGAGGCCTACGGCGCCCGCGACGACATCTCGACCCGGTTCGTCGCCGTGCGCTTCGGCAACGTGCTCGGCTCGTCAGGCAGCGTGATCCCGATCTTCCGCCGCCAGATCGAGAACGGCGGCCCGGTCACGGTCACGCATCCGGAGATGACCCGGTTCTTCATGACGATTCCCGAGGCCGCGTCGCTCGTCATCCAGGCCGGATCGATCGGCGGCGAGGGTCACGTCTTCGTTCTCGACATGGGCGAGCCGGTCAAGATCGTCGAGCTGGCCGAGCAGATGATCCGGCTCTCCGGCAAGGCTCCGGGCGAGATCGGCATCGACTTCGTCGGCGCCCGCCCCGGCGAGAAGCTGCACGAGGAGCTCTGGGGCGAAGGGGAGCGCGTCGTCGAGACCCCGCACCCGAAGATCCGTCGGGTCAGCGGCCCGGTAGTCGACGCAGCCTGGCTGGAGGACGAGCTGGCCGAGCTGGAGCGCCTCGTCGAAGCCGGCGAGACGCTCGAGGCCGTCTCGCGCTTGGCGGCGATGTCACGCGACCCGCGCTACGCCGTCGTGCGCGACCAAGACTCGGTTCTCGAAGACACGCTTCACTAGGACCGGCAGCGAGGAGTAAGCGAAGGCCGGGAGCGGTAAGGAAGTCTGGTGCGTTTTCGACGCGACGCTCCGCTCGACCCCGGACAGGTCACTGACGCTCGCGGACGAGGCGTCGGTCCCGGCGGCCTCGCCCTGGGCGGGGGCGGCCTCGGCGGCGCCGCACTGATCATCTACCTACTGATCACGCTGCTCTCCGGCGGCGGCGATCTCGGCCAGCTCGCCCCGCTCGACGACCAGCAGGTCGGTCGCGGCGACACTCCGGCAGAGGTGTCCACGGCGTGCCGTACAGGCGCGGACGCGAACAAGCGGGAGGACTGCCGCATAGTCGCTGTGGTCAACAGCGTCCAGAAGTTCTGGGACGGCGTTTTCCAGAGGAGCGGCCGGCAGTACCGCTACGTCGACACGGTCTTCTTCACCGGCCAGGTCCAGACGGGCTGCGGTCTCGCGAGCTCACAGGTCGGCCCCTTCTATTGCCCGAACGACCAGCTTGTCTACATCGACCTCGGCTTCTTCGACGAGCTCGCCTCGCGATTCGGCGTCGAGAAGGCACCCTTCACCCAGGCCTACGTGATTGCCCACGAGTATGGCCACCACATCCAGAACCAGCTGGGCGTGCTTGACCGGATCGGTAGCGACCGCCAGGGGCCGGAGAGCCGCGCCGTTCGCTCCGAGCTCCAGGCGGATTGCTACGCCGGCGTCTGGGCCGCGCATGCGGTCGAAACCGGGTTGATCGAAGACTTGACGCAGGCGGACATCAACCAGGGTCTCGATGCCGCAAGCGCGATCGGCGACGATCGGATTCAGGAGCAGACGCAGGGCCAGGTCGACAAGGAAACGTGGACGCACGGCTCGTCCGAGCAACGCCGCCGCTGGTTCTCGCGCGGCTACGAAAACGGCCGGCCGGCGGCGTGCGACACCTTCTCCGGCGCAATTTAGGCACAGAACGTTCACGAACGCCGTCCCGCGCCGGGGTTAGGGTGGCCCGGTGAACGAGGGCGCGATCTTCGACGGGCTGAACCCGGAGCAGCGGCGTGCGGTGGGGATAGTCCGCGGCCCTGTCTGCATCCTCGCCGGTGCGGGCTCGGGGAAGACGACGACGATCACACGGCGGATCGCGAACCAGGTCGCTCTCGGCGCATTCTCGGCCGACCAGATCCTTGCCGTCACCTTCACGGACAAAGCGGCTCGAGAGATGCGAAGCCGGCTCGAGGAGCTCGGCGCCGGCGGCGTGCGTGCGCGAACGTTCCACTCGGCCGCATTCGCGCAGCTGCGCTGGTTCCGCGGCGAGCCGCCCGGGAAGATCCTTGCGTCGAAGGCACTGATGCTGCGCCAGATCGGCAACACGCTGCCGATGCCGTACAAGTTCCGGCCCGCCGTGGATCTCGCGACCGAGGTCGAGTGGGCGAAGAACCGGCGGCTGACCCCTGAGACGTACCGCCGCGGTCTGAACGGCCACGAGCCGCCGATTCCCGACGACCTGATGGCGCGCGTCTTCCGCGAGTACGAGCGGCGCAAGGACGCCTCGGCCGCGCTCGACTTCGAGGATCTGCTCGGGCTCGCGATCAAGCTGCTCGAAGACGAGCCCGAGGCGCTCGCACAGGTGCAAGACCGCTACCGCGCCTTCACGGTCGACGAGTACCAGGATGTCAACCTGCTCCAGCAGACCCTGCTCGAGCTCTGGCTCGGCGACCGCGACGAGCTGTGCGCGGTCGGCGACGACTATCAGTCGATCTACGCGTTCACCGGTGCGACGCCCGAGTACCTACTGGCGCTGCCCAAGCACTTTCCGCAGGCGACCGTCGTCCGGCTCGAGGCCAACTACCGCTCGACGCCGCAGGTACTCGGCCTCGCAAACCGGCTCGTCCCCCGACTCGGCGGCGCCGAGAAACAGCTGCGCGAGACGCACGCCGCCGGCCCGGAACCGGAGCTGCGTGGCTTCCCCGATGGCGACGCGGAGGGCGAATTCGTCGTCGAGCGCGTTCGAGAGCTGCATGCAGCCGGGACGCCGCTCGAGGAGATGGCCGTGCTCATCCGCCTGAACGCCCGCTCGGCCGATTTCGAGGAAGCCTTCAGCGACGCGGAGATCCCCTTCCAGGGCGCGGCTTTGCTGACTCGCGACGCCGCCCGCCAGCTGCTCAAAGGCCTCGCCGGATCGACGTCGCGCTCGATCGCGTACGAGGTGAGGCGACTCGCCCGCGAGCACGGCTGGGAAGAGAAGCCGCCCGAGGGCCTGGGAGAGCGCGAGCTGACCCGGCAGAGCGACCTCGCGCGCCTGATTCTCCTCGCCGAGGAGTTCGACGACGGCTCGCGCGAGGTGCGGGACTGGATCGAGTGGCTGCGCGAGCGGTTCGACCACGGCGCCCAGGGCGGCGTCCACCTGTTGACGCTGCACCGGGCGAAGGGTCTCGAGTGGGACGCCGTCTTCCTACCAAGGGTCGAGGAGCGCGAGCTCCCGTGCAAGCAGGCGCTCGGTGACAACGACGCGATCGCGGAGGAGCGCCGCCTGCTCTACGTAGGCATCACACGGGCCCGCAAGCACCTGGCGCTGACGTGGACACGCCGGCCGAGCCGTTTTCTCGCTGAGCTCGGCGTCGAAACCAGGCGCGAGGCAGCGCCGCGCCGCTCCGAGGAGGAGTTGCCGCCGGCCTTCCGGACGCTGAAGCAGTGGCGCCTCGAGCGGTCAAAGGCCGACGAGGTGCCGGCCTATGTGGTCTTCCACAACTCGACGCTCGAACAGATCGCCGAGCGCGGGCCGCGCACGCTCTCCGAGCTGGCGACCGTGCCGGGTGTGGGCCCGACCAAGCTCGAGCGTTACGGCGAGGAAGTCCTCGCTGCGCTCGCAGCGGCCTAAGGGCGATAGTTTTCGCGCTAGATAAGCTTTTCTTATGGATACGCGACAACTCGCTGCCTTCTGCGAGGTGGTCGACCGCAAGAGCTTCTCGCAGGCGGCGGAGCGGCTAGGGGTCACCCAGCCGGCCGTCAGCCTCCAGATTCGCTCGCTCGAGAAGCGGCTTGGGACCAAGCTGCTCGATCGCTCGGGGCGCCGCGTCGAGCCGACAGAGGCGGGGCAGCGGCTCTACCGGGCGGCGCAGCGGATGCTCTCCGTTGAGGGCCAGTTGCTCGAGGAGCTGGCGGGCGACGACGGCGAGCTCAGAGGCGAGCTCGCGCTCGGCGCCTCGACCGGGCCCGGCGGCACCGTCGTTCCAGTGTTGCTCGGTGAGTTCCAGCGCGAGCATCCCGAGCTGAGCGTTGCTCTGTCGATCTCAGACACGAACCGGGTCATCGAGCAGGTGGCGGAACGCGAGCTCGAGCTCGGAATCGTGGGCGCGGCGCCGCGTCACCGCGGCGTCGTCTTCGAGCCCTTCTTCCGCGACGAGGTGATCCTCGTCGTTCCTCCCGGTCACCGGTTCGCCGGCAAGCAGGTCTCGCTCGAGGAACTCCGCGGCGAACCGTTGATCCTGATGCAAGAAGGCGCCGGCGTGCGCCAGGTGATCGAGGACGAGCTGCGCGGCGGCCCTGTGCGCCTGCGTGACCTCGATGTCCGGCTCGAGCTGGGGCTCCAAGAGTCGGTGAAGAGCGCCGTCGTGGCCGGTTACGGCGTCACCTTCATCTCGCGGTCCGGCGTCGAAGCCGAGCTCGCGGCCGGAACGCTCGAGGCGGCCCGCGTCAAGGGCCTCGAGCCGGCGCGGGAGATCTCGCTGGTCCGCCCGGCAGGACGGTCGCCGTCCCGGGCCGCCGCGGCTTTCGTCGAATTCGCGCGCGCGAAGCTCGCGGCGTGATCGTCCGCTGGGGTCTGCGTGAGCTTCCTGCCATCTTCTGCGAGCTGGGGGTCGAGCGACCGTTTCTGATCGCGAGCGAGCGCTGGTCGGAGCTCGACCTGCCGACGGCAGGCCGCTGGACCGAAGTCCCGAGCGACCGGATCGACGAGCTTGCGGCGGCAGCGGGCGACACAGATGGACTGCTGGCCGTCGGCGGCGGCAGCGCGATCGACCTCGCGAAGGCGGCTTCCGTCGCGACAGGCCTGCCCGTCGTATCGGTGCCGACGACCTACTCCGGCGCCGAATGGGCGCCCACCTTCGGGATCCGCGACGCGGAGCGCCGTATGCAGGGTGGCGGCTCGGGAGCGAAGCTCGCGGGCATCCTCTACGAGCCTGATCTCACGCTCGGCCTGCCGCTCGAGGAATCGGTGGGCACGGCCATGAACGCGCTGGCGCACTGCGCCGAGGCGCTCTACGTCAAGGGTCGGAATCCCGAGGCGGACGTGCTCGCCCTCGAGGGCGCTCGGACGATCAACGAGACGCTGCCGCGCGTAGCCGCCTTCGGGCACGACCGGCAGGCGCGGACGAAGCTCCTTGCCGGGGCCGATGTCGCGGGGCACGCGCTCGCACTTGCGGGGCTGGGCCTCGGTCACGCGATGGCTCAGGCGGTCGGCGGCCGCTACGGGCTGCCACACGGCGCGCTGAACGCGATCTGCCTGCCCCCCGCCCTGAGGTTCAACCAGCCGGTGGCCGGCGAGGAGATCGCCCGCTTCGGCGAAGCCCTCGGAACGAGCGACCCCGTCGGGCGGGTTCAGGAACTGGGGCGTCTCGGCGGTTTCGAGCGCCTGCGGGATCTCGGCGTGCCCGAGGAGGACCTCGATGCGTTGGGCGACGCGGCGTCGCAAAGAGGCGGAGCGAAGGCGAACCCCCGACCGGTGACGCCTGAGGAGGTCGCCGAGCTCTTGCGTTCAGTCTGGTGAGGCCGGCCTAGTGACCGTCGAACTGGCTTCCGGTGAGCGTGGCAATCATTCGGACCCTCCTTTCTATGATCGGGCGAAGCTGGGCTGCTTGACGAGCTGGACTGCGGTATGGGCCTCGAGCGGCCGGGTGACGGCTCCCGGCCGCTCGCGCGCGCCGCTCCCCCTCTAGAAGCCGATCTCGATCTGCTCCTCCTGCGGTTTGCGGTTCACCCTTGACTGACGGCGCAGCGATGTTCCCACCACCCGCTTAAGCTGCGCTTAAGGCCGGCTGAAGGAGAAGGGAAATCGACATGCGGCTTGAGTACTCGACTCTCGGCCCGCTCGAAGTCCGCCGCGGGCCGGGCGCTGTGCCCGTCCCGGGCGGCAATCAGCGCAAGTTGCTGTTGGCGCTCGTTCTCGAGCCGAACCGATCGGTCTCACGGGATCAGCTGATCGACGCGCTGTGGGGCGAACGGCCTCCTGCGCAGGCGAAAAACGCCTTGCAGGTGCACGTTTCCGCGCTCCGCGATCTGCTCGAGGTGGGTGCCGACCGCGGCGCCGTGATTGCGACCACACCGACGGGCTACCAGCTGAACGCGCCGGAAGAGACCATCGACAGCAGACGCTTCGAACGGCTCGCGGCAGAAGGACGGGCGGCTCTTTTCGCCGGAGAGGCCGAACTTGCGGCGCGGCTGCTCGCCGAGGCGGAGGGCCTCTGGCGGGGCCCCGCGCTTGTCGACGTCGCCTACGCCGAGTTTGCAGCGCACGAGGCGGCCCGCCTGGAGGAATTGCGCCTGAACACGTTCGAGGATCTTGCTGACGCCGAGCTGGCGCTCGGGCGCCACGAGCAGTTGGTTCCCCGCCTCCAGTCGTTCGTCGGCTCGGAACCGCTGCGGGAACGGGCGCGGGCGCAGCTGATGCTCGCTCTTTACCGGGCCGGCCGCCAGTCGGATGCGCTCGCGGAGTACCGCGCAGCGCGCGAGACGCTGGTCGAGGAGATCGGCATCGAGCCCGGACCGGCGCTGCAGGAGCTCGAGCGCTCGATTCTCGTGCAGGACGAAAGGCTCGCGGCCCCGCCGTCGAGGGCCACGACGCGCTGGGTCGAGCTGCCGGCCGCGCCGACACCGCTGCTCGGGCGTGAGCGTGAGCTCGCCGAGGCGGGCGAGCTGCTGCGGTCGGGACAAGCGCGGCTGTTGACGCTGACGGGTCCGGGCGGGATCGGCAAGACACGGCTCGCGACGGAGATGGGCCGCGCCGTCGCGGCGGAGGACCATCGCGGCGCCGTCTTCGTCGATCTCTCGCACCTTTCCGACCCGGGCCTGGTTGCCTCGACGATTGCGAATGCGCTTCGCCTCAGCGCCGGCGGGCGACCGCTTGAGGAGGCGCTCGTCGACGCCCTCGCAGAGGAGCCGCCGCTGGTCGTGCTCGACAACTTCGAGCAGCTGACGGAAGCCGCACCGCTGCTCGGGCGCCTGCTTGGGTCCTCTCCCGAGCTGCAGCTGCTCGTCACGAGTCGCGCCGTTCTTCATCTGGCCGGCGAGCACGAATTTCCGGTCGGCCCACTGGCGCTGCCCGAGCTCGCGGACGACGAGGAGGCCGCGCGCTCGGCGCCTGCCGTTGCGCTCTTCGTTGCGCGCGCACAGGCCGCCAAGCGCGACTTCAAGCTCTCGGCGGAAAACGTCGCGGACGTCGTCGCGCTCTGCACTGCGCTCGACGCGCTGCCACTTGCGATCGAGCTCGCCGCGGCGCGCGTGAAGATCCTCAGCCCTTGTGAGCTGCTGGCACGTTTCGGCAAACGGCTCGAGTTGCCGGCCGCCGTCCAGGATGCGCCCGAACGGCACCGCACCCTCCGCGCGGCGATCGACTCGAGCTACGACCTCCTCGACGACACCGAGCGCCGGCTGTTCGCGCACCTTTCCGTCTTCGTGGGCGGCTGGAGGCTCGAAGCGGCCGAGATCGTCTGCGGGGGAGACGGGCTCGACGACGTGCTGCCCGTGCTCGGCTCGCTCGCCGACAAGAGCCTCGTCGTGGATACCGGCTCGCACGAGCGACGATTCACGATGTTGCAGATCGTCCGCGAGTACGCGCTCGAGCGCCTGACGGAGGCGGGCGAGGAGAGCGACCTTCGTCGTCGGCACGCGTCGTACTTCGCCGGTGTTGCCGAGGAGGGCGAGCCCGAGCTGAACGGCCCGAGCCAGGACGTGTGGACGAAGCGCCTCGACGCCGAGCGCGACAATTTCCGGGCCGCGCTCGCTTTCGCGCTCGACAGCGATGACGGGCTGACCGCACTGCGGCTCGCCGGCGCCCTGAGGCGGCTCTGGCAGCTACATGCCGATCTGAGCGAGGGCCGGGCGGCGCTCGAGGCGGCGCTGGCAGCCGCGCCCGATGCACCCCTTATCTCGAGGGCGAAGGCGCTGAACGGCCTCGGCGTGCTCGCCGCAGAGGATGGGGATATCGAAGGCGCCGAGCGGGCCTTCGAGGAAAGCCTCGACGTCGCCCGCCGCCTCGACGACGACGAGCGCCGGATGGCGGTGCTGACGAATCTCGGCAACATCGCCTTCTTCCGCCAGGATTACGACCGGGCGCGGGACCTCTACGACGAGGGCGCGCGCCTTGCCGCGAAGCTCGGCTCGACGTTCAACGCGGCGACCGCTACGCACGACCTCGGTCTAATCGAGCTCGCTCTCGGCAACGTCGGCGCCGCGATCGAGCGTTGCGAAGAGGCCCTTGAACTGGCACGCATCGGGGGGACGCCTCAGCTCGTTGCGGCGTGCCTGCGTTCCCTCGCCGCGGCGATCGTGATCCGTGGCGCGCTCGAGCGGGCGCAGGCCCTGGTCGAAGAGAGCCTCTCGATCGTCCGCCGCCTGAACGAGCCCCGGGCTGTCGCCGAGTGCCTCGAGACCGCTGCTGGAATCGCTGCGGCCGGGGGCCAAGGCGCACGGGCGGCGGCGTTGTTCGGCGCGGCGGAAGCCGTTCTGGAATCGATCGGAACGAGCCGGACGCCGGAGCGCCAACCATGGATCGACGTCTACCAGGAGGCGGCGCGCTTGAAGCTCGAGCCCGGGCGGTTCGAAGAGGAGCAGGCGCGCGGGCGCGCCTTAACGCTCGACGAGGCGATCGAGCTAGCGACTTCCGGGGAGGTGCCGGTCAGGTCCTAAGGCGCGCCGGGTCGTCCGTCTAATCCCGGGTGGCAAAGCAGGCGCCGGTGGCTCGGGTGCTCAGCAGCGATGTGGACTTGGCGTGCCGCCGGGCCCGGCGTCGTAGAGGACGCCGCCGTTCGAGACGATCCGCAGACAGAACGTGGTCGGCTCAGCGTGGAGGACGGTCACGCCCGAGACGTCTGTAACCGTCGCGCCGACGAAGGTGCCGGTTTGGGCCTGGTAGGCGGCGAGCTGGCGCTCGGCCTGCATGGCCGCGGCGCTTGCGGCGACGGCGTTCGCCTGCTGGATGATCTGGTTCTGCTCCGGGCCCGAAGCCTTCGACCCCCCGCCGTTGAGCTGGGACGAGAACAGTATTCCGGAGATTGCGAGGCTGAAGACGAGCGAGACGAATCCGAGGCCGCGAGTCATCTTCACGTGATCGGCCACGCACCGCGAAATCTTGACTGTGAATAAGCCAAGTTAATGTCTGCGATTAGTGATGCAGTGCTAGACTCCGAGCCACCATGGCTGCGCCCGTGTCTGTCGACGTGCTCGTGATCGGAAGCGGCGCCTCCGGGCTCGCCGCGGCCGTTTCGGCGCATCGCGCCGGCGCTCGTGTCGCTCTCGCCGCCAAAGGATCGCTGCAGTCCTGTAACTCGGCGAAGGCGCAGGGCGGGATTCAGGCGGCGTTCGGCGCCGGCGACTCGCCCGAGCAGCACGCGGAGGATGTCTGGAAGAGCTCGCACGAGACCGCCGACCGGCGGCTCGTCGAGGTGTTGACCGCTGAGGCGCCGGGCGCCATCCACTGGCTCGAGGAGCTTGGCGTCGAGTTCACGCGCGAAAACGGCGGCTACCGGCTCGCGAAGTGCGGCGGCGCCTCCCGCAAGCGGTTGCTGCAGGTCGGCGACCGCACCGGGCATGCGATCACGAAAGCGCTCCGAGACGCCGTGGAGGCTTCGTCGGTCAGGACGTTTGCAAAGTCACCCCTGAGCTCGCTCGAGCCGGCCGGGAACGGCTGGCGGGCGGTCTGCGGCGAGCACGTGATCGATGCCGGCGCGGTCGTGCTGGCCGCGGGAGGTCGCTGTTATCGCGAGGCCGAGGAGCGTGGCGAGCTGTCGACGAACCACCCCGGTGCGACCGGCGAGGTGACGCAGATCGCCCTTGACCTCGGCGCCGAGTCTCGCGACCTCGACGCGCTCCAGTACCACCCCAATGGCGGCGCCTGGCCGGCGAACATGCAGGGTTATTCGATCCCGGAGACGACGCGCGCCTACGGCGCCACGCTTCTGAACGGTGATCGCGAGGAGTTCACGGATCCGCTCGGCCCCCGAGACGAGGTCTCACAGGCGATCTTCGACGAGGTCGCCGCCGGGAGGGGCGTCGAGACGCCCGACGGCCGGCCGGCCGTCTACCTCGACACGACTCGGATCCCCGAGGCCGACGCGGACGTGTCGCTGCCGTACATGCTCCGCCGCTACCGTGCGGGCGGAGTCGATCCTTTGCAGGAGCCGATCCTGACCTATCCCGTGCTGCACTACCAGAACGGCGGGCTCGTGATCGACGAGCGCGCCGAGACGACCCTTGAGGGTGTCTTCGCGTGCGGCGAGATCGCCGGCGGCACGCACGGCCGCAATCGGATGATGGGCAATTCTCTGCTCGAGTGCACGGTCTTCGGCCGGCGCGCGGGAGCCGCCGCGGCGGAGAAGGTGCGCGGATGAGCGCCGTCGCCACCGACCTGCAGCACGCCGTCGAGGACGCCGCGGCGCACCTCTACGTCTGGGCGCTGAAGGACATCCCTCAGGATCTGCGTGACGCATTGGCGGAGGCGCAGAAGCGGGAGACATCGGTCCCGGGGCAGCGGGTGCTTTCGACGATCATGAAAAACATCGGGATCGCGGACGACGAGAAGAACCTCGTCTGCCAGGACACGGGCATTGCCGTCTACACTTGCCGCGTCGGCGAGCATTTCCCCCTGCACCCGGCACGAATCTACGAGGCGCTGAAGCATGGCACCGAGCGCGCGACGGTGGAGCATCCGTTGCGCTCGAACGCCGTCCACACGATCACACGTGAGAACACGGGCCCGAACACCGGTTACCGGCTGCCGATCGTCCACTGGGAATTCATCCCCGACTGGGACGGCCTCGACGTCAAGTGCGTACCGAAGGGATCGGGCTCGGAGAACATGAGCTTTCTGAAGATGTGCGTCCCCGCTGACGGCGTGAAGGGAATCAAGCAATTCGTGCTCGAGTCGATCGTCGGGGCCGGCGGCAAGCCCTGTCCCCCGGGCATCGTCGGCGTCGGAATCGGCGGCTCGGCCGACTACGCGATGTATCTCGCGAAGGAGGCGATCGCCCGCCCGGTCGGCACGCGCAACTCGGATCCGATCGTCGCGGAGCTCGAGGACGAGCTCTACGGCCTTCTGAACGAGACCGGAATCGGCCCGATGGGCCTCGGCGGCGACGTCACCGTCCTCCAGTGCCACATCGAGCACGCGGACACCCACATGACCCTGAACCCGGTCGCGGTCAACTATCAGTGCTGGGCCGCGCGCCGCGCCAGCGCCCACATCTCGGCAGACGGCGAAGCGGAGTACGACCGTGAGGCGTAACACCGACGGCACAAACGGCCGAGTCTGGGGTCAGACCCCGGCCGTGGCCGTTTCGGACAAATTTGCCCGAACAACGCGCGTCCTGAGGCTTTGCGGCGGCGCGGACATCTCCCCTGCGGTCGTGTTTGGGGTCAGACCCCGGACTGGGGGGAACTAGCCATGGCCCAGCACGAGGTCACCTTCCCGATCACCGACGAACGCGAGATTCTCAAGCTCCGCGCCGGTGACGAGGTCACCGTCCAGGGCCACATCATCGTCATCCGCGACCGGACGCAGATCCGCATCTTCGACCAGGGCGTCGAGCCGCCGATGGATCTCCGAGGCGCCTTCCTGCTGCACACGGCACCCGGTGTCCGAAAGCTCGAGAACGGCCGGTACGAGAAGGTCTGCATCGGTACCACCACCTCGGCCCGGATGGTTCGTTTCACCGAGCCGCTCGGCGAGAAGTACGGCGTCCGCGCGATCTGCGGCAAGGGCGGCTTCCCGGACGAGGCGATCGAGCCGATGCGCAAGCTCGGCATGGTCTATTTCGCGATCGTCGGCGGCGCCGCTGCGCTCGAAACGACACAGATCGAGGAGATCGAGGAGGTCGCCTGGGAAGAGCTGATGCCCGAGTGCCTCTGGAAGTTCCGGGTCAAGGACTTCGGGCCCCTGACGGTCGGCATCGACGCCCACGGCAACTCGCTCTACCACGACGTTCAGTCCGCTGCCCAGGAGAAGCTGAAGGAGATCTATGCCCGCCTTTAACGACGGCTTCCTCGACCTCCCGCAGCGCCCGGGTAAGCCGAGGACGGAGGGCCTGACCCACGTCATCGACAAGGGCATGAACCTCCGCGACATCGAAGGAATGTTCGACACGGGAGGGCAGTTCGTCGACATCGTCAAGCTCGGCTGGGGAACCTCCTACGTCACCAACAACCTCGAGAAGAAGATCGCGCTCTACCGGTCGTTCGAGACGCCGGTCGTCTGCGGGGGCACGCTGTTCGAGGCGGTCTACGGCCGAGGCCGCTTGGACGAGTTCAAGAAGTGGTTGCGCGAGCAGCGCTTTTCGCACGTCGAGATCTCCGACGGAACGCTCGAGATCCCGCGCGAGCGCAAGCTCGAGCTGATCGCCGACTTTGCCCAGGACTTCACCGTCCTCTCCGAAGTCGGCTCCAAGGACGCCGACATCGTCTACGCGCCCTACCAGTGGGTCGAGTGGATCAAGGAAGAGCTCGCCGCCGGGGCCTGGAAGGTGATTACGGAGGGCCGCGAGGGCGGCACCGCCGGGATCTACCGGCCGACCGGCGAGATGCGGACGGGCCTTGTCGACGAGATCGTCCACGAGATCGCGGTCTCCGACCTCGTCTTCGAGGCGCCGACCAAGGAATCGCAGGCCTGGTTCGTCAAGGAGTTTGGCCCGAACGTCAATCTTGGCAACATCCCGCCCGACGAGGTGATCCCGCTGGAGACGCTCCGCCTCGGGCTGCGCGGCGACACGCTCAAGGAGGTGCTGCTCGGTGGCGACCGCACCGCCACTTCCTGAGCTCGACTCCGAGGCGATGTCCGCCGAGGACCTCCTTCGCTGGGGGTACGAGGAGTTCGGCGACAAGCTCTGCCTGACGTGCTCCTGGCAGAAGCAGTCGTCCGTGCTTGTGCACATGGTTTCCGAGCTTGGGCTCGAGATCCCCGTGATCGAGCTGGACACGCAGCTCTTCTTCCGCGAAAGCTACGAGACGCGCGACCGGCTCGTCGAGCGCTACGGGTTGACGCTGCAGCAGCCGCAGGTGATCACGGTCGCCGAGCAGCACAAGCGCGAGGGGCCGAATCTCTGGGAGAGCGACCCCGACCGCTGCTGCCACATCCGCAAGGTCGAGCCGCTGCTCGACGCGCTCGACCCCTACGACGCCTGGATCTCCGGGATCCGGCGCGACCAGTCGCCCAGCCGGGCGGCGACGCCGAAGCTGCAGTGGTCGGAGCGCTACGGCGTCTGGAAGTTCCATCCGCTCGCCGACTGGGACGAGAAGCGCGTCTGGGCCTACATCCAGGTCAACGAGATTCCGTACAACCCACTGCACCAGTCCGGCTACCGCTCGATCGGATG
>Ga0184605_10000306_pt1 | contig 14401 bp, 16 predicted proteins | sample PLM0_30_coex_FD_132995 | JGI IMG/M metagenome (GOLD analysis project Ga0184605, IMG submission 132995) | Groundwater sediment microbial communities from an aquifer in East River, Colorado, USA - PLM0_30_coex | ecosystem: Environmental > Terrestrial > Soil > Riparian zone | place: USA: East... | reverse complement strand
TCCTCTTTGATCTGGAGATCGTGTTCATGTATCCGTGGGCCGTGGTTTACAAAGAGGCGATTACGCAGAGCAGCCTCATCTTTTGGAGCATGCTCAGCTTCATCTCGATCTTGATGGTCGGCTATGTTTACGCGCTCAAAAAAGGCGCGCTGGACTGGAAAAAATAAGCGCAACGCGCCCGGCGGATCGGCATCTTCCAGGGTCGCGGGATTCACGCTTGCGCCTCCCGCTGGAACCGCCTAATACCTTTAGCCTCCATGATTCACCATGTCGTCCTTTACAAGCTCAGGCCGGAGGTCACTCCCGCGCGTGTTGAGGAAATGATGATGAATACCCGTATGCAGCTTTTGAAAATTCCCGAGGTGTTGAGCATCAAATGCGGGAAACGGATCGACCCGGAATTGCCCTGGCCTTTCTTTATCGCGATCGATTTCGAGTCGATGGACAAATACGCCATCTTTCGCGAAGACCCCGTTCACGTGAAGTTCATGGAAGAAGTAATCAAGCCGAACACGGCCGATTCGCTTACCCTGGATTTCGAGATGGATCCCGGCAAAGACGTCCGGTTCTCTTGAGCTGTAGTGGCAGGCGTGCCGCGTGCTCAACTCTGCGGCTCGCAGCCGACACGGCTGCCTCCACAGCGCGTTGCTATTTTATCCGCCCGCGTTTAATCATCGGGCGCGATGCGACTCGGCTATCTCTACTCACGCTATCCGGTCATCTCGCAGACGTTTTGCGATACGGAAATGCTGGCCCTGGAACGGTTTGGCTTCGCACTTGAAATTGCCTCGGTCTATTCTCCGCTCACCAGCTTGCGACACGAACATGTCTCCCGGCTGCGCGCATCGATTCACTACGCGCCGCCGCAGCAAATTCTGCGCATCTGGGAAAAAAATGCGAAGGCCAACGGCAAGTGGCCCGGCGCGCTTGTCGATCTACACGAGCGGAAGTATGGCCGGCTCTTCAAGTCCGAGCAGCGTGCTCGTAACGCTCTCTACTTCGCGCATCTTTTCACGCGCAACGGCGTGGATCACTTTCACGTCCACTTCGCCAACCGCGCCGCGCACACCGCGCTTTTTCTGAAAGAAATTTCCGGCATCCCCTTCAGCGTCACCGGGCACGGACAGGATTTCATGATCGATCTGGGCAACGACAATCTCCTGCGCGAAATCTGCGCCGCAGCGGAGTTTGTCGCCGCCGAAACCGATTACAGCCGCGAGTTGCTTCGCCAACGGTGCCCGGATTCCGCTGCGAAAATCCACCGGGTCTATAATGGGATCGATCTGGAACGATTCCCGCCTCCGCTTCCGGCGACGCTGGACCATGCGGCGCGCATCCTCAGCGTTGGCCGGCTTGTTTCATTTAAAGGATTCGAACATCTCATCGACGCGTGCGCGGAATTGACGCGGCGCGGTCTCGATTTTACCTGCGAGATTATTGGCGACGGACCGCTGCGCGAAAATCTTCAGGCAAAGATCGACAAGGCGAACCTCTCCTCGCGAATCGCTTTGCTCGGCTCGCTATCACAGCGCGCAGTTTTCGAAAAACTGCGCGCTGCCGACATCTTCGCACTCGCTTCCGTGATCGATCGCCAAGGCGCAAGTGATGTCTTGCCGACTGTAATTCTGGAGGCGATGTCCGCGGCGCGCCCGGTCGTTTCGACACGGCTCGCCGGGATTCCCGAATTGGTCGTGCATGAGGAAACTGGATTGTTGGCGCCGCCGGGCGACGTGGCCGCGCTGGCCGATGCGCTCGAGCAATTGATACGCGATCCCGCGCTGCGATTGCGTTACGGTCAAGCTGGACGCGGACGAATGGAGCAGCATTTTCGAATCGAGAAAACAGTTGCGCCGCTGCTGCAACTGCTCCAGATGTCGTCGGTCGCGCGACCCGAGCCGCCTGTTCATCATTCTGTCCACCAGATCGCCTATCTGATCGATTGCTGGCCGGATCAAGACTTGCCGCTCCTCCAGCGCGAGCTTCGCGAGATGAAGCGGCGCAACACCTCGATCGTGCCCTTCGTGTGCGAGGTGAATTCCGCGGCGCGTTTTACTCGCACGATGGAAAAGTGGGCGGAGCAGTTGGAATTCTTGCCCGACGCAATGGCAATCGAAGCAGAGTGGCGGGCGAACCGCGCCCTCGCGCAAAAATTGGAAGAGGAGCGAGCGAACGAAGACGAGCGCGCACCGGCCGCGATTTTCCTGCGCCAGGCGCGTTTCGCCCTTGTATTGCGCAAACTGCTCGCGGAGAAAAGGATTTCGCACATCCACGCTACCAGCTCGCGCGCCCTCCTCTGTGCGCTCATCTTGCAGGAGATTGTCGATGTTTCGGTCAGCGCCACGATTGAGTCGAAGCCAGAACTGCCGCAAAGTTGGATCGAAAGCGCGTTACGCCAATGCGAAGGGGGACGACTGAGTGATCGCAAATTGATCGCGCATAGCGGTGGTTCATTTCTCTTCGACCAGCCATCCCGTTCTTCTTTTGCAAAGAAAACAATCCGGCGGCTCGAAGAAAAAATCGGGATCGATTTGACCAGACACGCAAGTTTCTGGCAGGAATGGTCGGAGTTGCTGGCGCGCTGGAGCCGCGAGAGCGCGGAGAGAAAAGCAAAAACAAGCGCATGAACAAGAAAGCCATTCTTCTCGCCGGTGGCGCTGGGACGCGTCTCTTTCCGCTGACCAAAATCGTCTGCAAACAGCTTCTCCCCATTTACGACAAGCCGATGATCTGCTATCCGCTCGCCACGCTCATGCTGGGCGGTTTGCGCGAAGTGCTCCTTATCTCGACACCGAAAGATGTGCCGATGCTCCGCAGTTATTTGGGCGACGGCGCACAACTCGGCATCCGCATCGAGTACGCAGAGCAGCCGAAACCGGAAGGGATCGCCCAGGCTTTTTTAATTGGCGCCAAATTCATCGGCCACTCCGGCGCATCGCTCATTCTCGGCGACAATATTTTCTACGGGAAACTCGACTTTTATCGTGACGCCCTCGCGCTCGAGCGGGGCGCGTGCATTTTCGGATATCAAGTGCGCGACCCGCAACGTTACGGCGTAGTGGAATTCGATGCCTCGGGCAAGGCGGTCAGTCTCGAGGAAAAACCGAAGCAGCCGAAGAGTCATTTCGCTGTGCCGGGGCTTTATGTTTACGACGAGCGCGTGATCGATCTTTGCCGAACGCTGCGGCCATCGGCGCGCGGCGAACTCGAGATCACAGATTTAAATTTGCTTTATCTCAAACAGGACGAACTGCACGTGAGGTTGCTCAGCCGCGGCATGGCCTGGCTCGACACCGGCACGCAAACGACTTTGCTCGAGGCTAGCAATTACATCGCGACCATCGAACATCGACAGGGAATGAAGATCGCATGCCTCGAGGAGGTGGCGCTCCGCATGGGTTTCATCGCTCAGTCCGATCTCGCGGCAATCATCGATCGACTACCGGAGAATGAATATCGCGATTACCTGCGAATGGTTTGCGACGAAGGACCGGGGCCGGGCGTTCCTCACCCCGAACCGCAAGGCTAAACTTATTTGGGCTGCTCGCGCAGCAGATGGCTCGCGTCAGCGAGCAGTTTTGTCACCGCATCCGCCTCGGTCGCCTCGTAATAGCCGCGGATTTCACCATGTCGATCCACCAAAATCATTCGGGTGCTGTGCACAGGCGTTCCGGTTCCCTCACTCCCATTTGAAACCGCGAGTTTGAATCCCTTCTGCGAGAGATTGTAAATCGTGGACGGGGCGCCGGTGAGAAAGTCCCAGCGGCCCGGTTCAGCGTGCAGCTTCTCCGCGTAGCCACGCAAAACTTTCGGGGTATCCTTTGCCGGATCGACCGTAAACGAGACAAGATGCACGTCCGTTTTTTCCAACGGTTTTTGCAACTCGCTCATCCGCGTGCTGATCATCGGGCATGGCCCGGGACAAGTCGTAAAAATAAAATCCGCGATCCAGATTTTCCCGTTCAACTGGGCTGAGCCGAAAGGCCGATCATTTTGGTTGATGAGTTGAAAAAATGGAACGGTGCCGTAGGACTCGACCGCGCGATTGGCGAAATGGTTCACTTGAGCACGCCAGACAAAGAAAAACACCGTCGCCACGACCAATGGACTGCCGAGCAGCATCATTTTCCAGGCAAGAATGCTCCGAGACGGCGCGCGATTTAGCGGCATTGAGACAACGTTCATGTTTTCGTCAGCACCAGCGCGCCGAGGAGCAGCGGCAAATATACGATCGATGCGATGAACAGCGCCCGCGCCGCTTGCGCGGTCCTTTTCCGATGAAATTGCATGGCCACAGCGATAAACCACCCTCCCAGCACAAAGGCGATCGGAACGTAAATTGCATTCGTTAGGCCGAGATAAGCAGGCACCCCTCCGACGATGAGCAGCAGCATGCAAAACAGAACGCTTTGGCTCGAGCTGCGCGCTCCTGTCTCATCACCGCTCGACATCATTCGAAATCCGGCGCGCGCATAGTCCTCGCGATACATCCAGGCGAGGGCAAAGAAGTGAGGCATCTGCCAGAAAAACAGAATCGCGAACAAACTCCACGCCCCGGCATCGAGCGTTCCACGCGCAGCCGCCCAACCAATCATCGGCGGAATCGCGCCGGGAATTGCGCCGACCAGCGTGTTCGTGGTGCTGATTCGTTTCAGCGGCGTGTAAGCGAAAATGTATAAGATAATTGTCAGCGCCGCGAGAGACGCTGTGAGCGCATTGCAAGCAAGTGCGAGGTAAATGACTCCGGCGACTGCGAGCAGCGCGCCAATCACAAGCGCATCGCGCGCGAGCATTCTGCCGGCCGGGATCGGACGCGCTTTCGTGCGGTGCATCAAGGCATCCGCCCTGCGTTCCCACCATTGATTGAGCGCGGCGGCACTTGCCGCGGCCAGCGCCGTTCCGAATACAGCATGAAAAAGCCCGAAGTAATTGATCGGATTTTCCGCGCCGAGATAATAACCGACCGCGGTCGTAAGCAGGACAAGCAAGGTGAGACGCGCTTTGACCAGCTGAGCAAAGTCAGCCGCTACGCGATTGCGCACCGCCAGCGCGCCGTCCGCGTCGGAGATAGTCTCGATCGCAGCCGTCTTCATGCGACGGCGGACCCGCTCTGTTCGATCGGGCGCGTGGTCGATCTTGCATTCGAACCCGCCAGCACGACCCGCCAGCAAATCGCGCAAATGCTCACGCCGAAAGATAGCATGATCGCGCCCATCGCGACATGCGCGGTGGTGATATCGGCGGCTTTGTTGCTCCAAATCGTCCAGGCGCCGAGCGTAAGCTGGCAAAACAACAGAACGATCCACCAGATCGACAATCGCTTGAGCGATGTGATGTGGCTCGTGTGTTTCCAAACCTGAAAACAAAACACGATCACGGCAACGGTTATGATTGCGGCAAGAAATCGGTGCGCCATTTGCAGCCAAATTTGAAACGCGGTCACCTCCGATAAAGCGCGCGCGTCCCGCCAGGCGTTGATCTTCGCGAGCGCGTTCGGGCTTGTGTCCGGAATCCACGCGCCATTTGCGGTTGGAAAATCAAGAACGGCCAGATCGCGGTGCTGATGCCGCATGGTCGCTCCGAGAGCGAGTTGCACATAAATCGCAATCGTCGTTGCCAGCGCGATCATCTTAATCGTCGCAAGATCTTTGGAATTGACAGTTACATTCGCAAGCAATCGCCAAAAGTTGGTGGTCACAATCGCAATCACCACAACTAATCCGAGAAATGCTTGCGCCAGGCCGGCGTGGAAAATTCCGATTTCATTTTTGAGCATTGTGACGCGCAGACCGCCCAGCACGCCTTGCAGAATGACGGCCGCGACCGCGATCACGCCGAGATTGCGCACCCATTCCCGATCTTCGCTGCGCCAAAGCCAGACCGCGAGGATAATGGTCAAGAATCCAACCACCGATGCAATCAAACGATGGGTGTGCTCAAAAAAAATTCCGCCGATCCATTTCGAGACGGGAAACAGAAACATGTTGTAACCGAAAGTCGTCGGCCAATCCGGCACGGCGAGGCCGACGCCTTTGCTTGTGACCATGCCGCCGCTGCAAATGAGAAACAAGGTCGCGACTGTGGTCAACCACGCGAAGCGATTCAACCACGTTGTCGATCTTGCCGAAGTCATTCCATGAAGCGTAAACGCAGAACCCGGGTAGCGCACGCGTCTCGCGTGCTGGTTTTGGCGGCGCGCCAAAACAATCCTTTGAAAAGTTCACGAAAGCGGGACGCTTTCGCCAGCACGCGAGACGCGTGCGCTACCCGGAGCGCTGCTTTTATCCGGCGGGACTCGGCGATGGCGCCGCGTCTTTTTCCTGCTGCAAAGCTGGGTTTTCCGTCTTCGGCACGCCTGGCGGAGGGGCGCTCTGCGTTCCGGCGAGTTCGGCTCGCTCTTTGAGCCACGCTTGATAATCCGCCGGCGAATCGACCACCAGGGTTCCCTTCATTCCGGAATGACCAAGCCCGCAAAGCTGGCCGCAAACCACTTCGTAGGTTCCGGTCTTGATCGGCTTGAACCACATCGGAATGAGCGAACCGGGGATTGCGTCCGCGGCGATGCGCATGCTCGGTAGGAAGAAGTCGTGGATTACATCTTTGGACGAAAGCTCGATGATTACCGGCCGATCCACTGGCACATGCAGTTCGCCAAGGGTCACAATGTCGTCTTTACCACCAGGATCGTTCGGATCGAGGCCAAGAGGATTTGAATTGGTGACCAAGTTCACATCGCGTCGGCCAAACTGCCCATCCGGTCCGGGCAAGTGAAAATTCCAGCTGAACTGTTGGCCGACGACGTGGACGAGGATCGCGTCCTTTGTTTCCGGAAATTCGTTCACCCGCCTTGCCCAAAGTGGAATCGCGAACCCGAGCAGCAGGACCGCTTCGATCAAGACAACGGAAAATTCCAGGTGCGTTGAGATGCCGCTGCGCACGCCTTCATGATCGGCGGCGGGATGGCGACTCTTGCGGAAGCGAATCAGAACAAAAATGAAGAACGCCGACCATCCGAAGAAGAGCACGCCCATGAACCAGTGGCTGAACTCGAGGATGTGGTCGATCTGGTAACCGTGCTCGGAAGCGTTGGGCGGTTGGCCGAGGAATTCGTTGATGAGCGCCAGGCTACTCATACTTTTCCAAATCTTCGTCGGTGATTTCCTGATGCGGCTCGAGCGGCATCCGACCGTGGCGCCAAATATGAAAACTGAATGCGCCGATTCCACCCAACACCGACATGACCGCGCCGAAGAGAAACCAGATCGCGACCGCCATGTGCTCGGTCGATTTTCCATCCTTTGCGCCGTAACAAAACGGACAGGCTATCGCCTGCGCGAGCAGCGAGATCGAGAGTAACAAGATCGACAAAATTTTCGCTTTCATGTGATGATGCGGAGCCGTTTCATTTTCCAGTAAAACCAAATGCCGTAAATGATCAGCGCCACTGCCATGACAAATGAGCAGATCGCGCCGGCCAGATAAATCGGCGCGCCTTCCACGAGATCGACCCAAATGCACCAGCCTCCTATCCCTAGCGCGAGCAGCGTTGAGAAAACGATGAAGACGATGTGAAAAACTTTAAGTGACATTTAACGAACGACCGGGTAGTCGTACCACGCAAGAAAGATAAGCCAGAAGAGTCCGAACACAAAAAAGCCGGTGAAAACAAGGACGCGATAGATGAGGCGTTTTTCCGCCGCGAGATGCATGAAGATTGCCGCGACCAATCCCGCCTTTAGCGTCGCAACGAGCATGGCCACCGCGATGTTCGCCTTCGGCGTGCCAAAGTTCACGTAGGAAAGAGCGACCGTGATCGCCGTGAAGCTGAGCAGGAGCGCACCCACCATCAAGTAGCCTCTGACGTGTTTTTGCACGTTGTGCGCGTATTCCTCGTGCTCGCTCGGGTCTTGTGAAATGTCAGGCGGGTTGTTCATGGTTTAGAGCAAATAAAAAAGCGGGAACACGAAAATCCAGACCAGATCGACAAAGTGCCAGAAGAGGCCGCAGACCTCGACGCGGTTGGCCAGATGTTCGGGATTACGCTGGTAAAGCCTTTTACTGACTGGCAGCCACATGTAAATGAAAACGAGGACGCCACCGAGCACATGCATTCCGTGCAAACCGGTGATCGTGAAATAGCTGGCAAAATATGCGCTGTGCGTTGGCAAAAACATGGTCGCGCGCTCCACGTCTTCCTTTTCGATCTTCGCGATTTTGTCGGTGGGCGGAACGTAGAAAAAGTGCGGCCGGTCCATCGCGGGATTGGTTGGATCGGCATTGACCGGATCGAGCGCGACTTCGTATTCCTTGATGTTGGGATCGTTCAGCGCCGCGTGATTGTGCAGATGTCCGCTGATCTCGAGGCGCGGTGGCAAGCCTCTGTCGGCCGCGTGCTTGTTGCCGAGATACGGTTCATATTTTTCGAGCGCTTCCGGTTTAATGTAAGCGCCGAAGTGCTCAAACTTCTGCGGCCATTCGTAAACGAGTTTGACGGTCAAAAAAATCACGCCGCATAAAATCGTGGCCAGCATGTACCACCAATAAGCACGGTAGCGGCGCATCTTCAGCGCAGCCCAGGCCAACACAACGGTGACCGAGGACATGATGAGGATCGCCGTATTCATCGTGCCAACGGGCACATTGAGCAATCCGTGCGGCCATTCTCCCGGGTGCGCATCGAGTCGCAAAAAAATGTAGGCGGAGAAAAGTCCGCCGAAGAGCATTATTTCCGAGGCGAGGAAAAGCCAGATGCCGACCTTGGCGTTCCACAGGCCCGTGTCCGGTCGCGTGGAAATGGTGTACGGAATTTCCATTCGTTAGGCTACACGAGCACTGGTTGCTCGACCGTCTTGCGCCGCGTGCGCTCGGTCGGTTCAACCGGCTCGTTTTGCATGGTAAAATCGCGATCGCGACCGGGCAGGCTGTATTCGTAGGGGCCGCGATAAGCCACGGGCGTCGTAACGAAATTTCCATGTGGCGGAGGCGAAGGCGCGGTCCATTCCAGCGTGGTGGCTTCCCACGGATTGTCATTCACCTTTTTGCCATGCTTGATGCTCCAAAAGAAATTGATGATGAACGGAATTTGCGCCAGGCCCATGATCCAGGCGGCCCATGAGATCGGGGAGTTCCATTGAAAACCGCTGAGGCCCCAAATGTGTTCACCCGACAATGTCCAGCCCTGGCCGCCATCGTACCAGCGCCGATGCATGCCGAGCATGCCCTGCAAAAACATTGGCAAAAAAATCACGTTCATGCAGACGAGCGTTGGCCAGAAATGCACTTTGCCCCAGAACTCGCTCATGGTCCGACCGGTGGCTTTCGGGAACCAATAGTAAATGCCGCCAAAGAGCGCGAAAATCGTGCCAGTCGCGACGATGTAATGGAAATGCGCGATCACGTAATAGGTGTCGTGCAGATAGAGATCGGCCGAATTAAAGGCCAGTGGAATGCCGGTGAGGCCGCCGATCCCAAACATCGGCAGGAAAGCGGTCGCAAAAAGCATCGGGACGTTGAATCGAATCGAGCCGCCCCAGAGCGAAATGAAAAACGCGCTCAAAATGATGACCGACGGAATGGAGATGAGCAGCGTGGTCGTCTGGAAAAATGCGCTCACCGTCGTGCCCATGCCAGTGAGCCACATGTGATGCGCCCAGACGACGAAAGACAAAAAACCAATCACGAGCACGGAAAAGACGAGCGATTTGTAACCCCAGAGCGGTTTGCGTGAATTGTTGGCCAGAATTTCACCGACGATTCCGAATGCCGGCAAAATCAGCACGTAAACCTCCGGGTGTCCGAGGAACCAAAAGAGGTGCTGCCACAAGAGCGGACTGCCGCCGCCGCTGATGTTCATCATCGTGCCGTTCACGATGAGACCGCTCGGCATGAAGAAACTCGTCGCCGCCACGCGGTCCATCAGTTGCATAACGATGGCGGCCTCCAGCGGCGGAAACGCCAACAGCAACAAAAAGGCCGTGACAAATTGCGTCCAAACGAAAAACGGCAGCCGCATCCAGGTCAGCCCTTTGGCGCGCAATTGAATAATGGTGGTAATGAAATTGATCGCGCCGAGCAACGACGACGTGATCAGGAAAATAAATCCCACCAACCAAAGCGTCTGGCCGTTAAGAAATGGATGATACCCTGGTCCTCTGTCCGAAATCGCCGCCAGCGGCACGTAGGAAGTCCAGCCGCTTTGCGCCGCGCCTCCAGGCACGAAGAAACTGGTCAGCATGATAAGGCCGCCCACTCCGAATGCCCAGAAACTCGCGGCGTTCACTTTCGGGAAGGTCATGTCTGGTGCGCCGATTTGCAGCGGCACCACGAAGTTGCCGAAAGCCGCGAACGCCACCGGCACGACGCCCATAAAGATCATGATCGTGCCATGCATCGCGCCTAACGAGTTGTAAAACTCCGGCGTCATCTTGCCGTCCGGCATGGTGTTCGGCCCAAAGAAATGCGCGAGCGCGCTCCCGATCACCGGCAATGCCTGGCCAGGGTAGGCCAGTTGCCACCGCATCAGCATCATCAGGCAAAAGCCGAAGAACAAAAAAACCAGACCGCAGAGACCGTATTGGATGCCGATCACTTTGTGGTCGGTAGAGAAAATGTATTTTCTCCACCACCCGAGCTCATGATGCTCGTGGCCGGTGTCGTGCTGCTGTGGATCGTGATGCGTTGCGAGAGAGGTGGAGGCGTCCATTTCAGGAAAAGTACCTGTCAATATCTAAGGAGAGACGGTCATTGCAAAGCCCAAAATATCCGCAGTCGCGGCCGCCGTCTCCAGTGCAATCGGTCGCGGGCGACACGCCCGCCTCTACACGTTGCTTTGGGCGACTTACATCGGCGGCGTTTGTCGCAAGCGCGCTTCGCGTTCCAACTCGCGCTGAATCATCTGCTCTCGCCGTGATCCAAACCAGCGATACGAATAAACGTTCAGTCCATGCGCGAGCAATCCGATTCCCCATCCGAAGATGACCCATTGAAACCAGAGATGATTCGGGTTTTTCAAGAAATTGATCGCGGCCAGCAACAGATTCACCACCACATAAGTCATGGCGTGCCGGTAAAACCCCAGCCGCGCTTCCACTCGCCAGGCCGCCCGTCGATATGCGATGTCGTCCATGCCACCATGTCAACATGTCGATCTTGAAATGGCGAGTGCGAAATTAGATGACGCGATGCTGGCCATCACTCCATCACTCCATCACTCCATCACTCCATCACTCCATCACTCCATCACTCCATCACTCCATCACTCCATCACTCCATCACTCCATCACTCCATCACTCGTCACTCGGCGCGGCATTCTTCCTCGCAATTAACCGCCGCGGCTCCACCACTTCGACAGTTGCGCCTCCGGAATTTCCGGGATCGCTTTGCCAGCTTTATCGTAGTGCGACGTGTCGTTAAACAACGTCAACCGCGCCCGCGTCGCGTCCCGAAAATCGACAATGTTTAGCGCGGCTGGTTTTTGGTCGAGATTATCGCGGTAGCGACGCGGATCGAACCCGAGCAGCGAGCTGAGCAAAAGCCGGATGGTCGCTTTGTGCGACACGATTAGAATATTTTTGCCCGGATACTCACGGACCAGCTCGATGAGCGCCGGCAACGCGCGCGCCGTCACCGCGAGACCGCTCTCGCCTCCCAGCGGCGCAAACGTGTACGGGTCCTTCTCCCATTCCGCCGCTTCTTCCGGAAAACGTTTTTCCACTTCGCGCCGCGTCATCTGTTCCCAGCGGCCGTGGTTAATTTCGCGGAACCCATCGCGCGTCTGCACTTCCAGCGTATGCGGTGCGGCCAGAATTTGTGCCGTTTCAACTGTGCGGCCGAGCGGCGATGCGTAAATCGCTACGATCTTTTCGCGACTCAAGCGTTCCGCCAAACGCCGCGTTTGTTCGCGGCCTTCATCGGAAAGTGCCACATCGGTCGCGCCAGCAAACCGATCTTCCGCGCTCAAAACGGTGGCGCCATGCCGCACCATGAAAACACGCGTCGCTGTTAACGTCATACGATCGACTCGTCATGACGTAAATTGTGCGAAAAGGAAAGTTAAACCGTGTTAGGTCGCGCCGGCGGACGTCGGCCCGCCCTCAATTTGACGCCGAACTTTGCACGTGCTCCGGCCGCGGGCCGATGCCGATGAAGCGCGCCGGCAATTGACGCAAAGCCGGAAAATCTCGCAGCAACCGCACCAGAAACGGCAGCGAAGATTTCCCCGGTGACTGACGGCCCGTGATGCGACGATGAATGAACACCTGCATCCGCTGGATCAAGCGCGTGGGCCATTCGCGCCGGCGCTGCACTTCGCGAAGATCGCCCACCGTCACCGGTCCGCGGCGCAATTTTTCTGCAAGCAGGTTCGCCGTCGCCACCGCGTCTTGAATCGCGAGATTGATCCCCACACCGCCGGCAGGCGACATGGCGTGCGCGGCGTCGCCGATGCAGAGCAGCCCGTCGCGGCACCAGTCGCGCAGGCGATTGATCTGCACGGTGAGCAACTTGATCTTCGACCAATCGTCCAGCTCCGCCGCGCGCTCGCGCAGAAACGCTACGATGCTCACGATCTCCTCGCGAAACGCTGGGAGACCGCCCCCTTTGATTTGGTCGAAATCGCCTTTCGGGATCACCACGCCGCATTGCCAGTAGTCGCTGCGATCGAGCAGCACGAGCAGCTTGCCGTGCTGAAAAAAACCGAGCGTTTGCTCCGGATCATCTGCGCGCTTGGAAATGCGCATCCACAGAACATCGATCGGCACGCCGAAGTCGCGCACTTCGAACCCGGCGCGGTCGCGCACGGTCGAGTGCCGGCCATCCGCGCCGATCACAAGATCGGCCCGCGCTTCCAATTCGCCGCGCGGCGTTTTCGCGCGCACGCCCACCACGCGCCCGTTCTCGATCAACAGATCAGTCACCTCGGTCTGCATATGCAGCTGAAAACCCGGGAACTGTTTCGCATGGCTGGAGAGAAAATTCAGAAAATCCCATTGCGGCATGAAAGCGATGAATTTGCAGCGCGTGGGCAGCCGCGAGAAATCCGCGATCGGCACGGTGTGCCCGTTGATCACGCCGCGCAGCTCGCGCACTTCCTGATGCGGCTGCTGAAGGAATTCGTCGAGTAATCCGAGCTCCTGCATCAACTCGAGCGTGGAGGGATGAATAGTATCGCCGCGAAAATCGCGATTGAAATCCGCATGCTTTTCCAGGACGACCACCTGCACACCCGCGCGCGCCAGAAGAAAGCCGAGCATCATGCCCGCTGGTCCGCCTCCTGTCACCACGCAATGTGCGCGGAGCGTTTCTGTGCCACCCATTCGGAACCGATCACGTGACGCGCCGCCGGTGGCAAGTAACCATTCGCATTATGCAACGGCGATCACGAACATCGTGATTTTGGCCGGAGACCGCCAGCTTCGCCAATCAACGCGCCTTCGCCGCGATTAACCGGGCGACGAAGATCAAAATGCCCCCCAGCAGCAGCACAACCCGGCGCCGCCGTTTGGCGAGAAAGCGCGCGGAGGCCGAGGCCGGGAGTGTCACTGGCCCGTTGTCTTGCACAACAGCGATGATGTCGTCGTAGAGATGTCGCACGTCCCATCGGCTCTTCGCTTTGACGTTCACCTTCATCAGCTGGCCGTAACGAAAGCATTTCATCTGCCATTCAGTGGACACAAACGGCGCGCTCTTGTAATCCGCTTGGCAAGGCGAATCTTGAGAAGAAAAAGATGACTTCGGCCCAAGAGAAGGCATTCGCGGCGACAGGGTGCGACGTCCGATTCGATAATCTGACGCGGCAACTCTTCGCGACCGATGCATCGATTTATCAAATCGAACCGATCGGCGTGGCCTTTCCACGCAGCGCATCACAGGCGAGCGCCGTCATCAATGTCGCAGCCGCCGAAAACATTTCCGTCACGCCGCGCGGCGCCGGCACAAGTCTGGTCGGAAACGCCATCGGCGAAGGCTTGATTGTCGATTTTTCGCGCTACAACCGGCAGATCACCGATCTCGATCTGGAAAAACGCACCGTGCGCGTCGGCGCGGGTGTCGTGCTCGATCAGCTCAACGCGTTTCTCAAGCCGCATGGATGTTGTTTTGGGCCAGATGTCGCCACCAGCGCGCGAGCAACGCTCGGCGGAATGATCGCCAACAATTCCTCCGGTGCCCGCGTCCCGGTTTACGGCACTACCGCCGACCATGTGATTTCGACTGAAATCGTCCTCGCCGACGGAAGAATCGTGAACGTTGGCCCCGGATCCAATTCGTTAGGCGCAGAACGCGATAAAATCGGCAATCTCATTCGTGCGTGCACCGGCGAAATGGCCGAGCGCTGGCCGCCAGGTTTGCTGAAACGCTGGCCCGGGTACGGGATCGAAAGATTTTCGCGCGCACCAAACAATCTTA
>Ga0184605_10000303_pt1 | contig 14500 bp, 14 predicted proteins | sample PLM0_30_coex_FD_132995 | JGI IMG/M metagenome (GOLD analysis project Ga0184605, IMG submission 132995) | Groundwater sediment microbial communities from an aquifer in East River, Colorado, USA - PLM0_30_coex | ecosystem: Environmental > Terrestrial > Soil > Riparian zone | place: USA: East... | reverse complement strand
GGCCGCGGGGCGATTGCCCAGGTGTCGCCCGAGGCAATCCTGGATGCCGATCCCGATGTCCTGCTCTATGCCGGGTCCGCGGCCGACCGCGATGAACTGATCAGACGGCCGGGCTGGAGCGAGATGCGGGCGGTCAAGACGCAGCGCACTTATACGGTCAGCCGCGCCGAGCTTCTGATTCCGGGGCCGCGCGTCGTCGATGGCGTTGAGCACCTTGCGGCGCTGTTGCATCCGGTGGCTGCGGTGCAATGAAGGTCTGGCTCGGTTTGGTGTTTTGCCTTGCCGGCGCAGCCGTGGTGGCCGCGTGCGCAGGCCACGAATGGGCAAGTCCGATGGATCTTGCGCGCGCACTCGCCGGCGAGGGCAGCCTGCGAAGCCGCCTGCTGGTGGAATGGCGGATGCCGCGAGTGCTCGCCGCGGCTCTCGTTGGGGTTCTGCTCGGACTCGGAGGCGCGGTTTTCCAGGGCGTATTTCGCAATCCGCTGGCGGAGCCCTATCTGCTCGGGTCGGCCGGTGGAGCGGCGCTGGGCGCGACGGTCGCGCTGCTCGTCCCGCTCGGACTGCCGCAGTCGCTGCTCCTGCCCACGTTGGCGTTTGCCGGTGCATGGGGCGCGACCGTCCTGGTCATCGGGGTCTCTCGGGTTGCCGGCGCGGTCGATGCCGCCGGGATGTTGCTCGCAGGCGTCGCCGTCGCCGCGGTGCTCGGAGCGCTGCGATCATTCACCATGCTGGCGCTGTCGGACGAGACCGTGAGCCTGCAGATCGTGCTGAGCTGGGTTCTCGGGGGCGTGCAGACACCCACATGGCCCATACTCGGGCTTCTCGCCATCTTGTCGGCCGCGTGTCTCGGTCTGACGCTGCTGTTTGCGCGCGGGCTCGACATGATCGGCCTTGGCGAAGTCATGGCAACCGCGTTCGGTCTCGATGTGAATCGCTTCGTCGCGCTCGCCGTGCTCGCGGGCTCCGTCGTCGTGGCGGCCGCAGTCGCCTTCGGCGGCTTGGTGGCGTTCGTGGGCCTTGCCGCGCCACATATCGCGCGCTGGCTGGTCGGGCCGATGCACCGTCCACTGCTGCCGGCTTCCGCGCTGGTCGGGGCTTCGATCGTCATCATCGCGGACGCGATCGCGCGGGCGGCGCTGCCACCCTCCGAGATTCCCCTGGGGCTGGTGACCGCGGTCGCGGGAGGGCCCTTCTTCGTTCTACTTCTCGCCCACAAGCTGCGCACATGACCACCATCTCGGCCGATGGGCTGTTTCTCAGGCGAGGCGGCGCGACCCTGCTCGCGGGGCTTTCGCTCTCGCTCGGGCCGGCCAGTTCGGTCGCCGTCATCGGTCCCAATGGCGCGGGCAAGTCGATGCTGCTGAAGACACTTGCCGGCATCGAGACGCCGACCGCGGGCCGGGTTCGTGTCGGCGATCACGACCTGGCGCTCCTTTCGAGTGCAGCCCGCGCCCGTCAAATCGGTTACCTGCCGCAGCACTTCGAGCCGCATTGGGATCTCAGGGTCACCGATCTGGTGCGGCTCGGTGCCGAACGCCTGGGGGAAGAGTCCCGCGCGGTGGAGGAGGGCGCGATCGCCCGATTCGAGCTGGGTACTCTCCGCGCGCGCCGTTGGTCGACATTGTCAGGCGGGGAGCGTGCGCGAGTGCTGCTCGCCATGGTGCTCGCGGTGGATCCGCCGGCCTTGCTTGCGGACGAACCGGCTGCAAGCCTCGACATCAGGCACCGGATCGATGTGGTACAGGCTTTGGTGGCGCGCGCGACCGATCGGCTCTCCGTCGTCGTCATGCACGATCTCGACCTCACCTTCCGCTTTTTCGACAACGTCATTGTTATGGACGCGGGACGAATCGTCGCGCACGGGCGTGCGCAGGACATATTCGATGACGAGCGGCTCGATGCGGCGTTCGGCGTGAGGTTCGAGCGGCTGGTGACGACGCGCGACCGTCTCCTGCGGCCGATGTGATCTGCCGCCCGTTCAGCGTTCCCGAAAGGCGCGCAATATGTGATCTTGCAATGGCTTGGTGAAATAAGAGATGACGTTGCGATCGTACGTTTTCATCAAGGTCTCGACCGGCAGGCCGGGCATCAGCTTCACCCTGCCAAGGCGTGCAATCTTCCCCACTCACGCGTGAGCCCGGGTGCCGCTTCGTCCGGAATTCTTTGAAGTCTCTCTGGAGATTACTTTTGGTATGGGTATAAATCCGCTGCTGGCCGGCCCTGCGGTTAGCCAGCGGAGGCGAAGCATTCGCCTTGCAAATGGGGGAAGCTTTGGACTTCCGCTTCGCTGACTTCGAAATCGACATTGCGCGGCGGGAGTTGCGGCGCGGCGGCGCGGTTGTTCATATCGAGCCGCAGGTGTTTGACCTGCTCGTGCATCTGATCCGCAACCGCGACCGGATCGTGAGCAAGGACGAACTGATCGAGGTGATCTGGCACGGGCGCATCGTCTCCGAGGCGGCGCTCAGCTCCCGAATCAGTGCGGCGCGCCGCGTCCTCGGCGACAGCGGCAACGACCAGACTCTGATTCACACAATGTACAAGCGGGGATTTCGCTTCGTCGGCGAACTGGACGCAGGCGTTCCCGAGCGGGTCGTCACGAGCGATCAGGATCGTTCGGCGGCGCCCGCCGATGATGCGGTCAAACTCGTGCCGCCCGCCGAACCGCTGCCGCTTCCGGACAAGCCTTCGATCGCGGTCCTGCCCTTCCAGAATATGAGTCGCGATCCCGAACAGGAGTATTTCGCGGACGGTCTCACGGAGGACATCATCACGGGTCTATCCCGGCAGCGATGGTTCTTCGTCATCGCCCGCAACTCCTCGTTCACATACAAGGGCGAGGCCGTTGACGTGCGGAACGTGGCCGCCCAGCTCGGCGTGCGATACGTGCTGGAGGGCAGTGTACGCAAGGCGGACAATCGCGTTCGCGTTACCGGCCAATTGATCGACGCCGCCAACGGCAATCATTTGTGGGCGGAAAGGTACGATCGCGAATTGGCCGATATATTTGCACTTCAGGACGACATCACCAGCCGCGTCATCGACTCGGTAGCACCGCAGATAGTCGTGGCCGAGGCGGCGCGCGTTCAAAGGAAGCCACCGCAGAGCATCGACGCATGGGATTTGGTCATGCAGGCGGTGCCGCATATGTGGCGCATGAGCACGCAGGAGCATGGACGGGCGCAGGAATTGCTGCAGCGGGCCATTGCACTCGATGCCAACTACGCCCATGCGCACGCGTTGTTGGGATGGATCTATGTGACCATGTTCAATTTGGACACGCGCAGGCCGATCGGTGAATTCACCGACAAGGCGCTCGCTGCCGGCTCCATGGCCATCACGCTCGATGACGACGACCCCTGGGGCCACCTCGTGGTCGGACTAGGTCACGCGCGACGGCGGCGTCCCGAACTTGCTCTCAGGCATCTCTCGAAATCGGTGGAACTGAATCCCAGCTTTGCGCTGGGCCATGCGGGACTCGGATACGCTTTCGCTTGCGGCGGTCAACCCGAACGCGGGCTGCAGGCGCTGGAGCAAGCGCACAGGTTAAGCCCGCGAGATCCGTTTCTGACAATCTACGCGCCGGTGGTGCGGTACATGGCCCTGTTCGCGCTCGGCCGATACGAAGAGACAATCGAAGTATGCCGCTCCACGGCGGAGTTGTATCCGCATCACGCCGGTGCTTGGCGATTGATGACGGTGTCTCTGGGATTGCTCGAGAGGATCGACGAGGCGAAGGAAGCGCTCGCCCACACTCTCACGCTTCAACCCGATCTATCCGCTGCTCACGTTGCGAACGATACGGTATTCGCTAACCCCGCGGATCGCTCCCGCTTTCTCGAGGGGCTTAGGAAAGCCGGATTGAAGGCCTAGCTTCGATCCCGGCGGACCGCATCGCATGTATTTCAGCCGGCCGTACGATACGGCGATGATCGGGGCGCCACACGGAAATCGTATATCCCAGGGCAGGGGGACGATTGATCGAGCTTCGTCTTCCTGGCGCGTTAGCTGCCAACCGCCGCCGGCGCTGCGAGGAAATTGCGCGTGGCGTACCAGAGCAGGTGCCGGTTGTTGCTGTAGCCCGGACTATGCGCGGTGTGCGGCAGGATCACGAACTGGCGGTCCCCGTTCGGCAGTTGCTGGAAGAAATCGACGAGGTCCTCCGTCGTCGAGTTGCCGTCATGGATGCCGCGGATCATGAGCACCGGCGACATCACCTTCTTCGGATCCACCAGCGGAAGATTGGCGGCCATGTCGAGATAGGTCCCGGTCGGCACCTGATCTCCGAACTTGAGTTCCATGGCCGCGATGGCCTCGGGCACAGCCGGGTCGTAGCTCGATGCATGGCCGTCGCGGGTAAAGATCGAGTGGATCATGGCGGCGTCGCGCTTGCGGCGATTGCTGCTGCGGTAGGTCTCGACCTGCCGCGCGCGATTGCCGATCTCCGGCGCGCCGGTGCCCTTGTAGGTGAAGGCGACCAGCACCAGCCGGTCCACCCGGGCGGGCTCGACCTGCGCGAAGGCGGCGGCGCGAATGGCGCCGGACGAAGTGCCGTAGAAATGCATCCTGGGCTGGCCGGTCTCCTGCGCCACCACCGGGATGGCGGCCTTGAGGTCCTCGACGCTGCTGGCGATGTCGGAATTGTTTCCCGAACTGCCCGAGTAACCGTAGCCGTCGTGGTCCATGGTCCACACGTCGTAGCCGTAGCGCGCAAATACGTTCATGAAAGAGTATTCGCCCTTGCCCGCCAAGGTGAGGTCGTAGGACGAGCGGGCGGAATTCGAGGAGCCGTGCACCAGGAACAGCAGCGGGAGCGGCCGCTCGCCCTGCTTCGGCGCGCCGACCCGCTTGCGCCAGAGATTGAGCGAAACGTTGCCCTTCTTAGCCCAGTATTCGGCGCTCCAGATCGGCCCATCCTCGGCAGGCGCAGCACCCGCGCCGGTCGTCTGCGCCTGCGCAGTGGACGTAAGACCGGATACCAGCCCGGCGCCGACACCGAGGCCCGCACCCTTGAGGACGGTACGGCGTGCCAGCGCGTGATCGGGTGGAAGCGAGTCCTGGGTCATGGCGTTCTCCAATTTGCGGCCGGGCGTGGTGCCATTTGAAGGGCGCCGGGAGTGCATCCTGTCAGTTTCGAGCCGGTAGATGGCTGGAAATCGGCCAAGATCCTACCAGATCGCCAGGGCCGCGGGCAGGTGGGGCTTGGCGGCAATGGCCCGGGCGAGCCAGCGAACCTGTCGCAGCGCCAGCCCTCGCGTGCCCCCGCGAGTTTTGCTAGTCGTTGCCATGATCGGCTCGGAACGGTATTGCGACGCCGGGATTGGACATCGGCCGTCGCCACGACGATATGTGGGTGGATGCGGAAATTCCCGGAAATCGCGTGACAGACCGACCGATGCAGCCCAGACCAAAGAACCGCGAGCGCACCGTGCTCGACGCGCTGCATCGGGCGGCGCTATTCTGCGATAAGAAGATCGGTTGGAACCGGCTGGGCGTGGTCCTCAGCGCCGCCATCATCGCGATTGCAGCGATGGTGCTCTATCGCATCCTGCGTACCATCAATGCCAGCGAGGTCATGGAAGCCGTGGTGACCACGGATTGGCACGACATCGCGCTCGCTGCCCTCTTCGTCGCCGGCGGCTACTTCACCCTGACGTTCTATGATCTGTTCGCGCTGCGCACCATCGGGCGGACCGACGTGCCGTACTGGGGGGCCGCGCTTGCCGGTTTCACCAGCTATTCGGTCGGCCACAATGTGGGCGCAAGCGTCTTGACCGGCGGGGCGGTCCGCTACCGCGTCTATTCGGCCTGGGGCCTCACTGCCATCGAGGTCGCAAAAATCTGCTTCGTAGCCGGACTGACCTTCTGGCTTGGTAATGCCACCGTGCTCGGATTGGGCATCGCCTATGCGCCGCTCGCCGCCAGCGCCATCGACCAGTTGCCCGCCTGGCTCAACCGGGTCGGCGCGTTGCTCATCCTGCTCGTGCTGGCGCTCTATGTCGCCTGGGTATGGCGGCGGCCGCGCATCGTCGGGCGGGAGGGGTGGAGCGTGGCCTTGCCCGACGGGCCGCTGACGCTGCTGCAGATCGGGATCGGCATCGTCGATCTCGGCTTCTGTGCGCTCGCCATGTACATGCTGGTGCCGGAAGAGCCCAATATCGGCTTCGTCACACTGGCCGTGATCTTCGTCTCCGCCACGCTGCTCGGCTTTGCGAGCCACGCGCCGGGGGGCATCGGGGTGTTCGACGCGGCCATGCTGGTGGCGCTGTGGCAGTTCGACAAGGAAGACGTGCTCGCCGGCCTGCTGTTGTTCCGGCTGCTCTATTACATCGTCCCGTTCGCGCTTTCGCTCTTGATCCTCGGCGGCCGCGAACTGGTGCTGGCGCTGCGGGGGGCACGGCCGCCGCCGATCCAGCCGCTGCCCTCGCTGGCGCCGACCGATGTGGCCACTGGACCACGCGAGGAGAAGGGCGAACCTCGCTGACCGCGTGATCAGGTGGGGGCCGTCCGTCATTTCTCTGCAATAGAAATCAGCGATAAGCGCGCCGTGGCCGCGCGCAGGAAAACGGATGTCTGAACGGCTGTCGAGTGAGCCCCGCCGGGTTCGAACGCTGTTTTTGTCGGACATCCATCTCGGAACGCGCGGCTGCCAGGCGGACAAGCTTCTCGACTTCCTGCGCCACTACGAAGCCGACACCATCTATCTCGTGGGCGATATCGTCGACGGCTGGCAGCTGAAGTCCGCGTGGTATTGGCCGCAGCTTCACAATGACGTCGTGCAGAAGCTGCTGCGGCAGGCGCGCAAGGGCGTCCGGCTGCTTTACATTCCCGGCAATCATGACGAGTTTCTGCGCGACTATTACGGCACGCATTTTGGCGGCATCGAGGTGATCGAGGATGCCATCCACGTGGCCGCCGGCGGCAAGCGCTACCTGATCATCCATGGTGACCTCTTCGACGTGATCATCCGCCACGCCCGTTGGCTCGCGCTCTTGGGCAACAACGCCTACGATCTGGCGATCTGGTTCAACACCTATTTCAACGCCATCAGGCGCATGTTTGGGCTGACCTACTGGTCGCTGTCCAAATGGGCCAAGCTGAAGGTCAAGAACGCCGTCAAGTTCATCGGAGAGTATGAGAACACGCTCGCCGCCGAAGCCCGGCGCCGCGGTGTCGACGGCGTCATTTGCGGGCATATCCATCATGCCGTGATCCGCAATGATTTTGGCTTGTCCTACATCAATTGCGGCGACTGGGTGGAAAGCTGCACGGCGGTGGTCGAGCATTTCGACGGACAGTTCGAAATCGTGCGGTGGATCGGGCGGGAGCCGTGGACCGGTGGCCCGGACCTCGCGGTGGAAGCCCCCGCCACCGCCATGGAGGAGCCGTTCGTACGGCGATCGGTGGCGAGTCGTGTCGGACTGCCTTTCGTCTGGTAAATCCAGCGGCCCTGCGTTCTCCGCCGACCGCGGCAGGAGAGATCCCGACTGATTTTCACGGCAGCTGCATCAGCGGCTGCCCGACCCGGATGATGGCGCCCTCCCGCACATTGTCACACAACGAGAATCTTCGTGGTGCGAGGACGATGACCGTCGATCCGTGCTGGAACCAGCCCATTTCTTCGCCTTTTCCGAACGGGGCGTTGCAGCCTATGAGATTGGGTCCACGGTGTTTCAGGCTCAGCAGCACATCCAGGAAGTGCAGGCGGATGCTGGCGACGAGCACGGCCGCAACCAGGACCAATGTGACGGAATCTCCGGTGGCCGTGAGTTTTGTCCTCAGGAGCGCGCGTTCGTTCTTGCAGAACAGCTTTTCGACCCGGCGCAGCGCGATCGGATTGACGTTCCAGGTATCGCCGGAGATGTAGGTCACCTGATCGACGCGGCAATCATGCGGCGCGTGGAAGCGGTGGTACATGCTCGAGGTCAGCCGCAGCGTGACGTAGCGGCCGTCGCGGTGGGCCTCGACCAGATTGGGGTCCCACAGCAGCTCCTCGAGCGTGTAGGGGAATCCCTTGACCTGATAGAGATCGGTGCCGGCGATCGTACCGGTTGCGCCTACGATGGCGTCGCAAGGGCTCACGAGGATATCGGCGCTGCGATCGACGGGGCGCGCGCCGTCCTTAAACTGCCGGGTGAAGCAATCGTGCATACTGCGGAATTGGGTATTCCTCGCGTCCCGCAGGTCGAGGTTGGAGAAGAAGCGCCACAGGCCGATGGAGAAGTCCCGCACCAGGGGCTGCTCGATCTGGCTGAACCAGCCCATGAACTGCGTGAGCAGCCGGCGGGGAATCCGGTTGGTGAGCAGGAAATTGAGGTCCTCCTGCTCGAGCAGGTCCAGAATCCGGGACCGCAGCGTCATGGTGCCGTTAACTCCATCGGATAAACCCCGATTCGATGGAATGGCGCAGCACAACCTTGGCTTTCTACGGCGTGGGGGCCGCCGTGGTGGCAACCTCGCTGGTGACGTTGCGACGGCGGCTGCAGCTCTCGATGGCCAAGCACGCCTCGCTGACCGGGCATGCGCGGATGGCACGGTGGATGGCGTCGTTCGTGCCGTTCTACCAATACGACGACGCCCGGTTCTTCTGCTCGGACGACGCGCCGCGGGAGATTGCCGCCGTTCGCCGCGCCGGCCTCATGCGGCTGTCCGCCCTCTACAAGACGCGCTTTGCCGAAACGACCCGGCGTACCGACGAGGTATCCGGCGGCATCTCCGACCTGCAGTTCACCGAGGCCTACCGAGTGCCGTTCCAGTATGGCGCCTTCCTGCGCCAGCACCTGAAGTTCGGCGCCTTCGTGCAATCGTCGGCGGGCGTGACGGTCACCGATCTGGACGGCAATCGGTTCTATGACCTCACCGGCTCCTACGGCGTCAATGTCTTCGGCTACGACTTCTACAAGGAGGCGATCGGGCGCGGCCTCGAACGCGTGCGCGAGCTTGGGCCGGTGCTCGGCGCCTATCACCCGGTGATCGCCGACAATGTGCGGCGCCTGCAGGAAATCTCCGGTCTCGACGAAGTATCGTTCCACATGTCGGGCACCGAGGCGGTGATGCAGGCCGTGCGGCTGGCGCGCTACCACACCCGCCGCTCCCACCTGGTACGCTTCTGCGGCGCCTATCATGGATGGTGGGGAGACGTGCAGCCGGGCATCGGCAACCCGGTGCCGGCGCACGAGACCTACACGCTCAACGACATGTCCGGCGATTCGCTGCGCGTGCTGCGGACGCGGCGCGACATCGCGTGCGTCCTCGTCAATCCCCTGCAGGCCCTGCATCCGAACGCGGGGGCGCCCGCGGACGCCTCGCTGGTCGACAGCTCGCGCAGCGCGCAATTCGACAAGGGCGCCTATGCCGATTGGCTCAAGCAGCTGCGGGCCGTCTGCACCGAGCGGAACATCGTCCTGATCTTCGACGAAGTGTTTGTCGGGTTTCGTCTCGCGGTCGGCGGCGCGCAGGAGTATTTCGGCGTCCGCGCCGACCTCGTCACTTATGGCAAGACGCTCGGCGGCGGGCTTCCAATCGGGGTCCTGTGCGGTCGCAAGGACCTGATGCGCCGGTTCCGCGACGAGCGCCCGGCCGACATCTGCTTTGCCCGCGGCACCTTCAACTCGCACCCTTATGTCATGGCGGCGATGCATGAGTTCCTGCAGCATCTCGAGACGCCGCAGGCATGCGCGGTCTATCGCGACCTGGACCACGTTTGGAACGAGCGGGCGCAGCGGCTGAACCAGCGGCTGCGGGAGCAAGCGCTTCCGGTGCAGGTGGCGAACATGTCCTCGATCTGGACCGTCTGCTACACCCATCCCGCACGCTACAATTGGATGCTGCAATACTATCTGCGTGCCGAAGGACTCGCGCTCAGCTGGGTCGGAACCGGTCGCCTGATCTTCAGCCTCAACTTCACCGACAACGACTTTGCGGCGGTGGCCGACCGGTTCGTGGCCGCGGCGCGAGCGATGCAGGACGACGGCTGGTGGTGGTGCGACGCCGCGACCACCAACAAATCGATCAGGCGCCGCATCCTGAAAGAGATGATCGCGCACAGGTTTTCGTCCAGGCGTGCGATCACCTGACGCCGCCACGGTCAGCCCGCTCGGGGTGCCTCTTCGGCGTCCTCATCGATCCAATCCGCATGCAGGCGTGGATCGATCAATTCCCCCCGCATCAGGTAGAGCGGCGCCTTGTGGTAGAGCTTGATGTCGTGGAACGGGTCGGTCAGGATTTTGGTCGCCCATACCAAGCCGGTCTGGACGTCCTTGATGAAGAACAACTGGATCGTCCGGAACAGCAGTCCGCCCAGGCCGACGACGAGCCATATCTCTCCGACATGGCGCACGAATTCGAGGCTGCCGGTGTGCGGCGCGAAGATGCCAAAAAGCGTCGGATCGAAGTAGAGCGGAAGCGGCGACAGCGCCCAGATCGTCATCAGGACCACCTTGCGCTGCAGATTGTAGCCGACCTTGATCTCTTCCTTGTACTCGTGACTGGCCTGGTTAACGACGTCGTAGTCCTTGGGCTCGAAGAAGAAATGGCCGATCTGGCGGCTGGTCATCGCCACCAGCCAGCCGGCGAGCGCCGCCATGGCCGGATCCTTGAACATCATGACATAGGCGAACAGAAAACTGATCGCGCTCAGCAGGTGCAGCGATTGATTGATCCTGCTGTGATGATAGTAGCGGTGGTCATCCCAGCGTTGCACTCTCAGAGCCTCGAGAAATCGGTCCATATTGTCTCCCGCCTTTCGTATTCGTCAGTGCTATGTCGATTCGATGAATCCGATGTGACAGGTCGGAGGACCTGCCCGTCGCGCGGCGCTGGATGCCACCGCCGGCGGGAACGCGATCAGACTGCGGCGCGTGTCGCCCGTTTTTCCTCGCGGGCGGCCGTCGCACCAGTCTTGGCGAAGCGGATGAGCGAGAAATGCCCGAACGGCGGCATGGCGCGCCGCTCGATCAGCCGCATGCCGCGCGTCCGCTCGGCCCAGCGCGCGTAGCGCTCGAAGGAGAATTCCGTGCGCCAGCCGAGCTTGCGCGCCATCGGCGTGAACCACTGCTCCAAGGCGCGCCGCAATCCCGCTTCCGCGCCCACCCGGGCTGACCAGAACGATCTCGCCGCCGGGTTTCAGTATGCGGGCGCATTCATCGAGCGTCGCCTCGGGGTTCGGCACCGTCGTGATCACGTATTGGGCCACAACCACGTCGAATGAGGCATCCGGAAACGACAGATGCTCGGCGTCCATCACCCAGAGCCCCTCGACATTGGACAGACCGAGCTCAAGGACGCGCTCCTGCGCCTTGCGCAACATGGGCTCGGAAATATCGACGCCGCAAATGCGGCTGGTGCGCGAATAGTCCGCGAGCGACATGCCGGTGCCGATTCCGACCTCGAGGATGCGGCCGCCGACGCGTTCTGCGGCGGCGACAGCGGCCTCCCGCCCGCGCTCAAAAACCGCGCCGAACACCAGATCGTAGACCGGCGCCCAACGGGCATACGCCTTGGAAATCGTCTCCTTGTCGAGGTCGGTGCGCGACAAATCGGTCACGAGCTTGCTCTCTATCTTGCGACGCGGTGGCGGCGAAGATCGTTTGTGCTTGTCATCCCCGTGCACTGGCTGTCGCCATCCCCGTGCTTGGCGCGCGATGGCCGCCTGCCGCCACGTTCTGGAGGTGTCCGATGAATTGGCGCGCGCTGCTCTCCCAGGAGTGTCTCAGCGCGAACGCGCGGCACGCTGCGCGAGAAATCCGTAGCGCCTCGACGCAGGCGACGCGCAGATCTTCGTTCAACACGCCGATCGGATGGTTGCCGACGACATCCTTCGGCCCCGTGACCGGAAAGGCTGCGACCGGGACGCCGCTGGCCAGCGCCTCGAGCTGCACGACACCGAACGTGTCCGTCAGGCTTGGAAATACGAAGACGTCGGCGGCCGCCAGATGCGCGGCCAGGGTTCCGTTCTCCAGCAGCCCGAGAAACTTGGCGTCCGGGAAGCGCCGCTTCAGTCTCGCTTCCTCCGGGCCGGTGCCGATGACGACTTTCGTGCCTGGAAGGTCGAGCGAAAGAAATGCTTCGAGGTTCTTTTCGATGGCGACCCGTCCGACTGTGATGAAGATCGGTCGTGGGAGGTCGATCTCGATGGCCCGGTCCGGCCTGAACAGATTGGTGTCGACGCCGCGCGTCCACATGCCGAGGTTGCCAAATCCCCGCCGGCCGAGTTCGCTCATCAGCGATGGAGTGGACACCATCGTGACGGCCGCGGCGGCATGGAAGCGTCGCAGCGCTGCATAGATCCAGCTTTCGGGGATCGGCACGCGGGCCGAGATGTATTCGGGAAATCGCGTCGTATAGCTGGTGGTGAACGGCCGTCCGCGCCTTCGGCAATAAGCCCGTACCATGTAGCCGATCGGCCCTTCCGTCGCGATATGGATCGCGTCCGGCTTGGCCTGCTCGATGCGGCGGGCGATCTGCCCGCGGCTCGGTAGCGCCAGGCGCAATCCAGGATAGGTCGGCACCGGAACGGTCCGAAAGCCGTCCGGGGACAGGAAGTCGATGCTGACGCCGAGCGCTTGCGCGCTGCGCGCAAGCGAGGTCAAGGTGCGCACCACCCCGTTGACCTGCGGGTGCCAGGCATCCGTCGCGACGAGGACTCGCATCAAGCCGATCTCGGCCGACCCTGTTCGGTCGGTTGGCGGGGGAATCGCATGCGACAACATTGCGATTTCATATTTCAATCGTATGACTATCGGCGCTCGCCATAGCTCGCCCCCCAACCTCCGTGCGTCGGCTGCGTCGATCGGGCTTCGCCCGTCTGCGCCCGTGTAACAATGCTGTTACAGAGCGATGGGAGGTTGCCGGCGCGAATCGCTGCACCGAAGTCCGTCGCCGAAGGCCCATGCCAGACAATGACGAACGCCATCACGGGCGCGATACAAGCAAGGGTCTGGAGCGGAATAGGCGTCGCGATCGGCCTGCTGATCGTGGTCATTGCCGGGGCCACGCTGTTCCGGCTGGTGCGCGATATCGACCTGGACGAGGTGGTCGCGGCGCTGCATGCAAAGTCGACCCGGGAGGTCGTGATCGCCGGTGGCTTCGTGCTTGCCGGTTACGTCACATTGACGTTCTACGATTTCTTTGCCCTGCGCACGATCGGCCGGGATGCGGTGCCCTATCGGATCGCGGCGCTGGCAAGCTTCACCAGCTATTCCATCGGCCACAATCTCGGCGCGACTGTCTTCACCGGCGGGGCAATCAGATTTCGGATCTATTCCGCCTGGGGCTTGGGCATCATCGATGTCGCCAAGATCGCTTTCGTCACGGGACTCACGTTCTGGCTCGGCAATGCGTTCCTGCTCGGGTTCGGCATGTCGTACGCGCCTGCGGCCGCGAGCGCCGTCAATCAACTGCCCCCGTGGATCAACCGCGTGATCGGGCTGTCGGGGCTGATGTTCATTGTCGGCTATCTGATCTGGCTTATGCCGCGCCCGCGCGTGTTCGGGCGCGCCGATTGGCGTATCGTCCTGCCGGGTCTGCCTTTGACCATGGTCCAGATCGGAATCGGGGTTTTGGATCTCAGTCTGGGGGCGCTGGCGATGTACATGCTGCTTCCGGATCACCCGTCGATCGATTTCATCACCTTGCTCGTTATCTTCGTGACCGCGACGCTGCTGGGATTCCTCAGCCATGCCCCCGGCAGTCTCGGGGTTTTTGAAGCAGCGATGCTCGTCGGGCTGCCGCTGTTCCAGAAAGAGGGGCTGCTGGCGTCGCTGTTGATCTTCCGCATTCTTTATTTTGTTCTTCCGCTTTTTTTCGCCGCGCTCCTGCTCAGCCTGCGCGAACTCCGGCTGGCCGTCGCACCTGTAACCGGTTGCTCCGGTCGCGACCAGCGGGAGACCCGCCGCAAGTAACGTCTCGAGATTGATGTGCGGCCTTGCGCATCCGCGCGGGAAGCACCCTGGTCATCACGGTGATGACGCTCGACACGGTACCGTCACCGTTAGCTCAAGTGTCCTGGATTGCTCGGAATGGCCTTGCGGCCGCCGAGCGTGAACTTACGAAGGCGCGTGCGACGGCTACGGGCGAGCGCGCAGGATGTCTTCCAGCTCCTTCAGCCGCGACTCGTATTTGCTGCTGAGGGCCTGAACTTCACCGTTGAGCGCCTGCAGCTGGCGTTCGTTGGCAGCCTGCTGGGCTGTGAGTTGACTGTTGAGGACACGAATTTGATCGCCGAGGAGTTGGATTCGCTGCTCGATCTCGGCCAAGTTGCGCTCGCCCGTGGCGGACGTGCTCTTCTCGCGTCGATCGATCTCATAGAGCCCGGCAGTCAGGGCGATGAAGCTTGCGATCGCCACGACGATCGAAAGCCGCAGAGCTGCATCCCCATTACGCATACCGCCCAACTCCGAGGGGTTTCTTCAACATTTTCGACCGTGCTGATGTCGACAACGACAATTGGTCCGGCGAAATCATCGCCACCACAGTTTGGCCGCCAGTCACCGTTAGCCTT
>Ga0184605_10000302_pt1 | contig 14503 bp, 36 predicted proteins | sample PLM0_30_coex_FD_132995 | JGI IMG/M metagenome (GOLD analysis project Ga0184605, IMG submission 132995) | Groundwater sediment microbial communities from an aquifer in East River, Colorado, USA - PLM0_30_coex | ecosystem: Environmental > Terrestrial > Soil > Riparian zone | place: USA: East... | reverse complement strand
GCACACCGGCGACGAGAACGTCTACATTGCGCATAGCAAGATACGAAGCAAGGCACTGGACCTTGTTATGTCTGCAGTTAAGGAACATTTCCTGGCACCGAGTGATGCTTCTAAGGTCCTGCGGTTCATTTCTGAGGATTTGGCAGCGATGGCGAAGATAGCCGAGGGGGTGACGGGAGCAATATGAGAGAGCTAACGCCACAAGAACGGGAAGCGTTGTACATTAAACACGAGTGCCCGTTCTGCCAGAGCAAGAAATTTGATTATGGACCCGAAGGAGGTTTGAGCAGGAACATATTTTGCACGAAGTGCGGAGCAGGATACAATGTGTACCCGGCTGAGTTGCCTGGCGGACAGGTAATTAGACACCCAAAAGAAGGAGCCCCAAAAGAAGGTTGGGGAAGCCCACAAGGGATTGATCTAAATGATCCGTACGGAGGCGAAGATTGATGGACGAAGAAGATGATGAAGAGTATACAATATGCCTACACGGAGAAGGAGAGGAATGGTGGAATTGCGAAATTTGCCTGGCGCAATGGGAAAACGATAACGTGGATGTGCCAGATGATTATTAAGTGGCGTTGGAGAATGTTCAGAATGCGCATGATTCAAAGACGACTTAGTAGAGCCATAAAAGCGGCAAACAAGCAAAGCAGATTATTTGATAGATTGAAGGAAAACAAATGAGACCGATATTGACCAAGAAGGAACTCCGGCAGCGACCGCTACCAGGAGAGGTTCAGAGGTCTGTTGAGGTTCGAGTTTTGGGACCTGAACCCGATCCAGAAAACAAGAAATATGATCCTGACTTTGCCCATGTTGTAGTTGTATTTAAGATTCTTGAACTAGAGGAAGGGCCAGACGGCGAACTTGAAAAATTTGAGAAGGAACAGATCACAGTTCGGCTCGGAGAGTTGGTAGATGCACTAGTGGTACCGAAGCTAACCGAAAAGGAGGCCCGATGATAGCAACTGAACAATTCTGGAGAGGTTTTGCTGACGGGATATTGTGGTTCGTGATATTTGAATGTGTTGCCTTGGGTATGTTTGAATGGGGGAGATCCATTGAACGGAAGAAAAGAGGTAAATAATGGCATTCATGCAACCGGGCGAGCTTACGAAAATTGAGGAGTATGCAAAACTTTCCAGGGGAGATTTGAGTAGGTCCCCTGTTACACCTCATGAGGCATTTGCCGAACGTGTATTGAGACTGCTACGTGAAAACCTTGAATTAAAAGATAACAACAGGAAACAAAGCCACATGATTGATGAGTTATTGGCCAACAAGTCTCCAGTTTCACACCAAAAGGAACATCTGAATAGAGCGTTCGTATTGGCCATGGAAATTGCAGCTAGAGCAAGTGAGATTGGAGTTGAGGTACTTTCCTCCACAAACGATCACACCCACGAGGATCAGAAGGAGAATGAAGATGCCCTCTAAAGACATACGAGCACACGACTTCCGCCAGATACGGGCTTATGCTCTAATTGCTGCTTGTATATTGTCAGCGAGAGGAGGGATTGAAGTAAATACTTATGACATTTATGAAAAAGCAAAAGAGTTCGAACGTTGGATCGGTAACATGCAGATAGTTGAGGTATCGCCAAAGGACAAGATATGACCTACATATTGCTCACAGGGATCCACGGCGGTACTGTTATGATTAACCTTGATCGCATAGCGGCGATAGAGGAACACAAAGAAAATTTGATAGTGGATGTAAACTTAGATAATGGAGAGACATACCAAGTCCAGGGGCCATTCGTCAGCGTCATGAGGGCAATTAGAGAGGTGACAAATTGGACTTCCACTTAGCATGGTGGATGTGGGTTTTAATCTTTTTGCTTTTTCTCCGCACACTCCAAAAGAATTTGAGGAAGAAATGAGGGAGAGATGAAAAATTGGGAAGAATCTAAATGGCGAGTTGGAAGGAAACTTGGTCGTACAATCTATCGACAGTCTGGTAGCGAGCCAAGTGACGGTGATGTCTTTTTGGGGATTATGGATTTTCCCGAATGGGCAAAAATGGTAGTAGAAGAACACAACCACAACCTATATGGTGACCAAATGATAGAAAACCGTGTGTTGATGTTGGAGAGAAATATTGAAGAGGAAATCATAGCGTTATGGAGTGATCTTGCTGATGCTCGGAAGGGATCGATGGGTTTTGAGTGGGTATTTGGAAGGATCAAAACTCTAACTATGAACTTGGGTCGGTCTATTAATGAAGAGGAAGTTCCAGATAGCATGATTGATTTCTTTAGAGAGGTAGAGGGCGGTCTGTTACAGGAGTAAAATTACCGGGTGTTCGAAAGGAGGTCCGAAGAAGATGAGCGAATCAGGGGAACGAATACGTCAAAGGTGTCGTGAAACACACGGGTCACATGGAAACGTTATTGATCGCGTACACAAAATATTAAGGAATGAGCTTCTTCATAGCCTAACTGATCTTGGGGAAAGTGGATTGATTGAGAGGGAAGAGGCCGTTGTGATCCTAAAGGATGTCTCGCAAGATCTTCTTTGGGATGCCGAGGAAGCGCAGAGGGTTTTATATGAACGAAAATCCTGAAGATGCGCTTAGGGTGTTTATTGACCCTTCAACGGTTCACGTTTGGAGAATTAGCGGGTGTCAGATACGAGAAAATGAGCAATGGTGCAACAAACCAGCGGCATGGGTCATAACTGCTTCTGTAAATGTACCATATGCCGGGGAAACCGTTAAATTCTTGTGCAACGAACATGGTGATAATATTGGCCAGGAATCAACGCCTACGCTTGCTGAGGCATTGTTGCATAATGATCCGCCAAATGAATCATGAATTATGATAAGCCTACTTGCCCAAGTTGTGCAGAAGCATTAAAAAAAAGAACAGTTAAGGTTCATGATTGTATAATTATCAATTGTGGTTGTCAGTATCAAAGGTTACATAAACTTCCCCGAAAGGAAGCCTCTTGATATTATGGGCATGGGAATGCAACAAAGGGCATATCAGCATAACAAAATCTGGACGCGAAAATAAACCGACGTTTTGTGGGCATAGAGATAAACACCATGTTGTATATATGTTGATATGCCGTAGCGAATTGTTTAGGTTTTTAGGGATGATAGAAGGGAGTTCTGAATACCGACAACCATAAGGTTGTTCTTTGGGATTCTTATTACTGTTTGTTGTTTGTTTTTTCTGTATCTGGCGATATTTGATAAAAAGGGGCCAAGATGAATTTTAAGTTCTGGGGTGAAAAGTTGTACTGGAAAGGAGAGCAATACGCCGCCAAGACCATGGTAAAATTCGCAGAGGCAAGCGGTTTGCGGGTTTGGCCTCATCACGCTCGATACTTGATTGCAACTTTCAAACTTATGGAGATCCAAACAAAAATAGCTAAACAACAATTCGAAAAGTTCGGAGAGGTATATGGAAACGGGACCGATTGAGTATCTAATAGCGATAGCACGTAGTGCTGTTCCATATCTTGAACAATCAGAGCACCACATTGGATTGCAAGAAGATATGGCGCACAAAAAGGCAAAACTTCTTCGTGAAGCGTTGGAAAATCTTCCGTCTGATCTATTGATAAAACAAGCCGATGAATTAATACAACCATATTTCGCTCCTCCGCAAACATCGGTTGGCATACCATGGTATGAAGAAATGGACCGAGAAGAAAGGAAATTTGAGATATATAGACAAGCATCAATGATAGAGAATGCTCCAGGAGCGTACGTTGCCTTTGATGATGAAGGATATATCACTTCTGTCGGATATGGAATTCTACGAGTTGAGATAGATCGAAATGGCTAAACAAGTAAACATATACGTACCACAGGGAGAATTTACCATAATGGCAGTTGATCCTGGTGGCACTACAGGCCTGGCATGGTCTCCTTCCACCATCCTAAAAAATTGGGATCCGAATATCATACAAAACAAAGAAATAACAGGGACCGATATTGAACAGGTAACAGAGATACTTGTGCAAATGTTAGAGGTTCGAACGAGAATTTTGATCGTTGAAGCGTTTACTCCTTACCCTGGTCGAGTGTTGAGCCGTGGAAGAAATCAATCAAAAGATGCCCCTGGGCCAATGGCTCCAGTGAAGATAGACGCTATGCTCAGATTTGCATTGGAATATAAGTGGTGGGACGGTCAGTACGTGAGCCAAACAGCGAGCGCTGCTAAGACGACAGTCACAGATAGCAGGTTAAAATCGGCGAAGCTCTGGATACCTGGAAAGGATCACGCACGCGACGCCATACGTCATCTTGTCTACTACATACGGGGGCACAGACAAAAATGAGTTTGCGATCTTGGTTGTATACGAATGACCCACCTGGGTTGACTAGAAATGGGACTATTCTTATGTTGATAATGGTTGCTGATGCAATTGTATTTGGATTGTTGATAGGTAATATTATCTGGGGTAGGGGGTGATGGGTTCCTCAGAAGAGGAAAAATTAAATGGTCCAATGATGTGATAGAAAGGTTGATAGAAATGGGTGAACGGCATTTTGTAGTCTATAAGGATGAAGCAGAAGAGTGGCGTTGGACTTTGTTTGGTGCGAATGAATCTGACAAAATTGCAGATTCTGGTGAGGGATATGGTAGAAACAAAGATCGTGCTATTGAAATGGCTAAATCTATCAATCCCGAATACGTTATAAAGGATGAACAAGGCGTTATTTTTTGGGACCCAAAATGGACTACAGAAACACATTGACTGAAATGATGAATGATGGTCGATGGAATTGGTAGATAAAGAATTCCAACGGCAACTCAATAAGAGAAAAAGGGATAAAGCGTTCATGAGAAAGATCAAGCGATCAGTCAAACGTCACAAGAGGATTAACGAAAGGCTCAAGGATGAATGACAAGTATATTGTGTTAAAACGTAAACACTTTGAAGGATTGATGGAGGATTCACGATCCCTTGTGGCAGAATATCCTGTTGTAAGTAGAATTCTCGAACGTCTTGAGGAATTAGAACTACCAGATGCTGAAGTCATTCGACATCAAGACCTCTTCGCCGCTCCTGGTTTATTCGCATATGCCAATGTCATACAAACAGGTCTTGATCTTATGTTCCCTGATGGACCTGTAGAAGCTACCAGAGAAGTTCGCAGTCATCTTGCAGACATCCGCGATTACTTTTGGCAAGCTGCTCAAGAGTCAAACGATCATCCCCACAAGAAGATCCCAGACTGATGGATCTATATATAGAACAGATAATAGATATGGAGGGGAATGTTGTGGCAGAGATAGATGTTCCAATACCACCACGTGATACTTTTATATCAGATGATGGGTCCGTTATTGAATTCTGTAGCTCTGGGCTACACGCCCAGATTGTTAATTGCCCAAGAAACCATCATGCAACTTATGAACATAGTCTAATCTGCAACAGATGCCATGGTGATGTTGATCAGTACGATCATTACTGCCGTAACTGTGGTGCCCACTTTGAGGAATATAGTTGAATAATACAACTAGATTGGTGATGGGGGCTATTGCCACCCTAGCTGTAATTACAATCGGAGTTATTTTGCTACTATCCTTTCAGCATCACGATGTTCATATGTTAAGTAAACGCCCATCGCCTATTGTATCTGTGTCAATAAGCTCTAGCCCTTCTCCAAGTCCCGTTCCGGTTATGATAATTCATCCGGTTAGTGGCCCTCATATAATATTCAACCCAAATAAACCAATCTCAAAACCAAAACCAAAGGGAGGAGGCAATCCTTCATCTCCTCCATCATCCAAGCCGTCACCTAAACCATCACCATCCCCTTGTGAAATTCAAATACCAATTATTACTAGATGTTTCCCTTAATAGGTTAGGAGGCCAGAAATGGCTACCAGAACAAAGCTAAAGAAAAATCCATATGAAGAGTTGGCGGAAGAACAAGCAGAAGATTCGAAAGAGTTTTGGGGAGAGATTAATGAAAAGGATAGGGATATGATTCAAGAAGAGGCAAATAAGATCGCAAATGAGAATGGAGCAATTGTAAAGAAAGACAATGCCAAATCTGAGAAGTTAGAAACTATTGTAACACCTAGTCATAAAACGGCCGAGATTGCTTCGTGGAATGCCTATCCTCCTGTTCATCGTGGTGTTCCTCTAACATTGCAAAACGTCGGGAAGATCATCTCATTAGTATTGCTTTCTATTGTGTGGATATTGTTTAATGTTATATATGGAATGCTCCTGTTCCTACGTTGGTCATTTATGGCTATGGTAACCGGGACGACTTCTGCAAAACTGTTTCTAGAGTATTTGATCAAAAAGTCTGGTGACGTTCATTGACAGTTGCGACGGTTAAGGTGACCGTTAAAGAAAAAGGCCTGAATGGTAGCGTTATTGTATCAGATTGGCCATCTATTGAAATACGAAGAAGCAAAGTGATTAAATGTCCATTTGAGAAAAATGAATCTAACAGATATATAGAAGTCGAGGTGAATCTCATTGAAGAGCATTAGATTAATTATCCCATTACTGTTGTTGGCTTCATGTACTACCGCTCATGCGATACGTCTATCATTGAATGCCGTACCTTCTGGATCTCATATAATTGTTGTTATTATGGAAAACAAAGAATATTCAAATATAATTGGGTCGAGTGCTGCTCCTTTTGTTAACAGTTTCGCAAAAGCCAATTCTCTCGCCACTGCTTACTATGCAAACTTTCATCCAAGCGAGCCAAATTATTTGGCGATGATATTCGGAAGCAACATGGGGGTTAAGGAGAATGATGAAGGGCGCTCTATAAAGGGCCTCTCTCTCGCCGATCAGATCAATGCCGCTGGACTAAGCTGGCGAGGGTATTTTGAAAACATGCCAAGAGACGTTTCCAAGCCTTGTCTATTTAGATCATCGGGACGATACCGAAAGAAACATAACCCAATGGCACTTAGTGCAAACGTAAATAACAATTCTGTTAATTGCGCCAAGATGCGTGTCGTTAGTGATTTGATCAACGATCAGTTGGCCAATTTCTCCCTCATCGTTCCAAATATGTGCAATGATACTCATGATTGTTCGGTTAGAACTGGTGATAATTGGTTAAAGTCTCATATACCATCTATGCTATCGAAACTAACTAATCCAGACTTGCTTATCTTGACATGGGATGAGGGGAATACGTCTAAGAATCACATAGCGACTATTGTAGCGGGTCCGGGTGCTAAGAAATTGAATAGAAGTAGTGTACATTTTAATCATTATTCATTACTTCGAACGATTCAGCAGCGCTTGGGGATTCCTTGCCTTCGTCACTCGTGTGACTCGACCGTTAAAGCAATGACATCGCTCCTGATCTGAGGTTCCGTTTAGCCGGTCGTGTGTGTTCACGTATACTCGTGCGAAATAGGAAGGAGGTCTACTTAGAACGGGTATTCATTCTGCAGGAGATGTTGTAAGGTTTAGGGATCGAGCATCGAAAGGAGCTTTCGGAATGCCAGGAGCAAAAAAAGTTTCAGCAAAGAAGGTAGCCGCTAAACAAAAGCAGATGACAAAAAAGGCAACAGGCAAAACGACAAAGGTTAGTAAGGTGAAGAGTGTAGCAGGAAGGCCGGCAAAGAAATCAGCAGCAAAGAAGTCTCCTGCAAAATCAAAGTCTGCACCAAAGGCATCGGCGAAGAAAAGCAGCAAGGTTGCTTCGAAGAAGAGTGGCGGTGGTGGAAAGCCACGAAAGCCATCGAACCAAGAAGCTCCAGTAGCATTTGAAGCATTTTGTATGAAGTGCAGAGAAAAGCGCCAAGTAGACGGTAGCGTTCAAGAATTGAAGAACGGTCGTCCAGCAGCGAAGGGATCATGCCCCGTTTGTGGTACAACTGTTGTAAAGATGCTCAGCAACGATCAAGCTGAGGAACTTAGGCAAAGCGCGTAGTAGATTATTTGTGCGGGGGCAGCCGGTTGAGTGGAAACGGTTTTGGCGAAAAAGGGGACGCTGAAATCGTCATGTGCTGGCTGTCTCCGCATCATATAGAGGAGCAAAATGACTAAGCCAAAAGTTGTTATAAATGAAATAGGAGCTATCTATTCGTCAAGAAGAACCTTACGTTGGCTCCCTAAGTCAAAACGAATGCAACAATATGTAGACGGTAAATGGTTTACAGTTCAACCAGTACAAGGGAGTATTGGTGCCAAATGACTATGAAAGGCTGTGATTACGCTTCACCTGTTGGTATCTCTGTTGCTGATCTGAAATTGCAAAATATCCAATTTGTTATGCGATATATTGGTGGTAGATTGTATAAGCAGCTTTGGGTAAATGAAGTAAAAGAACTATTGAGGGCCGGCATTCAAATTGGTATTGTTTGGGAAGAGACAGCCGGAGCTATGAATGGCGGATTCGGGGTTGGGCAACGAGCCGCTCGAATGGTTCAAAGTGCATTACCGGCAAGAGGATTTCACGAACCATATCCGGCTATCTACTTTGCCGTTGATTATGATTGGCAAGGAGATGTCGGTGTTCTTTCCTGTCTAAGTGGGGCAGCATCAGTAATTGGTCCAGATCTAGTTGGGATTTATGGAAGCTATCGAGTATGTAATGCCGCAAAGCAGCATTGGGTTAAAAAATTCCAAGGTCATCATTTGTATCTTTGGCAAACTCTAGCTTGGTCAGGGAATGATGTAATTCCTGGGGCAGACCTCTATCAAGGAGATGGATTTGCTTGGGGAGGACACCCCTCAGATCGTCAATATCACGCCAGAATCTCAAATAAGATCGTAGACAAAGATACAGCATTTACAAAGGCTGGGCTTTATGTTCCGCCGGGGTTTCAACCTCCTCCTACTCCAGAGAAAACAAAGACTTGTTTGACAGATCATCTTGGTGGTAGGGCTTTGAAAGTCGGTATGAAAGGCCCTGATGCAAAGAAATGGCAACATACAATGAATGAAAGAATTAATTTTGATAAGAACAGTAAGTGGTATTTGATTGAGGATGGAGATTTCGGGTCCAAAACAGAAGCAAGAACAAAGTCGTTTCAGTTCGCTTCTGGGATACCTAACGACGGAGTTGTTGGGTTGAATACTTGTTGCAAAGCGTATGGATGTTAAGGAACTTTATCAGATAGGCGATTTTTGGCAAGATCGTTTGCGTATACGTGATTGGGATGTTAAGTATGAATGGACGCACCTGCATGAATTGGGAGATAAACACGGAACTATAAAATGGAATAAAGTTTTCAAGTCTGCTGTTGTATCTGTTTCTATCCCTAATGAATTGGAAGGATACAATGGAGTTGTCCCCAACACGGAGGTTATTGTTGTTCATGAACTTCTCCACATATTGTTTAACTACACTCCTTTATACACGGAAGATTCCCTTAATTACAATGCAGAGGAACACGCTCTGTACACAGTTGCTAACACACTTGTATCGATGAGATACAAATACGGTAAAATTTAGTCCGTTCTTTTAGCTTTTCAGTCGGGTATAATCCTGCTCGATGGCAACCAAAGCAAAAGACAAAAGGCTTCATGGTGTAAGTCGCCGTAAAGACAATCATGGCGGCACTGTTCGCATCCCTCAAAGTCAAGTTGAAGTTTTGTATCGTAGTGATGATCTTTCGGAGTGGACCGATGAAGAGATCATCCGTGGGGCACGGCGTGGTCAACGTATTCCTCCAGTTATCCCCATGGACGTTTATCAAGAGGCTTTAAGAAGAGTCACTACAAAACTCCAACATAGATTCGTTGCAGAGATTCAGCGTTGTGTTGACGTTCACATGGCAATCATAAATAGTAAGATGACTTCTCCTTCTGTAAAGTTAAAGGCAATTGAGATGATCTATGATCGAGTATTAGGCAAGGCTCCAGAACACATTATGGTTCACGATGGCGATGCACCATGGAGGAAGATGATGGCTGCTGCTATTGTGGGTAATGATGTACAGGCTAAAGAATTGGAGGCCGATAATGCCGGAAAAGCTAAAGCCAAGTGAGTTTGAAGAGGAAGGCCCGAAGCCTGCAGGCGTATTCGGTATTGATAAAGCTTGGGAGAAATTGCGGTTGATCTTTAGAACAGATCAACAGGAAGATCCAGAAGTTGAGCCAGGTAAATGGGGAAGGGGCGGGGAATAATTGCTGGATAGAATTTTAGCATTTGGTTTATGTTGTTTAATGTGCGGATATGGGATAGGTTTTGCAGTTGGCTCATTCTTTGGGAAGGAATGGGTCGTTTTTTGGTTTGCAGTATCTGAGGCTGTAATCAGTTTGATTTGTGCTATGTTCATTTTGTCATCTATGGATAATCTAGATGGAAAAGAGGCGACCGAAAATTGAAGTTTAAACGTATATGGGTTGGCATATTCATATTGTTGTACGCATGCAATTTCGGCGGACATCCTCGTTCTTCTCCATCACATTCTCCATCACAAACAGTTAGTTCAGCACCAGTAATAACTCACGCTCTCGAAGATGGTATACCTCCTAATGAAGATCCAGCCTTACCACCAAAAGCCAGGCAAGCTCCTCCACCCAGGGGCGAAACTCTTTCAACAGGAACGGTTCATAATGGTTGGAGTGTATGCCCGAGGCAATCTACAGTATTAATATGGGGGCACAACGAATCTGTTCATCCACAATCTGTTATTGCTTGGCGTGTCGTCTCCTTCATTACCCAAAAAGAAAGTGCATATGGAAGATCATTAGCAAGTTCATCTACAAGTAATGCGTTTACTCTTCAAACATATAACTGTCGATTTATTGGCGGAACACACATCCACTCGGAACACGCTCATGCACTTGCAAGTGATGTACGACCTGGATCTAATCCTCTTCGTACCGATGGTGTTCTTATCACCGATTTTGATAGATTTGGTGATGCGGATGCTTTGGCGTTTCTCGCGGGATATCTTCGCATGGGATTTAGGTCAGGGATTAATTGGTGTAATCCTATAACAAGTGGTGTGCCGTTTTGTTTGGCCGACTTGAAGAGATCCCTGGCAAACGAAGGGCATCGCGTTCGTAACGGTCGAGTAGATTCTATGCATCTTGAATTGATGTATAGCCCTTCAGGCCTTGCGAAAGCGATCACGCTTCACGAAGGTGAAACTAAAGATCCTGTTTGGCTAATGGAAGATCGTCTTGCGGCTTTGGGATATGACAATGCGTCTCATGACTTTGATATCAACAAGTTCTTTGGTGCAAAAACAAAAGAGGCGGTTATTGATTTTCAGAATAAACATCATCTAACAGCAGATGGAGTTGTTGGTCTTAAAACTTGGGGTGCGCTTTGGGGCTAGACTCCCTGCTTGAAAAGACTCGTGGTGATTTTACAGCCGCAAGAAAGATATTCAATATAAATCTTTGTGACTTCTGTAGAGTTTCAGTTTTAGATAGCATGACCGATAATGAATATATACATGATCTATGTGGATCATGTACGGACAAATTAAAGATTTTTGTTACAGTTTTAAATTCATTGCCAATTATGACATTAGATATATCAGGAATGGAATAAGGGAGGACATTGTGGCTGCTGAATTAAAGAAGGGTTTGGGTAGACGTGTTCCGCCAGACTGGAAGCACGTTGATAAATTCCCGCTTACGGCAAGCACTATTCCCGCTCCGCCGACCCCTATTGTTGGAGGTTTTAACTGGTATGAAGATTTTGATCACCCAATAAAGATAGGTAGTAGATATTGGATAGGTAAAAACTCTGATGGATCAATAAAGCAAAATCTTGGCGGAATTCGCGGCGGTCATGCAATTTGTATCAAACCAGAAAATGTAAGTGATGTAAAGGCATGGAGGCCTTTTTATAACCAAGGCAGCACAGGGGAATGCGAGGGGTTTTCCCATAGTCGAATGATGTCACTTTTGAATCGTCATAGATATGATGCTGCTTGGCTATATTTCCAAGCCACTGAAGTTGATGAATATCCAGGCAATGAGGGTGATCCGAATTATGGTACTTCGAATCGAGCCACACTTAACATTCTAAAAACGAAAGGCCACAAGATAGTTTACGGATCAACAAATAAGGTATATGATCCAGATCTATCACAAGGAATATCAGCATATAGGTGGGCAACTACTGTTGATGATTGTTTGTTGGTTTTGTCTGATGAAGGGACAGCTTCATTCTTTCAAAAGATTGGTGGAGTTCCTTTGCTAAATTCTTGGGGAGTTTTCCCGAGCAATCCTTGGGGATTCGCTTCTCAGATTTGGATACCATTTGAAGTGATGCAAAGATTGCTGAATGAAGACGGCGAAGCAGGATTGGTGACTGATCGATGAAGACTGCTGTTACCACATCGAAGGTTTCTTCAAAGGGTGGAGCATCCAAGACTCAGCTTAAAGTTTCCTCTGCATCCCAAAAAGTTACAGGGATTAGTAAGATCAAATCTGCAAAGCCATCTAAAAAGTTTGTCAAGGGGATGTAGATAAATGGCGCAATTGACCTCTAAGCGAAGGAGGAGGTTAAGAAAAACATCATTCGCTATTCCTTCAAAACGAAAGTATCCCATAAATGATATAAAACATGCCAGGAATGCCTTAGCTCGTGTTGCTCAACACGGTTCTCCGGCAGAAAAGAAGAGGGTGCGTGCATCTGTACATAGAAGGTTTCCAAGTATCGGCAAGACAAGAAAAAGGCGTAGGACTACAAAACGTCGTCGTCGGACAGGAGCGCGAAGGAGGCGCAGGTGAAGAAGAAGCGGCAAGTTAGAATGTCTGTTCTTTGGAATAGGAAGCGTCGTCAACAGTATTTGAATTATCGTAATGCCGCAATAAAGGAAGGAAAAACTCTTATAGAGGCTAGACAAATCGCAAAACAAAAAGTACAGGACAATAAGAAAAATGCTCACAAGGTTATTGAGAATGCTGTGAAAGGAGGGAAGCAGCCATGAGTGCAAGATTGTCAAAACGTTCACTATCAAATTCTGGCACAAAGCTGTCAGGTCGAGCAGGTCGGGCAAGGCCAAGGCCCAGAGCCGGTCGTAAGTTGGAAAAGCGTTAGGAGAAAAATATGATTGGTGAGGTTTTACTTAGCTTTCTTGCATCAGCAGGCGGTTTTTTTGGGGCTTTGGTTGGGGTAGTTTTGACTAAGAAAGTTGTTAGTAATCCAAAAGTGAAAAAGATTATCAACGGAGTAAAGAACGGTAATAGGAAAGATGAAGATAGAAGGCATGCTTAATGGATCGAAGGATTTCCAACTTTATCGCCATTATGGTTACAGTGGTTTGGGTTACATCATTTGTGGCAGATATTCTGTCCAAAGAATACGCACCCTCTCCATATGTTCATCTTGCCATGATGGCTGTTGTAGGGGCAGCGTTCGGCAACTCACTGTTGAAACGGGGGAGCAATGATAGCAACCACCGTTAGTCGGGCGTTGTGGGGAAGTCTTTTGATCGTTTCTGGTTTGGCAGTAGGTTCAGCGTTTATTTTGGCATTGAAGGATGTTGGGATTTGGCGCAAAGAGAAAGGGATCAGCAAGGGAACACGTAGACATGTGCCGGCATATCGAGCAATTACGCGATTTTGTTTTGCAATTATTGCTTTTATTATCGTCGAGGAAACATTTAAGATTCGAATCCAAGGAGTGGCTCCAACAGTTGAAAGTATTCTCATTTTGGCAGCATTGACGGGAGATTTAATCGGTTTGTTTGGAATACTGTACTGGATAGGTCGAGAAGGAAGGGATAGTCATGAAAAGACCGAGTGAGTTTATTACTGCTACAATTGGAACAATTGTTGGGGCCGTTTGGGTAATTATAGCAGCCGTTAGAAACCCTGAATCGGCTGATGAAACTATCGTACGGGCAGCTATTGTAACTTTGCTGAGCTACTTCCCTGCTCTTGTAACTTGGTGGACTGCTCGTAAACAGCGTGCTGGCGAATTGCTGTCTGCTAATGATGGATCAGTAAAGTCTTAAATGCCGGTAATAGTTAAGGATCGGGTGTGGGAGTCCATTAACTACGAACCACATCCTGATCAAAAAGAAATTCACGATTCACTAATCAGGAACAGACTCGTGGCTGGTGGTCGTCGGTTTGGCAAGAGTCAAATTGGCGGTCACGAGTTTGTTCCCGAAGCAGTGAAGACGTATAGCATGTTACAGGAATTAGAAGACAAAGGGAAACAAAGGATATTTTGGATCGGAGGCCCAGACTATTCCGATACCGAAAAAGAATTCCGTGTAGTTTACAACGATTTGAAGAAACTAGAAATGCCGTTCGATAAGCCAGGTACGTACAATGCCCCTTGGGCTGGAGATATGAGAATATCTCTTTGGGATGGAAGATTCCTTATTGAAACAAAATCTGCGAAATATCCTGATAGCTTCGACGGTGAAGGTTTAGCAGGAGCAATGCTAGTTGAGGCTGCAAAACTTCACGAATACATTTTTGAAAAATACATACGTCCTGCCTTGTCTGATGAGCGCGGCTGGTCATTTCTCTCCAGCACTCCTGAAGGTAAAAATTGGTTTTACAAATATTGGAGACGTGGGCAGGATCCAACATATACAGAATGGGCGTCTTGGCGTAAACCATC
>Ga0184605_10000301_pt1 | contig 14508 bp, 12 predicted proteins | sample PLM0_30_coex_FD_132995 | JGI IMG/M metagenome (GOLD analysis project Ga0184605, IMG submission 132995) | Groundwater sediment microbial communities from an aquifer in East River, Colorado, USA - PLM0_30_coex | ecosystem: Environmental > Terrestrial > Soil > Riparian zone | place: USA: East... | reverse complement strand
TTCGACGGCATGCATGATATCGCCAGTGGCCTGAACCGCCGGCGAGAGCTTGTGGCCTTCGAGGAATCGAACGTTCTCATGCGTGTCGTTGACCGACTGAACTACGTCCGGCTCGTAGGCCCAGAGCCGCACCTCGTGCCCGTTGCGAGCGAGGAGGTCGGCGAGCGCTGTCCCCCACGCTCCCGCTCCAACGACCGCGCAGCGCATCAGCCCGCGCTCTCCTTCTTCACGAACTTGTGCTCCTCACCACGACGCAGCCGGCCAATATTCTCGCGGTGAGTCCAGAATACGAATGAAGCAATTATGACACTGGCGATGAAGACCGGGGATTGCGGCTCGCGGTACAAGATGAGAATGGCGACGGGGAGGACGGCCGCTCCCATCAGAGACGCAAGGCTTACGTATCGCGTGAAGTAGAACACGGAGATCCAGACGACCTCGGCGATCAGCATCGGTACGAACGCGAGGGCAAGGAACACTCCGCTCGCTGTGGCGACTCCCTTCCCTCCGCCTTTCCCGAGGAGGAATATCGGCTTCACGTGACCGAGAATCGCAGCCGCGCCGTAGACAAGTGCCCACAACTCCGGCCTGAGCGTCTCCGCGTATCTCGGCAGGAAATAAACCGGAAGGAAGCCTTTCATCAGATCGGCGACGAATACGATCGCACCGATTCTCGGGCCGAGCACGCGGACGACATTGGTCGCCCCAAGGTTGCCAGATCCATGTTGGCGGAGGTCGATGCCACGCATCTTGCCGGCGAGGTACGCCGACGGTATCGAGCCCGCCAGATACGAGATGAGGACGCCGAATATCGGCGACATCTACGCAGACTTGCGACGCATGATGATCCGGAGGGGATTGCCGCGAAATCCCCACGCTTCGCGAAAGCCGTTGTGCAGATAGCGGACATAGTGCTCCTGAACGAGATCAGGGTTGTTGCCGAAGACCGCGATCACTGGCGGCGCGGTTTCTACCTGCGTCGCGTAATTCAGTTTGATCTCGCGCCCCGCTGCCTGAGGCGGCTGGCGCCGGCCGACGATCTCCTCGAGCGTGGTGTTCACCTGCGAAGTGCTTATCCGCTTGTGTCGTTCGGCGTCGACCTCGAGCAACAGCTCCAGAATCTTCGTCACTCGCTGCCCGCTCAGCGCGGAGGTGAATACGAACGGCACGAATTTGAGAAACGGAGCTTTCTCCTGCGCTTCAGTCTCGAACTTGGCGGCCGTGTTGTTTTCCTTCTCTTTCAGATCCCACTTATTTACGACCACGATCAGCCCGCGCCCGCTTTCCCACGCGAGTGCCGCGATCTTGAGATCCTGGTTGTGCAGTCCCTCCACCGCGTCGAGGACGAGAACGCAGATGTCCGAGCGCTCGATGGCGCGCCTCGTCCTCAGCGCGGAATAGAACTCGATCCCGTCGTCGATTTTCGATTGCCGCCGAAGCCCTGCGGTGTCGACGAAGATTACGTCTCGCCCGTGAAAGACCATCGGCGTGTCGATTGCGTCGCGGGTGGTTCCCGCCGTGTCTGCCACAACGAGACGCTCCTCGCCGAGCAACCGGTTGATGAGCGAGGACTTGCCGACGTTCGGCCGACCCACGACGGCAACACGGAGAGCCTCCGGTACTTCCTCCGCGGCAGTCGGGATTCTCTCGACGAGCACATCGAGCATGTCGCCGGAATTCTTTCCGTTGAGGGCGGAGACCGGAACCGGCTCGCCCGCACCCAGCTCGTAGAACTCGTAGAAATCCGTCGAGGCGGGATCATCTACCTTGTTCGCGACCAGAACCCAGGGTTTACGCGCCTCTCGCAACAGCTCCACCACGCGGGTGTCGCTCGGATGCAATCCCGCCTTCGCGTCAACCACCAGCATCAGAAGATCCGATTCGTCGATTGCCTGAAGCACCTGACGCTTGATCTCGAGATCCATCGGAATGCGCGGATCATCGGCGAGGCCGCCCGTGTCGACGAGCCAGAACTGACGGTTGTTCCATTCCGCGCGCGCAAAATGGCGATCGCGGGTCGTCCCTGCCTCGTCACTCACGATCGCGCTGTTCTCGCCGACGATCCGATTGAAGAGCGCTGACTTGCCTACGTTCGGACGGCCCACGAGCGCTATGACCGGGAGGTTCATGCCAGCACCCAGCTCGCTTCTGATTCGAGCACGTCGATGAAGTCGTACGACGGGAAAACAGGCATCGGCAGAGACTCGCGCACGTGTGCGAGGGTGAAATCGTCGAGGAAGACGCTATCCTCGTTTATCGTCTCCGCCGGAATCAAGGCAATGTCCAGGTCGTGACGATTCGCGAGAGCGCCGAGGATGTCCTTTCCGACAAGCAGCCCGGCGGTTGTGATGGTAGGGCCGAACAGCGAGTTCTCCGCCACGATTAGCTCGAACTCCGCGCCGCTCACGTCGCTAAGCCGTTCGAGCAGCGGACGCATCAGCGGAGCCATGGCGAAGCCGGTGACGACTCCGATGCGTTGGCCATCGCGGCGCGCGACACGATCCAGCCCGGCGGCAACGCGCATGCGCAACGATGAGACAGCGCCGACGCCGTTCTCGATTTGCGCAAACTCACCGTAGTGTGCCGGTCCAGGCAGCTCTCGTTGGGCTAGCATGTACAGCTCGTCCGAGCCGAACACCCACGTTTCTCCGCGCTCGCGCATTGCCCGCGCACCCCAGCGCTCCACCTGATCGAGTATGGCGCCCGCGATGTCGCGGTCCATTCCCCTGCCAGTGTAGAGATGCGAGAACTGGGTCAGGCCCACTGGAACTACTGCTGCGGACATCACCGCCTTGCCCATGTTCCAGAGATCGGCCAAGGATTCCTCGAGCACGGCTTCGTCATTGAGGCCGGGAACGATCACCATTTGACAGTGGAACTGTATTCCACCTTCAGCGAGCCGCGAAAGCTGCGCCTTGATGTCGGGAACGCGGCTATTGTTGAGCAGAACTTTGCGCGCCTCGTGGTTCGTCGCGTGTACCGAGACGTACAACGGCGATAACCGATACTCAAGAATCCGCGCGATGTCGCGCTCTTTGACATTGGATAGCGTCGCGAAATTCCCATACGCGAACGAAAGGCGGTAGTCGTCGTCGCGGATGTAAAGCGACTTGCGCAACCCAGCGGGAAGGCCCTCGATGAAGCAGAACTCGCAGCGGTTCGCGCAGCGCCTGACAGTAGGGGGCTCGAGCGAGATGCCGAGTGGCTCGCCATCGAGACGCTCGAGCTCATAGATGACCTGCTCGCCGTCGGGCTGTCGCGCTTCGATCACAAGCTCCTCGTCCGCGGTCAGGAATTCCCAGTCGAGGAAGTCTGCGAGGGGTCTTCCGTTCACCGTGAGGAGCTCGGCGCCGGCCTGAATTCCGAGTTCTTCGGCGATACTGTCTTGATCGATTCGGGAGACCTTAACCATAGCTCAAGTAATTTAGAGCTATAAGGAGCGAAGTCAAGGAATTACCAGACTTTAGCTCATCACAATTGCGCGCAAAGCGCGGCTCTTTTGTTACACCGGAGAAGTCGCCGCGAGCGACTCCAGGAGCTTTCGCGCGCGGTCCGCATTGAAGCCCGGAAGCTTGGCTATCGCCTCTTCTCCAGCGTCGCGGACCCCCTGCACGCTTCCAAACTCCTGGAGCAGCCGCCGACGCTTCACCGGGCCGATTCCCGGGACCTTGAGCAGCTCTGATGTTACAGTGCGCATCGACCGGCGCTTGCGATTGTAGGTCACTGCGAAGCGGTGGGCTTCATCGCGAGCCTGCTGGAGCAGACGCAGCGCCGGCGAGCGCCGTGAGAGCTTGAGCGCCTCTTCCCGCCCCCAAACGAAGATCTCTTCCTCCCGTTTCGCGAGGCTGATCAGCGGTCGATCGGTGAGTCCCACCTCCACCAACGCTGCGTGGGCTGCGCTCAGCTGGCCCTTTCCGCCATCGATGACAATCAGGTCGGGCAGCGGCTTCCCGTCCTTGATCCGCCGGTCGAAGTAGCGGCGGACGACTTCCTGCATCGAGGCGAAATCGTCCGTCCCCTCGACCGTCTTCACTTTGAACTTCCGGTACTCTGCCCGCTTGGGACGACCATTCTCGAACCAGACGCAAGATCCGACGGTATCGGTTCCCTGAGTCGTCGAGATGTCGAAGCAAACGAGTGAGCGCGGGAGCCGCTGGAGACTCAGCTCTCTTCCGAGCTCGTACACGGGATCGCCTGCGCGCTCGTCGACATCCATCGACGAGAGCTTCAGCTCCTCCAGCAGATGTCGCGCGTTCTGCTCGGCCAGAGCGATGAGATCGCGGCGCGGCCCACGCTGAGGAATCTGGATCTTGCTGTCTGGAAGCGACTGCTCGATCAGCTCACGGTCCGGGAAGTCGAATGGCAACAGCACCTGACGCGCCTTCTCCTGCATCCCGACATAGCTTCCCGCCATGAAGATTGTCATGACGTCGGCATCTTCTTCCCCTTCGATGTTGGTGAGGAAACGCTGCTCTCGCGATAGCAGCTTCCCGCTCCTGATGCGAAGGACCGTAACACAAGCATCGTCGCCATCGCGCGCGTAGCCGATCACATCGCGGTCTCCGCCTTCGACTTCGAGCACCACGGTCGGCTCTTCCATTTGCTCCAGGTGATGCAGGACATCGCGCAGCTCCGCCGCTCTCTCGAAGTCGAGCTGTTCCGATGCAAGGTCCATCCGCTCCTTCACCCTCCGTGTCACCTCGTCTGGGCGCCCGGACAGAAAGAGGACGACCTCGTCAATCATCGCGCGGTAGTCGTGCTGCGATTGCGCCAAAATGCACGGAGCTTTGCAGCGCTTTATGTAGTAGTCGAGACAGGGACGCTCTGGCATCTGGGCCGGCATGTCGTAGTTGCAGCTGCGAACCGTGAAGATCCTCTTGACTACATTGAGGGCCCTGCGCATGGCGCCGACATCGGTATACGGACCGAAGTAGCTCGCGCCGTCGTCTTCCAGGCGGCGAGTCACGAAGACGCGGGGAAACGGCTCCTGAATCGTGACCTTGATGTAGGGATAGGATTTGTCGTCGCGGAGCGCGATGTTGAAGCGCGGCCGGTACTCCTTGATCAGATTGGCCTCGAGAATCAGCGCGTGCGCTTCACTGGGAACGACAATCGTCTCGACGTCCGCGACAAGGCCGACGAGGTGGCGTGTCTTGACACTCTCGAGCTGATCGTTGGCGAAGTAACTGCGAACGCGTGAGCGTAGCCGCTTCGCTTTTCCTATGTAGAGAGTAGTCCCGTCCCTTCCCTTCCACATGTATACGCCCGGTGAATCGGGCAGATGCGGAAGTTTGGCGGCGATGGCAGCAGGAACGGGCAGCATGTGTAATTATACCATGCGCCCGAAATCGAGTTCATCGCGCGCGGAACGGCAGCCTGAGCAGTCTCCTGCCGCGATCAATGACATTCTGCGCCTCGGGTATTCCGAATCCGGCCGTGATGGCGAGATATGTCAATCCATAGGCGGCAAGCAGAATGAACGCCATCCGCTTCGAGCCCACCACCGTCTCGTGCACGGAAAGGATCGGCGCACCCCGATCCATCAATAGCTTGTACGCCCAGGGAATTGTCGCGCCAATAAATGCAGCGCCCCACAACCGGGCCATCCGCGCGGGAATCAGTCTGGTGCGACCGACCCGTTTGTCCATCTCCCGCCGCAACAAATAGAACTCGACCCATCCAGCCAAGCCCGCGGATGCCGTGAGACCGGCCACTCCAAGCCTGCGGTCGACGCCGAGCATCGGAGGAAGAACCAACGCGAAAAGGTAGCCGACCGCGGTCGTGAGAATCACCCGGACGACCGCGTACCGAAGCGGGGTCTTGGTGTCGCGCATCGCATAGAAAGTCGACGAATAGAGACGACCCAGGGTCGAGGCGAGAAGGCCGATCGTCGACCCGATCAGTATCTGCCAGACCCAGATCGTGTCGTCCAGTTTGAAGCGCCCACTCTGGAATAGCAGGTGCACGATCAAATCTCCCAGCGCGAAGAGCGCGACGATACTGGGAACGATGAAATACGCGATGCGATCCAGTCCATCGCTCAGGCGTCCCCGCAGGTACGCCCCGATCTCCGCGCTCGATCCAACCGCGCGCGACATCGCCGGCAGCTCGGCCGCGGATATCGCCATGCCGAAGAGACTGATGGGAAGCACGTAAATCCCCTGCGCGTAAGTGAAGGCGGAAACCGCGCCGTTCCCGAGGTAGCTGGCGAGCCAAGCATCAACATATGCACTTAGTTGAACGACTCCCCGTCCAACAAACGCCGGCACGAAGTTCCGAAATACGTTTCGTACACTCTGTGCCGCGGTCGTGAGTCTTGGTCTCACGCCCCGCGCGACCTTGAGCACCAGGGGTAGCTGAATGGCGAATTGGAGGGCGCTACCCACCACAGACCCAAACGCGAGATACATCGCCAAGTCGATCTGGCTGCGCCCACTGTGGAAGAAAATCAGCGTCGCAACCATCGCCAGGTTCCAGATCACCGGCGCCGTATACGACATGAAGAATCGACGGTGACTGTTGAGGATCCCCAGGCACCACGCCGAGAAGACGAGGAGTCCCGCGCCCGGAAACAGAATCCTGGTGAGCCTGACGGTGACCTCGCGCTTCTCACCCGTAAATCCGTTGGCGATAAGGGCAACGAGCCACGGTGCCGCGACTATGCCAAGCAACACGATCACCGACGCGACGAGCGCCAACATTCCTGCCACCGCGCCGGCCAGTCGAGTCGCTTCCTCTTCGTCGCCTCGCCCGAGCAGCCCCGCATACTCGGGAATGAACGACGCGGAGAGCACACCCTCGCCGAACAAATTTTGGAGCATGTTCGGAATCCGGAACGCGGCGTTGAAGGCGTCGGCAGCGAGATCGACGCCTAGATACCGAGCCATCATCGTCTGGCGGATGAGTCCGGCAAGTCGGCTGAGGAGAATACCCATGCCGACGAGCAACGCGGCGCCCTTCGGGCGATCAAACGCCTTGCTGGTCGTTCGGGGGGTGCTACGCCGCTCGATCTGCTCAATGGGCGGCGCCGCCTCGGTTACTTCATCGGCTTCCGGCGGAAGGAATTCGGGGAGCGGCCGATGCTTTTCTTTTGGCTCTTCTCCGTCGGTCACGATCGCCCTCGTGCTGCGCCGGCTTCCTCGAGCGATCGCGCGGCCTTCGAGTCGCCCAGCAGACCCTCTGCGTGGTCACGCGCTCGAGCCAGCATTTCGTCCATCAACATCGGACCATAACGCGCCAACAGCGGCACGAAATTGAGGGCCCGCTCCTGCGACTTCCCGAGCGGATAGAGCGAGCCGCGCGCGGTACCGATCTCCTGCATGATGTCGGCGTGCTGTTTTTTGGCGGCGGCGATGAGACGGCGCTCGAATCGATCGAGTCGACGTGTCAGATTGGCTCGCAATCCGTCCGTCACGGCCGGCGGTACCGGCGCTTTCTCCTCCACGACTGCAATGCTCAACGCATCGAGATACTCGTCCAGCACAAGCCGTGTCGCGTCCAGCTGTTCGATGACGCGCTTGGGCAGGCGTGACCGAGCGACGCGCGTTTCGGCCTCGTTCGGATCACGGAGATCTTCTGGAAGGAGGTACAGCTTCTCCATGATCTTCTCGACGTGCGGTTCGATGATCGTGCACGACCATCGCGGAACGATCGCCGGTCGTGCCACGCCCAACATGTCCGCAATCGGCATGATCTGCGCGAAATACGCTATTTCTGCTGGGCCCCCGATGTACGTTGCGGTTGGAAGGATCGCTCGCTCGACGACAGGGCGCAGCAGCACGTTCGGCCCCAGATCGTCCGAGAGTGCGTGCTTGGCAGCCGCCTTGATCGGGATCCGCTTGCGGCTTCCCGAGGCCCCACTGAACACCAATGAGAGCCCGGACACATCCGGGACCTGTGGAGTGAAGCCAGCTGCTTCAAGCTCGTGGTTGCGCGCGGTAACGGCTGCGGCGATCTCGTCTGCCCTCGCAAGTGCGGCACTTACCACTGGTTTCGCGGCGGCCCGAGTATCTGGATGCGAAGCATCGATCACTGCAATTCCAAGCGGAGAGAAGAGGGCGCGAAGGAAGGCTACGTAAGCCGATCCAATCGTCGCGCCCGGGGCATAAAATCTCTCCAGAAGCTCGATGGGCGTGCGATCTATCGTCGAGCCCGCTGAGCGCGCTAGCGCTTCTAATTCGATGGTCACATCTCCGAGCGGCATTGCCGCCATTGGTCGGCCCAAGGGTTCCGGGTGATCGATCCGCAGAAGCTGCGCTCCACCTGGGACAGCGATGACAGTGCTGCTCGCTTCCTTGAAATCGGTGTCGTCAGTGGCCGCCCAGAATACGGGCGCGACCGGAATCCCGGTGGCTTGCTGGAGCGAATCCGCGAGCGCAAGCGCACTCAGCGCTTTCGACAGAGTATATACGGGCCCACCAAAGAGTCCCGGCTGTTGGCCCGTGGTCACGACGGCACCATTCCCGCGAGCGACGGAATCGAGCCGTTCCTTGGCTTTGCCGGTTGCGTCGAAGGCTGGCCCAAGTCGAGCGAGCCAGTCGCCGGAGAAATCCGAGCGCACCGCGTCCAGACGCTCGCGCCACGCTGCGATGTCGCGCGGGAGCAGCTCGTACCAGCTGCTAGGAGCACCACCCGCAATAGACGCGACCGCGAGTGGATTCCCGGTGATGGGCTCGGTTACAATCCTCGGGTTCACTCGCGGCTCGCGAAGAGAATGGTGCGCGGTGAATTCTCCGACCAGGCCGCGCCTGTATAATCGCCGAAGCAGTGAAGGACGTCGAAGCCAGCTTTCTCCAGCATTCGCTCCAGGTCGCCGGCTGACAAGAGTCGGACGCGCTCGACGTACTCGCGCCCGCGTTCGCGCAGACAGATCGTCTTTTCCACGAATCGGTTGTCCGGGCTGATTATCCGGCTTTGCTGGATCGTGACTCCGTTCTCCACTCGCTCATCGTAGGGGACGAGATTCCGGCGAACCTGACTCGCATTCAGGAAGTCGATCACGAAGGCTCCCCCCGGTTTCAGGACGTCCCGCACACAAGTGAGAACTTTCGCTTGCTCGCGGTCATCTTCGAAGTATCCGAAGCTGGTGAAAAGATTGACGACGAGATCAAAGCTCTCCGCGGCGAAGGGAAGCTCGCGCATGTCGGCTCTTACGTACGGAGCGTCCGGATCTTCCCGCCTCGCCACCCGGAGGAGGGCCGCCGAAAGGTCGAGGCCGACTGTCCACCACCGCTCGCATAACGCCTTCGAGTGGCGTCCGGCTCCACAGGCGAGATCGAGGACCGCTTGAATCTCGCGGCCGTGCACGTACTCGGTGATCAGGTCGATTGCCCGCTCTGCTTCGGACTCGTCGCGGTGCTGGTAGATACGGAGGTAGTCTACCCCGAACCACTCCTCGAACCAATCCGCTTCCTGCGACTTGACGCCTTGCATCAACGCGGGCTCGGCATCCAGTGTGGTCATTTGTGGTACGGCTCGCCGCGCACGATCGTCCCCGCGCGATAAATCTGCTCAACCAGCACGAGGCGCGCGATCTCGTGGGGAAGAGTCCACGGGGCTAGCGAAAGTTTCATCGAAGATTGCTCTGTCAGGCTACTCGGAAGCCCGAATGCACCGCCGATCAGAAACGCGAGATCCTGGTCCTTCTCCCGCGCGCGCTGAAGAAAGCCGGCGAATTGCGACGAATCGAGCGACCGGCCGCCGATGACACAGGCGACGGTTTGCGCCCGCTCCGGAACCTTGTCCGCCAGCCTCTGACCCTCCCGTTCTTTCACCTTGTCGATCGAGATTCCGGCCGCGCGCTCCTCGCGCACCTCATGCACGTCGAGCGGCCAGTACCGCGCCGCTCGCTTCTCGTAGTCGCGGATTGCCTCGCCCAGCGCGGGATTGCGCGCCTTGCCCACAACCGCGACGACCAGCCGCATTTACGCGTAGATGCCGCGAAGTCTGTGGACGCTGGCGACTCTGCTGATGGACAGCATGTAGGACGCAGTCCGCATGTTCACGCGGCGCTGGCGCGAGAGATCGAGCACATCGTGAAAGCTTCGCCTCATGATGGTTTCGAGGCGCTCGTTGACGAGATCCTCCGGCCAGAAGTATCCACCGCGGTCCTGCACCCATTCGAAGTACGAGACGGTGACGCCCCCTGCGTTGGCGAGAATGTCGGGGATCACGAAGATCCCGTTCTCGTCGAGTATGGAATCCGCGGCCGCGGTAGTTGGACCGTTGGCGCCCTCGCAGATGATGCGCGCCTTGATATCGGCGGCGTTGCGCGTCGTGATGACGTTTTCAAGGGCCGCGGGGAGCAGCACGTCGACGTCGAGCGTCAACAGGTCAGCGCCGGGTATCACTTCCCCCTTATTGTAGCCCTCGAGATTGCGATGCTTCTTGACGTACGCGATCGCATCGTCGATATCGATTCCCGCGGCGTTGTAGAGTGACAACGAGCGGTCTCCGATCGCTACGATCTTGCACCCCTCGCGGGCGAGCAGCTGCGCTGCCACCGAACCCACGTTCCCGAAGCCCTGCACCGCGACGGTCGTTCCTTTCACCGGCATGCCGAGGTGCTGGAGCGCCTCCTTCGTTACGATCATGCAGCCCCGGCCCGTTGCTTCACGCCTGCCCAGCGATCCCCCCAACTCCACAGGCTTGCCGGTGACGACAGCGGTTGTGGTGTGACCGACGTGCATCGAGTACGTGTCCATGATCCACGCCATGACGCGCTCGTTCGTGTTGACATCGGGCGCGGGGACGTCCGAGTCCGGTCCAAGCATGTTGATGATTCCCGACGTATAGCGCCGAGTCAGTTTTTCAAGCTCCGCTGCGCTCATCGCAAGCGGATCACACTTGACTCCGCCTTTTGCTCCGCCGAAGGGGATGTTCACCACCGCGCATTTCCAGGTCATCCACGCCGCTAGAGCTTTTACCTCCTCGAGCGTCACGTTCAGGTCGAATCTGATGCCACCCTTTGCGGGTCCGCGGGACGTGTTGTACAGAACCCGATAGCCTTCGAAGACATCTACCTCACCGCTGTCCCTCATCACGGGAATCGACACGATGACCTGTTTTTCCGCCTGGCGGAGAACCTTGTACAACCCTGGCTCCAGATCGAGGAGCTCGGCGGCCTTGTCGAACCGCGACATCATGGCCTCGAATGGATTCTCCTCGTCGAGAAAGCTGTCCTTGTCCGGGCGAACCAGCTTATGGGCAGGAATTCGATAGTCAGTGGCCATGAGTTCGAGTTATCGGTCTTGTGTCAGCGTGTCCTGGGTCAATGCGCCCGCGTCACCAGATCGTCGAGCAATCTGTCGATGTGCTCCTTCCCATCCTCGATTCGCAAACGCTGTGAAACATACCATAATGATCCGGCTTCGGCAGGCCATAAGGACTCCAGTTTCACTGCGTCCTTGAGAGTGCAAACGACGAAATCAGAGTCACTTGCGTCCGCTGCAAGATCGCGTGCTTCGTGACGGGTGAATGCATGATGGTCGGGGAAACTGTGGGGTCGTACGACGGCTCCAAGCTCTGTCAATTGTCTAAAGAAAGAACCCGGGTGGGCGATCGCAGCGATCACAGTGAGATCCGCGCCACGCAATACGTGCAGGGGCAACGTCTGACCGGTGGCGGTACTCCGGAGCTCGCCTGGAGCGAGGTACGCGGTTGCGATCGGTACTCGCGGAGCCGCATTTGACAGCGCGCGCCGCACATCTTCAACGGTCGACTTTTCCGCCGTCTTGCGGGTGATGATCACAAGGTTCGCGCGCCGCGCAGATCGCAGCGGCTCGCGCCATGGGCCCGCAGGCAAAAGTCTCGGCGGCCCGGACCAGGCGTCGGCGTTGACCAGAACTACGTCCGCATCTCTCGCTGCCCTCCGATGCTGAAAGGCGTCATCGAGAACAACCACGTCCACTCCCTGCGCGATCGCTTCCCTGATGCCGCGCACCCGATCAGGCTCTGCTATCACCGGAACACCCTCGTTCAATCGCTGGTGCACTATGGTTTCGTCCCCGCCATAGCCTCTCAGAACTATTCCCGGTTTCACACCCTTCTCTGTTAGCGTGCGCGCGAACCACGCGGCCACCGGTGTCTTACCGGTACCTCCGACCGAGAGATTTCCTACGCTGAGGACTGGCACAGAGAAATCTTCCGCACTAAAGACTCCCCGGTCGTACAGCATTCCCCGCGTCGTGATCACGACGCGGTAGAGCGCTTCCAACGGTGTGAGTAGAGCTCGAGTGGCGCGGGCGGCCTTTCCGCGGCCCGTCCATACAGTCTCGAGAAGCCTTCGTCCGTCAGCCACCCGCTATCCCGACTGCTTCGCTCATGAGCCGTTCGAAGCGCGGGCCTTCTTCCGCGGCCGCGCGCGAGTTGGTCGCCGTGACTTTTGTCGGAGTTGCGTAAGCAATCGTGACGCGCGCGAACGGTTTTGGAATGACGAAGCGGTCCCAGCTTCGAAGCCTCCAGGCGCGATCGGCCGATGCGGCGACGGGCAGAATGAAGGAATCGGACCTTTGGGCTGCGACCAGTGCGCCCGGCGCAAACGTCTCCGCCGGTCCGCGCGGACCATCTGGAGTTATCGCTACCTCGTGCCCTGAGTTGAGCTCGCGCACGAGTGAGATCAATGCGCGATCTGCCCCGCGCGTTGACGATCCCCGAATGAGACCGTAGCCCAGGGATTCCGCAGCACGTGCGACGAGCTCTCCGTCATGATGTTCGCTGATGAGGATCACTACACCCTGCCGTCGATGATGCCAGAGTAATGGCAGCATGTGTCCGTGCCACAACGAGAAGATGAACGGACGCTCCGCTCGGCGCAGATCGAACAGGTATCCTTCATTCACAACCCGAATCCGCCAGGTTCGGGCGAGCACTTGGAGGAACCCTCGCCCGAGGAGCAACATCGCCCGTGAGCGCCCGGATAGAGCTTCCTTTTGTTCGGGCATCACCCCACTCCTACAAGATCGCTCGCCATTCTCGCCACGCGGTCAGCCGCACCGGGGGAGCCGAGCTTCGCACGAACTTCCGCCAGGCCCTTCAGGACTTCCTGTCGTTCCGCAGTATCGTTTGCGAGGAGCTTTGCGAGCGCATCGGCCATTCTCTCGGGAACGACATCGTCCTGGATGAACTCGCGCGCGACTTCGCGACCAGCGACGACGTTGACTAGACCAATGTGCGGCACCTTGACGAGTCGCTTTGCCAACGCGAACGAGATGCGGCCAGTACGATAGGCAACGACGAGCGGACAATCTGCGATCGCGGCTTCGAGGGTCGTCGTTCCGCTCTTGCAAAGGGCCGCGTCGGCCGCTCTGAGAACGCTGAGCGAAGCTGAGTGCACGAGTCTAAATGGGCACCGGTCCGAATCGAGCGCAACCGTGGACGCAACGCTCACCAGGATTTGCAAAGCCGGAATGCGCCGCTGGAGCTCACGGCCCGTAGCGACGAAGTCATCGATGTGGCGATCGATCTCCTGCTGCCGGCTTCCGGGAAAAAGGGCGAGTACGGGAGTATTCTGCGCCAGTCCGAGCGCTTCCCTTGCTTCCACCTTTGTCGGCATGTTCCGCGCGCGATCCAGCATCGGATGGCCAACGAAGGTCGCGTCGATGCCATACCCGCGCAGAAGTGGCTCCTCGAACGGAAGGATCACCGCCGCTTTTGCCACGACTTCGGCCAGCTTTGGGATCCGGCCCGCGCCCCAGGCCCACACCTGTGGCGTCACGTAGTACAGCACCGGCACACCCGCCATCTTGGCGGCCGTGGCCACCTTCATGTTGAAACCGGGGTAGTCAATGAGAACGACGAGCGCGAGCTCGCCACGCCCGAGCATCTTCTTGATCCGGTTCAGCAGCAGGTAATGTCGCGGAACGTGCTTCAGCACCTCGAGGAACCCCATCACGCCGAGCTGGTTGTCCCGGTGAATCAGCTCGACACCCTGCTCCGCCAACCGCCTGCCTCCCACCGCCGTCAGGATGAGCTCGGGGCGCACACGTCGTAGCGCCGCTGCTACGCCGGCTGCATGCAGGTCGCCGGAAGCCTCCCCGGCGACGAACAGCACCCTACGCATGGTGGTGCGCGCGTCCAACCAGAGAAGGAAGAGTCAGCTCGATCTCCTTTACGATCTGGAGCGCAACACCGAGCGCCAGTCTGCCCTCGTCTCCCGTGACGACGACCGGCCCCTCGCCCTTTAGCGCAGACACGAAACTCTCCAGCTCCAGCTTCAACGGCTCGCCCTCGGGCGCCTCGAGCTTGATCCGATCGACGAACGCGGTGATGTCGGCCGGCGCCGACCGCACTGCGAGCGGGTCGATATCGGATCGAAGCCTGAAGAATTCTCCCGTACCTGCCGCCAGATCGAGCGAGAGATAGCCGCTCTGCTGAAAGATGCGAATCTTCCTTTTCTTCTCGCGAGAGATCCGGCTCGAGGTAATGTTGGCTACGGCGCCGGACGTGAACGTTACGCGAGCGTTCGCGATGTCGAGCATTGATGTCAGCACGGGCACTCCTACCGCCGAG
>Ga0184605_10000300_pt1 | contig 14516 bp, 15 predicted proteins | sample PLM0_30_coex_FD_132995 | JGI IMG/M metagenome (GOLD analysis project Ga0184605, IMG submission 132995) | Groundwater sediment microbial communities from an aquifer in East River, Colorado, USA - PLM0_30_coex | ecosystem: Environmental > Terrestrial > Soil > Riparian zone | place: USA: East... | reverse complement strand
CGGACGAAGAACGAATTCGCAAATTTCTCGAAGCGCTCGGCCAACCGGTTGGCTCGAAGCCGCCGCGGCCAGTTGCGCAAAGGCCCACCGTAGCGCGACATGTTCCGCCGTTCCCTTCGCCGCTGCCGCCGCTGACAACGCGCCCGCCAGCGGAACCGCCCCGCAGGGTAACGTTGCCGCGACAAATCACGCACCCTCCTTACGAGGCGAAAAGTTTTCGGCCCGCTGCGGCTGAGCCGGCCGTCTTCGAAGTTCAAGAAGGCGCGCCCACGTCAAAACCGCCACCGCTCATCACTACGCCAGCAGCGGCCTACGCAGCCGCGACGCAACAAAAAGTCACGCCGGAACGAGGCGAAAAGGAGATCGCGGCGTTACTCAAATCGCCATCCGGCCTGCGCCAGGCCATCGTTCTGCGCGAGATTTTCGCACCGCCGCTCAGCTTGCGAGCTGTCGATTCCGACCTGATCGGAAGCGCTTGAGCTTTCGCCTGGGGTTTGTAGTTTCTCACCGGCTTTGATCGCCGCCGGCGTGGCGGAACTGGCAGACGCGCTGGACTCAAAATCCAGTGATCGCAAGATCGTGTGGGTTCGAGCCCCTCCGCCGGCAATCATCCTTCTAATCTGTGTACCTTCGCTGAATATTTGAGTCATTTTTCAGGGTTTGAGCTTTTTCCGTGTCCAAACGGCTTCACACCCCTAGCCGCCCTTTTACGAGGTAAGCCGGACAGTTTTGCACATCCCGTCGCCAAAAAAGGCTCAAATATTCAGCGAACGCGGGGGGTGTGAGGTGCGCGGGTGATTTTGGCGTTGGAATCGGCTTGCACTGACCGGTGCAATGGGGCTGCAATAATCTCAGCCGTACCGCAGTGCAGAAGCCCGACGATGCCGGTAAATCTGCGCCAGCGTCTTGTCGAGCGTTGAATTTTTGCGGAGATGACGCCGTTCAATGACCCCCGCAGAATTCAAAAAGAAGTGGGCAAGATATTCCGGCAAAGAAACCGCCGCTTACCAGGAACATTTCAACGACTTATGCGCTTTTGGAAAGGCTATTAGCGGCGGCGCGAACCCGTAGTCGCTACTTCCTTCTGCTCGCCGTCTTCGGTCAGTGCCTCGTTATTGACGATTCCTTCCGCCAATTCGCTGAGTTCTTTATCCGTCTCGCCTTCCTCGTCGAGCGTCTGCTGCAGAAGCTCGGCTGCATCCTGTTCGCCGAGCAAATTCGCGAACGTCCGCACAGTCCCGTAGGAAGCGATTTCGTAATGTTCAACCCGTTGCGCCGCGCCGATCAATCCGGCATCGATGACGGATTCCTCGCCCTCTTCTTCAAGCATTTCGGAGCCTTCCTCGATTAGGCCCTTCATCGCCTTGCATGTTTTACCGGTGGGTTTCTCGTCGAGTCGACCGAAGATCTCGTTGAGGCGTTCGACATGCTCTTCGGTCTGCTCGAGATGGTTCCCAAACGCTTGCTTCAGTTCGGCCGATGAAGCCCCTTTAACCATTTTGGGCAGTGCTTTTACCAGCTGCGTCTCGGCGCTGTAAAGATCACGCAATTCTTCCAAGTACAATTTCTTTAACGAATCAAGTTTCATTATTCTCTTCTGTTTGGTTTAAGTTTTGTTTCCAGCGCCTGCGGAAAATCGTTTCCCCAAGCCCCGCCGCTTCGACGGAAGCGGTGTTCCCAGTCAAAAGAATACGAACAGCCGTTAAGAGCTCAATCGGACGGACGCCTGACTTTTGTATAAGGAAAATTCGCATACGCGGCCGTCAAGTTTGGTATTGCTGCAGATACGCATTAACCCTTGGAGCCGTCGGCTGCAGGGCTGTTCGAAAATCGCCGCGGGGGCAAAAACGGACGGCCTGCTTTCAAAATTTGTGACGCGCGCATAAGGTGCGTCGTGCGATATGAGTTCATATGGCACAACAAAAAGAAGTTATTTCGACGATCAACGGTTTGATCGAAACACTCAAAGATGGTCAGGAAGGCTTTAGACAAGCCGCCGAAGCCGTAAAAGATCCGCGACTTAAATCGCTATTCAATGAGTACTCGCAACAGCGCTCCCGCTTTGCGACCGTGCTGCAGACCCATGCTAAGGCTTTGGGTGAAGTGAAGCCAGAAAAGACTAGTAGCGCCGCTGGCGCAATGCATCGGGCGTGGATCAATCTAAAATCCGCCCTGACGAGTGGGGACGACCACGCGATTCTTGCCGAGTGCGAGCGTGGGGAAGACTCGGCTGTCAACGAATACAAAGAGGCGTTAGAGAATGGTCTCACCTCATCCTTGCGCGACATCGCTTCGCGGCAGTACCGCGAGGTCATAGCTGCGCACGATCGGATAAAAAATCTTCGGGACACTGCGAAAAAGAGTTGATTCAGCGAATCGAATGATTTCGGTGGCATGCGCTCTGATCTGCGTCGAGCTGCGTCAGCAAGCGCCCGGCGAAAAAAGAGACGCGCCACTGCCTCATCCCGCGAAATAATTCCATATGAAAGGCAAGGCTTTTTCGGGCGAGAACGCGGCGGTGGGAGACGGCGAAGCAGAACAACGCAAGGAAACTATGTCGCGACGTCAAATGATTGTGACATCGGCAACTGCCATAGCAGGAGCGACACTACTTGGAACTCGAGGTAATCCATGGCGCGGCCAAGTCCCCAATTGATTTGCCAGCCAGCACGATAACAACGAAATCGGAACCGCTTGATCCAAATCGCGGGATAAAATTACCATCTAACTGCGGTCGCCCGCGCGATCTTTCTTAAAAGGAGATTCCATGCGTTTAAACGATAAAATCAAACAAGCAGCTGCCACCGGATATATTTTGCTTTGGCTCCTCGGGATTCCGATTCCGATTTTGTTGCTGATTTTTCTACTACGGGGTTGTACATAAGCCGCGTAATCCTTTGGTCAGTACAAGATTAGACACCCGGGTTAGTCGCATATCGTTTCGGGTCAGTACAGCAAGATCAAAGGCGCGCACGATCGCCTCAGAGGTCGTCGAGACGTCGGTAAAAAGGCGGCTTGAACTGATCGCATTCGAGCTGGCGACGTGCTGAGGCTGAGGCCGGTGTCTGATTGAACTGCGGCTTACGGTTGGAGAAGGGCAACGACTGAGATCCCGCCGCTCCGGTACGGTGGGTTCAGAAGCTCCACAGCTTTTGTGGTATTGCACGATTTCGTTAAATGAAAGTTCGAATGCGGCCAGAGCGGAAATTCAAACGTTCGGAGCGGATTGCACACATTTTGCTTTGGTTTCTGGCAATCTCCATCGTGTTTTCGATGATCTATTTGCTCCGCGGTTGCGCATAAACGGTCGTACGCAAACGCGCCTTTCCGCTCCACCGATTGGCAGAATGGAAAAGGCGCGTTCGTCGGTAAACTGGGTTACTTCTAATCTTCGTCGAGGATCACTCTATCGACGAGCATGTTGTCGCCTTCGCCCAAGTAATGGACGTGCACAGGCACACCCACTTTGATTCTCGTTCTGACGGTGTCTTCATCGAGGACCTTACCGCTCTTGGTCACATATGTGACTGTCTTGCCGAAGCGATACGTTCTCGGCCCACTGCTTTCCCGCAGCACAATTGTGTTCCCCCCTTGTAAACGAGGTGATCGCGCCACCGCCTTCAGTCGTGGTCGTCGTGGTGGCAAAAGGCTCAAACAAGGAGGGTTGAATTCATGTTGGCCGCGCGGTAGCCAAACTACCAGAGTCGCTTGTGCCGGTTGAGGTTCCTCCATGCTAATTCCGCTGCTTCTATCTGAATGGATTGATAAACCGGATCTGATTTTCGCTGCAAGTCACTGACGCGAGTGTGTTGAGCGCGCGCAGTATTGATAATGTCCCAATATTCCGATCCTGAAGCTCTCGCGAGGATGAACGGTTTACGCCAGCCAATTTCATCTATGATGAGACCACCGCTCTCATTCGGTATGGTAAGAGCAAATTGGTTGGGATCGCCGACTCGTTTCAAGCGGTAGCCGCCAGCAATCTCCCTCGAATCAGAACCGAGGAAATTGGCCTCGCATGAGCAAAGGCAAACCAAGACCGCCAGAAATGCGATGCGACAGGAATTGTGAGACAAATGCCTGCTCCACATTGCGTGGAATAAAAATTGATGGGTAGTTTGGTTGCTCATTAATTTTAGAACTGTGAGCGGAACGGGATCATGCGCCACTCAGTTGCGCGTTCTCAGAGCGAGCGCTTTTGAAATTCCTGCAACGTGTATTCGTCTGCCCGGGCCAAATCTTTTTCGAAGACTAATTCCATTTCGCGTCCGAAGTTCTGATCGTAAACAACAACGTCGAGTTCTTCGTTAATTTCGGAGGAACGCGCGTCGAGATTCGACGACCCGAACACGGAGAACAGGCCGTCGATTACCATCGACTTCTCGTGGAGCGTCACCGCAATCCACTCACCGATGGTCAGTCGCCAAATGCGATTGTTCAGCCAGCGTGAAGCGAGCGCGCGTGTTGCCACGCTATATCTTCGTCTTTCGAGCGCTACCCAGTCGTCCGATTTTGCCCCCCTTCATCGAAGGCCGAGGGTGAGAGGGTGATATAGATGATCTTCTTCAGCAGAAACGTAACTCACGCGCCAAATGCGCTTATGCTCACGCGATTTTCCCCGCACAAATCGTACGCTGCCACCGTCACTTCTCACGATTAATACGGGCGTTTCTCGAGGCTCGCCTGCCGAGGGGCTCCATTGTTATCCGATTGCCGAAAAAAAACCCAACTACGCGCAGTACGAAGAGCGATCAATATTATTAATGAACTCAAGCACAAAAGATAAGGTTAAGGGCACGGCCAAAGAAGCTGTGGGCAAAGTCAAAGAGGAAACGGGTAAAGCGATCGGAAACCCAAATTTGAGGGACCGTGGCACCGCGGAAAAGGTCGCAGGTAAATTGGAGCGGAAAGTCGGCGACGTGAAAAAGGTCTTCGGGAAATAGTTCAACCTACTCCATGAAACAAACTTTAATAACCTTGGCTTGCTCTGGTGCGCTCTGCCTCACGACATTGGCTGCGGACGACACGACGGCCTTGCCCGATAATACAGCGAAGAACCAACGCGATCGCTCCAGTCAAACCAAAACATCTGGGGACCAATCCAACAGTCCCGCCGATTTGAAAATCACTGCGGCCATACGGCGGGCAGTGATGAAAGACGGTGGTCTTTCGATGACTGCGAAGAATATTAAAATCATCACGGCCGGCGGCTTAGTCACTCTCCGCGGACCCGTTAAAACTGCGGAAGAAAAAACAAAAATCGATCAGCTTGCGAAGTCGGCGGCCCCCGGCGCCAAGATCGACGATCAACTCGAAGTTAAAGGGTCAAAGTAACGAACAACCTCACACAAACGAAAGAAAGTTCATCATGTCTAAATCAGTATTCGGTATTGCAACTTCACACGGCCAGGCCGAGCGAATCGTCGAGCGACTCCAAGCTCAGGGTTTCGCGCTCTCTGAAATTTCAGTGCTTATGCCCGACACGGGCGGCACGCGCGACGTCGGTCACGTTAAAGCGACGAAGGCGCCGGAGGGCGCAACGACCGGGGCAGCTACCGGCGGCGTCGCTGGCGGCGTAATCGGATTGCTGGCTGGGATCGGCGCATTGGCGATTCCCGGTGTCGGTCCGCTAATCGCGGCCGGCCCCATTATGGCAGCGCTGAGCGGCGCGGCCGTCGGGGCGACTACCGGCGGTATAGTCGGCGCCTTGATCGGTCTCGGTATTCCGGAGATCGAGGCGAAGCGCTACGAGGAGAAGTTAAAGAAAGGGAACTACTTGATTGCTGTGCACACGCATGAGAGCAAGGACGTTAACCGCGCGAAGGAAATCTTCAAAAATGCAGGGGCGGAAGATATCAGCACCATCAGCGAAGCATCGGCTCCGAAAGCGGCGTAAGGAACTCCTTGTATATGCCACGGAAGGGAGAGGGTTCTCCCTACTCGGCGCGGCGGTGGTAGCATGGCGCTCTAAGCACAAAGTGGTACGCCACATCTTCCCGGCGGCGGCGTGAGGTTGTTTGGGCACTTAGGGCAGGAAAAGGGCGGTTTTCCCTAAACCTTGCTAGATACATTTCTCCTAAAGACTTTCGGCAATGATCACTTCTTCTCGGCTCTGTTCAAATTGTGGTGTCCGCTTTCTCGTTCCTTCGGATCACCCCGGTGCCGAACTCTGTGTTCGCTGTCGTCATGAGAAGTGTCTTGTTTCTGTCGTCGGCGCTGCTTGCGACTCTTTTTTTCGTTCTCGTGGTCTTCCGGTTGGTCATGAATATGTAGACCTGCTCCGCGCCCGAAGCAGATCATCCTCGATTCGAGCTCGTTTATCTGCGCTAGGAAAGGGCCTTTCGGCCTGAGGATTACCAAGCGACTCCTGCGCGGGTGCTCTTTCATGCTGCGCGGCCACGTCGGCAAACACACCGCCGCGTCGCTCTCGCACTGAATGCTTCCATACGTGCCTCTGGATAACGGCTTGCCAATCAACGGCTTTGCTCGTCGGTCACTGATATCAGACGTTATTTGCGAAAGAGCGGTTGAAAACGCATGCGACTATACCTGCCGCACGTCCCGTTCTGCCACTTGCCTCCCCTCTAAAATAGCTGATCATCGGTGGCATACCCGGTGCCATAATTTCTAGAATGCAGCGCGCTAAGTATACTCAGGGTGCGTTCGCAAATGGGCGTTGCATCCTTTTGGTCGAAGACCACGAGCAAACGTTCCACCCTCGTGCAGTTACTGGAGCGGCGCAGTCATAGCGTCGTGGGCGTGACCACCGCGGCGGCTGCGCGCGAAATCGCAGTGGCGCGCCAGTGCGATCTCGTCATCTCCGATCTCGGCTTGCCCGATGGCGATGGCTACGCGCTCATGGCGGAGTTGCGCGACGCCTATGGATTGCCCGGTATCGCGTTGAGCGGTTACGGCACCGAGGAAGAAGTTAAGCGCAGCCGGACGAGCGGCTTCTTCACTCACCTGATCAAGCCGGTGGAGATTCCACGCCTTGGAAGCTGCTTGGGTTCGGCTGCTTCAGTTTTTAGGAGCAGCGCATGAACTGAAAGCTAAACAACGCAACACCGCAATTGCACATCGATCATAAGATAAACATTGCCGCGGCTGCCCCAAACATGGCGAGTGTTGTAAGGCCGACGACTATTCGTGACAGCCAGGAGCTTGGCTGCGCTTGCATAAGCTTGCGATCAGACGCCGCGACTAAGATTGCTACCAATAAGAACGGTGCCAACACTCCGTTGATCACTGCCGTCCAGAAAAGCGCTCTAACTGGATTGATGTTTGCAAAGTCAATTAGGATGCCGACAAATGTTGAGCCGATTACGATCCGGTAAAAGTAGCGTGCTGAACTAAGTGATTCGTCCAATCCCTGTCGCCATTTGAAAATCTCGGCGAAAGCATACGCGGCGGACCCAGTTAATGTTGGGATCGCGAGGAACCCAACGCCGATCAATCCGAGCGTATAAAGAGTTGTCGCAAGAACTCCGGCAAGTGGCTTGAGGGCCTCCGCTGCTTCGCGCGATGTTGTGATCTCTTTGAGACCGTGGGTGTGCAACGTAAGGGCTGTAGTGAGAATGATGAAGTACATCACCAGGTTCGAGAAAAATGTGCCTGTGCCGACGTCGAGTTTGCGATTGATGACCTCGCGGGGAGTGGCGCCCCGGCGCTGTTCGAGTTTGCTGCTTCCAACTGCTTTTTTCTCTTCCACTTCCTGCGATGCTTGCCAAAAAAAAAGGTAAGGACTGATTGTGGTGCCAAGAATGGCAACGAGATTCTGCCAGGTATCGTGGTCTCGCGGCCAGCTCGGGATAAAAGTATCGCGCACTACGGCTCGCCAGTCGGGCCCAACCACAAAAGCGGTGATGACGTAAGCGAATAGAACCGCGGCTAGCCATTTTAAGGCAGCAGCAATTTGATAATATCTAAATCGGATTGTTGCCCATGCGATCGCGACGCCGAAAATCAAAACGAAAAAATGTGAATGGATTCCGGTCCACATAGCCGCGGCGTCCGCCATACCGGCAAGGTCCGCGCCGACATTGATAGTGTTGGCCGCAAGTAACGCGACTGCGCCAGCAACGAGCAACCACGCAGGAAGTTTTTGGCGCAACGCGGCGGCAAGGCCACGACCAGTAACCATCCCGATCCGCGCGCACATAAACTGCACGCAACCCATAAGAGGCCAAGTGATGAACGCCGTCCAAAGTAGGGAAGTGCCGAGCTGCGCACCCGCGATTGAGTAGGTTGCGATTCCCGAAGGATCATCATCTGCCGCACCAGTGATGAGGCCCGGCCCCAAGACGGAGATGGATCGGCGCAGCAAACTTACCGTTTTCTCCGCCCTTTTGTTTCCCATATCGCCGCCAAAATTCTTCCCGTGCGACTAGATTTTGTGACGCACCGGTCGCAGCGCCTGGGTTAATTTTTGCAGACCCAACTCGAGGCGAGTTTTTACCGTGCCTAGCGGAGTGCGCGTTGCGGCGGCGATTTCGCAATGGCTTAACCCGTTAAAAAACGAAAGCCTGATCACCTCGCCTTGAAAGGGCGGAAGAAGTTGCAATTTTTCCTCGAGAAATCGTCTCAGATCTGTTCGTGTCAGTTCTTCATCGACGCAATGGTGATGCACTCCGTTAAGGTGTTGCGGTAGCTGCTTTTCAAACCGCTCTTTGGCGCGGCAATAAGCCTGACGCCGGCGCAGACGATCAACGGCGCGGCGACGGGCAATGGTCAGTAACCAGCCGAGCGGCTCGCCGGCTTTGGGCGAATAACGCGCGGCGCTCTGCCAAATCTGGGTCATGATCTCCTGCAGCACATCATCGACTTCTCCTTCCTGCACGACGGTGCCGATGAGCGATTTGAGACGCTGCCCATAACGGACAAAAAGTTCGGTAAGAGCCTGTTCCTGTCGGTCTGTAATTCCCGCGATGAGCGATTCATCGCAAGCCTGTGCGACAGCGGCGCCATTCAATCGCGGTTTTATCATGAGTCGGAGCCTGAGAAATGGTTGTTGCGTGGTAGCAGTGGAATCGCCTTGGATTTAAAAAGTTGCCGAGTCGCGAACAGGCCACAATCGGGCCGCACACCGGTTGCGCTGTCGGTTAAATTCCTATGCGCGCGTTCTGCGGCGTTCGAAATTCAATCCGCTGCTTTAATCGCTCAAGACCGACAATGAGTTTGCGAGACAGGTGCTGCGCGGCGCGACAGCTAGGCGACAAGGCCACGATATTTTGATAGCGCTTCGTCAGTCGGCAGGGCCCAATCCATCGGGATGGAATCGCAACCCTTGGTGGGACAGATGATGCGCATCGGGTCCGTGCCTCGCGTGCCACCGATCACCTGGATTTCATATCCGGTAATAATCTTGCTGCAACAGAGGCAGTAACGTTTGTCATCCAGCGAATTCCATCTCCGGAATTGATCGAGTCGCTGCAACACATCCAGTTTATCCGCGTCAGATAATGGAATCGCGTCCAGCAGCGACATGCCAAAGGATGTATCAGTCTCCTTTGTTTCTACATATCGGACGACGGACTGATCGCAGGGTAAGTAGAATTCCTATCGCTGCGCAAACTGGTTGTCTTCCGTTGCGTGCGTCAATCGCGTTACTCGCATTGCCTTCGGCAAGCTGCACAAAAAAGAGGCAGGTCAGGGGGGATTAGCTTAAGCTCTGGCATCGGACGGCGCCTCCTGCCGCGTATTATTTAAGGCGACCATGAAAAAACAAAAGCAACCGGCTCGCCCAGCAAGGGAATCGATGCGCAACGATCTTACCGAGCGGAAGCGGGCGGAAGAACCGATCCGCCAATCGGAACTGCGCTATCGCACCTTGTTCGATCTGGTCCCGGTGGCTGTCTATGCGTGCGATGCGGACGGTTTTATTCAAGAGTTCAACCAGCGCGCGTTGGAATTGTGGGGACGTGAACCGAAAAAGAACGATCCGAAAGAGAAATTTTGCGGCTCGTTCAAGATATTTTTCCCGGACGGCCGCTCGATGCCGCACGCAAAATGTCCGATGGCGCGAGCGTTGAAAGGCGAGACGCTCGATGCGGGCGATTTGGAAATACTGGTCGAGCGACCAGACGGCTCACGCCGGGACGTTATTGCCAATCCGAGAGTCTTGCGCAACGAGCGCGGCAAAATTGCCGGAGCAATCAATTGCCTTTACGATGTCACTGAGGGCAAGCGGGCTCACACCGAGTTAGAAAAAGTCAAAAGCTCTCTGGAAACACATGTGGGCGAACGGACTGAGGAAGTACGCACGGCCAATAAAGAACTAAAAAGTGAGATCAGCCGGCGCAAAGGCCTCGAGGGACAGATCCTTGAAATCAGCGATCGCGAGCAACAGCGCCTTGGGGAGGAGTTACACGATGGACTTTGTCAGCATTTGACGGCGATCGGGTTCATGGCAAAGGCGGCCGCGCTGCGGTTAAAGGATCATCGTGTTTTCCGGGTGGATGATATCGAAAAAATCGCCGAGTTAATAAACGCGGCCGCGAATGATGCTCGCAATATCGCTCGTGGTTTGCATCGTATCGATGTCGATTCAGCCGGATTCGTAGACGCGCTGCGAGATTTGGTTGACCGCAAAATTTGGAAGACACCCTGCCGGCTGGAAATCAAAGAACCATTTGATATCGAGGATGATGCTGCCGCAGCAAATATCTACCGGATCGCGCGTGAAGCCGTGATCAATGCCAACAAGCATGCTCAAGCTCGGGAAATTGTGGTTCGTTTGGCCCGATCGCGAGCCGGAATCGTCTTGAGCGTAACCGATAACGGTGTCGGCCTGCCCAAGGAACCAAACAAAGCGCGTGGATTGGGCTTTCGCATTATGAACTATCGCGCTCGATCTGTCGGGGGACGTCTAGAGACGACGCAGGGGCCAAACGGCGGCACGCGCGTGGCCTGTTATCTACCCGACCTAAAATGAAACGCCGCCAGTCCGTTTCTCAGACTGCCAAATGCGAAGCAGTTGACGCGAAACGGATTGTCATTGTCGATGATCACCCGCTTTTTCGCAAAGGTCTCGAGCAATTGATCAACTCCGGCGACGGCTTCTGCGTATGTGGCGAAGCAGAGACCGCGGCACAAGCCATGGACGTGTTGCGCAAAGTGAAGCCCGACCTGGTGATTGTCGATATTAGCTTGCCAGGCACGAACGGCATTGAGCTGATTAAGAACATCCGCGCTGAATTCCCACGATTGCCCGTTTTGGTTCTCTCCATGTACGACGAATCGCTCTACGCGTTGCGCGCGCTTCGGGCCGGCGCACAGGGCTACGTCATGAAACAGGAAGCGCTCGCTAACGTCGTCAACGCCATTCACGAAGTATTCCAGGGACGCCCTTACCTTAGTCCGGTGATGTCCGCCACGGTCATCGCGAAGTTCGCGCAGGGACCCGGCGAGAGCAACGTGAGTACGGTTGAACGATTGAGCGACCGCGAACTGGAAGTTTTCGAGCTAATCGGCAAAGGCCAAGAAATACGCGCCATTGCCAAAATGCTGCACTTGAGCCCGAAGACGGTGGAAACACATCGTGCCCACATTAAAGAGAAACTCAACTTCGAGAACGCGCGGCAAGTGGCGCGCCTCGCGGTGCAGTGGGTAGGTCAACACGAGCATTGAAAATGCCGTGTGGCGTACGATAACCAATAAAAGGAGAATTCAATTATAGCGAAAGTGGTTAGAATCATCGAACTGCTCTCAGAATCGCCCAAGAGTTGCGAGGAAGCGGCGCAAATAACGCGCTGAAAGCCGACATTTCTTTGTCCGAAAGCTCTTCCGCGCCAGCATTCGTGCACGCCGACAACCACGCGCATCGCGATTTATGCGCCCGACTTAATCCTGTCGCGGCGTCAAGCCTGATGCAATAATTGCCACTCATATCGATTGGCAAACTTCTGTCCCGCTTTCTAGCGGGGGAAGAAAGTTCCTAGTGAATTACTAACCAATTCCGCGTCGAAGTTCCCAAAAGCGGACTGCGGCGGAAATTAATGCTTTTGTGCGAGTAAACGTTGCAGATGCACGAACAGTATCTTCCGCGGCGTAGTTATCAGGCAACTCGGGAGTGTGCTCCTGGATCCTCAAATTTTTGACCGACCGAACCGATGACGGACCGATACTTGTATCGCCGTTGCTGCGCGTAGCGCTTTTCGGATCCCGATATAAGCTCGGTACGCCCATCGTTGGTGGCGAGTAAAGACTGCGGCAATCTTGTCACTCGTCGCTATTTGCTGACTTAAGCGACAATTTGCTTGCCAGAGGCAATTTATTTTTCTACGACTCGGCGCGGAATGGCCTCGCCGCCTCGAAATTCAATCATGTTCGCCGCGCCGAGCGCTAAAGCAAAGCAGAACAACCTATGAACAAACTACAAAACAGAATGGCAGGGACGCCCTTTCGCCTGTTGTTTCTAAACCTCCTGTGGCTTCCGATTATCCTCGCCCTTGCCTTCTTTGTGGTCCGGCAACATGAAGCCGGCAAACCGATACATCGAACGGCTCCAAACCAACTCCTTCAATTCACGTCAGGCGGACATATTCTCGGCTTCGCGGCAGGCGGTGTCTATGTGGCCAGCGGCTCGCACGCACTGCATGTCGAGTTTGTCAGCCCGCGCCCGACGAATCCCGTGAGCAATGCCGGGCCGGGCGACGGCATGCCGGGTAATGTGCGACGCGCGGCGCCATTATCGCGGGTTACCTACCCGAGTCTCTGGGACGGTGTCACATTGATCTACGACGCGCCCAGCGGAGCGGTTGTTCGCAGCACCTATCGGCTCGAGGCGTATGCGAACGCGGGCAACATTCGTCTGCGCTACAACGCACCGGTCGCAGTGCAGGGCGACGGGTCGCTGCGCATCAGCTTCCAAACCGGCACGCTGAACGAGAGCGCGCCGCAAGCGTGGCAAGAGCGCGATGGAAAACGCGTGCCTGTGCGGATTGCATTCGCGCCACGCGGGAACGGTGAGCTCACGTTCGCGATGGGCGACTATGACCGGAGCGAGCCGCTCTTTATTGATCCGACGCTTACCTGGAATACTTTTCTCGGCGGCCCTGGGATTGACGAGGCTTGGGGGTTGGCAGTGGATGTAATTGGGAATTTTTATGTGGTCGGCTTCAGCTTTACGACGTGGGGCTCGCCCGTCGCGGCTTACGACGGCGGCGGCGTTGATGCCTTTGCCGCGAAACTAGATCCAGACGGGAATCTGATCTGGAACACCTTTCTCGGCGGAGGCGGATCGGCCAAGGGCTTCGGGGTGGCGGTGGATGTGAGCGGGAATGTTTATGTGACCGGCTTTAGCAATGCCAGCTGGGGTTCACCCGTCCACACCTTCAACGGGGGCATTGACATCTTTGTCGCGAAACTGGCTTCAAACGGGAATCTGATCTGGAACACTTTTCTCGGCGGCAGCGGGCCCGCGCTTGAGACTGGCCGGGCGGTGGCAGTGGACGTGACTGGTAATGTCTATGTGGCGGGCTACAGCCCTGCCACCTGGGGTTCACCCGTTCGCGCTTTCAGCGGCGGCCCTCTTGATGCCTTTGCCGCGAAATTGGATTCAAGCGGGAATCTGATCTGGAACACTTTCCTTGGTGCTGGTGGAACTGACTATGGCTGGGCGCTAGGGTTGGACACAAGCGGGAATGCCTACGTGGCGGGCGACAGCGATGCCGCTTGGGGTTCACCCGTCCGTGCCTTTAGCGGTGGCATTGCTGCATTTGTCGCCAAGCTGGATTCAAGCGGGACGCTAACGTGGAACACTTTTCTCGGCGGCGGTCTGGAAGACTCTTGCCAGGCTTTGGCAATGGATGAGAGCGGGAATGTCTATGTGGCGGGCTACAGCAGAACGACTTGGGGTTCACCCGTCCGCGCTTTCAGCGGCGGCCAATATGATGTCTTTGCCGTAAAACTGGATTCAGGCGGAGCGCTCACTTGGAATACATTTCTTGGCGCCGGGGGGTTTGACTTTGGCGCCGGGGTGGCAGTGGATGCCAGTGGGAATGTTTATGTGGGGGGCTACAGCGATGCGACTTGGGGTTCACCCACCCGCGGCTTCACCGGGGGCCTTGACGTCTTTGCCGCGAAACTGGATTCAGGTGGAGCGCTCACTTGGAATACGTTTCTTGGCAGCGGGTCGAGTGACTTTTGCTTCGGGGTCGCAGTGGATGGCAGCGGGAATGTCTGCGTGGCGGGCTACAGCGGTGCCACCTGGGGTTCACCCATCCGCGCTTTCAGCGGCGGCCCATATGATGCCTTTGCCGCAAAGGTCCCCGTTTCAAGTCCAACACCGAGTCCAACACCAACGTCAACACCGACACCCACGCCCACGCCCACGCCCACTCCAACACCAACTCCGACTCCAAGTGTTCAAGGAAGCTTCGTGATCGGCGATGGAAGCGCCGTGGTGGGCAATCACGTGACATTTTGGAGCGCGCAATGGGCCAAGCTAAATTCGCTGAGCGGTGGCCCCGCGCCAGACGGTTTCAAAGGTTTTGCCAACTCCACCAGCCCTGATCCTG
>Ga0184605_10000298_pt1 | contig 14553 bp, 13 predicted proteins | sample PLM0_30_coex_FD_132995 | JGI IMG/M metagenome (GOLD analysis project Ga0184605, IMG submission 132995) | Groundwater sediment microbial communities from an aquifer in East River, Colorado, USA - PLM0_30_coex | ecosystem: Environmental > Terrestrial > Soil > Riparian zone | place: USA: East... | reverse complement strand
TCTGCCGCTCGGAGACGCCGCACGCCGAGGCCTCATCGCGCCGCTGCGGTGCCTACGCGTGCCACCCGCGGCCGCTGTCGCCTCGGTTCCGATCGTCGGCGGCGACTACGACCAGGAGATCCTGGCCAAGGTCCTCGATCACAACGTCATCAATCAGGCGGCGGCGAGCCTCTACCGCGACCGCTTCGACCAGACACCTGGGATCGTGTATGCGGCGGGTGTAGAACACGCCTACAACCTCGCCCGCGAGTTCCGGGCGGCCGGGATGAAGGCGGAGGCGGTTAGCGGCCGCACCCCGCCCGTCAAGCTCGCGGAAACGCTGGCCGCCTACGAGCGCGGGGAGATCCACGTGCTCATCAACGCCATGCTCCTGGCGGAGGGCTGGAACTCGCCTCGCGCAACCGTTTGCATGCACCTCGCGCCGACTGCAAGCCGTCGCGTCTACCAGCAGCGGATCGGTCGCGTCATGCGCACCCACCCTCGCAAGGAGGCGGGCGTCGTGGTCGACTTCGTCCCCGACGCCGCGACCCACAACGAGCGCACGGTGACGCTTCACAGTCTCCTGGACTCTGACTTCTACCGCCCAGGAGCACGGGTCACCCCCGCACCGCGGCGCCGAGTTCAGCGGCGAGCGCGCCGCAAGCTTTCTCCGGCGCCGTGGCTCGTTCCGGTCACGCCCGACATCCGGCGACGCGTAGCCGTCATCACGCGAGAATGGGAGCGCGTCGATCCGGGCAAGCTCGCCGAGGACGAGCAGCTCCTCTGGGCCCGCATCGCTGGAAGGCAAGTGCGCTTCGAGGAGCGGCAGCATTTCGCGGAGAAGCTCGCGCGCGCCTCGAGGGAGTGCCGCGAGGCGTTCCTCATGAGCTGCGCCGCAGAGAATCCGAACCGCCGCCTGCGCCTGTCGGCGCTCGGCGACCGCGTCGCGGTCACGGTCGATCGCGCGGACTTCGATGACCTGGTCACGATGGTCACCTCGGCGCCAACCTGGGATAAGGACCGCATCCAGGGCGTGCGCATCCTCTTGCGGGCGATCGGAGAAGGGAAGGTGGACGCTCCGCCTGACATCGTCGCGCGCTGGACCTGGCGACTCGCCCGGGCGACTCGCAAGCTCCAGGACCGGCGCGCCAGTTCCGAGCTCCCGGAGGCGAAGCGGTTGCTCGGGGCTCTCACCAACTCGCGCGGCCACCGGCACGAGGAGAACGCTGCCCGGCTCGTCAACGTCGCCCTCGAGCAGCCTCTCCACGTCGCCGTGGCGCTGCTCGCGTCGGCCGAGGCCTACACACCGACGGCCCAACGGCTGATCGACGGCATGCGTGAGCGGCTCGGATCGATCAATGACGTGGCCAACGCGCTCGCCGACAACCTCCCCGCCCCCAAGCAGCACTCCGGCAAGGCGCGCCGGCGCCGGCGCAAGCGCAAGCAGCGCGACCAGCAACCGCAGCAGCAGCAAGGGCAGAAGAAGCAAGAGCAGAGGCAGCCGCAGAAGCAAAAGGCTGCGCAGCCCGAAGCAGCCGGCTCCGGCTAACTTCTCCTCGTGCTCCTTCTCGTCGGCGTCGCCTTCGTCGCAGGCGTCGTCACCGCGATCTCACCGTGCGTCCTTCCCGTGCTGCCGATCGTGCTCGCGGGGGGAGCGACGGGCGGCCGGCGGCGTCCCTACGCGATCGTCGCAGGCCTGGTGGCGAGCTTCACCGCCTTCACTCTCGCGGCGACCGCTCTGCTCTCGGCACTGGGTCTCCCCGAGGACCTGCTCCGGAACATCGCTATCGCGGTTGTGCTCCTTGTGGGGATCTCGCTGCTCGTGCCCGCGCTCGGCCGGCTCGTCGAGCGGCCCTTCCAGGCGCTCGGACGGCGCCGGCCCGGCGACGCGGGCGGCGGCTTTCTCCTCGGGACGAGCCTGGGGCTCCTCTTCACGCCGTGCGCCGGGCCGGTGATCGCCGCGGTCGCCGCGCTGGCGGCGACGAGCCGATTTTCGATCGAGTCGGTCCTCGTGACGCTGGCCTACGCGCTGGGGGCAGGCGTGGTCCTCCTGCTGTTCGCGCTCGCGGGCCAGAGCGGGATCAACCTCCAAGGTCTGCGCCTCCGCGCGCCGCGGGTGCGCCAGGCGCTCGGTGCGGTGATCGCAGGCACCGCCGTTCTGATGGTCTTCGGACTCGACCTGAAGCTCGCGACCTACGTCCCCGGCTATACGCGCTCCCTTCAACGGGTCGAGAGGACTGCGGCAGCCCAGCGGGAGATCGACCGGCTCGTGGCTGGGCGCCGGCACGTCATTCCCCAGAGCGAGCTCCGCGACTTCGGGCAGGCGCCGGAGTTTCAGCGGATTGACCGCTGGGTCAACTCGAAACCGCTGACTCTCGCCTCGCTGCGCGGCAAGGTCGTACTGATCGATTTCTGGACCTACTCCTGCATCAACTGCCTGCGCACGCTCCCGTACGTCAAGCGCTGGGCCGATACGTATCGTGACGCCGGCCTGGTCGTCGTAGGTGTGCACACGCCGGAGTTCGCGTTCGAGCGCGTGCCCGCGAACGTGGAGCGAGCCGTCGGCTCGCTGGGAGTCCATTACCCGGTCGCGCTCGACAACGGGTACGGGACCTGGACCGCCTGGGGCAACCAGTACTGGCCGGCCAAGTACCTCGTCGACCGCCAGGGACACGTCCGGTACGCGCACTTCGGCGAGGGGGAGTACCAGCGGAGCGAGAACGTCATCCGTACGCTTCTCGCCGAGAAGGCGCTGCCGAAGCCCGTGTCGGCCTCGATCCCCGACCAGACGCCCAACGAGTTGCTGACGCCGGAGACCTATCTCGGCTCGGCCCGCATCGACCGGTTCGTCGGCTCACGGCTGGTTCCGGGACGCGAGGCGGGCTACTCGATCCCGAAGGTCGTCCCGCAGAGCTCATTCTCTTACGGTGGCCGCTGGACGGTCGAGAAGGAGCGCATCGTCGCGGGCCGGGACGCGAGGCTCCGGCTTTCGTTTCACGCCCACAACGTCTTCCTCGTGCTCGGGGCCAACGACCGGACGGGAATCGTGCGGGTGAGTGTCGATGGCCGGTCGCTGAAGACGGTGCGTGTGACGGAGGACCGTCTCTACACGCTCGCGGAGCTGCCCGGCGAAGCAAGCAACCACACCCTCGACCTCTCCTTCTCGCCCGGAACCGAGGCCTACGCCTTCACCTTCGGCTAATAAGAGTTAGGCGTCGTCCTCGGAGCTCTCCTCGTCGCGCCGGGCCTCGTGCTCGCGGAGGAAGCGCGTGAGCTCCGCGGCCAGCGTCTCGCCGGACGGCATGTCGAGCTCGTTTCCCAGCGCGTCGCGTCGCTCCTCGAGCTGCTGCACGTACGCCTCGGTCTCCTCGTCGGAGGCGACCGCCTCGCTCACCTGAGCCTCGTAGGCCGCAGACGCCCGTTCGAGGTCGGCGAGGTCGAACTCCGTGCCGAGCAGGTCGGCTAGCCGCAGGCAGAGCGCCAGCGCCGCCTTGGGGCTGGCCGCGAGCGAGGCGTAATGCGGTACCGCGGCCCAGAGGCTTGCCGAAGGGAGCTCGGCGCGCCGACAAGCGTCGTGGACGACCCCCACGATCCCCGTCGGGCCCTCGTAGCGCGACGAGGCGAGCCCCAGCTCTTCCACGAGCTTGGGGTCACTCGCCGAGCCCGTCACCGGCGCGGGGCGGGTGTGCGGCACGTCGGCGAGCAGCGCGCCGAGCGTGACGACAAGATCCACTTCGAGGTCGCGGGCGAGGTCCACCACCTCGTCGGAAAAGGTCCGCCAGCGCAGGTTCGGCTCGATGCCGAGCGCGAGCACGGCGTCACGTTCTAGACCTGGAATCGAGGCATGGTAAAAGGCGGTCTCCGGCCAGTCGATCCGGCGCGTGAGGCCTTCCTCGAGGGCCACGTGGGGCCTGGTTGCCTGGAAGTCGAAGAATTCTTCGGGGTCGATGTCGGCGAAGCGGCGCGCCTCCCAGGCTTGCGCGAGGAAGCTGGCGGCCAGGGAGGCTCCCTGCGCTCCGTCGTTCCAACCCCTGAAGGCGGCGACGAGCACCGGGCGGCGCAGGGAGGGGCGGCGCTCGATGCGGAGATGTCTGCCGATGGAGGGAGTTTAGGGGAGCCGCGGCTTCGATCTGAGGATCAGTCTGGCCGCGAGCGCAACGACACCCGCCCAAACCGCTGTCGCCAGAGCGACGTGCACCAGCACGAGGCCCCACGGCAGATGCGTTCGCCACTGGATGTCTCCGATCACCATCTGGACGAGGAGCGCGGCCAGCAAGCCCCCGGCGAGGAGAAGTTCCATACGAGGCCGCGGCCGCGCGAAATACAGCGAGGCGACCGCACCGAGGTAAGCGATGCCGAAGAGCGCCGCGGCTCCGACGTGCAAGTGGAGCGCGTCGGGAAGCAGCCCGAACCGCCTGATCTTCTCCCCGCCGGAATGAGGGCCCGCGGCGGTGACGAGCGTCCCGGTGATCACGAGCGCGAAGGCGCTGGGCACGAGCACGAGCGCGAGCCAGTTGGCAGCGAGCGGCGGATGAGGCTCGGCGGCGTGCAGGAAGTGATCGGCGCCGATCACGACCACGACGGCGACCGCGAGGGCGAGCAGGGAGAGCAGAAAATGCCCCATGACGATCAGCGGGTGGAGCTCGACGAGGACGGTGATCCCGCCGAGGACACCCTGCAGGAGCACCGTCACCGGCAGGACCCAGGCTGCGACGAGCAGCCAGCGCGGGAGCCGCTCGACGCGTGTCGCCCCGATCGCCGCGGCGAGGGTCACGAGCCCGACCACGAAGCCGACACCGCGATTCCCGAATTCGATGAGCGCGTGGTAGTCCTTCTGCGGCAGGAACGTGCTCCCGCAACGCGGCCAGTTCTCGCACCCGAGGCCCGAGCCCGTGAGACGGACCGTCGCGCCCGAGACGACGATGAGGAAGAGGGCGGCGAGGGCGAGGAGACTGAGCCGGTAGAAGAGGATCGGAGACGCGGCGCGAAGCCTCAGCCGCGAGAGCCGGCTCGCGCCGGCTCCCATCACGGGACGACCTCGACGCCGTTCCCGTCCTCGACGCGGCCCACGAGCGCGAGGAAAAGGTCTTCCGCCTGGAAGCTTGCTGCGAGGACCGCACTTCGCTCCGGTGGGAGCGAAACGAGCAGGCCTCCGGACGTCTGGGGATCGAAGGCAAGCGTCGCGAGATCGTCGGGAAGGCCGTCAAGGGTCAGGACCCCGGCGACGTACTCGCGGTTGCGCTGATCGCCACCGGTCTTGAGCCCGCGCCTCGCGGCCGCCAGGGCGCCCGGGAGGGCGGGAAGGCTCCCTGCGTCCAGGACGATCCTCACACCGCTCTGCTCGGCCATCTCACGGGCGTGTCCGAACAGGCCGAAGCCGGTGACGTCCGTAACCGCGTTGGGCTCGAACGGTCGCAGCGCCTCGGCGGCACGGCCGTTGAGCTCGGTCATGGATTCCACGGCCGCCGCAACCTCTTCCTCCCGGGCCGCCCGCTTGTGCGCGGCCGTGAGCACGAGCCCCGTTCCGAGCGGCTTGGTGAGGAACAACGCATCGCCGGGGCGGGCCTCACTCTTGCGCCAGATCGCATCCGGGTGCACGGTCCCGATCGCCGCGAGGCCGTACTTCGGACTGTCGTCGCGGATGGTGTGGCCGCCCGCGAGAACCGCGCCGGCTTCCACGACCTTTTCCGCCGAGGCGTCGAGGATCGCCCGGACGCTTTCCAGGGGCAGCTCCTCGGGGAAGGCGGCGATGGAGAGGGCGAGAAGCGGCCTCGCGCCCATGGCGAAAATGTCGTTGAGCGCGTTCGCGGCCGCGATGGCCCCGAAGAGCGCCGGGTCGTCGACCATGGGCGGGAAGAAGTCCGTCGTGAAGACGAGGGCGCGCTCCTCGTCCAGGCGGTAGACGGCGGCGTCGTCGGCCGGCGAGAGCCCCACAAGAAGATTTTCGGAAAAGGCAGGTGCGAAGCCGGCCAGAAGCTCCTCCAAGCGGGCTGCCGCGTACTTGGCCGCGCAGCCGCCGCCAGCATCTAGCATCGTCAGCCGCGCAGTAGTCTCCATGCGATGGAGGTTACCGCGAGGCAGTTTGGGTGTCAGAGCATGACCGCGCGGCTTCGTCGAGTGCTCGTGCGGCCCCCAGCCTCCGGAGCGTGGGCCGCGTGGAAGCCTTACGGGTGGCGCGGACAGCCCGACGCAGTCCGCATGGAAGAGGAGCACGAGGCGTTTCGGGCGCTGCTCGCGGACGCCGGCGCAGATGTCGTCGTGGCCGCGACGCCCCATCCGCTCGACCCCGACGCCATCTATGTCTACGACCCCGCGCTCGTGACCGATCAGGGAGCCGTGATGTTGCGGCCGGGCAAGGAGGGCCGCCGCGGAGAGGTCGAAGTGATGGCTGCGGACTTCGTCGAGGCCGGCCTGCCGATCGCGGGAAGGCTCGACGCGCCTGCAATGGCCGAGGGAGGGGACACGCTCTGGCTCGACGAGCGGACCCTTCTCGTGGGCCGCGGTTACCGGACCAACGACGACGGGATCCGACAGCTAGCGGAGGCCCTGCAAGGCGTGGACGTCGTCGCGTTTGACCTGCCCCATCTCCGCGGCGCCGACGAGGTGCTCCACCTGATGTCCCTCCTCTCGCCACTCGACGCGGACCTGGCGGTTGCCTACCCGCCGCTCATGCCCGTGCGGCTGATGGAGCTCCTGGCGGAGCGTGGTATCGAGCTCGTCGAGGTGCCGGACGAGGAGTTCGAGACGATGGGGCCGAACGTCCTCGCGCTCGGCCCGCGCGTGGCGCTCGCGCTCGAGGGAAACGACGAGACGCGCCGGCGGATGGAGAAGGCCGGCGTCGACGTGCGCGTGTATCGCGGCGAGGAGATTTCCCGCAAGGGCGACGGGGGGCCGACGTGCCTCACGCGCCCGCTCCTCCGCAGCTAGCGGAGCAAGAAGCCGTCGCCGAGCGGGTCGGCGGGATCGAGGGCGAACTCGTGCCGACCCGTGTAGTGGGCGCTCCCTTCGACCTCGGTGACGACAGCGGGCACCCCGTCCACGACGGCGTCCGCCACGACGCGCGCCCGAAACTCGGTGCCGATGATGCTCCGGTGGAGGAGCTCCTCGCCGCGGGCGAGCGTGCCGTCCACATCCAGGAAGGCCAGCCGAGCCGAGGTCCCGCTCCCGCACGGGGAGCGATCGACCTCTCCGTCCGCGAAGACGGTCACGTTCCGTTGGACAAGCGGCGGGCCGACCCCCTCGGCCTGCCAGAAGATGACGCCGTAGATATCCCGAAGCTCGGGCTCAAGCGGATGAACGAAGCCCTGCTGCGCCTCGAGGTCCCGCTTGACCTGCCGTCCCAGCTCGATGAAACGCGGCAGGTTTCCCGGCTCCACCGGAAACGGCGTCTTCACCGACGCGTAGAAAGCTCCACCGAAGGAGACGTCTGCGGCGACACCGGCCGCCTCGAGATCCCGTGCCACGATGAAGGCGGGCACGTTGCGGAAGCGCACGGTCGTGACACGCCCGTTCTGCACCTGCGCGAAAGTCTCAAGCCGCCCCGACGGGACGTCCACGACCACACGCGTCTCCGGCTCCACCCGTTCAAGGCGTCCCGACTCCAGCGCCCATGTGACCAGGGCGATCGTCCCGTGCCCGCACGCTGTCGAGTACCCCGCATTGTGGAAGAAGACCACGCCGAGGTCGGCGGCCTCGTCCTGGGGCTCGGTCACGTGACAGCCGTACATGTCCGCGTGGCCGCGCGGCTCGTAGACCAGCAGGCGGCGAACTTCGTCCAAGCGCTTGGCCGCGAAGCGCCGCTTGTCGAGGATCGTCCGACCCTCGAGAGCAGGCACGCCGCCGGTGACTATGCGAAACGGCTCGCCGGCGGCGTGATAGTCGACAGCTTGGATCGGGCCTAGGAGCCCGCTCCCTTCTCGATGGGCACGTCCACGAGGTTCCCCCATTCCGTCCACGAGCCGTCGTAGTTTCGCACCCGCTCGTACCCGAGGAGCTCGCGCAGGACGAACCACGTGTGCGCGCTGCGCTCGCCGATGCGGCAGTAGGCCGTGACCTCCTTGTCGGGCGTGATGCCCTTGCCGCCGTAGAGCTCCTTCAGCTCGTCGGCGCTCTTGAAGGTACCGTCGTCCCGGACGGCGCTGGCCCAAGGAATGGATGCTGCGGTGGGAATGTGGCCGCCGCGCTGGGCTCCCTCCTGCTCGTAGCCGGGAGGCGCGATCAGGTCGCCCGCGTACTCGCCCGGGGAGCGGACGTCGACAAGTGCCCGGGTCGACTCGCCAAGCCACCCGTGCACCTGGTCCCGGTAAGCCCTGATGGACTCGTCCCGCTCCTGCGCGCTGTAGGACTTCGCCTCGGGGGAGGGCACGTCGCTGGCGAGCTCGCGGCCTTCATCGATCCATTTCTGCCGGCCGCCGTCAAGGATGCGGACGTCGGAGTGGCCGTACACCTTGAGGTACCAGAACGCGTAGGCCGCGAACCAGTTGTTCTTGTCCCCGTAGAGGATGATCGCGGTGTCGTTGCCGATCCCGCGCTCGCCGAGCAGGCGCTCGAAGGTCTCGCGATCGACGACGTCGCGCTCGATCGGGTCCTGCAGGTCTTCGCGCCAGTGAAGCTTGACCGCGCCCGGGATATGCCCCTCGTCGTAGAGATCGGGGTTCTCGTCGACCTCGGCCACGACGATGCCGCCGTCGCCCAGGTGCTCCGCCAGCCAATCGGTCGTCACGAGCACCGGCTTCGCGTAGCCGTTCTCGGCCATACAGCCACCTCCCAGAGTTACTTTACGAAATGAAGTGAGGCGATCCTATCACTCTCATGAAGCGGCGAGAAGATCCTTTCGGACTGCCCTCTCGAGCTCGACCACCGAGACTGCTCCCTCGAACTTGCCCCTGATCAAGCCGGCACCATCGACGAGGAAGACCCAGGGCTCGGTCGGGAGATTCCACTCCTGTACCCACCGGTTGAAGCCCTTCTTCGGATCGTTGTCCTTGTAGATCTCGACGTGGATGAAGCGGACGCGGCCGCGGTCGAACTTCTTCGCCACCTTCTCCACAACCTCGACGGTCGGTCCGCAAACTCGGCTGACGCAGAACTCGGGCGTAGCGAACACGACGACGAACGGCACCTGCGCCTGGATGGAGTTCGCGATCGAATAGCGGAGCAGCTCGGTATCGGGCGGGCGGGCAGTCGTGATGTCCCTGGCGGGCGCGGAAGCGAGGGCGGGATTGTCCGACGCGGGTGCCTTGGCGCCGAGGGCGGGCGAAATGGACTGCTTTTGCACTTCGAGCGTTCCAACCGCCTGGATCTTCTCGCCCGCCGGATCGGCCACGAACCAGTAGCGGCCGGGCTCCGGCGCCTGCAGGTGGGCCACGTAGACGTCCGTGGCGTCGAGGTGGTCGTGCGGTTCGACCTCGTTCTCGTGGGCGTGCTCATGCGCGCCGAGCGGCTGCAGGATCGCCTTCGCGGTCCGCGGAGCTCCGCCCTCGCCGGCATACTCGACCGTCGCGGTCGGAGCCTGGACGAGTGCTCCGTTCTCGCGCACCACCAGAAAGACGAGGCGATTGTCTCCGACCGCGAAATCCGAGGAGCCCATCGTGGCCGCCACATCGGGCCCTCCCTTCGCCGTGAGAGCTTTCTTGACCCACGGAGGCATCCGGGCTCCCGTCTGAGCCGCGGGCGAACTCTCCTGGTCGCTGGAACCGCCCACGCAGGCGGCGAGCAAGCCAATGAGCGCGGCCATGAGGATGTAACGCACTCCAGGCAACTGTACCGTCGCCGCTCTCTCACGGATTCATCCACGAAACCGTCTGGCGGGCAGGCCCCGGCGGGGCTATGCTCGGCGGATGACGCGTCTGGGTGAGCTCATGACAGGCGCGGTGGTTTCCGTCGCGCCGGAGGACACGCTTGGAGAGGCTGCCGAGCGGATGGCCGAGGACGGGGTGGGGTCCGCCGTAGTGCTCGATTCCGGGCGGCTGATCGGCATCCTCACCGAGCGGGATCTCCTCCGGGCCGTCGCCGGCCGCGTGCACACGAGCGAGGCGCGCGTACGTGAATGGATGACCGTGGATCCGATGACCGCCACGGAGACGACCTCAGCCGATGAAGCCATGCGAACGATGCTCGAGCAGGGCTTTCGCCACCTGCCGGTGATCGAAGGTGGCAGGACGATCGGCGTCGTCAGCCTGCGGGAGCTGATGCGGACCGCGATGCAGGTCGACGTCGGAGCCGAGGGCCCGAACGACTAGCTGCTAACCCGCCAGCAGTTGCGCCGCGATCAGGCCAGCCGTAACGAGCCACAGGGCTGCCAGCATCCCGATCAACGGGGCGAGTGGGCGGAGGGAAGGACGTGGTTCCATCGTCGATAGTCTCAGGTCGCGCGCCGTCGAACATTCGACGCGAGGCCCCCAAGTCCTTCCGCTCCGCTAGTGACCGTCGAAGAAGCCGATCGCCATGTGCGCCTTGGCGAGGAACGAAGCCAGCAGCGTCAGTAGGACGAGAAGCTGAATTTGACGTGCGTTCATGTGCGTCACCTCCCTTCCTAGAACCGGAAGTCTTGTAGAGCCTCTGCCGCGCGCCGGTAAAGGTGCGCCGCATGCCTGTCGTCGCCGCGGCGCACAGCCAGGTCGCCCTGTGCGACCCACGCCGCGGCGCGGTGGCTGACCGAGGAGAGCTGCTCGAAGCTCGCCTCTGCAGCCTTGAAAAGCTCATCCGCCTCGTCGAGACGATCCTGCTCGAGGAGCGAGCGCCCGAGCACGAGCTGCGCGTTTCCGATCTCATCGAGAATGTCAACCCGGTCGCCGAGGAGCTCGAGCGCGTGCCTCGCTTGCTCCTCCGCGAGCTTGGGCTCGCCGGTGCGGAGGTGAACCTGAGCCAGCGAGGAGACGACGTAGCCGGCGTCGGCTTCGCTGCCGACGTCCAAGAGGACACGGTAGGCGTCCTTCAGGTGACGGATCGCCTCCTGCGGCTTGCCGAGCTGGAAGTTGAGGCCACCGAGGTTGTTCAGGAGCTTTCCGACGTTTGCCTGGTCGGCGAGCTCCTCGTACTGAGTCTTTGCGCGCTCGGCGTAGGAGCGGGCGAGCACCCAGTGGCCCGTGCGCTCGGCGATGAGCGAGGCCTGAAAGTAGTGGTGGGCGACCGTGCGCCGGTCGTTGAGGCCCTCGGCGAGCTCGAGCGCGCGCTCGACGTCCTCGCGGGCGGCTTCCCAGTCGCGCTGACGTCTGTAGCAGCGGGAGCGCCAACCAAGGGTGTTCGAGCGCAGACGGTCGGCGGGGAGGCCCGAGCGCTCGGCGAGGTCGAGCGCCTCGCTGAGGAGTGCGACGGCCGTCGAGATGGATGAAAGCTTGTACCTACAGACGCCGAGGCGATAGAGAATCTCGGCTCGGTCGACGTCGCTGAAGGTCGGCGCTTCGGCGAGCTGGCGGGCTTGTTCCAGGCGGGCGATCGCTTCCCGCACCTCGCCGAGGTTCATGCGCGCCCAGGAGTCGGCCAGGAGGGCCCGGAGCTGCAGCGCGGGAACGGCCACGGACTCGAGTGCTCCGCCGAGCTGTGCAAGCTCGTCGACTGCGTCCTGGTGTGAATTCGACTCGAGGGCCGCCTCGGCGCGCGCGATGACGCTTTCGACACGCTCGCGCTCGCTCGAGGAGACACCCGTCTCGACGAAGCTCTTGTCGACGCCGAGCCGCGCAGCCAGCCATTCGATCGTCTCGCCCGTCGGGCGCGTCTTGCCGCGCTCGATCTGGCTCACGTACTCCTTCGAGAAGCGCTCGCCGGCGAGCTCCGTCTGCGTGAGGCCCTTCGCGATCCGCAGCTGGCGCACGCGATCCCCGAGCGTCGTTCTGACGGCTGGGGCGGTGCGGGGGGTGGTGGTCAGCTGATCGCGCATGGCTTCGTAAGGTGAACTATACGGCCAAAAATCTGCTTCACAAGGTCACTTGACTTATGGGGCCGACTGGCTATAGTCCGACTAGCTCGCATTCCGGCCGGACGCCAGGCAGAGGGGTGCGGGAGGCGCGCCAGATTCGCGGCGACACCAAACCCGGAGGCATCGGCTGGGCCGCAGAGCCGAAGTCTCCGGGTCGTCGCCTTTAAGGGGCAAAACATGGACGCAGCATCGCCCCGTTGGCGGCTCGCGTCATCCCCCGAAAGGGCGGCGCTTCACCCGGCGGTGAAGCGCATACCGAATTCAAACCAAATCGCGCCCGGTCAGCCAGCGGACGCGCGAGGCCCGGATTGCCGGCCAACTCTCGCGCATGACTCCGTCCAGGACCCGGTCGGCCATGGTCAGGAGCCCGAGAGCGATGAAGATCCACGCTTCGGCGTCAGGATCGCGTTCGGCCTCGATGCCACCCGCCTCCTGCGCTCGCCTCATCACAGCCACGGTGTAGGCGTGTACCTCCCGCATGTGCTCTTTCATGTAGGCGCCGATGACCGCGTCCTCGCTCCCTTCGGCTATGGCCTGCACCCATAGGTTGGAGATGACGGGCCGTTCCGCCTCGGATTCGATGAAGGAGCGACCCATCGTCGCGACCCAGAGCGACGGATCCTGTTCCGCGGAGATGGCCTCCTCCCACATAGCGCGGACTCCGGCCCAGGTCGCCTCGAGGCATGCCAGGTAGAGATCCCGCTTTGAGTCGAAATGGCGGTAGAGGACGGGCTCGGTCACACCGGCCTCTCGGGCGATGTCGGCCGTGGTCGTCCCTCGGTAGCTGCCTTCGGAGAAGAGCCGGCAAGCCGTCTCGAGCAGCGCGGCTCGCCGCTCCAGGGCGGGGAGTCGGGTGGTGCTCAAGCCGCGGCCTCCACGGCGGTCGCCTCCAGGTGGCGGTACTTGCGCACAGTAGCCACGGCGAGAACCGCGCCGGCGAGCGCGATGAGCGAGGCGACCGTCAGCGCGTGCTGGAAGCCGGTGACGAACTCGGCGGCCGCTTGGGGAGTGCCTGGCTGCGAGTGGATCGCGGAGGCCACGATCGCGCCCATGACGGCGATCCCGAGCGAGCCGCCCACCTGGCGCATGCTGTTCAAGACGGCCGAGCCGACGCCGGCCTTGTCGACCGGGACCGAGCCCATCGCGGCCGCAGTCGTCGGCGTCATCACCAAGCCCATCCCGAATCCGCCCACGATCAGTCCTGGGAGGAGGTCCCAGAAGTTCGAGCTCGCGTCGAGCCGCGAGAAGATGAAGAGCGAGAGCGAGAGCAGAACCATGCCTCCACCCATCATCCACCGGGAGCCGACGCGGTCTGAAAATCTCCCGGCCACCGGCGCGACGAGGATGATCAACCCCGTCATCGGCAAGAACGTGGCGCCGGTCTGCACGGCCGAGTAGCCCATGATGTTCTGGATGAAGAGCGAGTTGTAGAAGAAGACCCCGAACATGGCGAGGCCGACCAGCAGCATGACGCTGTTGGCGCCGGCGAACGTCCCGTTCTTGAAGAGCGAGAGGTCGAGCATCGGCGCGCGCTGGCGCAGCTCCAGCGCGACGAACACGATGAGCCCGATCACCGCGACGGCGAAGAGCCCGAGAATGCGCCCGGACGTCCAGCCGTACTTGTTCGCCTCGATCAGCCCGTAGGTGAGGGCGAAGAGCGCTATCGCCGAGGACAGGAGCCCGGGCAGGTCGAGCCGCTGGTTGGCAGAGGTATCGCGCGACTCCCCGACGACGAGCCGGGTGACGACGATGGCGAGGATGCCGACCGGGACGTTGATGAAGAAGATCCAGTTCCAGCCAATGTGCTGCGTGATCAGGCCGCCAACGAGCGGGCCGATCGCGAGCGCCAATGCGGCGACTCCAGCCCAGACCCCTATTGCCATGCCACGCTGCCGGGGCGGGAACGTGGCGGTGATGATCGAGAGCGTCGCCGGGTTCATGAGCGCCGAGCCCGCGCCTTGCACGACGCGCGCTCCGATGAGGAAGCCCGCACTGGACGCGAGGCCGCAGGCCAGGGAAGCCCCCGTGAAGACGACGAGACCGACGATGAATATCCGGCGGCGGCCAAGAAGGTCGGCCAGCTTCCCGCCCGTCAGCATGAGCACGCCGAAGGTGAGCGCATAGCCGTTGAAGACCCACTCGAGTTCGGAAATGCCGATGTGGAGGTCGCTCTGGATGGCAGGGAGCGCGACGTTCACGATCGTGTTGTCGAGCATGATCATGAAGAGCCCGAACGCGACTGCGCCGAGCGTCCACCACTTGCGATTCTCCGGGGCCAAAAGCCTCGACTTCAACGGAACACCTCCCTAAAAGTTAGTGAGAGCTAAGTTACCATGAGCTCCCGCCCTCGGCGAGCGTTTCTCCTCTCCAGCTGGCGGGGACGACTAAGCGACCATGGCACGCAAACCGCTCGAGGACGCGCGAAAAGCGCTCGGAACGATCGGCGCCCAGCTCGGCATCCCGGAGTTCGAGAACCTCGCTCCAGCCGCACCGACGCGCACGATGGACGAGCTCCAGCGCGAGCTGGACGGCCTAATCGGCCTCGAGAGCGTCAAGGAGCAGGTGCGCTCGCTGATCGCCTTCTTGCAGGTGCAGGCGTTGCGGAAGGAACGCGGCCTCGCCGAGGTGGCGACGAGCCAGCATCTCGTCTTCCTCGG
>Ga0184605_10000297_pt1 | contig 14586 bp, 7 predicted proteins | sample PLM0_30_coex_FD_132995 | JGI IMG/M metagenome (GOLD analysis project Ga0184605, IMG submission 132995) | Groundwater sediment microbial communities from an aquifer in East River, Colorado, USA - PLM0_30_coex | ecosystem: Environmental > Terrestrial > Soil > Riparian zone | place: USA: East... | reverse complement strand
CATTCGGTGGTCCTATTGTGCGGAATAAGCTCTTCTTCTTCGGAGCGCTGCAGCGGACTACCAATGCCGCGGAAGGCGCCAGCGCCGTATATACGGCTCCGACTTCGGCCGGTTGGGCGCAAATCACTGCCCTTCCCGGCGTACGTCCTTTTATCGCAAACTTGATCGGTAACAACCTGATATTCGCGTCATCGGGAACTTCGACTCAAACTGTGCTGGGCGTTGCCGGGATACCGTTTGGTCAGGTCGCGATCAACATTCCGAACAGCTTTAAGGACAATGGCTACCAGATCAATGTCGATCACGTGCGCGGGTCCTCGGATCAGTTCCGTTATCGTTATAGTGTTGACAAGTATGCGGCCGAAGCAGCGGGAGGCGGCAACGTAACCTTCAATAACTTGGTCGTCTACAACACCAGGTCCTTTGCTGCCACCTGGGTGCGCACATTCAACGCCAGCCTGGTTAACGACCTCCGCGCATCCTGGCGCCAGGCGATCAGCGACTACCCCTTGAAAGACCCTGCCAACCTGACGTTTCCAAACATTACGGTAAAGCCCCTCAGCATCAGTTTAGGTCCGAACGGGAACCTGCCGCAGAGCGGCGGAGACAATGTTTATCAATTGTTCGACACAATAAGCTACATTCGTGGCGCTCACACCTTCAAGTTCGGCGGTGAGTACAAAAGAATTCTCACCACGAGCAACTTCCTGGCGCGCCAGCGAGGTGATTACCAGTACGATACTCTTGATGACCTGCTCCGCGACTTAACCACAACAAGCCACACCAATGCGATACGTGGCGTTGGCAGTGGAACCTTCACCGGCAATGTGACGAAGTACTATCTGTTTGGTCAGGACGATTGGAAAATCACGCCGCATTTGACCTTGAATCTGGGTCTGCGATATGAGCGCTCAGGAGTGCCGCGGGCATCGAAAGATGATCTCGTGTTCTTCCAGGGTGTGGGCGTGCCGGGACTCGATTTCCTGAACCTGCATTCCGATCCAAACAACTTCGGCCCACGGCTCGGCTTTGCCTGGTCGCCCGGTTTCAAGAGTGGCATGCTTCACCGTCTCTTCGGTGAGCGCGGCAAGAGCTCGATACGCGCTAACTTCAGCATGACTTTCTCTGATTTCTTCCAGAACCTCGCTCTATTCAGCAGGCCCCCACAAATCCAACAGGAACTTGACGTAGCTCAGGCCGTGGCCCGCTTGGGTTTCCCAAAGACACCGGGATTCCTCGAACGCGGCGGCCTGCCGTCAGTACCGATTCCACCCACCACTCTAGCGGACATTCGGGGTGCCATAGGCGGCATCACGGACAGCGAGTCGCTCATACTTCCCGAAACTTATTCATTCACCTTGAGCTTGCAACGTGAGTTGTCGTCATCAACCGCTATCGAGATACGTTATCTTGGTACGCGCAGCCGGCATTTGCCCATTCAGATTCCGCTTAACCTGGGGTATGTACCTCTCTCGGAGCGCAGGATACCAACTTTCTTGACGCCCCCGACGGCGGCACAGCTCGCTGGACTACCGGATTTTCTTACCCTGGCAAATGCCAGTCCAACCGTTCTTGTGCAGCCCTTTGCTTGCAACCCGACTTGCGCCGACGGGTTCGGCGGCGGCATTACCGCATTCCGTGCAGAGGGCAGCTCTAACTATGATGCGGGCTCTATTAGTATTACCCGCCGTTTCAGCCGGGGGCTAGCCTTCACATCGGCCTACACCTACAGCAAGACGATCGACAATTCGACCAACGAGCTGAATAGCAGTACGGTCAATCCGCGTCGTCCGCAGGACTATGACCGCATAGATAATGAGAGAGGCCTGTCGGTGCTGGACATTCCACACCGCTTCGTCTTCGCCGCCAACTATGAAATCCCCTTGGGCAAGAATAGCAACAGCTCCTTTGTCCGGGGAGCCTTGGGTGGCTTTGAGCTTGCCGGCATCTTCTCGGCTCAATCCGGCCAGCCGTGGACGCCAATATCGGGCATCGACAGCAATGGCAATTTTGACTCCGCCGGTGACCGCACCATCTTCAATCCTGCGGGTGTGGCTGGCACTGGTAGCGGAGTTTGTGGCGTTAATTCGGCGGGCCTGCTGCTTAGATCTAATGGCTCGACAACTAACACCAATGGCACTCCGGTTACATTCGCTACTTGCTCGGTTAGCTCTTACGCTCCTTTGAATGCTGTTGCATATGTGGCGAAAAACCCGACAGCGCAGTACATTCAGGCGGGCAACCTGGCATTGGCCACCGCTGGTCGTAATACGCTTCGATCAAATGGCTTCAACCGCACGGACTTGACGCTAATCAAGAACATCCGCTTTGGCGACGAAAGGTACAACCTGCAGTTCGGAGCGGAAGCCTTTAACGTGTTCAATCAGCGGCTGCGCACAATTTATACGGTGGGCCCAACGAACAGCGGCTTTGCCAACGTGAGCAATACCAATTTCAACAACTACAGCCTCGGGGTCGTGCCAGGTCGCACGATTCAGATTAGGATTAAGTTTATCTTCTAATTTCGATGGTCATTCACGACCACGATTTTGGGGAATCCAGAGATGGATTCCCCTTTTTTTTGAAGCTCCCTCAAAAACTAACAAGACGCCTTTAGCGAAGTGCCGATGCCTCGATGACTTCGTCCGGGAAGCGGTGATATTTTGCGCGGTTTACGGGGGGTAAGTTGAAACTTGGTTTGACACCAATGGACCGTAGTTTTGGGAGACGGCGTGCGCTTTAAGCCCGAGCCATTACCGAGTCATTAAGGGACGGCCACTGACTCAGTTTCTCAGCTTTTCAGAACCTTGCTTTATTCTGCGGCTGAGTTCAATGATTCCTTGAAGGTCACGTTTGGCTTTTACCGACTGTGCTACGTCGACCACAGTGTTGGGATGTTCGAAGGTGGGGTTGGCGATAAAGCTCATGACCAGAGAATCAAGCGCTAAGAGCGCTGATTTCAACTGGTCGGCGTTCAGGATATCCTCGTTTGCAAGCTTTTGTTCTTTATCCTGGGTTTCGGGAAGTCTTAAATTGCTTAACAGCCGGGTCGCGCGCTTGTGTATTTCCTCCGTTGATTTTGAGATGTGGTTGGAGTCGGGGGTATAGGCCGACTTGGTTGGAAAAGTAGCATGCATCATCTCATTGTTGACGAGTTGTATGCGCTGGAAGTCTTCGCTGATCTGTTCATAGATTACGCGCTGGGAACGGTCCTCGACTACAGGCTTGGTCCTACCCAGGCTTTCTACACTTCTAAGCTCGAGCTCGCGGGTTTGGCGCTCAGCCCTCTCACGCCGGATGCGCGCTGATGGGCTCTCGTTCCTGGTGGGGACGCCTTGAGCGAACACCGGCGTCGCTAATGAGGTCGTGGCGAGAATAGCTGCGACAGCGGTGAAGGCAATCCTTATTAAGGTCTTGGCGTGATGGTTTTGCATAGCAACCTCCTCACGGGTACGGAATGTCTCGGTGGATGTAAGGTAAAATACTCCTACTAGGACTTTCAATCAAGCGCCATGTGTTCAAGAGCAATGTGTTCTCATTATGATAAGACGGCGTGCCTCACGGGTTCTCAATATCGGCATAGCACAGCTAAACATGGTTCAAGCTGAATTCAAACGCCAAATCAGTGGGACCGATGAGGTTTAGGGGGATGACTTAAAGCAAATGACCCAACTTCCGCCATCTGAACTTCTTTTAGATTCGAAATCTGAGCGTCCTCACATCAACGGTTAATGACCGGTCCTTTTTTCCATTTTTTTGAATTCGATTGCCGAAGTTGGATTTTGCGCCCAACGCCTCATGTGCACAGCATCGTTGACAGCAGGGTGCATTATGAATAACTGCTCTCACCTCAGTCAGTTAGCGCCTGCTAGATAAGGCCATCCCGGCGTCTCTACATTAAGGGAATAGGAGTTGCCACCGTGCTTTTTACTCCCAAACGTGAGTTTAATTGAAATGTCTGATACGGGATCCGAAATCGAACAAGTTCAAATTCTTAGAATGGAGATTCCAATGAATAGTCTTCGTAAAGTTAGAACCCTGTTGGCTTGGGAAATGAAGCCACTGACCTTATTGCTCGGAGCCGTCTTGTTCCTCTCCTTGGCCAGCAGTGCGTTTGCCCAAGGTGGAACTCGAGGCGCCATTACGGGAACGGTAAAAGACGAAAAAGGCGCTGCGATAACCGGAGCCCAGGTAGAAGTCATTAATGCCCTTACTGGCCTGACTGAGCGCACCACGACCAGTGACAGCAATGGCATCTTTAATGTGACGCAGTTGCCTGCGGGAGACTATCGGCTGGTTGTCAGTGTCGCCGGATTCTCCAAGGCAGAAGTTCCGAACGTTAAAGTTAATATTACCGAAACTACTACGGTAAACGTGCCCCTGAAGGTCGGGCAAATCAGCGAGTCAGTTACAGTAACCGGGGCAGCCACAGAGGTCCAACTGAATTCGGCGGCCACCGGGCAAACCCTTTCGTCGGATACCATCAGTGCGTTGCCTCTCTCGACGGGAAACTTTCTGACTCTGCTAACGCTTTCAACGGGCGCAAACACCGAGCTGTTTCAGTCCGATGCTCTGGGTCGAGGTGCTGTGACAATTAATGTTAACGGCCAACGCCCGACGAACAACAACTACCAGCTCGAGGGCATCAATGCCAATGACATCAACCTGCCCGCGCTTGATAACGTACCGCTTCCGAATCCGTCAACTGTGCAAGAGTTCAAAACCCAGACGTCGCTCTATGACGCTTCACAGGGACGCAACGGAGGAGGCAACATTCAGGTTGCCTTGAAGTCCGGCGGAAACGCATTTCATGGCGACGCATACATGTTCCTGCGCAATAACGTGCTCAATGCCAATGACTGGTTCCAGAACGCGAATCGAGTCGAGCGCCCGGCCAACCGGCAGGCACAATATGGCTTCTCCATCGGCGGCCCGATTTATCTCCCGCGTTTCGGCGAAGGTGGTCGCTCAGTTTTCAGCGGCAAGAACCGGCACTTCTTCTTCTTTAACTATCAAGGCACGAACGCTGCATCGGGTGCCGCTGCTTTCACAAACTTCTCCACGACGATGCGTGTGATCCCAGTCGACCGTTCGGAGGCGAATCTGATTGCGACGTTCTTCCCGAGTGGTCTGCCGCCGGGAGTGACCGGTCTCGATCCGGTCACGCTGGCTTTGCTGAATCTGCCGGGCACCCAGTGTCCGGGGTTCGGCGATTCCCACTGCATACCGAGCGTTGCACCCAACATCAGTTCTACGACTGGCAGGCTCGTGCGGGCGGGATTAGGGACTTTCGAGGACGATCAGTGGGTCCTCAGTACTGACCACCAGGTAACGACCAACAACAAGATAACCTTCCGTTTCTTTCACGACAATAGCGCGCTGTTCCAGCCGTATAACGGCGGTTCAACGCTGCCCCAGCCGCGAACTACTCCGGGCAGAAATCGCTTCGTCAAGCTTGGCTGGACCAGCGTGCTCTCGTCCAGGTTAGTGAATGAAGCTCGGGCCGGCTATAACCAGTTCTTCTTTGCGTTGGTGCCGCACGAATTAATCAGCCTGACCGACATCGGCCAGACTCGCGCCAATGGGACTAAATACCCCGCAGCCACTCGCTTTGCTATTAGCGGCACGGGTGCTTTTCAGATCGGAACAGGCGCCAATGACGACCGCGGTGGCACTTTCCACACCTTCGTCTTGGGCGACGATTTGTCCTGGACTCACGGTAGCCACAGCTTCCGCTTCGGCGGCGAGGGCAGCTACTATCAACTTAACCGCTTTAACAACTTCGCTACGCGCGGCAGCATCACTTTCGGGAATGGTTCGGCTAGCGATGCGCCTGGATTCCAAACCCTCAGCGGTTTCCAGAACTTCCTGCTGGGCCGCGTTACGGCTGGGCAGGCTGGAGCAGGCTTCTCGTCCTTTCACTTCCGTGCCACCGATTACGCCTTCTATGTGCAGGATGACTGGAAGTTTAACTCACGCCTGACCTTCAACTTGGGCGTTCGCTACGAGCTGTTGAGCGTGGCGCACGAGAAAAATAGCTTCCTGACAAACCTGAGAGGCTTCAACGATGGCACTCCCGGGCCGGTTCAGTTCGTCCACCCCGCCGGCGCGGCGAAGGTGGGCACGCCGGGTATCAGCGACTGTACGTTGGTTAAATGCTATGACAAAAACAACTGGGGACCGCGAGTTGGATTCGCATACGACCTCTTCGGCGACCAGAAAACAGTAGTCAGGGGCGGATACGGAATCTATTACCAGAGGACTTCGAATCAGCCGCTGCTTCAGACTTCGGGAGGGTTACCTTTTGCGCTGCCCATCTCTCCAGCTCGTTTCTCCGTGACCACAACGAATCCGTTCCCGTCGAGCCGTCCGGATTCGGATTTCCCGCTGTCGACAGACCAGGTAAATCCGGCGCTTACCGCAGTCAATGCCAGCGGTTCACCGGTTTTTGGCACTGCCGGGGTTTTCTCGGGTTTCCTGTTCTATCCTTCACGCGACTTCCACTCGCCTTACGCGCAACAGTGGAACTTAACCACGCAACGTGAAGTTGCTAAGAACTGGGTGGCCGAAGTTGGCTACGTCGGCACTCGAGGCGTCGCCTTGATCGGCACGGGTCGGGCAGTGAACCCGTCGCAGATCTGCACAATCGCCAGTCCATGTATCATTCCTTCCTCGATTGGTTCGAGCGTGGTTGTTGACCCCGGTGCAGCCGCGAATGGAGTGACAAAGAATGCTGATGGCAGCATCACGATTAGCGCGAGCACATTCGCTAACCGCAACCTGCGCGTGCCTGCGCAGTACATGGGTATTGCCAATAACCGGCTCTTCGGTCAGGAGCAACGCGGAGCTTCTACGTACCACTCGCTGCAGGCTTCATTGACGCACCGCTTCTCTGAAGGCTTGTATTTCCAGGGTGCTTACACCTTCGCTAAGTCAATAGACAATGGATCGGGCTCGACCTTCCAGGACGAGCTGAATGGACTGCTGGATTACGGCGATCAGTACAACGCGCGCGATAACCGTGGTCTCTCAGACTTCGACCGCAAACATCGTCTGGTCCTCAGCTACAACTGGGAACTGCCGGTGCGTAGCTGGTTCGGCATCGAGGACAAGGGCTTTGGCAGAATCGTTAGTGGCTGGTCTCTGAACGGAATCTACACCGCTCAGTCCGGAACTCCTTTCAACATCTTTGACAGCGCGGCCGCGACGCTGCAAGACATGGAGTTTAATAACGGTGTCTACAAGGCTACCTACATCGGAGGCGCTATTCCGACCAGTGGCAACGTTCACTCCCGGCTCGACAACTTCGTCAACCTTGGCGCGTTTCTACCGGGCGGACGCTGTGTCAATAGCCAGAATGTCGTCGTCGATTGCTCTGACCCCGACGCACAGGCGGCAGCCATCGGTAACCTCGGGCGCAACATCTTCCGCGGGCCGTTCCAGACCAACTGGGACATGTCCTTCGTCAAGATCACCAAGATAACCGAGGGCACCAACATTGAATTCCGCGCGGAATTCTTCAACATCCTCAACCACCCAGCGTTCCAAAGCCCGCAAGCCGCTGGCGGCGCACTTGGCAACTTCGGATTGGTTGATGTAGCTTCGGGGGACTCTTCCATTCTGGCGACAGCTAACCGGCCTCGTACTATCCAGTTCGGGCTGAAGTTAAACTTCTAACTTCGCCGGCGACTATTCACTCGGGAGGTGCAGCAATGCACCTCCCATTTTCTTTTGCTAAACTTGTAACCGCTCTTTCTTCATTCGCTTCCAAACGCGAGAACTTCGCGGTGAAAACCTTTTCCTGTCTTCCGGCTAACCTTCAATCACCCTATTCTATACATCTGTCCCCATCGAATAGAGTTCCCTGCTCCATCGCGGCATGGCGCCTCGCGGCACTTATTTCGCTGCTCATCGCCGGCACCAGTTATGTTTTTGCGCAGAGCGATATGGATCCCTCCCTGCCTGGATCCGGGTTTGAAATCTCCGGACAAATAACGTCATCTGACGGACAGAGGAGAATTGAGTTTGTTTCCGTTCGCCTTGAAAGAGCCGGCGGGAGTCTGGTTGACCAGCGGACCACAGACAATATGGGCCGGTTTCGCTTTACTCGATTGAGTCCCGGTCAATATGTAGTTTCGGCAAAATCGCCGGGGTTTATCGTCGCCCCGCAGACGGTTGATCTCAACCGGTTTGTGCCGAGAGCTTATCTGCTCCTTCAACTTACGCCGGAAGCAGCGCTTTTCGCCCGCAAGACCGGCAAGAGTGGCGTCATCAATGCCAACATCCCTGAAAAAGCCAGGAAAGAGATCGAACAAGCAAATGAAGCCCTGGCCAGGAAAAAACCGGAGGAAGGCATTCTTCATCTGGAGAAGGCCGTTAGTGTGTTTCCGGAATTCTTTGAGGCGCAAATGTTGCTCGGTTCAACTTATATGCAGCTCGGTGAACCTGGCAAAGCTGAAGCTGCGTTTCGACAGGCTCTGAAGATCGACCCAAAATCTGTCAACGCCATGGTGTCGCTCGGAGAGCTTCAGCGGCGGCAAAAGAATTATGCGAAGGCTGAACAAGTGCTGCAGGATGCGCTCAAGCTGGATGACGAAGCATGGGTCGGTCACTACACTCTGGCGCGCGTCTACTGGGACAACAACGACATTGTAAAGTCAGGAAGGCAAATCGGGCGCACGATTCAGTTGAAACCCGAGTTTGCTGAGGCACACCTGCTTGGCGGCAATGTCTTCATGAAGATCGGTATGCCGCAAAACGCATTGGTGGAATATGAAGAGTATCTCCGACTCGCACCGGACGGAGCAATGGCCACCAACACGAAGGAGCTGGTTCAGAAACTCAGAAAATCTCTCCCAAACAAGAAGCAATAAAACTCACCGGCCTGTATAATTCTCGTTGATCCCCCGGATGCTCGCTTCAGGTCAGCTGGCTACGGCCTCGCCGCCGCCATGCAAGTAGAAAAGTCTATACACATAGAGGAGTGGAAGAAATGACCCAACTCTTAGCTAAGGCGCGCAAATCAGTTGTCCTCCTAATACTGATTTCATTCTCGTCAGCAATCTTTGCCCAACAGCCGGCTCCGGAGCGGCGGCCCGGCGGCAATCAGGAAGAGGACATCATTAGAATCAGTACAAACCTGGCTCAGATTGATCTCACTGTGCTTGATGCGCAAGGACATTTCGTCGAAGGCCTGCGTCCGGAGCAGTTTCAATTGCTGGTTGACGGCAAACCCCAGGCGATTTCGTTTTTCGAGCAGGTCAGGGCGGGCACCGATCAGGAAATCCAACTAGCTACCGCGCGCTTCGATCAACGCTCAAATCAAACGCCAAACCAGGAAAAGGTTTTGCCTTCAACGCCGTCAACGATCAGTCGGGGCCGAACGACCCTCATATTTGTAGACGATCTGCATCTATCGCAAGGAAGCGTAAAGCGAACGCAGGATCTCTTGCTCAACTATGTGGACAATTTGATGTCGGCGAAGGACCAGGCCGTGATCGCTACCGCCAGCGGGCAATTGGGTTTCCTCCAGCAGGCAATAGGTGACCACAGCGTTTTGCGCCGGGCCATCGAACGACTCACTTACCATCCATCCAGCTCTGCCGACACCATTACAAGCCCCGCGATGAATGAATATCAAGCAGTCGCCATTGAGAATGGCGATCGCGAGACGCTCTCATACTTTGTCGATAGGCAATGCGATGAGTTTAAGCAGATGGGCCGTGGCACTTGTACGGCCGATACCGGTATGACGAACAACGGCGTCTATGACAATGCCGCGTCGGGAAGCTCGGATTTATCGCGAGAGCGCCAAAGCATTCGCGCAGAAGCGGATCGGATGGTCAAATCGCGCTCACACATTATTTCGCGGCAGACAGCGCAGGTAGCACTTAACACTCTGGCCTCGCTCGAAAGTCTTATTCGTTCAGTCTCGCAGTTCCCGGAACGCAAGCTTGTCGTTTTTATCTCCGATGGCTTTTTCATCAACTACTTGCGCTCGACCAACGCATATGACTTGCACCGCATTGCCGACATTGCGCTGCGCGCTGGCGCAGTTATCTACACAATTGACGCCCGCGGCCTTGTAACTGGCTCGGCCGATGCCGGCTCGAAGGATAGATTCGACCGGCAGGCACGCAACGCGCGCACCTCCATGGGCGAGGCAACCGCCGCGCAGGATCCGCTCAACACGCTCGCTTCTGACACCGGCGGGCGCGCCTGGCTTAACTCGAACAATCTGGCTCAAGGTTTGGGTCAGGCTTTAAGTGAAACTTCCGCCTATTACCTGCTTGCCTGGCAGCCAAAAAATCCAGGAGAGAAGAAGACGGGATTCAGCAATATTGAGGTGAAGATTAAAGACCGCCCCGATCTGATCGTACGCACTCACGCCGGATTCCTCGATACGGTGGCGACGGCCGACAAGAAAGCAGACGATCCGACTGCGCGCACCAAGGCCAAAACAATAGAGGACCAGCTCCTCGAAGTCATCCGGGCTCCCTATCCTCGACGCTCTTTGTCTACCGAACTCTCTGTCGGCTACATGTTTCTGAACAAGAGTCTGGCGGTTGCTGCTTCAATGTTGATAGATGCGACTACCATCGGGGCCGATGCGAAAGCCGGTGATGTTGACGTTATGGGCATCGTGGCCAATGAGAAAGGCACCGTAGTCTCCAGCGTTCAGCAGCACCTTACTACTGCCGGAAGCCAGAAAGGACGCCTGATCTACACGATTCAGTTTCCTGACCTCGTTCCCGGCCTTTATCAGGTACGCGTGGCAGCGCGCGACCCCAAAACCGGGCGCGCCGGGAGTGCTTCGCAATGGCTTGAAGTGCCCGACACGTCCAAAGGCGATCTCACGTTAAGTAGCGTCTTCCTTAGCGAAGTGCCCGTAGGCCCTACGGCAGGCACGCAGAAGGTGTCCATAAATCCGGATCGCCGCTTTGCGCGGACTTCGCGGATGCGGTTGCAGGCCCAAATTTTCAATGCGCTACATGCAGCGGGAGCGCCGGATCTGACACTCGAATTGCAACTGTCGATGGGTGGGCGAGTTGTTATCGCGACACCCCCAACTCTGATCTCTACCCAGGGCATCCCCGACGGTAGTCGAGTCCCACTGATCGCCGAGTTTCCACTCGAGGGATTCCAACCCGGTCGTTACCTTTTGAAGATTACAATTACCGATCGCGCAGCAAAGAAGACCGCTATGCAGGAGCTGGGGTTCACCCTGGAGTAGATCCGCGCATTAGAAGTTACGTACAGGAAAGGGACGTTGGTGGTACTTCAGGAAGAAGCAGGTCGTCACGCGTAGAGTTCGCGACCCGAAGCCTAGGTTTTGAATTCCAGGAAGTGGCCTAGCTTCTCTTTCTTAGTTCTCAAATAATCTGCGGCGTTTTCGGTGGGCTCAACCTGAATTGAGACGCGCTCGACAATACGCAGACCCGCTTCCTCAAGCGCGCGCAACTTAAGCGGGTTGTTTGAAATCACGCGCACCTGGCAGAGGCCCAGGTCAAAAAGGATTTCTGCACACTGTTTGTATTCGCGTAAGTCGACGGCCAGGCCCAGTTGCTCGTTTGCTTCGACTGTGTCGGCGCCTTCGTCCTGAAGTGCATAAGCGCGAATCTTATTCAAGATTCCAATGCCACGACCTTCCTGCTGCTGATAGACGATCGCGCCACGCCCTTCGCGTTCGATCATCTGCATCGTTTGATGTAATTGGGAACCACAATCGCACTTGTTCGATCCAAAGACGTCGCCTGTCAAACATTGCGAATGGATGCGCACCAGCGTCGGCACTTCCCGGCGCATTTCTCCTTTAAATAGCGCGACGAACTCTTCATTGCTTGTCAGCGAGCGGTATCCGGCGATCTTAAAATTGCCCCATTCAGTCGGCAATTGGGCCACGGCTACACGCTCTACGGAAAGCGCGCGTTCAGCTTCGTCGCATGCAGTGGTTAACTGTTCCCTCACTGAAAAACTCCTTTAGCAAATTCCCGATCAGCTGGCCGGAGAGGATGCACGCTTTTGAATTATTGGTTTATCGATTATAGGAGTAACGCGCAGAGGCCACAAGAAGCCTTTCCGCTCGCGCATGCCAGGCGAAGATCACTGTAGTGGTATTTGATTGCCCGGTTATCACCCCGCGGGATAAAATACAGCGACCGTTTGCCTTATGCCGGCAAAGCCCGTGTCGATTTAAAAACGCCCAGACTCGATGCAAAGTCAAAATAATAATGAAGCCCCCTCCGGCGAAACCGAAACGCGCCAACCGACCGAAATCGCCAAGGCAACTCAACCTGAGCGCCGGCCAGCTCTCGTCTCTCTGCGCGGCGAGCTAATGGCCGTTCCCATTCCGCTTGAGCGCAGCCAAGTGACCATCGGACGCGCTTTAGAGGCTGACGTCCGTATTAATGATTTGCGCGCATCGAGGCTCCACGCGCGCATTAACAGCGACCACGATGTGCAAACGGATAACACTATTTACTCGATTACAGATCTGGGTTCGACGAATGGAACGCTTCTCAACGGCGAGTTGATTACTGAAGCACAGCTCAACGACGGCGACAAAATCGTCATCGGGGACCATCTCTTTAGATTCGACATGCTGGATGAAATCGATCGGGAGTTTCAGCATCAGATTCATCGACTGCTCGTGCACGACGAGTTAACCGGACTCCTGACCAGCAAATCCTTCTTTTCCGAATTGCGCCGTGAAGCGGCGCGCGCGCAATCTGAGTCGAGACCCTTCTGTGTCTTGATGATGGATCTGGATCACTTCAAAGAAGTTAATGACACTTACGGTCATCTGGTTGGCAGTAAGACGCTTGAAGGAACCGGCCACGTAATAACCCAGGCACTGAGGGCTGGTGACGTCGCTGCTCGCTTTGGTGGTGAAGAGTTTGCGGCGTTCTTGCTTGACGCCAACTATGCACAGGGCCTGGTTGCGGCCGAGCGCGTGCGCATTGCGGTTGCTGGCCATGCGTTTCCGGCCACGCGGCATAACTCGTCTGAGCCAACGGCAACCCACCGCATTACAATTAGCATCGGCGTCGCTGCATTTCCCGACGACGCGACTGATCCGATTCAACTCGTGGAGCTTGCAGACTCAGCCTTATATCGCGCAAAGCGTGCCGGCCGGAACCGTATTTGTGCCTATCGTCCTTCGCTGGCGATGATTGAAGGCCCACTACCCGCCCGGCGCACCTTGTAGCAGGCGTTCCAGGCATCTTTATGAAACGGCCTCCGTTACGCCGCGTGTAACCACTGCGAGTGGCTTTTCTTGCTCGGTTGCACGCTCTCACAGAGGGCGTGTATTCTTCAGCAGCAAAGTCCGCGTCACGTTCCTCAGAAGGACTGGAAAGGCTTTTCGTGCCTGCTACTAAACTAAACCTTGCAAGCAAACCGTTCAGTAATCGCGCCTTGCCCTGGGTGATAACGATGATGGTGATCTTCGTGTCACTGATCAGTCTTGTTTTTATCGTGCGCGCAACACGCGAGGCGAATGCGCAAGCCAACGCGGTTCAGAAGGATATCAATAACCTGGGCCGTCAAGAACAGGCGCTCCGCGAACAGGCGGAAACCGTAAAGAACTCACTTACGTCCGAACAACTACAAACACTGGATGCCGCCCACGCGCTGGTGGACCGAAAGCATTTCTCGTGGTCCCGTTTATTTGCAGATATGGAATCGGCATTGCCAGGGGCGGTCCGGGTCAAGAGTATAGCCGTACGACGCGTAGTTACTCGAGGAGATGAAACGCTTGCTGAGCTTGATCTGACCGTTGTGGCAAAAACGCCCACGGTTGTGACCGACATGATCGCCGATATGGACCGCGCCGGAATTTTTCACGCAGAGTTGCGGGCGCAAAACTTACAACGAGGCCGAGGCGAAAGTGGCACCGAATATGAATTGGCTGTGATCTATAGACCAAGATCCGGAGCCGCGACTGAACCCACCGCGCTTGCTGCCAACGCAGAAGAAGTAAACGGAACCAAATGAGTCAACCACCAGCGCCAATTCAGAAGCGCGAATTTAGTGCACGTTTCAACCGCATGCGCGTCTCGCGCCAGTCGGGGATTTTTGGCTTGGCTGAGATTATCGGCCTGGCTGGCAGTTTGTTGATCCTGGTGCTGGTCGTTGTTGCGTACCTCTATTTCCTCGTTCCCGCGCGCTCTCGTCGCGCAACGCTTGAACTGGAACGCGCTCGCCTGCAAAGCCAGCTGAGAAATTCACAGGACGTGCTGATACGAGGACAAAGTACGGATGCAACGGTTCACAACATCACGCAAAGTCTTGAGGCTTTTGAGACTACGGGACTCGTGGAGGCGAATCGCGGACGGATGAGCTTGTACGATAGTCTCAACAATCTTATCCGCAAGAATGGATTGCGGAACACATCCGGGCCGACCTACACAGCGCTTGAGCCAATAGGATCAAAGACGAGTGCCGGTTCAAGGGCCGCAAATACGAAGTGGCAAAGTATTTATCCGGGCATTTCAATTAGCGTAACAGTCGAGGGCCCATATCAGAATCTTCGCCGCTTTGTGCGAGACATCGAAACGACTAAGCAGTTCGTTATCATAAATACTG
>Ga0184605_10000290_pt1 | contig 14744 bp, 11 predicted proteins | sample PLM0_30_coex_FD_132995 | JGI IMG/M metagenome (GOLD analysis project Ga0184605, IMG submission 132995) | Groundwater sediment microbial communities from an aquifer in East River, Colorado, USA - PLM0_30_coex | ecosystem: Environmental > Terrestrial > Soil > Riparian zone | place: USA: East... | reverse complement strand
CCCCGGAGTGGACACCTTTCTTCTCACCTGCGAGACGACTGCCGAGCCGATCATCGCGCAACAGAAGTACTGCGGTACGAACACGCTGCAGCTCGTTGACGGGGTAGCGCCGGGAGTTCACCGTGCGCTGCGGGATGCGCTGCCCGGAATTAGAATCGTCCAGGTGATTCACGTACGAGATGACGGCGCGGTGGCTGAGGCGCGGAGCGTTGCAGGTCAAGTCGACGCAATTCTTCTCGACTCCGGAAACCCTTCCCTCGCCACCAAGGAGCTGGGCGGCACCGGCCGCGCGCACGACTGGGCGGTGAGCCGGAAGATCCGCGACGCCGTGCGGGTGCCTATCTATCTGGCGGGTGGATTGAATCCTGAGAACGTTGGCAAGGCGATCGCGCAGGTGCAGCCGTTCGGAGTAGACGTGTGCAGCGGTCTTCGCACCGATGGGCGCCTCGACCCGACGAAACTCGAGAGATTCATGCGCGCGGTAAACGCTGCTTGAGCGCGGCGAATATGCCTTGCTGATCGCGCGGAAACGTCCTTCACCGCGCACAACAAGTTACTCACCTGTGGTGCGCGTTCCTTCGCCATTTGATGGCTCGTCATATGATGTGAACGACGTACTTTGGACGCAGTCGGAAGCAATCCTGCCTGCGCACGAAGGGGAGGGTCAAACGGCAACGACGACGGTGAGCAGCACTGAGCCGCCGTCGGGGGTAGCAGGTACCTCGTCGGCCTGCTACCCCAGCCACCGCGCTGTGAGCAAATTCACTTGATGCAGCTATTCGCTACCGCCTCTTTCGCGCCCCCACCCAGCCTCCGCCTCAGGCGCGATCGGGCCGAGAGAATACTCAACGGCCTCCGTGCCGCCGTGGTTTTTCTTCTCACGGCATCGGCGCTCATGTACGCGCCGCACCTTTCCCCCGCTCTCAACGTTGCGAACGTGCTGGTACTGGGCCCTACTCTGGCCTGGACCGTCGCACAGTATCTCATTTGGTACCGCCGGCCTGAGCTCCCCGATTGGTTGTCAGCCGTCAATCCGATCGTGGACGTGACTGCGGTCACAGCGATCATCGGCGGATACGCTGTGGCGCAATCGGGTGTGCTGGCACTGCGCTCTCCAATCTTCCTGATGTACTTCGTCGTGCTGGCGGGCCGGCCCGTCGCGTCGTCGGTGCGCAAGGCCGCGTTCATTTCCGTTCTGGCGGTCATGGAGTACGCGGGCCTCCTCGTCTGGCTCTGGATTGCCAACCGAATTCCGTTGGCGATCGATCCGATCGACGCAGTGCTCACGGCCCGCATCACTCCGCTCGACGAAGCTGCGAAACTCGTCCTCCTCGCCGTGTTCGGAATCGTTTCTACATACGCGACGTCATGGGTCGAACACCTCGTGCGCGAAGCCAGCAAGGAGTCCGCGGAGCGGCAGAGAGTCGTGACGCGGCTCGTGCAATCCGAGCTGGACACTCTGAAACTGCAGCTCAATCCGCACTTCCTGTTCAACGCTCTCAATAGCGCGATGGCCCTCATCGCCACCGATCCGCCCGCGGCGGAGCGCATGGTTTCGGAGCTGAGCGATTTTCTGCGGCTAGTGCTATCGACGTCGAGCGAGCAGGAAGTCCCTCTCGAGCGCGAGCTCGGTCTGCTCGACCGCTACGTCGCCATCCAGAGAGTGAGGTTCCAGGACAGGCTCACCGTTACATGCAACATCGAGGATGGCGTGCGTGCGGCCCTTGTACCAAGCCTGCTCCTTCAACCGCTGGTGGAGAACGCGATCAGACATGGTATCAGTCCTCGTGCCGGCGCGGGGTACGTATACGTGACTGCTCGGCGGCTTGGCGACAAGCTGTCGATCACGATCCTCGACGACGGCGTCGGCGTCCGCGCTCGCAGATCGCGTGAGCGCTCGCGGGGATCCGGGCTGGGACTCCTCAATACGACGACGCGTCTCATCCACCTTTACGGCGAGGGCCACGAATTCGAGAGCGGGCCGCGCGATGAAGGCGGGTACGCCGTCCGCATTACGATTCCATTCAGACTCGGCCGACTGGCACCGTCGCGAGACGGCGCCGAGCGGAATGAAGAGCTCTCGACCGCGGTGAAGTCATGATCGAGCAGGCGCTCCGTGTCCTGGTCATTGACGATGAGGCGCTTGCACGTCAGCGACTCTGCTCACTCCTGGCCAGAGTTCCCGGCGTCGAGATCGTAGGAGAGTGTCAGAACGGTCTCGAAGCGGTCGCCGCTATCCGCGCCCAGCAACCCGATCTCGTTTTTCTCGATGTGCAGATGCCCGAACTCGATGGGTTCGACGTAATTACCGAGGTTGGCACCGACAAGATGCCACCGGTGATCTTCGTGACTGCGTTCGATGACTACGCGGTGTCTGCATTCGAGTTCGGCGCGTTCGACTACCTGCTCAAGCCGGTAGATCACGTGCGTTTTCATCAAACGCTGGATCGGGCGAAGAAGAGGCTCAAGGACTCGCCGGCTCCGAGCGTGTCGTCACAACTGACCGCGCTCCTCAAATACGTCGGCCAGCTGGATGCGCCGAAGAACCGAATCGGCGTCAAGGTGAATGGAAAGATCCTGTTTCTCGATCCGGACGAGATTTACTGGATTCAGGCCCGAGACGATCTGGCGCGCATCCATCTCGCTGAAGTCGCTTACGATGTCCGGGAGCCGCTAAGCCGGCTGGAGGCGCGCCTGCCCCACAACCGCTTCCTGCGCGTGCACCGCTCGACGATTGTGAATACCGCGCAGGTGCGTGAGGCACAGCCATTCGATCAGGGAGATCAGCTCCTCATCCTACGTAACGGAAAGCGGATCACGACTGGGCGCAGTTATAGGAAGGCCGTTCAGGAGTTCCTCAAGCGCGCGACCTGAGCTTCCCTCTGGCCGCCTTGCCGCGATTCTCGCAAAGTGGTGCGTGCTTTCTGTCAGTCCATCGCGCGAGGTCGGCGAGGGAGCGCAGTTAGGGGCTCCGACCAAGCGAGCGTAGCGTCGAAGAGGACCCCTCGCCCGAGTGACCGGCGACGAAATCCGTTCGCTACTGCTTGCCCGCCCTTAGAGCCCGGAGCGCAGCACCGAGCTGCTCGATTTCGCGCCCATACTCGGCCCAGTTTCCGGCGCGCTGAGCGGCGATGGCGCGATCGTAATGCGTTTGTGCCTCGCGCAACAGCTCATTAACCGCGGCTGAAGGCGCTGCGAGTGCGCCGCCGGCGACCGACGGCTCCGTCCCCGTTGCGGCTGCCGAATCCCGAGCGGTGGTCCTCTCCAAGCGTGCGGCTCCGCTCCCGAACAGCGCATTGAGCCCCTCCTCGAGGGACTCACGCATTACCACCTGGTTCTCGTGCGCCACTACCACTCGCTTGAGCTCTGGGATGTTCCCGCCCTCAGCGCGCAGATAAATGGGCTGCACGTAGATCAGCGATTCCTCGATCGGAATCACGAGAAGCTCGCCGCGGATTACACGCGACCCGGCTTGATCCCAGAGCGTGATCTGCCGTGAGATCTCGGTGTCCTGGTTGATGCGGTTGGCGATTTGCCTGGGTCCGTAGACCAGGCTCTGCTTCGGAAAGCGGTACACCGACAGCTTGCCGTAGTTATCCCCGTCCATCCGCGCCACCATCCAGGCCGCGAGGTTGTCCTTTCCGCGCGGAGTGAACGGAGTCATGAAGATGAATTCGGGATTCGATTCGCCCGGCAGCTTCATGATGATGTGGCGCATGTATGGATTCTCGTTCGTACCCTGCTTGAGCCCACCCGGTATCTGCCACTGATCCTCGCGGTGGTAGAACGTCTCGGGCTGCTCCATGTGATACGTCGCGTGCAGTGACGTCTGGATCCGGAAGAGATCCCCTGGATATCGTACGTGCTTCCTCACATCCGCCGGCATCGCGCTCAGGGGCTTGAAGATTCCGTCGAATATTCCCGCGTAGGTCTTGATGACGGGGTCGTTGGGGTCCGCGATGTACGCGTCGACGGTTCCATCGTACGCGTCGATCACGACCTTGACGCTGTTGCGCATGTAGCTGGTGCCACCGACAGTTCGCTGCGAGTATGGATACGCGTCGCTCTCAGTATAGGCGTCGAGAATCCACTTCAGCTGACCGGCGTCATTGACGATCAGGTAAGGATCGTTGTCGAAGTCCAGAAATGGCATCGCGGTGGTTGCCCGCTCCATGACCGTTCTTCGATAAAGAATTCTCGCGTTCCCCCTGATGTCGTCTGACAGAAAAATCTTCAGCGATCCGAGCTGGAACGCGTAGAGGACCCGGCGGATGAATGATCCGATCGGAACTCCCCCTCGCCCTGTATACGTCGTGTAGATATTCGCGTCGCCGGCTGGATAGTCGAACTCCTTCTGTTTTGTCCCGACGAACACGTACTCCTTGGTCAGCTCTCCGTAGTAGATCTGCGGGCGGGTGAGCTTGATGGAAACCGTCGACACAGGCGGCAGGTCTTTGATGAAGAGGACGGGGAGACCTTCGCTCGTGACCTGATTGACCGGAGCCATCGTCACGCCCATGCCGTGGGTGAAGGTCAGGCGCTCGTTGATGAACGTCCGGGTCGGCAGCGACTCGGAATTCAGCTCGCGTGCAGCGACGTGCACCTGCCGGTACCTGCCGTCGATCATGTACCGATCGTCATCGACCGACACGAAGTCGTAGTAAGTTCGAATTTCCTGGAGCTGGCTGAAAGTCTGCTGGAGCAGGGGTCGTTCCCATAGCCGCACGTTGTCGACGGTCGCCGAATTTGACTTCAGGTCGGCGAGCGTCAGCTGCCTTTCACCGGAGAGGTCGCGCGACGTAACCGAGTCGAGCCCCCAAGCCTTGCGCGTTGCGGCGATGTGGCTGCGAAGGTAAGGCGCCTCGCGATCCAGCTCATTCGGCGAGACGATGAGCTTCTGGTAAGCGGCCGGAACGATTCCCCGCGCGAGAATGCTAACCACGACGTAGAAAATCGTGGCTGATACGGCCGCCCACACCAGCTTTTCGCGCACGATGCCTGCGACGATCCACGCAGCCGCTATCAGCGCTGCGATCGCGGAGATGTAAGTCCCCGGTAGCCCAACGTGCACGTCCGTATAGCTCGCACCCACCAGTGGTCCGGTCGTCGAATAAAGAAGACTGGAAGCGCCGACGATCCAGAGACGCACCGCCACCAATACGAAGAAGATTGACAACAGAACGCCGAGGTGGCGCGCCGCACGCGGTTTGGCCGAAGCACGTCGTGGAGGGAGGGTGATATCGTTGCGCATCCAGTACATCGCCACAGCGGCGAGCACAGCGAGAAAAGTCAGCGTGATCAGCGTGCCCAGCACCAGCGAGATCAGAGGCAGGCGGAAGAGATAGAACGAGATATCGCGGCCGAACAGCGGATCGGTGGCTCCGATCGCGACACCGTTCATCGCCTTGAGGACAGTCATCCACGACGCCGAGAACGAGATCGCGGTGAGAAAGGAAAGAACCAGGGCGACGGGCAGAAACAATCGGGTGAACATTCGCGACACGTCGACTGTGACGCCATCTCCCCGGTTTACATAGAGCACCGGGAATCCCGTACCACTCCCGCGCGCGATGCGCACATTTCCGTAGAAGTACGCGAAGGTGAAAGCACCGGCGGCGAAAAAGAGTCCAACTCGCCAGACGAGCGAGGTAATGAAGACGGATTGAAATCCAATCTCCTTGAACCAGAGCCAGTCCGTGGCAAAGCTCGCGAGCCACGGGATGACTATTAGTGCGAGGAAGAACGCGACCAGGATCCAAATCGCGGCGCGCCTGAGAGAGCGCGGAAGTGGCGGAAGCTTAGCAGCGGCGGGACGTTCGTAGGGTGAACTCATCAAGGGAGAAAATGGCACTCGGTGGCGCTGACTGCCACCCGGCCGACCTCCTGCGCGGCGGTACACCATCTGCACGTCGTCAGGCTGGACAATCAGGAGGAATCAATGCCCCGCGGAGACAAATCGAAATACACCAACAAAGAGAAGAGGCAGGCTGAGCACATAGAGGAAGGCTACGAGAAGCGCGGCCTGCCGGAGAAGGAAGCCGAGCGCCGCGCCTGGGCCACAGTGAACAAAGTGCATGGCGGCGGAGAGAAACCCGGCGGTGGCGGTTACGGAAAGCCGGAGAACCACGAACCCATGCGGAAGGGTGGCCGAAAATCGCATAACAGCAGGTCGCGCTAGGCGCACGAAACACAGAAGGGCATCCGCTGGATGCCCTTCTTGTTGCTGTCCTCTACTGTCGCGTCGTTCTAACCGGCGGCGAGCTCAGGCTCGCGGAGTAACAGCCTGCCTGGTTGTGATGACAACAACTCCGTAGGCGCCATCCTGGCCATATGCCTTGAGCGCGGCGCGGCCCTTGATCACGCGCACCGCGAAGATCCGGTCATCAGTCAGCAGCGGTAGCTGATCCCGATGATACCGCACGCCATCGACGACGAAGAGCAGCGGAACTTGAGGGGCCGGGTCAGTGAGAGAGCTCGCTAAGACCGGCGCGGTCGCTAAGACCCGCGCGGATGGTTCTGCTGAAAGTGAACGCTCAGCAGTGTAGGCTGTTGCAGCGGCGAGAAGTGCGAAGATGGCGGTAATACGAGTCATTGTTCCTGTTCGTTCCCGAAGCGACGTCAACCTCATCTGTAAGCATCCGCTATGCCAGCTTGGTTAACCCCCCAAAACTGGCCTCAAGCTCATCCGTTGTCCAGGTCAGGGGTTCCACGTGCCCTTTGCCACGGCGGGGACGAACGAATCCAATCCCTGCGGCGGGAACTCCAGCGTCTGCCCTTTTTCGGCGCTCATGTAGGCGGCCATGAGGATCTGAACCACCTCGAGGCCGTCGTCAAACGTGAGCATTGGCTTCTCGCCCCGCAGGAACGCACGGGCCATGTGGCGGTTTTCCGCCGTGTAGCCGTAGACGGATGGCTCGTCGGCTACGACCGGCATGAGACCCATCTCTGCGTTCTGCTTCTCGACCAGATCTTCGCCTGATGCTCCCTTCACTTCCCTGCTGAAGAACATCTTCAGGCTGCTGTCGAGCGTGTTCCACGACATTGAATACTCGGGCCCGAGCAATTCAGCCGAGAGCCTCAGACCGGCACCGATAAAGCTCCACGATGTCGTAACTTCGCCGATGAGAGTCTCACCGCTGTTGGCCTCGTACTCGATCGTCGCGCGGGCGAAATCCTCGGACGGACGCTTCGTATAGTCCACGTCCTTGCCCATCGTCTCCGACAGCTGCTTGGCGTATTTGGGACGCGACCACTTGAGTGAGGCGATATGCGCACTGATGCGCACCGGCTTGATCGACGAGCGCGGCGCGCCGGGCTTGGTGAGGAGATGCCGCACGACTTCGACAGAGTGACACATCATGTCGTTGAGAACACCGCCACCCTGGAGGCTCCCCTGCCAGAACCACGGCATGTGTGGCCCGCTATGCTCCTCCGCCGCTCGGGCGAGGTACGGGCGTCCTGTCAGAGCAGCGCCGCGTGCCCAGATCAACTCGCGCCCACGCGTTATGTCGGGTGAGAAAAGCTGATTTTCCAGATAGCCGGTGCTCAGACCTACGCTGCGCGCCAGGTCAGCGACCTTCTTCGCCTCCGCCACATTGCGGGCGAGCGGCTTTTCGCAGGCGAGACCGCGTAAAGTGCCTGCCCCGCTTTTGATCGCGCCTACGATCTCTTCCATGTTCGCGATTCGCGCGTGGTTGGGTCCGCAGAGCCAGACGGCGTTGATCGCGGGATCGGCGACCATGTCGCGAATCGATTTGTAGGGACGCGCTTCGCCCACATCGAGCTCGCGCGCCAAAGCGGCCGATGACGCAGCGTTCTTTTCGTTGGGACTGTAGACGCCGCGAACATCGATCTCGCGAACAGCGGTCAATGACTGGATGTGGAATCGCGCGTTGAAGCCACTGCCAACGAAGCCGATTCCCAGCCGGTCGGCGCTCATGTCATGCCCGGGGGAGCTTCTCGGTCACGCCATCTGCCAGTGGTGTAAGGCGAAGCTTCCTGGAATCGAATTTGTCGTAGCTGACGCCGAGCTTCCTGAGCGCAGCTGGAGGACAGCCGTTCCAGGCAGGCAGGAACGCGTTGCCCTTGTATTGCAGGTCCTTCACTCCGATCTGACTGGACCAGAATCCTGAGGAAGTGAGGTCGCGAAATCTGTTGAAGAAGCCTACGCCGTCGGTCAGCGCTGCGGGAGCGCGCGCGGGCCACGCGATGTCGTTGAGGATCTGTTCGCGCTGCGCGTTGGTGCCGTCGGCAAACGGCTTGCTGAATCTCGCATTCGACTGGGTGTCGAGCCACGCTAGGCCATCGCGCATCCACTTCTGATTGCCGGGCCGATCGGTCATCATGAAGTCCATGAATTCGGGAACGCCTGCATCACTCGCGTTCCCGGATCTCTCATCCCGCGGAATGATCATGTCGGCCAGAATTCGTGCTGTTCTGAATTCCGCCGGCGTAAAGAATTTTGGCGCGTACGCAGTGCCATCGGCGGCCGACTTCAGCGCGGCATCGACGAAGTTGCGCACGCGCTCGTGCTCCGCTGAGGGCCAACTCATTATCGCCGCGAGTGGGAGCGCTGCCAGAAGCTGAACGGCGTCTCGGCGGCTCATCTCACCCACGGAAGGGCGGTCAGGCGACTCCCGCGCGTTATTCCCCAAGTTGTAGCTGTCGGTTGACATCAGAGTGTCCCCCTCTTCCGCTCCTGCGCGATGAATTCGCTGGTGCGCATCGCGAGTGCGAGTATGGTCCAGGTCGGATTCTTGTCAGCCTGCGAGACAAAGGGTCCACCATCGGTCACGAACAGATTCTTGACGTCGTGGGCGCGACAGTTGGTGTCGAGTGCAGACTTCGAAGGGTCAGTCCCCATTCGCACCGTACCAAGCTCGTGGATGATCGCACCGCCGGTAGCGATGCCGTACCCCTTGCTTTGCTCAGGCATCTTGTCGAAGACCTGCCCGCCCATGTCCTCCACGAGCGCTCGGAAGGTCTGTTGCATGTGACGAACCTGATTGTACTCGTAGTCGGTCCACTGCCAGTGAAAGCGCAGCACCGGGATCCCGTACTTGTCCTTCACGACCGGATCGAGCTCGCAATAACTCTTGTCGTTGGGAATCATCTCGCCGCGGCCGCTGAAGTAGACGCTGGCGCCGTACAGACGGCGATATTGGTCCTTGAGCGGTTTGCCGTACCCACCGCCCGAGGGATACCGCTGGATCCCGCCCATGAAACCGTAGCCCGGCGGGTTCAAACCACCTCCGACTTCGATGTGGTAGCCGCGGGGGAAGTCGAGCTTCTTGTTGTCGATCCACCACGGCATGTAGATGTGATTGCCTCCGACGCCGTCTTCGTTGTGCGGCACGTGATCCATCATCTTCGGTATGAATCCGGAGACGTCACTACCGGTGGTGTCGGTGAGGTACTTGCCCACGACGCCGCTCGAGTTGGCGAGGCCGTTCGGGAATTGGGCCGACTTCGAGTTGAGAAGGAGTCGCGCCGTCTCGCACGCGCTCGCTGCCAGGACGACTACTCTCGCGCTGGCCTGTCTATCCGCGCCCGTCGTTGTATCGATGTAGGTGACGCCGTTGGCGCGCCCGCGACTGTCCAATGTCACTTCGCGCGCCATCGCGTGGGTGACGAGCGTCAGTCTTCCAGTCCTGAGGGCAGGTGCGATCAGCACGTTCGTGGACGAGAAATTCGAGTTCGTCATGCACCCGCGATTGCATTGTCCGCAGTAGTGACACGCGGCGCGACCATTGTGCGGCTTCGTAATGATCGAGAGGCGCGCCGCGACGCAGGTGATGTTCAGCCGATCCGCCGCGTCCTTGATCATCAGCTCGTAACAGCGCGGCTTCGGCGGCGGCAGGAAGTAGCCGCCCGGATGATTCGGAAGATTGTCGTTGTTGCCGAAGATTCCGATCAGCTTGTCGATACGGTCATAGTAAGGCGCGAGATCTTCGTATCCGATTGGCCAGTCGTCGCCGAGTCCGTCGCGGCTCTTCGCCTTGAAGTCGTCCGGCCCGAAGCGGAGCGAGATGCGGCCCCAGTGGTTGGTGCGCCCTCCGACCATCCTCGCGCGCCACCACGCGAAGTCGGTGCCTTCAGCTTTGGTAAATGGCTCGCCGGCAAGCTCCCAACCGCCGATGCACGCATCGAACTCACCGAACGGGCGCTCCGTCGTCGATGCACCGCGCCGCGGAGACGTGTACGGCATCTTGAGCATCGCCGAGTCCTTGGTGTTGTCCCACGGTCCTCCCGCTTCGAGGAGGAGCACGTTGGCGCCCGCACGGGTCAGGACATACGCCGCCATTCCTCCGCCGGCTCCTGATCCCACGATGCAAACGTCGTAAGTCTTTCGCTGCGGCAAGGGCCGGAACGTGGAAGGGGAAGTGGGCGCCATCGCCTTCGAAATCCGCGGTTGGGGACACGAGAAAGTACGCCCGCCCGGCACAACGCACTAGGCCCACGCGAGGTCTCTTTTTTGCGCCGACTTCGGGCTGTTTTCGCCCGGAAATCAAGGGTAAGTACTGAGCCAAGAATCGTGACTTTGGGGTTCCCGGACAGTCATTCTACGAGCGAAGTAATTCACGCCCAACCGGTTCGCGCTTGCCCATGCCATTCACAAGTGACAGCGCGAATTTGTATCGCATAGAGACCGCGCAAAAAGCGGTGATTCTCACCATGCTGGGCGGCGAAGAGCTCCGGGGACGCGTTTTCATCCATCCATCCTCGTTCCGGCCATTCGAGCTGGAAGACGTGTCGGAGCTATTCAATTCCGACAGCCCGTTCTTTCCGCTGGAGCTCGAGACGGGCGAAGTAATCCTGGTGTCGAAGGAGCGCGTCGCTGAAGCTGCCGCTGACCGCGGTGACGATGCCTCCGACCACCCCCGTGAGGTCCCAGCGCCGACCGCACTCCTCCAAATCGTTCTCGTCGGAGGCGAAGTCCGTCTCGGCTCCATCCGACTCGAAGCGCCGCCCGACCGCGCGCGAGTTCTCGACTATCTGAACGCGCTCACCTCGCGATTTCTGACTCTTTATACCTCAAACGAAGCGCGCCTGATCAATCGTTCGTTGATCGATCGCGTTCGTCCACTGGACTGACATGGCACAGCTAGACCGCTTTCTCAACATCCTCGTGTCGAACAAAGCCACCGCACTCGTTATGGCGGAAGGCGATGTCGCGACCGTGACCATAAAAGACTCCTCGCGCCCGGTGATGAAGCAGCCGCTTACGAGCGCTCAGATCCTCACCTTGATTCGCGAAATCGCGCCGCCGAGTCATCCGCAAGCGCTCGATGCGCAGGGCGGCGTGCGTTTCGAGTACACTTCGGCTGATGGGACATTCGACGTTGCGCTGACGCAGAACGGCAAGATTTCCGCGCGCATCGAGCCGAAGACTGGCCCGACGAACGGGGCTCGCCCGGCAACGAACGCTGCATCGGTCAACGGCGACTCTCCGAAGCCCGAGGCGTCCGGGATTCAGCCTTCGCCCGCCGGATCCGCACCCAAGGTAGACGCCTCCCGCGTGGTCGCTACAGGCAATCGCTCGCTCGACCGACTCGAGGCTTTGCTCCGTACCCTGGTCGGCAACAAGGCGTCGGATCTTCACCTGCGTGCCGGCTCTCCACCGATGTTGCGGGCAAATGGCGAGATCACAGCGATCGCCAATGAGCCCGTCCTCAGCTCCGAGGAGATCGATGCCATGCTCGCTGCTGTCATGCTGGATCAGAATCGCGCCGAGTTCAGGGATCTGAACGACACCGACTTTGCGCACGAAATCATCGGCGTCGCCCGTTTCCGCGGCAACGCATTGCGTGACCGCAAGGGAACCGGCGCCGTCTTCCGCGCTATTCCTGCCGCTGTAGTAACCGTCGAGCAGATGGGACTGTCGCAGGAAGTTCAGCGCCTGTGTAACCTGACGAAAGGATTGGTTCTCGTCACCGGCCCCACTGGGTCGGGAAAATCGACCACGCTGTGCGCGCTCATCGACTTGATCAATCGCACTCGCTCCGATCACGTGATCACGATCGAGGATCCGATCGAGTTCGTGCACGAGAGCAAGAAGTGTCTTATCACCCAGCGGCACGTCGGCGTGCACACGTCGTCGTTCAAGCACGCGCTGCGCGCTGCGCTTCGCGAAGATCCGGACATCGTGCTCGTAGGTGAGCTACGCGACCTGGAGACCGTCTCCATGGCAATCGAAACCGCGGAGACCGGTCACCTCGTCTTCGGCACCGTTCACACTTCGACCGCGGTGAGCACAATCGATCGCGTCATCGACCAGTTTCCGCCCGATAGACAGGCTCAGATCCGCGTGATGCTCTCCGAGTCACTCAAGGGCGTGATTTCCCAGGTGCTGTGCAAGAAGATCGGCGGCGGACGTGTCGCCGCTCGCGAGATTATGCTTTCAACGCCGTCGGTCTCGAATCTCATTCGTGAAGGCAAGACCTTCCAACTGCCATCGGTGCTCCAAACGTCGCGAAGGCTGGGAATGGTGACGATGAACGATGCGCTGATCGAGTTGGTAGACGGAGGCAAGGTGGAGGCGCAGGAGGCCTACCTCAAGGCGACCGACAAGGTTGGTATCATCCATATGCTGAAGCAGCGTGGCAAGGACGTCAGCTTCGCCGATGTGGACGACGCGAAGGCGGCGGGAGCTGTTTCCAACGCTACAGAGGCGCCGGCCAAAGGACGCGCACCTGCCGGCAGATAGCACTGCGGCGTGATGTTAAAGAAGGCCCTCCGATTCGGAGGGCCTTCTTTTTGGCTCGTGCTCTCTTCACGGCTCGCGCTCTGCCGAATCAAGGCGCGCCTGTCTGGCCGCCGCGGAATCCGCGCTCGTGAGCGCTTTCTTGACCGCCCGGGCGCCCGGAATCTGCGACGCACCGAGAATGCTATCCTTCTCGCGCTGGGTCAGGTTTCGCCTCGCATCCGATTCGTCCTTGGCGCAGCCTGCAACCGCGATCGCGAGTGCGATCGCGGCGTACCCGATTTTACTTACTGACAAGAATCCTCCCGTCTCTCAGCTAATTGTGTGTGACGCAGCACCCACACGCGGACGAGCCGGCGGCCCCGCGTCCACTCCAGCCGATTGCCCGCCTCCCCCACTCGGCTTGAACAAGAACGCGAACAAAATGAAGACCACAAGGGCACCAGCTGCCGGAACGAGCCAAATGGCGTGCCAGTTGTGGGTCACCTTGAGACACTCGTGCGCAGCTGCGGCCGCGTCGGTGCATCCAGCGTTCGCAGTGGCGTAGCGATTCACGACCGCGCCGGATACGAACGCGCCGATGAAATAGCCGAGCCCGTTGGTGACGAAGTTGATGAGCCCCTGCGCCGCGGCGCGGATCTTCTCACCGGCTCGCTGGTCGGTATAGATCTGTCCACTCACGAAGAAGAAATCGTAGCAGACGCCATGCAGGAGAATGCCGATGTAGATGAGTGACATCACCGGTCCGTCAGCGCCCATGCCAAACGCGAGGTAGCGCAGCGCCCACGCCAGCATGCCGACGAGCATGATGACCTTGATGCCGAACTTCCGCAGCACGACGGGGAGGAGCAGCATGAAGAAGATCTCCGACATCTGCCCGAAAGTCTGGATGAATGCAGGGTCGGGAGCGCCGACCTCGTTCAGGAAGGGATTCGCGAACGTGTAGTAGAACTGGAGCGGGATGCAGAGGAGAAACGAGCCCGCGACGAATATGAAGAAGTCGCGATTGCGGAGCAGGGCCAGCGCGTCGAGACCAAGCGCATCGTGAACGCTGAATTGTCCGCCCGCTGCCTTCGGCGGCGTGTGCGGCAGAACGAGCGCGAACACCGCCATGAGAATCGAAGCGCCCGCGGCGAGCCGGAGCGGCAGCACCATGGCGTCGGCGTGAAACACCTTTCCCACCATGATCCCGGCGACGATCCATCCGATCGTTCCCAGCACGCGAATGAATGGAAAATCGCGGCCGGGATCGCGCACGTGGTGGAACGAGATCGAATTGGTGAGCGACAGCGTCGGCATGTAGCACAACGCGTACAGGATGAGCAGAGGATAGAAGGTCGCGAATGAGGTTTGCATCGACACGAGCCACATCACGACTCCGCCGACCAGGTGCAGGGCCGCCAGAAGCTTCTCGCTCGAGAAATAGCGGTCGGCAACCACACCCATGAAAAAAGGAGATACCAGAGCAGCGATCGCAGTCGCTCCGTAGGCAAGGCCGATCTGCCGATCCGTGAAATGCAGCGTTTGCCCCAGATACGTGCCCATCGTGACGAACCAGACCCCCCAGATGAAGTACTGGAGGAACATCATGGCCGAGAGTCGCGCACGTACGCTGCTCATGGCAGCACCCTGATGCGAACGTTGCGGATGGACAGCGTCCCGGGATGGTCGCCCTGAATTCCAATGTACCCGCGCTTGGCTCGTCCGAAGTGCGGATAATCATTGAACTTGCTGGCTTTCACTTTTGCTTCCCACTCCGAGCTACCCAGCTCGTATTCGGCTAGCTTCTGGCCGTTCGCCCAGTGCTGGACGCGACTCCCCTGAACCGCGATCAGTGCGGAATTCCACTCATTCGCGCCCTTGATGATCCCGGCGGGCGAAGGGTAGAGAGCGTACACTGCTCCCGCCGCATAAACCCGATTGGCGGCCGCCGCCGAGTCTCGCGCGTCATCGAGCAACTGGTACTCAGGGGCGCTCCAATAAATGTGGTCGTACTCCTCGGGTCCCCGGTAAAAAATCCCGGCGTTGCCCCCAGGACTCT
>Ga0184605_10000289_pt1 | contig 14760 bp, 9 predicted proteins | sample PLM0_30_coex_FD_132995 | JGI IMG/M metagenome (GOLD analysis project Ga0184605, IMG submission 132995) | Groundwater sediment microbial communities from an aquifer in East River, Colorado, USA - PLM0_30_coex | ecosystem: Environmental > Terrestrial > Soil > Riparian zone | place: USA: East... | reverse complement strand
TGATCCTGCAAATAAGTACGGCCTTTGTAAAACGGCGTGACAATTGCGAACACAACTGCCGTTCCGAGCATCACCCAAACGAAGAACATGAAGTAACTGGTTCCTTGCAGCTTCACGCTGCCGTCAGGGTTTTGAATGAAGAAGTTGACTGCGGCGGTGAATTGGTTGCCGAGCGAGACGGCGAAGAGATACGTGCACATGACGAGCGATTTGAGTTTCACCGGCCCCTGGGTGTAGGAAAACTCGAGGTGAGTCGGCGAAACCAAAGTTTCGCCCGCGGTCAAGATCACGAACGCCCAAACCTGCCAGATGATGCCCGGCCGCGCGCCGCCGTCGATGCGCGTTTGAATCATGGCAACCAGAAAAAACGATCCCGCGGTAACAAATAGGCCAGCGCCAATTTTTCGCAGCGGGGTCAATCGGATAAATTTCTCAACGAATGGATACAGCCAGTAAGAAAAGAGCGGCAGCATGATCAAAATGAAAATCGGATTGACCGTCTGAATCTGTGACGACAGCCACTCGATGCCAAAAAGATGTCGATCCATCGACTCGGCTTGGACGATCCAAGAGGAAAAATTCTGCTGCCACAAGGCCCAGAAAATCGCAATGAAGGGGACCGGCATTAGGATGTTGAGCAGGATCTTGCCCGTCTCCTTGTTGAAAAGCTCGCGCGCATACGCTCGCACGCCGACAGGCGGAATGTGCACGAACTTTTTGCGGCCGAGCCAAAAGATGTATGTAGCGAGAGCCATGAAGACGCCCGGCAGCCCAAAGGCGATGTCCGGACTGTGCAAGCGCGGGCTTTCCAGAAAACTGACCACCGACGGCGAGAATTTAGCGATGAAACCCGCCGGGTCCGCTTTGTACGGTTCGAGCAACCAAGGGATCAGCAGCGTGGATAATGCCGACCCGGCATTGATGGAAAAATAGAACCAATTGAAAACGCGCGTCAGCAGATGCTTGTTTGATTCGCCAAACTGGTCGCCGACGTTGGTCGAAACGCAGGGCTTGATACCGCCGGCGCCCATCGCGATCAGAAGCAAGCCTATGGCGAGCAAATAACGCGGCTCGATAGTGTGCGCGACGGGCGTACCTATCAACGCCAGCGTCGCGTGTCCGCCGCAGTAAACAATCGACAGCCAGAAGACGACCCTAAATTTTCCGAAGACCGCATCGGCCAGAATCGCTCCAAAAATCGGTAGAAAATAAAGCGCCGAAACAAAAGTGTGATACCAGGCCTCGGCGTTCGCCGGCTGCATTAGGCTCAAGTGTCCCATCTTGTCCAAGAGATACTTGGTCATGAAGATGGTCAGGATGGAATTCATCCCATAATAGGAGAAGCGCTCGGCCGCTTCGTTGCCGACGATGTAAGGAACGCCAGGCGGCATCGTGCTGATCTTCGGAGGCGAAGTGAGGTATTGATGTTTGGCCATAACGAGCCTTTCGCTTACGGAGGCGTGCTTTCGGGGAAAAATTCAGCCGGCGTCGGCGTGGCCAAAGATGACGGAGTTGGCGAGCTCTCTTCGGGAGAGGTCGAGGTCTCATTGGACTCGCTCGCAACATCGACATGTTCCCTTTGCACTTCCGGCATTTCGCCGACGCGATGTTTCTCGCAGGAACAAATGAGAATCAGACAAGCGCATGCGGGAAAAGCGATGCACTTTCGCAGAGAGAATCGCATAAACGCAGGCACAGTAATCGTCATCTTGCGTGGCGCGCAAGACCAAAGCACGTCCTTAGTTTTGGGCGGCGCCTCTACAATTAATTGAAACGAACGCCGGTAAGATTACTATCCTCTGCGGTGGCCCGAACGGTAAAAAACAGCGTCTGGAACGAAGTCTTCGCCCTCATCTTGCTCGGTGTCGGGACGCTGCTTTTTCTCGCGCTGATTTCCTACACGCCCAAGGATGTGCCCTCTTGGGTCTGGTTCAGCCACATTTCGCCGGCGAATCATCCTGCGCAAAATTTCATCGGACCGTTCGGTGCAATCATTGCCGGAATTTGCTATCACACGATCGGCGCGGCCGCGTATCTCCTGGCGGCGGTTCTCCTCGGGTTCGGCGCGGCGAAGCTATTTCATTCAAGTTTGCGGGTGGCTCCGCGAATCGTCTGGATCGTTCTCTTCATCGCGTCGGGCGCCTGCCTCTTGCAGTTACAGACACATTACTTTCGCGGTTGGCGTTTGGCCTTCAACATCCAGGGGCCGGGCGGTTGGGCCGGTTACTTCCTGGGAAAAACCGTGCTGCTCACCTCCATGGGCAGAGTGGGCTCAGCCATTCTTTTGAGTGGAATTTATGTGACGACACTGATCCTGATGACTGGGGTTCGGCCGATTCATCTTATTCGCGAAACGGTCGCGGCCACGCGCCGCGCAAACGCAAAGCTGCACGAATGGCGCTTGCACCGGCAACTCCGCAGATCCGATCTCAAAGGACAATTGGAAATCAGCCAGAAAGAGCTCGCAAAGCAGCGGCGGTTGATCGAAAAGCAGCTCAAGAAACAAGGTGCATCCGTTCCCGAGCCGGCCGCCGCGTTTATCTCGCCGGAAGAATTGGCGAATCGTCCGAAACCGAAAGTCGTTGACACAACCGCGTTGCCAAACGAGCCAGTCACCGCCCGTCGAAAGCCTTCGCTCGCTGAACTGACCGCGAGCAAAGAGAAACCAAGGGCCGCCGCCGGCCTAACGAATCGAACCTGGAACCCGGAAACGTACACGGTCCCCGGATTGGACCTACTGGACGAACATGATCCGGAAAGCCGCACGGCCGCGGATCCGGCCGAGCTCGAGCGTGTCCAGCAAATTTTGATCGAGACACTCGCGCAATTCGGCATCGCAGTCGCGCCTGGCGACATCACCAAAGGCCCGACGATCACGCGCTACGAAGTTTATCCGGCCAAAGGCGTGCGCGTGGACAAAATCGTAAGTCTCGAACGCGACCTTGCCCGCGCCACGCGCGCCGAGAGGATCAACATCCTCGCGCCCATCCCCGGCAAAGACACCGTCGGTATCGAGCTGGCGAACGCGCGTAAAGTCACCGTGACGCTGCGCGAACTTTTGCAATCCCCCGACTGGGAGGAGGCGAAGGGACGCGCGAAAATTCCACTCGCGCTCGGGAAAGATGTTTACGGCAAAGCGATCATCACTGATCTGGCACAAATGCCGCACCTGCTCGTGGCCGGCACCACCGGCAGCGGCAAGAGCGTCTGCATCAACGCCCTGATCGCGAGCATGCTCTTCCGCTTCACGCCGGAGGAACTGCGCTTCATCATGATCGATCCGAAAATGGTTGAGATGCAGGTTTATAATTCGCTCCCGCATCTCGCATTCCCGGTTGTCGTCGATGCAAAAAAGGTGCTTCTCGCATTACGGGGGCTAATCGATGAGATGGAGCGACGCTACAAAATTTTCGCGCATGTCGGTGTGCGCAACATTACCAGCTTCAACGCGCGGCCGGCGAAAAAGAAAGATGTCGATCTTGAGGAAAATTCTGTAGAGGCAGGCGTGTTGCCTGCGAAATCTTCGAGCGCAGCCGACACGGCTGCCACCCCAGAAATCCAGATTCCAGACAAGATGCCTTACATCGTCGTGATCATCGATGAATTGGCGGACTTGATGCAGACCGCGCCGGCGGATGTGGAGAGCGCGATCGCCCGCATCACGCAGATGGCGCGCGCGGCCGGCATTCACATTATTCTCGCAACCCAAACGCCGCGGGCCGACGTGATCACCGGTGTGATCAAGGCGAACATTCCGAGCCGGATTGCGTTTCAAGTCGCGAGCAAGATCGACAGTCGCGTTATTCTCGATGAAAACGGCGCCGATCGACTGCTTGGCCAGGGCGACATGCTTTATCTCCCGCCGAGCACTTCGCGATTGATTCGCGCGCAAGGCGTGCTCGTAACCGATGATGAAATTCGCCGCCTGGTTGAATTTGTTTCCGCGCAAAGTGCGCCCACCTTCGACGCGGCGATGCACGAAAAACTGCAGGCCGCGAGCACGCCGGCTGAAGAGGTGACGGACGAAGACGAGGAGTTGGTCGAGAAATGTATCGAAATTATCCGGCAGGAAAAACGCGCTTCCACTTCCCTGCTTCAGCGCCGGTTGCGACTCGGCTACACGCGGGCGGCGCGGATCGTTGATATTCTGGAACAGCGCGGTATTTTGGGTCCCGGCGAAGGCGCGAAGCCACGCGAGATTCTGGTCGATCTTGACGCCGCCGTCTAGCCGGTATTCTCACGATGACTATTGAAGGTCTCGGCAAAAAATTTCAGGAAGCGAGAAGCGCGCGGAACCTGACGCTCGACGAAGCCGCGCGCCTGACCAAAATCCGCCCGTCACGCCTGGCGGAGATCGAGGCGGACGATTTTTCGCAATTTCCCAGCCTCGCCTATGCGAAAGGGTTCCTGCTCATCTACGGGAAATTTTTGGATGTCGATGTGACGCCGTATCTCGAAGCGTTCGAAGGGTCCGCAAACGTCACAGTGGACGGCTACTCTTATCTCCAGGACAATCCGGCGCCGAAACCAGCACGGACACCGATCATTCCCAGATCGACAAATCGCGCATCGCTCGCTCCATTCGTGATCGGCGTGGTGGTTCTCCTCATTGGTTTTTCGTTCATGAAGTTGATTCTTAACCTGCAGCGGATCGCGCCGCGCAGTGAAGCGAAAGACCAAGCTGCACAAGCGACGCCGAGCGCGTCGCCCGCCACTTCCGGAACAATCATCGCTCGGCATGCCGAGCCGGTGGAAAAAACTCCCAGCAAAATAGCCGCGGCTTCATCTCCAATTGCTTCTGCTACGACGACGCCGACAAGCACGCCCGTTGTTGTGAATACCCCGGCCGCGGTGGTAGCAGCATCGCCAACTCTGACGAAAGAGCCCGAAGTACGCCGAGCCGAGCCGGTGCGTCAGGAGGATCTCGTGAAAGCTGGCGTCACAGAAAATTCTTCGGCGGCGGAATCAGGCGGACTGAATCGGGTGGACATCAGGCCGCTGAAGAAAACATACATCAAAGTCGTGGTGGACAACGGGGCGGGAAAACCGGCGTTCGAACGCTGGATTTCACCAACCGATGGAACGGTGGAGTTTCGGGGTCAACATATCGTCGTGCGAGTCCTCGATCGAGATGCCGTTCAAATCAGGAAAAACGGCAAGCCCGTAGCCGAGGGCGACGCCGACGTCACGATCGAGTAGCGCGCTCGCCGGCGTTTCTCTAAACATGAGCGCAAAGATCGGCATGATCAGTCTCGGCTGCGCCAAGAATCTTGTCGATGCCGAGATCATGCTCGGAAGCGTTTTGCAGCACGGCATGGAAATCACCACGAGCGCAGAGGATGCCGACGTTCTGGTCATCAACACGTGCGCGTTCATCGATTCGGCCAAGGAAGAATCGATCGAAGCGATTCTTGAGGCGCATCAGCAGCGAGGGCTAAGCAAACGACCGCACCAAAGACTGATCGTGAGCGGTTGCATGGCGCAGCGCTTCTCGCGCGAACTGCGCGAAGCGCTTCCCGAAGTGGACGCATTTATCGGACTCGATCAGGTCAGTGAGCTCGGCGAAATCGTAGAGGGAATTCTCGGGAAACATCGAACATCCAACATCGAACCTCCAACTTCGAACAAGCTGACTTCGACGTTGGATGTTGGATGTTCGGCGTTCGATGTTTGCTCAAACCGGCAAGTTGATTTCGTCACGCCGCGCCCGAGCTATATTCCCGACTACGACACGCCGCGCTTCCGGCTTACGCCTTCGCACTCGGCATACGTGAAGGTTGCCGAGGGCTGCAACCACCCGTGCAGTTTTTGCGTGATCCCACAAATGCGCGGAAAACACCGCAGTCGCTCTCCCGATTCGGTGCTCGCGGAGATTCGGGGACTCGTCGGCGAAGGTGCCCGCGAAATTAATTTGATCAGTCAGGACACGACTTATTACGGGATGGATTTATGGCCGGAGAAAGCTGGACCGCGGCAGCCCGTCGATTCATCACGCGGCCCGACACTGGCCGCACTGCTGCGCGCGATCCAGCAAATCGAAGGCGAATTCTGGGTGCGCCTGCTTTATACGCATCCGGCGCACTGGAGCGATGAATTGGTCGCGACGATCGCGGAATGCGACAAGGTCGCGCGCTACATCGACATCCCCTTGCAGCACATCGACGAGTCGATGCTGCAACGTATGCGGCGGGAAACCTCACGCGATCATATTGAGAACTTGATTGCCAAATTGCGTGCCGGCATTCCCGGCGTCGCCTTGCGCACGACCTTCATCGTTGGATTTCCCGGCGAGGGCGACGCGGAGTTTGAAGCGCTGCTCGAGTTTATCGAGCGCACTCGATTTGAACGGCTCGGCATCTTCAAATACTCGCAGGAAGAAGGCTCGCGCGCGGCAAAAATGCCAAACCAAATCCCGGCCAAAATCAAGAACGCGCGCCACCGAATCGCGATGTCGATCCAGCAAAAGATCGCACATCAGCTGGCCCGGGAAAAAGTTGGACGCGAATTGAAGTTACTGGTCGATCAGCCCCACGCCGCGCGCACCGAGGCCGATGCGCCCGATGTCGATGGCCGCGTTGTTCTCTCGAAGCCGGCGCCGGTGGGCGAATTCATTTGGCGAAGAATCGCTGGAAGTCGCGGATACGATCTCCTAGCCTAAGACCGTCGTGGCTGCTCGCCGCGGCGAGCGCGAAGCTGGTGTGAATGCCCTATGCGCATTCACGCCACACAGAGCACGACGGCTATAGGGCAAAGCGGCAAGGATTTTCTACCCGGCATTCAAGTTAGCGAGTGACAAGTGGGCGATTTTCGGGCAATTTTTAGAACTGACTCGCCACGCTTTATGGCTGACGTAAACGAACCCAAAAAAGAGACCGTCCGTATTGCCGTGCTACTGGCTCCGGCGAAGCCGCCCGGTGCGGGCAATGAATCGCGCGACATTGCCGGGATTAATTTGCCAGCTCATCCGCCATCGACAGTTCCAACACTGCCAGCTAAGCCCCCTGACTTTGCCGAGGTAGTCAAGCCACCCCATTTTTTCCCACCGTCACCTCCCTCGCCCGCTTCCGCGCCAAAACCGCCCATTGCGCCTCACCCAATGGCGAGTTCCGCCGCCAGTTCACCCGGTCCGAAGAAAGAGACCGCGCGGATCGCGGTGCTGCCTGATCCGCATCTCACGGCATCACCAACGGTCCAGATGAAAAAAACTCAGCTGCTCATTACCACGCCAGAGATTACTCCTCAGAACGCTCCGCTCACCGTGGCGAGGAGGGATACGGGCGCGATGGTCGATGCAATTCCGATGCCGCTCTGCTGGACGCTGCTCGGCGTTTCCGCCGTGATTTTGATTATTCAGATTTGGAATTACTTTTCCTAGATCGAATGGAGAACTCCGCAACCATCACTCTCGACGAATCCAACTTTGACCGCGAAGTGACGCAAAGCGACAAGCCTGTCATTGTCGATTTTTGGGCGGAATGGTGCGGCCCCTGCAAAATGATCGCGCCGCTGCTCGATGAGATCGCGCGCGAAAAAGGCGATGCAGTCAAAGTGGCGAAGGTCAACGTCGACGAAAACCAGAGTCTTTCCTCGAAATACAACATCCGCGCCATCCCGGCCCTGCTTTTCTTCAAGAATGGGCAACTGCGTGATCAAGTCACCGGGATGGCGAGCAAGAAAGATTTGCTCGGCCGGATCGACGCGCTCGCGTAGCGCCAATTAACGAATCAACGATTCGATGATTTAGCGAACGACAATCGGCCGGATACGACTCAAGAAAGCACTTCATGGACGGCCACCGCGAGTTCCCGGGCTGTAAACGGTTTCGCCAGCCGGCCGTGAAAGCCAAGTTCTTCGGCTTTTATCATCAGGTCGCTATCGGCGTAGCCGCTAAAGAGGATCACCCGCGCGAGCGGGTCCACTTCCAGCAGGCGCTTCAAGGCCGCTTCGCCACCCAGGCCACCTGGGATGGTGGCATCGAGCAGAACTGCGGCAAAGGGTTTACCCTCGGCCATTGCAAGCTTGTAAGCTGCGCAGCCATCGGTTCCGTCCTTTGCCACCGCACAACCGTAGCCGAGCTCGTTCAGGATTGAAGGAGTCACGTCCAAAATCATTTCCTCGTCGTCGATCACAAGGATTCGCCCGGTGCCCTTCGCAAGCACCTTCGCTGGCGGCGGCGCGGCGGGCTTGAACGATCGCGCCGCCGCCGCAAGGAAGAGCGAGACAGTGGTTCCTTGGCCTGCCACCGATTTCACTGCGATCCGGCCACCGTGCTGATCCATGATCGACTTCGCAGTCGCCAAACCGATGCCGCTGCCTCCAGCTTTCGTGGTGAAGCAAATCTCGAAAATTCTCTCGCGAACGTACTCAGGCATGCCGTCTCCCTCGTCTTCGATTTCAATTTTGACGTAGGGCCCATCGCTAAGGCCGGCGACCTCCGCAATCCCGGGAAGAACATTGGTTGCGCGAACAAAGAGCTTTCCCCCATGTGATGTGGCTTCGCGGGCATTGATGACCACATTCTCGATCACTTGCGCGAATTGAACGGGGTCGAGGGTCACGGGAAGCAAATCGGGTGCAACAGAAAGCTCGAGCCGGAGCTTCGAACCACTCAGCCAAAACTCGACCGAAGATTCGAGGATTTCCCGGAGGCTGACGAGTTGCTTGATCGGGCTTCCGCCTTTGGAGAATGTGAGTAGCCGCCTCGAGAGATTGGTCGCGCGGTCTGCAGCCTGTCTTGCGTGTGTGATGTGTTTCAGCAACGAGGCCTCCGAGGTCGCTTCTTTTGCAATATCCAGGCTGGAGTGGATAACCTGGAGAATGTTGTTGAGGTCGTGCGCGATCCCTCCAGCGAGCGTGCCAATATTTTCAAGCTCGTGGCGTTCGGCCAGTTTGTGCTCGAGCTCCAGGCGCTCGACTTCAGCCCGCCGGTGATCGGTGAGATCGGTCAATGTCGCAAACAAATCTGTCGCGCCCTCTGATCCACGACTCGCGATGCTTTGCATCCGCACAAATGTTTCCGGGCCGGTTTTGTTTCGCAGACATATCTCGCAGGATTCCATTTCGCCGGAACCAAGCGCGCTCTTGAGATGAGTCTGGAAGATCGTTTGCGAGTCGCGCGTGAGATGGACCGCAAAAGGGACTTTCGTCGAGTGAAGCCGGATGCGGTCAATCCCAAGCATTTTGGCGCCCAGGATATTCGCTTCCAAAACGATACCGTTCTCATCGAGCCGGATCATCCCAACCGGGGCCAGGTCGAAGTGGCGGAAATATCTCGTTTGCAACTCCTCCGCCTGCATGCGGCTTTGCCCCAGTTCTTCGTTCTGGATTTCCAGCTCTGCATCGTGAATGCGAAGCTCTTCGAGGGCATGAGTTAGAGCTGCCGGAGTTACGGACCTTGGTGCCTTAACCTTGGGAGCCTGCAGGGTTTTCTCCGCTCGACGCCGCAACGCTTCAAAGGTCCTTATGGGATTGACTGCAATCACTGCGTGTCTACTCGCTTTCGATAGGCAAGCTAGGCAGCATGCGCCGTGCCGATCGCGAGATGTGCGAGAAATTGTCGAGTCGTTAGGCACAACCTTCTTGGAATTTCCATACTTACTCCAACGGCGAGTGTCTCGCCCGGAGTCACCTTGGACGCTCACCGATGCCTGCGTCGTGATCGAAGATTCCGGTGCGAACGCAATCAGCTTCGACCGTAAAGCAAGCGAGGTTGCGAAAGCCCCGACGCGCTCTGTGCAGTTTCCCGCTATCTATTTCGCACCTGCGACACGTTCGAGTGCCGCGGCGAGTGTTTCGAAAATTTCGAGTTTAGGAACGGGACGGGAAATTTTTATTTCTTTTCGATTTCCCGGCTTTTCCCCAAATCCTGCTCAGCCTGTTTCAGTGTGCTTATGTTGACGAATGTGATGACGACCCCCAGATCGCTCGCGCCCGCGCGCTGGTAAGGCGAGACGCGTAGCAGATACCAGACTCCTGGCCTGGTCTCGACCGTTTTCTCCACCGGCGCTCCGTCGTGAAAAACACGTTGCGCTTCGCGAGTCAACTCATCAATAAGCGGGTGCGACAAATCGGTCAGCAGCCGGCCGGCATCATGCGGCAGAAGCCTCATTTCCGCTGCCACCACCGGCGTAAACCTGCGGATGTGGAGCGATTCATCGAGGAAAATCGTGCCGATCTGTGAGGTGCGTAGAAAATTGTCGATGTCGTTGTTCGCCACCCGTAGTTCATCGTTCTTTTCCTGGTATTCGGCGTTGAGCGTGGCCAGCTCTTCGTTGATCGATTCGAGTTCCTCGTTGCTGCTTTGCAGTTCTTCGTTCGAGGCGATCAACTCCTCGTTCGTGGACTGCAATTCCTCCGCCGATGTTTCCTGCTGCTCAATCGCGCTCTGGAGATTTTCACGGCTTCTCTGGAGGTCTTCCTCGAGATCGGCAATGCGCTGCGCCGATTTATCGCCGGGATCGAACTCTTCACCCCCAAGACCATTCGGGGTCGCGAGCTTTTCTCTCTCTTCTAGAAAGATGAGAGTCACTCCCGGCGCGCCCTGTTCCGCCCGCATTGGTTCGACTTTGAGATCGATAAGACTCGTGGCCTGGTCCCGTTGAAACTTCACCCGCCGGTAACGCACCACCGCATTTTTTTTCTTCGCCTGACGAAGCGCCGTGGCGATCGCAAGCGAAAGATCGCGCGGCACCAGCTTGAGCAAATTCAAGTTTGCCCGACCGGCTGGCATCGCGATGAACGCTTGCGGCTGTCCGAAGCTGTAAAGGATTTCGTTCTTCTCGTTCACGGCAAAGCAGGTCGGAGCATAGTCGGCGATGAGCTTCGCGTTAACCGCCTCCAAAAGTTTCTCCTGCGGCCGTTTGCCGCCATTCGAGATGCTGGAAACAGCCGATAGTGCTTCACGAACGGGCGCGAACACGGGCGCGATGTTCGCCAGCGCCGGACCCGCGAGCGATGCGGCGGCTCGCTTTTGAAAAATCCGCGCCTTCGCATTAATCGGCTCAAACGCGTCGTGCTGCTCGCCCACCGTCTCGCTCGCGCCGAGAAACAGATATCCTTCAGGACTCAGCGCGAGATGGAGAAGCGACAGCACTTTGCGCTGCTCGGGCGATTGCAGATAGATCAGCAAGTTGCGGCATGATATCAAATCCATCCGAGTAAATGGCGGATCCTTCAAGATGTTGTGCTGTGCGAAAACGACCTGATCCCGAATGCCCCGAGAAATCCGGTAGCCATTTTCCGTTTTTACAAAATAGCGCGCGAGGAGGTCGACGGAAACGTCCGCGGCAATGCTGCCTGGATAAAGACCGCCTCCTGCGAATTCGACCGTTTCTTTATTCACGTCCGTGGCGAAGATCTTCACCTCGTATCTCTCGCCCAGCGTTGCGGCATGCTCCTGCATCAGGATTGCGATGGAATAGGCTTCCTCACCTGTCGCGCAACCCGGCACCCAGACGCGGATTTTTCCATTCTTCGAGGCGTTGGCGAACATGACCGGAATGACTTCTTCACGGAGACGGTTGAAGGCTTCACGGTCGCGAAAAAAATTTGTGACGCTGATTAGAAGATCGTTATAAAACGCCGCCACTTCCTGCGGCGTTTGCCGGAGATATTCCAAATATTGCTCCGTGTTCTCGACTTGAGAAATGCCGATCCGCCGTTCGAGGCGGCGCAGCACCGTGCTCTGTTTGTACCCCGAAAAATCGACGCCGGTTCGAGCGCGGACCAGCTCTTCGATTTTCTGCATGGTGTTCGCGGTCGGCTGCAGTTGCGAGCCACCGGGCTGCGCGAGGAGCGGATGCCGGATGAATTTGAGCAAGGCGGACGGCATCTCCCCGGCCGGCAGAATGTAGTCTGCCAACCCCGTCGCAATCGCGCTGTGCGGCATCCCACTGAATTTTGCCGAGTGCTCATCCTGAATCATAACCAGGCCGCCCGCCTCCTTGATCGACCTGATACCGCGCGTCCCATCGCTGCCCGTGCCAGAAAGCGCGATGCCGATCGCCCGCTCGCTGCAGTCCCGCGCGAGCGAAGAAAAGAAGGTGTCAATTGGCAGGTTAGGACCATTTTTCGAACCCCACTCAGTGAGCAACAGTTTGCCGTTGAAAATGGTCAGACACTTTTTGGGCGGGATCAGATAAACGTGGTTCGGCTCGGCTGTCGCACCGTCCTCGGCCTGACAAACCGGCATCCGCGTGTGCCGCGAGAGCAGCTCCGCCATCATGCTTTTATGAGCCGGCGACAAATGCTGGATCACGACAAACGCCACCCCGCTATCCGCCGGCATCGCATCGAAGAAACTTCCCAGCGCCTCCAAGCCGCCTGCCGACGCTCCCAGCCCGACAACGAAAGAAGGCGGCGCGGGCTTTACATTCTTTTCACCAGCGACTCGCTTCCCAAGCGCCTTAGGCGGGCGCAATCGCTTCCCTTTCTTCCCGCGTCCGTTTGTTAGGTTCATATCCGGAAGCGCCTTCATCTATTCAACACCAATATCGCTAAGACGGCGATTCTCAACCGATGACTTTGCGGCTGCCTAGCCGCGTCCGGCGCATTATTTCGTCATTCGCTGATGTGTTCGGCGGCGATATCATCTATGGGATTCACGATGAAATCCAAATACGACGTCGTCATCCTCGGTGCTGGTCACAATGGTCTCCTGGCAGCGGCCGTCCATCACACTCTGAAAAAGTGCGCCCGGCGGGGGTCGAACCCACAGCCTACGGCTCCGGAGGCCGTCGCTCTATCCAGTTGAGCTACGGGCGCGATGAACCTCGAAGATAGCGCAATTCAACGATTTAACGAGTGAGTGATTTAACGAATTTTCGAAATCGCTAACTCACTAATCGGTGATTCGACAAATGATCAGCGTTTGCAATTTCAACTTCCTTGCTGGAAAATGTTTCCCCGCTGGCCGGGCGGCCGCACCTTCAGCTAGATCACGGCCGCAGAGAGAAGAAACTTATGAACCGCATCATCGACGCCATCGAAAAGGAGCAACAGAAAACCGACGCGAATAGTTTCAAGGTCGGCGACAGCGTGCGCGTGCACACGCGGGTGGTGGAGGGCGACAAGGAGCGGATTCAGATTTTCGCCGGCATCGTGATTGGCCGCAAAGGGCGCGGGCTTAACGAAACATTCACCGTGAGGCGCATTTCCTACGGCGAAGGTGTCGAACGCGTTTTCCCGCTTCACTCACCGCGCATCGCAAAAATCGAAGTGGAAAAGGAAGGCCGTGCGCGGCGGGCCAAGCTGAATTATCTCCGCACACGCAAAGGCAAGGAAGCGACGGCAGTGAGAGAATAAGATGCACTTAATGATTTAGCGACTGAGTGAATTAGTGATTGAAGCGGCTCTCTAAATCGCTAAATCGTTAATTCGCTAAATCACGAAATGTATCGGCGTTGCGGATTTCGTTACGAAAAGAAATTGCGCGCCAGCGGTGTCTCCCGTATCGCCGGGATCGATGAAGCCGGGCGCGGCGCCCTGGCCGGTCCGGTCGTGGCGGCGGCGGTGATTTTGCCCGAGAAATTCCGGCATCGAAAGCTAAACGATTCCAAACAGCTCGCGCCGGAATTGCGCGAGGAAATCTATTACGAGCTGCTCGCCAATTCCGAAATTGCGTGGGCGGTCGGCATTGTCGATTCAATCGAGATCGACCGAATTAACATTCTGCGCGCGACACACCGGGCGATGCGCGCCGCCATCGCGGCCCTCGCCGTCCTGCCCGAGCACGTTTTGATTGATGGCCTGCCCGTTTTTCCGTTCCCTTTCCCGCAGACCGCGATTGTCGATGGTGACTGCTATAGTCTCACCATCGCCGCCGCCAGCGTGGTCGCGAAAGTGACGCGTGACACGATAATGCGTGACTTCTGCGCGCATTTTCCGGAATATTGTTTCAGCCAGCACAAAGGTTACTGCACCGACCTGCATCTCACGAAACTCCATGAATTCGGGCCTTGTGCGATCCATCGCCGATCTTTCGAGCCGGTGGCGCAACCGCTTCTCGCGCTCGAAGCGCTCATCTGATCATCTTCGACGCGGTCTTCTCGGTGAAAAGCTGGCCGGCCGTTTCCTGCGCAAGAACGGCTACAAAATTCTTTACCGCAATTTTCGCGGACGCAGCGGCGGCGAGATCGACATTGTTTGCCGCGACGACGACACGCTCGTCTTCGTCGAAGTGAAAACGCGCGCCCGGGAAGATTTCGGCCGGCCAATTGAGGCAGTGGATCGACGAAAACAAAAGCGCATCTCGCGCGGCGGCCTCGCCTGGCTGCGGATGCTCGATAATCCTGACATTTTATTCCGCTTCGATGTCGTGGAAGTGATCATCGCGCAAAACGCCGAGCCACGCCTCGAGTTGATCAAGAACGCGTTCCAACTTTCCGCGCCGTACATTTATTAATGAGTTATGAGTGATGAACGTCCACGCTCAACATCTAACATCCAACATTCAACGGATGTAGTGGCGGCCATGCTGTCCGTAGCGTTTTTGGCGCGTTGCTGCGATACGCCGGCCTCTACACGAGCAATTCGTAAGAAAGAATGCTCAGGCAATAGATGGCGGCCGTTTCGACACGGAGAATGATGGGACCGAGCGTTATCGGGCGGCAGCCGTGACTGCGGGCGAGCGCGAGCTCGGCCGGAGTGAAATCGCCTTCCGGGCCGATGAGCATGAGAACGTTTTCGGGAAGATGTCGATGTTCGCTCGAGAAATCGGCAAGAATCTTCTTCAGGTTTAGCGCACCCGGTTGAAGCGAACCG
>Ga0184605_10000288_pt1 | contig 14781 bp, 14 predicted proteins | sample PLM0_30_coex_FD_132995 | JGI IMG/M metagenome (GOLD analysis project Ga0184605, IMG submission 132995) | Groundwater sediment microbial communities from an aquifer in East River, Colorado, USA - PLM0_30_coex | ecosystem: Environmental > Terrestrial > Soil > Riparian zone | place: USA: East... | reverse complement strand
GTCGTCACGCGCCGGACGAAGTACGAGCTCCGCAAGGCGATGGAACGTTCGCACGTCCTCGAGGGCTACCTCATCGCTCTCGACAACCTCGACGCGGTGATTGCGCTCATCCGCGGCTCTGCCGATCCCGATGAGGCCCGGGCGGGCCTGATCGAAACCTTCGAGCTCTCCGAGATCCAGGCTCAGGCGATCCTCGACCTTCGTCTCCAGAGACTGACCGGGCTCGAGCGCAAGCGGATCGAGGACGAGTACGCAGACCTCGAGGAGCGGATCGGCGAGCTCCGGGCGATTCTCGGCGAGGAATCCGAGATCGACCGTCTCATCCGCGAGGAGCTGCTCGAGATCAAGGGCGCATACGGTCGCGCGGACGATCGGCGCACCGAGATCGTGGCCGCGGAAGGCGACCTCGAGCTCGAGGACCTCATCGCGGAGGAAGACATGGTCATCGCGATCACGCGCTCCGGTTACGTGAAGCGTCTTCCGGTCACGACCTACCGAGAACAGCGCCGCGGTGGCATCGGGGTCATGGGCATGGACATGAAGGACGAGGACTACATCGAGCATCTCGTAGTCGCGTCGACCCACGACTACTTGCTCTTCTTCACCTCGGTGGGAAAGATCTACCGGCTCAAGGTGCACGAGCTTCCCCTCGGCAGCCGGCAGTCGAAAGGGCGCGCGCTCGTCAATCTGTTGCCGCTCGCCCAGGGCGAGAGCGTGCGGACACTGATCGCGACGCGCAACTTCGAGGAGGCGGAGTACCTCCTCTTGGCGACGAAGAACGGCGTGGTCAAGAAGACGCGCTTTGCCGAGTACAACACCCCGCTCAAGGCGGACGGCATCATTGCCATCAAGCTCCGCGAGAAAGACGAGCTTGTCGCCGTCATCCACTCGAGTGGGAAGGACGACATCCTGCTGGTCTCTCGCAAGGGACAGGCCATTCGTTTCCCGGAGAAGGCGGTGCGCTCGATGGGCCGAGCCACCTCCGGCGTCTCGGGCATGCGCATGCGTAAGGGCGATGAGGTGATCGCGGCGAGCCTGGCGAAGGACGAAGCCGACCTTCTCGTCGTGACGGTGAACGGCTACGGGAAGCGGACGCCGATCCACCAGTACCCGTCGAAGGGTCGCGGCGGCCTCGGCGTGAAGACCGTGCAGTTGACGGAGGCGCGAGGCCAGCTCGCCGGCGCCCTCGTCGTCCGGGACGGCTATCAAGTGATGCTCATGTCGACGGGCGGGACCGTCATTCGTATGCCCGTCGAGGAGGTCAAGCGGCTTGGTCGCTCGACCCAGGGCGTGATCGTCATGCGGCTGCGAAAGAGCGAGCGCGTGTCCACGCTGGCACCGGTCGTCGAACAGCCAAACGGCGAGGAAGAGGAAGAGAGCAACGCGGCCGAAGTGGCCGTCGAGCCGGCCGACCGCTCCGTCGAACCGGAGGAAACTCCCGCTCAGAACGAGTAGTTCGGGTCAGAAACGAGTCGGTTTCGGCGGGAGATCTTCACAAAGCGCGCCTCCGGTGTTAGCGTGGTGCGTCTCCCCCCGGATCGAAAAAGGTGTGTATATGGCTGTCCCTCGGCATGTCGATCTGCTTGAACCAGTAAACATCTCGGAGCACCTCGACAAGATCGAGCTCTACCTCGGCCAGGTGTGCCAGGTGGCGGGCATCTCGAAGATGCAGCTCGACTACTGGACGAACAAGGCGCAGATCCCGACGAAGGGCAAGAAGCAGCGGATCTACGACATGGACGCGGTCGAGACCGTCATGCTGATCAAGCAGGGCAAGGACAAGGGCCTCAACCTTTCCACGGCGATCGAGGCCGCACGGAAATACAAGGAGGAGAGGTCGTTCCCGAACGGCGGCGCTAGCCGCTAGGACTCTCTCAGGACGCCGGCGGCCGACTCTGGCGCCAGTGTGTTCACGAAGTAGCCGGCCCCGAGCTCGAGCCCGGCGAGGATCGTCAGGCGCGGCAAGACCTCCAAGTGCCAGTGGCCCGAAACGTGTAGCCACATATTCGTCGGCACCGAGCCCTCGGCCACCTGCAGGCGACGAAGTCCTTCTGCGACGAGCGCCAGCCCTGGGCCGAGCAGGCTGCTTCTGAACGGATCGCTTTCGCATTCGCGTGGAGCGACAAGGAGCTCGTAGGGCTGACGGCCAGCGAACGGGCAGAGCAGGATGAGGCCGTCGCGCTCGGCGACGATGCGGATCCGCTGGTCGACCTCCTCCGCGAGGAGGCGGCAGAGCACGCAGCCGCCCTGTTCCTCCTGTGATCGGCGTTCCTGGGCGACGAGCGGAGGCTCGTCCGGCAGCCAAACAAGCTGGGAGTGACTGTGCTGGAGGCTGGCCCCTGCGATACGCCCCTCGTTGACCAGCGCCTGCATATAGGGAAAACCCTGCTCCCGGGCCGCGGCAGCTCGGGCCTGCCAGGCCTCTGCCACCTGCTCGAGCTCACGGATCGAGAGCTCCGCGAGCGTGCGGACATGCCGCGGCGAGTGGATCACCACTTCCTGCCGGCCGAGGGCGGCCCGGCGCACGAAGAGCCCCGTGGTCCGGTTGCCCTCGTCCGACCAGGGACCGAACGCGGGGAACTTGTTCGGGACGACACGGACCCGCCAGCCGGGCGCGTCGGCGGGCCGGCCCGGGGGGCCGAGCGCGAACGTTTCCGGCGGGGTCGCACTCTCGTGCCCCTCGCAAAACGGACAGCCCGCGACATCGTCGGGATCAGCCTCGCCCCCCTCGCGTTCGACGCCTGGACGGTGCGCTCGCGCCGGTGCGATCACGACCCAGCGCCCCGAGACCGGGTCACGGCGAAGCTCGGGCGGCGTTTCCCTGTTCAGCTAGATTCGCCCGCCCCGCCCATGAACGGGCGGAACAGTTCGATCGGCAGCGGCAGGAACGTAGTCGTCGAGCGCTCGGAGCTGATCTCGAGCATCGTCTGGAGGAAGCGGAGCTGGAGGGTGATCGGGTTCTGGCTCATGACGTTCGCTGCGTCCTTCAGGCGCTCGGAGGCCTGGAATTCGCCCTCGGCGGCGATCACCTTTGCACGGCGCTCCCGTTCGGCCTCGGCCTGTCGCGCCATGGCGCGCTGCATCCCGCTGGGGATCTCGACGTCCTTGACCTCCACGATCGAGACCTTGATCCCCCAGGGCGAGGTGGCCTCGTCGATGATTTCCTGGAGGATGGCGTTGATCTTGTCGCGCTCGGCGAGGAGTTCGTCGAGGACGTGCTGGCCCAGGACGCTTCGCAGCGTGGTCTGTGAAATTTGCGAGGTGGCGACCATGAAGTTCTCCACCTGCACGATCGCCTTCTCGGGGTCGATGATTCGGAAGTAGGCGACTGCGTTGACGCGGACGGGGACGTTGTCCTTGGTGATGACTTCCTGCGGCGGGATGTTGAGCGTCACCGTGCGCAGGTCGACCCGCACCATCTTGTCCACGATGGGGATGAGCAGGAAGAGGCCCGGCCCCTTCGGCGGGGAGTGCAGGCGGCCGAGGCGGAAGATCACACCTCGCTCGTACTCCCGGGCGACGCGGATCGACGCCGAGAGCAGGAAGAGCACGATTACGACGACGGCCGCGATCGCAATGAAGGCTGCGGTCATGCGCGAACCATCCTACGCCGTGACGGGGGCGGGCGCAGGCTCCGCCCGGCTCACCTCGAGCACGAGGCCTTCTTCGATTCCCCGCACCTGCACGGGGGTGCCGACCTCGAGGGACTGGCCGTCCGTATGGGCCTGCCAGAGTTCTCCGTGGACGAAGACGAGCCCGGTCGGGTCGAGTGCCTTGCGCACCACTCCGACTTGGCCTACGAGCTCCTCCTGGCCGGTCACGGCCGGCCGCCGGCGGGCCTGGACGATCTTCGTGACGGCAAAGACGGTGAGGAGCGCGAACGTGCCCGCGATGGCGAGCGCGACCGATAGCGACACCTGGTAGTGCGGTCCCGCGGGGTCGAAGAGCATGAGCGATCCGACGACGAAGCAGGACGCTCCCGCGAGCGCCAGCGCACCGTGGCTCATGACGAAGGGCTCGGCGGCGAAGAACGCGGCGGCAAGCAACATGAGCAGCACCCCGGCCGCGCTGACGGGTAGCACCTGGAGCCCGAAGAGACCGACGATGAGCGAGATCGCTCCGAGCGTGCCCGGGAAGATCAGGCCCGGGTTGAAAAGCTCGACCGTGATGCCGAGCGTGCCGAGCGAGAGGAGCAGCACAATGATGTTGGGATCGACGATCGTGTCGAGAATGCGCTTCCAGACCGACATCCGCATCGTGTCGATCTCGGCGCCGGCGGTGTGGAGGACGATGCCCTTCGGCTCGACCCGTGTGCCGTCGATCGTGTCGAGAAGCTCGGGCAGCGTCGGCGAGACGAAGTCCACGACGTTCATGCTCAACGCTTCACGTGCGGGTAGGTTCGAGGCCACCCGTACCGCCTTCTCGGCCCAGTCGGCGTTCCGGCCGTGCTCCGAGGCGAGCCCCCGGATGTAAGCGACCGCGTCGTTCACGACCTTTCGCTTGAGGTCCTTCGGGATGTCGCCGCCGCCGGTGGAGATGGGAGTCGACGAGCCGATGTTGGTCTCGGGCGCCATGGCTGCGACATCAGCCGCCATCGTGATGAAGACGCCGGCGGAGGCGTCGCGGGAGCCCGGCGGATAGACGTAGACGACGACGGGAACCTTCGAGTCGAGCTCTCGCTTGATGATGTTGCGCATCGAGCTGTCTAGGCCCCCTGGCGTGTCCATAAGAATGACCACCGCGTCGTAGCCCTCGTCGTTGGCGCGGTCGATCGCACCCGTGAGGTAGTCCTCCGTCACCGGGTTGATGTCGTTCGAGAACTCGACTGCTAGGACTCGCGGCGGGTCTGCAGCAGTCGCCGTCTGGACGAGCGCCAGACTGACGAAAAGGGCGCTCGCGAGAGCGAAAAGTGCCCGCATCGACGGCATTTTCAGCTGTAAGAATTCTATCAGGAAGGGCCCCTCTGGCCTTGAGCGCCGGGAAGGCCTCGGTCACCCTGCGGAGAAGCCTCTCGTCGCCGCAATGACACTTCCGCGGGCCCTTCTCGGCGCAGCCCTCCTGGCTCTCCTCGGCGCCTGGCCGTCGCCTGCGGGCGTGCGGGTGGTCGCCCGCGACGTGCCGGTACGCCCGGCGGCACCCGAGCGTTCGCAGCGCGCTCCGGTCCGGTTCGACATGGTCGGCCTGCATTGGAGGGGCTCAGGGACCGTCTGGTTCCGGACCCGCTCCCTCGCCGGGGTCTGGAGCCGCTGGCAACCGGCCCGACCCGAGGCCGAGGATTTGCCCGACCGTGGGACGGGCGAGGCAACGTCACGGCGCGGGTGGAAGCTCGGCAACCCGTACTGGACAGACGCCTCGGGAGCGATCGAGTACCGCGTTCGCGGGAACGTCAGGCGTCTCCGCGCCTTCTTCATCCAGAGTGGTCCCGATTCGACCGCGCTGCGCGTGGCGGCGCGCGCTGGTCAGCCCGCGATCATCAGGCGTAACCAGTGGGGTGCTGACGAGTCGATCGTGCGCGCGGCGCCCTACTACGCCAGCCGCGTTCGCTTCGCAGTCGTCCATCATACGGCGGGGACGAACTCGTATACGGCGGCGCAGTCGGCCGCAATCGTCCGTGGCATCCAGCGCTACCACGTGCTTGCCAATGGATGGAACGACATCGGCTACAACTTTCTCGTCGACAAGTACGGTCAGGTCTTCGAGGGCCGTGGCGGTGGAATCGACCGGAACGTCGTCGGGGCCCACGCGCAGGGGTTCAACACGGGCTCCACGGGCGTCTCGTTGCTCGGCACGTACAGCTCTAGCCGAATCTCGGCCGCGGCGCGGTCGGCGCTCGTGAAGCTGCTCGCCTGGCGGTTGGACGTGGCCCACGTGGATCCGCTCAGCCGCCTCGCGTGGATCTCGGCTGGGAACCCCGAGTACCGGGCCGGGACGCTCGTGCGGCTGCGGGCGGTCTCCGGGCACCGCGACACCGGCCCGACGAGCTGCCCCGGCACTGCGCTCTACGGCCAGCTGCCTGGAATCGCGTCCTCGGTCGCGGCTCGTGGGTTGCCGAAGCTCTACGACCCCGAGGTAGCGGGCGGTCTGGGTGGCAGCGTGCACGTGACGGGCCGCCTCTCGACCGTATTGCCCTGGACGGTCACGATTCGCGGCGCCGATGGCTTGCTCGTCGCCAGCGGGAGCGGGTCCGGCACTCATGTCGACTGGACGTGGGACGCTTCGGGGACGCCGTTCGGGATCTTCACGTACACGATCGAAGCGGGGGCCGACGTTCGCCCGTGGACCGCCGCCGTGCCCGGGCCCCCGCCGCTGGCGGTCCGGCGCCTCCGCGCCGCGCCCGCCGTCCTGACGCCCAACGGCGACGGTGTGGGCGAAACGACGAGGATTGTGTTCTCGCTGACGACGGCCGCGACTGCGACTGTCGAGATCGTCAACGGCTCAGGTGTCGTCGTGCGGCGGCTCGCCGACGCCCGGTCCTTTCCCACCGGGTCGAGCCGGCTCCTCTGGGACGGTCGGGACGGCAGGGGCGCGCCCGTCCCCGACGGCTTCTACACGGTTTTGGTCAGCGCGCACTCGCCCGGCCAGTCCGACTCGGACGTAGACAACATCGTCGTCGACCGGACGCTTGGCCATCTCCACGTCGCCCCCCGCCCTTTCTCGCCGAACGGGGATGGCCGGCGCGAGACGACGACGGCTACCTTCGACCTCACGCGGGCGGCAACAGTGCGCGTTCTGGTCCTGTACGGCGACCGGCGCATCGCCACCCTCAGGTCAGTGGTTGGCTTGCAGGCGGGTCCCCAGTCCTTCGCGTGGGATGGGCGCACGGGGTCGGGCACCCGAGCCTCTCAGCGCCGCTACACGGTGAGGGTCGAAGCGACAACCTCCCTAGGAACGCGGGTCCTCTCGAGGGGGGTGCGGCTGGATTCGACCCCGCCGGCTCTCCGCGTCGCCAGGGCTGTCGCCGGCCGGCGAACCAGCGTCACCGTCGTGTTGGGCGAGGCCGCCTTGCTGAAGGTGCGGTTCGGCTCCTCGATCGTCGCCTTGGTCGCAGCGACCGCCGGCACGCACACCCTTTCCCGTGTAGGAGTCTTCAGGTTCGTGCGGGCGATCGCCTGGGATGCGGCTGAGAACCGTGCCACCACGGCCTGGGCTCGCGTCAGACGGCGCTCGTACTAGCGTTCGAAGAGGACTTCGCCACTTTCCACGAGCTGCCGCCGCCCGCCGATCTCGACCTCCAGACGCCCGCTCCGGTCGATACCGATTCCGATGCCAGCCTGCCCGTCGAGGAACACGCGCCGGCCGCGCAGGAAGTCGCGCGCTCCGATGCTGTCGTAGAGCGCCTCGAGCCCTCGGTCGACCCAAAGCCCGTAGTCGTGCTCGAGCCAGGAGAGGAGGTCGGCGAGGAGCGGGGCGCGCTCTCGGCGGACTCCGTCTGCCGTGTAGAGGGAAGCGGGGGCGACCTTGGCCTCGCCGGGGAGCTCGTCCCGGGTCTGGTTTACATTCACGCCGATCCCGACGACAACGACGTCGCCGTTCGCCTCGGCGATGACCCCTGCGACCTTCCGCCTGTTGACCATGACGTCGTTCGGCCACTTGAGCTGGACCGCGAGCCCGAGCGCTCGCTCGGCGGTCTCCGCGGTGGCCAGGCCGGCGACGAGGGAAAGCTCCGCCACGGCCCGACCGGCCGGCGGCTTCAGGAGCACCGAGCAGAGGATCGCGGTTCCAGGCGGCGTCTCCCAACCGCGCCCGAACCGCCCGCGCCCTGCTGTCTGGACGTCGCAGACGGCGGCGGCGCCTTCGGCCAGCCCAGCATCCAACAGCTTCTGCGTTGATTCGCAGGCGTCTTGATAGAAGTAGGTTCTGCCGAACGTGCCGGTAAGGAGGGGTTCGACGACCTCGGGGACGAGCGTGTCCGGGGCATTCACGAGCGCATACACTAAGCGCGCCGTGCAACCGATCGATGTCCAGCCCCGTCTGTACGAGCGGAACGGGCATGCCGGGCGAACGTACAAACGGTTGAGCGATGCCGAGCTCGTGCGCAAGGCTACGAGCGGCGACTCCAGGGCACTCGACACGCTGCTCGAGCGCTACGCGCCCAAGGTTCACCGCCTCGCCTCGCAGCTCGTGGGCGACTTCGAGGACGCTCGCGACGCCGCGCAGGAGTCGCTCGTCAAGGTCTGCACGCGGCTGCGCCAGTTCCGCGGCGAGGCGCAGTTCGCGACGTGGCTACACCGGCTGGTGGTGAACACGTGCCGCGACCGTATGGCCTTCCAGCGAGTTCGACGGACGGAGCCTCTTGTCGAGGAGGAACGCGTGGCGGACGAGGATTGCGACCCGTCGCGGCTGGCCGCTCTCGCCGATCTGCGGCGGGACGTTGCCGAGGCGCTTGCGCGGCTCTCGCCCAAGCAACGCGCGGTCGTCGTCCTCCGCGATTCGTTCGGCCTCTCGTACCCCGAGATCGCGCGTGTTGCATCGATTCCCGTTGGAACCGCCAAGTGTTACGTGCATCGCGCCCGCGCCCGGCTGAAGGCGCACCTCGAGGACCTCGCCCAGGCATGACGACCTCGCTCGGCCGCGCGGAGATCGAACAGATCCTCCCGCACCGGGATCCTTTCCTGCTCCTCGACGAGGTCGTCGAGCTCGAGCCGGGGGCGCGCGTCGTTGCGCGCAAGCTGGTGCGCGAGGACGAGTGGTACCTCGCGGGACACTTTCCGGGCCGGCCGATCATGCCGGGAGTCCTCATCGTGGAGGCGATGGCCCAGACCGGGGCCGTCGCGGTGCTCGCGGACGAGGCCAATCGGGGCAAGCTCGCCCTCTTCGCGGGCATCGACGACGTTCGCTTCAAGCGGATCGTGGAGCCGGGCGACGAGCTCGAGCTCATCTGCGAGCTCGAGCGCGTTCGCGGTCCGATCGGCCGCGGTAAGGCGACCGCCACCGTGGAAGGGCAGCTCGCCGCCCGCGGAACGCTTACGTTCGCAGTCACGGAGATCTAGGCCGGTGTCCGGTTGATCGCCGACGTCTCCCGCAACGGCTCGATTCGGATCACCGGCGTGGGCGCTTACGTCCCCGAACGGGTGCTCACGAATGCCGATCTTTCCGAGCTGGTCGACACGTCCGACGAGTGGATCACCGAGCGCACAGGGATCAAGGAGCGCCACGTCGCGGACCCGGATCAGGCGGCGAGCGACCTAGCCGTGCCGGCTGCGCGGCAGGCGCTGGCGGCGGCAGGCCTCGACGCAGCCGACGTGGAGCTGGTGATCGTGGCGACCGTGACGCCGGACATGTTCTTTCCGTCGACGGGCTCGCTCGTCGCGGCTGAGCTCGGGTCTCCCGAGGCCGCGGCCTACGACCTCTCCGCGGGCTGTACCGGCTTCATGTACGCGGTCGCCCAAGCGTACGGAGCCCTCGCGGGAGGACTGGCACGAAACGCCCTGGTAATCGGCGCCGAGACGCTCTCGAAGATCATGAACTGGCGCGACCGCTCGACCTGCGTCCTCTTTGGCGACGGGGCCGGAGCGGTCGTCCTCGAGCGCGTGGCCGACGGCGGCTTTCTCGGCTTCGAGCTCGGTTCGGATGGAGAGGGCGGCAAGGAGCTCTCGGTCCCCGCGGGCGGGTCGCGCAACCCTGCGACGGTCCAGACCGTCGAACAGGAGCTGCACTTTCTGCGTATGAACGGCCGCGATGTCTACAAGTTCGCCACGCGTGTCCTGGTCTCGTCGGCCGAGGAGCTCCTCGAGGAGTGTGGATTGACCGTGGACGACGTCGACCTCTACATCCCCCATCAAGCCAACAAGCGGATCATCGACCACGCGGCGCGGAATCTGGGCATCCCGGAGGAGAAGATCTTCATCAACCTGCAGAAGTACGGAAACACGTCGTCAGCGTCCATTCCGCTCTGCCTGGCGGAGGCCGTCGCCGAGGGAAGACTGACGAAGGGGACGCGCGTGCTCATGACCGGGATGGGCGCAGGGCTCACCTGGGGGTCGGCCTACACGATCTGGAACGACGGGCAGGCGGCTGCGTGAAGGTCGCTTTCTGCTTTCCGGGCCAAGGCTCCCAGGACGTGGGCATGGGCCGTGCCATGGCGGAGACGTTTCCGGAGGCGCAGGCGGTGTTCGACGAGGCCTCGCAGGCAACCGGCTTCGATGTCGCTCGCCTGTGTTTCCAGGGCCCCATCGAGGAGCTCACCCAAACCGAACTCCAGCAGCCGGCCCTCGTCGCCACCTCGCTTGCGTGCCTGCGGGCCGTCGAGACGCTCGGAGTCCGGCCGGACTTCGTCGTCGGCCACTCGGTCGGAGAGTACTCGGCTCTAGCAGCAGCCGATGGCCTTTCAGACCGCGATGCGATCGCGCTCGTCAGCGAGCGCGGCCGCGCGACGGCGGAGGCGGCGAGGGAGCATCCGGGAGCCATGGCCGCGGTGCTCGGCCTCGAGGACGCGGTGGTCGAAGAGCTGTGCGCCGGGATCGACAACGTCTGGCCCGCGAATTACAACTGCCCAGGCCAGATTGTTGTCTCCGGAGAAAACGCCGCTGTCGACCAGCTGATCGAGGAAGCCACGGCCGCCGGGGCCCGGAAGACGGTCAAGCTCCGCGTCGGCGGCGCTTTCCACAGTCCGCTCGTCGGGCGCGCTGCCGACCGCCTCCGTCCCGCACTCGCATCGGTGCACTTCCGGGAGCCTGCGACACCGTTCATGTCGACGGTGACCGCGCAGATCGAATCTGCCGAGCGGTTCGTCGACCTCCTCGTCCAGCAGCTCACGGCCCCCGTGAAGTTCACGCAATCGGTGCGAGGCCTCGTTCAGCAGGGCGTCGGCATGTTCGTCGAGGTCGGCCCGGGCCAGGTTTTGAATGGCCTCATTCGACGCTGCGATCGCTCGCTTCGCACGATCTCGGTGGGTGATCCCGAGTCGCTTCGGAGGCTGCAGGAGACGCTCTCGGCGGCCTAGTGGCGACCGGCTTCGGCTCACTTGACGGAAAAGTCGCCCTTGTCACCGGCGGGTCGCGGGGGATCGGGGCGGCGATCTCGCGTGAGCTTGCGAAGGCCGGCGCCAGGGTGGCGCTCAACTACCGGGCTGGGCGGGAGGCCGCCGACGAGGTGGCCGGGGAGATCGGTGGGCTCGCGGTTCAGGCGGACGTATCGAACGCGGAGGAGGTCAAGGCCCTCATTGAACGGGTGGAAGGTGAGCTCGGCGACATCGACGCACTTGTCAACAACGCCGGCGTCACGCGCGACACGCTGATCGCGCGCATGACCGATGACGACTGGCAGACGGTCATCGACACGAATCTGCGCGGAACGTTCAACACCTCGCGTGCCGTGTCCAGGAAGATGTTGCGCCGGCGGGCCGGGTCGATCGTCAACCTCTCGAGCGTCGTGGGCGTCCACGGCAATCCCGGCCAGGCGAACTACGCCGCCTCGAAGGCGGGCATCATCGGTCTGACGAAGGCGCTGGCGCGGGAGCTCGGCTCCCGGGGGGTGCGCGTGAACGCGATCGCGCCGGGCTACATCTCCACGGAGCTGACGGATGTCCTGCCCGAGGAAACGCGCGGGCTGATCCTCCAGAACACTCCGCTCGGGAGGCTCGGCGAGCCGGAGGATGTGGCCAGTGCGGTACGCTTTCTTTGCTCGGACGAGGCCGCGTTCATCACGGGCGAGGTACTGCTCGTCGACGGTGGCCTGGGGATGTAGAGGGAGTCTTTGGTGAGCACGAACGGACACAGACGCGTGGTCGTGACTGGGGTCGGCGCGGTTACGCCTCTCGGAAACGACGCGGAGACATTCTGGAAGAACCTCACCGCGGGGGAGAGCGGCGCCGCGCCGATCCAACAGTTCGATCCGTCCGAGTTCGCGGTGCACTTCGCCTGCGAGCTGAAGGACTTCGATCCGACCAAATGGCTCGAGTACCGCAAGGCCCGCAAGATCGACCGGTTCGCGCAGATGATCATCGCGGCCGCTCGCATGGCCGAGGAGGACTCGGGGATCGAGATCGAGCCCGAGACGGCGCGGACGGGCGTCTCCGTTGCGACGGGAATCGGCGGACTCAAGTCCTTCCAGGACTGCTACGACCAGCTCATCCAGCGCGGGCCCGACCGCATCAACCCGTTTTCGATCCCCGCGATCATCCCCAACATGGGCGCGGCCTGGGTGTCGATGGAGCTCGGTACCCGCGGTCCGCTCTGGTCTGAATGCACCGCCTGCGCGGCCTCGAACATGGCCATCGGCCAGGCGCTCGACGACATCCGACTCGGCCGTGCCGACGTCATGCTCGCGGGTGGCACCGAGGCAGGGATCACAAAGGTCGGAATCGGCGGTTTCGGCGCGATGCGCGCCCTCTCCCGGCGAAACGACGAGCCGAAGAAAGCCAGCCGTCCCTTCGACGCCGAGCGCGACGGCTTCGTGATGGGGGAGGCCGGCGCGATCCTCGTCGTCGAGGAGCTGGAGCACGCGAGGAAGCGCGGTGCGAAGGTCTACGCGGAACTCGTGGGCTACGGGGTCTCCTCCGACGCGCAGCACATCACCGAGCCCGATCCAACGGGGCAGCATCCGGCGCGAGCGATGCGCATGGCGATGGACGACGCCGGCATCTCGCCCGAGGAGATCGACTACATCAACGCGCACGGGACGTCGACCCCACTCGGCGACGCGAGCGAGACGCGGGTGGTCAAGATCGCGTTGGGCGAGGAGAAGGCTCGCAAGACGCCGGTTTCCTCGACCAAGGGAGCCACCGGGCATTGCCTGGGCGCCTCGGGCGCCATCGAGGCGCTCATCTGCACGTTCGCGGTCCAGCGGGACGTCGTACCTCCGACGATCAACTACGAGCATCCGGACCCCCAGTGCGATCTCGATTACATCCCCAACGAGTCGCGCGAATGGAAGACGGACTACGCCCTCTCCAACAATTTCGGGTTCGGCGGGCACAACGCCTGCCTCGTCTTCAAGAAGTTCACCGACTAGCTACGTGGTCCACTGATGGCCGACCGCTGGGCGACGTTCGACTGCTACGGGACGCTGATCGACTGGAATCGGGGCATCGGTGACGCTCTGGCGTCGCTCTGGCCCGACGCCGATCGGGAGGCTGTCCTCTCGCGCTATCACGAGATCGAGCCGCGCGTTCAGCTGCAGGGAGCCTTGTCCTACCGGGAGGTGATGCGGCAGGCGCTCGTTTTACTGGCAGGCGACGAGGATCGCCTGCTCGGCGAAGCGGACGAGTATGCGCTCGCCGACTCCCTCCCCTCCTGGCGGCCGTTTCCAGAGGTCCCTGGCGCGCTCGCGGAGCTGCGGGGCCGCGGCTTCAAGCTGGCAATCCTCTCCAATACGGATCCAGAACTGCTCGACGCGTCCCTGGGGCGGATCGGCGTCTCCGTGGACGGTCGCGTCACGGCGGCGGAGGCCGGTTCCTACAAGCCTGCGCCCGGTCACTGGGAGCACTTCTTCGATCGGTACGACGCCGATCGCCACAAGCACGTCCATGTCGGAGCGAGCCTCTACCACGACATCGAGCCCGCCTCGCAGTTCGATCTCAAGGCCGTGTGGATCAACCGACTGCACGAGCGGAGCGACCTCCCGCGCGCAGCCGAGCTCAAGGATCTCGCCCGGCTCCCTGAGGTCCTGGACGAGCTCCTGCCGGCAGCTACCTTGTAGGGAATGTCGCACCTGCGGGCACGGTGTCCCGACTGCCGCACGCTCACAGCCGTCGCGCTTGGTGAGGGCGACTACGAGTGCCACTCCTGCGGGCGAGGCTTTCCGGCCGCGCTCGTGCGGGTGCCGCGGGCGTGGGGCGATGGCGGCGAGGAGATGGTGGAGGCAGCCTTTCTGCCGCTCCCGTACCCCGAGGCGGGGGTTGTCGAAGAGGACACGCTCACGGAGCAGAACCTTGCTCTCGCGGCCTCGCTTCCGGATCGCCCCCTCGTGCTCGGGGGGTGTTGCTGCGCTCACGTGGGTACGGTCGAGGGCCTGGGCACGCGGTACGAGCGCCTCGCGGTCGCCTGGTTCGACGCCCACGGCGACCTGAACACGCCGGAGAGCTCGCCGAGCGGTAATCAGTGGGGCATGCCGCTGCGCATGCTCCTCGATTCGGGCACGGTCTCCCCCCGGGACACCGTGCTCGTGGGCGCTCGCAACCTCGATCCGCCCGAGAAGGAGTTCATCGCCGCGACCGGCCTGCGATCGGGCGCGCAGGAAGTCGCGTCGGCGCTCGAAGGTGTGGACGCCGTCTACGTCGCCTTCGACTGCGACGTCCTCGACCCTGAGGACGAGATTGCGGCCTACATGCCCGAGCCGGGCGGGCTCTCGATTGCGGCGAGCGTCGAGATCCTGGCCGGGATCGCAGCCCGGAAGCCGCTTGCCGGTGTCGGCCTGACGGGTCTCTCCGCCGATCGGGGCAATGTCGCGGCGCTGGCCCGGGTCTGCGGGGCCTTAGGCCTGTAGCGGTCCGCACCGTAAGATAGGCGCCCATGGCTAGCCGCATCGATGTGTCGATCGAGCACCGCGGACCCGAGCCGGAGCAGGAGCGGAAGCACCCGAATACGTGTCCGAGCTGCCATTCCCACTACAAGGACGAGGAGCTCGAGGCGAACTTGCGCGTGTGCCCGCAATGCGGGCACCACTTCCCGGTGCGCGCGCGGGAGCGCGTGATCCAGCTCGCCGACCGCGGTACTTTCAAAGAGGTCGACACCGACCTTCGGTCGGCTGATCCGCTCGGATTCTTCGACCTGAGGGCGTATACCGAGCGCATCGCCGAGGCCGAGGTGAGCACGGGCCTCGGCGACGCCATGATCGCAGGTG
>Ga0184605_10000286_pt1 | contig 14831 bp, 15 predicted proteins | sample PLM0_30_coex_FD_132995 | JGI IMG/M metagenome (GOLD analysis project Ga0184605, IMG submission 132995) | Groundwater sediment microbial communities from an aquifer in East River, Colorado, USA - PLM0_30_coex | ecosystem: Environmental > Terrestrial > Soil > Riparian zone | place: USA: East... | reverse complement strand
CGCTTTTCGAATTTTACGGGACCGCGGTTATCAACAGGATCGCCCGTCACATTAAAAAGGCGACCAAGTACCCCTTCACCCACCGGCACCGTGATTGGTCCGCCGGTATCGGTCACGCTCATGCCGCGCTTCAGTCCTTCGGTTGAAGACATGGCGATCGTGCGCACCCAATTTTCGCCGAGATGCTGCTGCACTTCGAGCGTGAGTTTGGTCGGGTTGCCGTTGACTTCGTACTCGATTTCGAGGGCGTTGTAGATTTTCGGCAACTCCTTCACTTCCGAAAATTCCACGTCCACCACGGGACCGATAACTTGAACGATGTTTCCTTTGTTCATAAATGTTCGTTACGCGCCGACCGACATTTGGGCGGTCGCGATTTCGAGCAGCTCGGTCGTGATGCTGGCCTGGCGCATCTTGTTGTATTCGAGAGTGAGATCCTTGATGAACTCGTTCGCGTTATCGGTCGCGTTCTTCATCGCCACCATGCGCGCGCTGTGCTCGGAAGCGCGCGCGTCGAGGATCATTTGGAAAACCTGATACTGAATGTAATACGGCAGCATGATATCGAGCACTACCTCGGCCGTCGGCTCGAAAACATAGCCCAGCATCGGATCGACATCTTCTTCGTGTTTTTTCGGCAAGTCGAAACTGCTGACTGGCAAGAGAGTTTGCACGACCGCGCGTTGATCGATCGTGCTAATGAAATGCGTGTAGAGAACAGAAACTTTGTCCACCTCGCGCTTCAGAAACTTTTCCGTGCAAAATTTCGAGATCGGCTTCGTCTCGACAAACATCGGCGTGTCCTTGAGCTCGAAATCGGCCAACAGTTCGCGCTTGGTTCGCGCGATGAACTGCCGCGCTTTTTTTCCAGCAACTACGTAAGCCGTCTTCGCCGTGTCAAAATTCGCAGCCTCGCGAAACAGATTCGTGTTTAGCGCGCCGGCCAATCCTTTGTCCGTGCTGATGATCAGGACGAGCTCTTTTTTAAGCTCGCGAATGTGAAGAAGCGGATGCAATCGCGGGTCGGTGCGTTTTTGAAGCGAGACCAACACCTTGTTCATCAAAGCAGCGTAAGGCCGCCCCGACAGCGCGTGCTGCTGCGCTTTGCGCATCTTGGATGCAGCCACCATTTGCATCGCTTTGGTGATCTGCGCGGTGTTGCGAATCGATTTGATCCGGCGCCGTATGTCCTGTGTGTTCGCCATTTTCTAAAATCTTTTCTTCGTTCGGTAGCGCGCTGCGCGCTCGCGCACATGAAAACCGATCTCGCGCTTTGGCTTTGCTTCAGGCTCGAGCAAACGCCTCAGCGCGGCGAAAAGATCGACAATCGCTTCGTCGTGCGAGTCAAGACGCCGCTCGAGTTCTTCAAGTTTGCTCGCAAGTTGCGCGTTGGCCGCAACCATTTCCCGTAGCTTAATGAATGCGCGCACAACGCGCACGCTCGCCTGCACAGCGACGTCGCTGTTCAAAACGCTCGCGAGCATAATTGCGCCATGCTCGGTAAAAACCCACGGAAGATAACGTCGCCCCCCCCGCCTGTTTGAGGTTGCAAATTGCAACCTCAAACCAGAACTTGTAAACTCCTCAGCCGCAAGTTGAAAAGCGAAGTCTACCGGGAATCGTTTGCGGTTTCGCGTGAACTGCTGGTTCAGCCTTTTTGTCGTGACTTGGTAGATGGCAGCCAGATCCGAATCGAGCATCACGCGCTGACCGCGGATCAAATAGATCGCACATTCGACATTGTCGATCTTACGTGCGGAAGTCATGACTGAATCGAGCGCGACCAACGAAATCATCGCCAGGTTGTTTTGAATTCATCGAGCGCGGCTTTCAGTTGCCCCTCGAGTTCTTCATCGAGCTGTTTTTTCTCGCGGATCGATCTGAGCAGGCTTTCTTTCCGCGTCTCCAGATAATCTTGTAGCTTGCTTTGGAATTCTTTTACGCGATCAACCGGGACAGGATCCACATATCCGTTCTGCATCGCCCACATCACCGCAACCTGCTCTTCGACCGGGATCGGATTGTATTGTTTTTGCTTAAAAAGCTCGACAATGCGTTGACCACGATCCAGACGCGCTTTTGTCGCAGCATCGAGATCGGAGCCGAACTGCGCGAATGCGGCCAGCTCGCGGAACTGCGCGAGATCGAGTTTCACTTTGCCGGCCACTTGCTTGATGGCTTTGATTTGCGCGGCCGAACCGACGCGGCTGACCGAAAGACCAACCGAAATAGCCGGTCGCACACCCTGATAAAACAGATCGGTCTCAAGATAAATCTGCCCATCCGTGATTGAGATCACATTTGTCGGAATGTAAGCGGACACGTCGCCGGCTTGCGTCTCGATGATCGGCAGTGCGGTAAGCGAGCCGCCGCCAAATTCCTCGGTGACGCGCGCGCTGCGTTCAAGCAAGCGCGAGTGCAAATAAAATACATCGCCCGGATAAGCCTCGCGACCGGACGGCCGTTTCAGCACGAGTGAAACCTGCCGATACGCGACTGCATGCTTCGACAAGTCGTCGTAGATGATGAGCGCATCCATGCCGTTATCCATGAACCATTCACCCATCGCTGCGCCTGCGAACGGCGCGAGATACTGGTTCGTCGCGGTGTCGGACGCCGGCGCCGAGATGATCGTGGTGTAAGGCATCGCGCCTTCGCGTTCGAGAATATCGAGAGCGCGCGCCACGTTGGAATTTTTCTGGCCAACGGCGACATAAATGCAATAAAGCGGACGATAATCTTTGTCGTTCGCATCTTCGGCCGCTTTGTTCAGGCGCGCCTGGCTGATGATCGTGTCGATCGCGATCGTCGTCTTGCCGGTCGCGCGGTCGCCGATGAGCAACTCGCGCTGCCCGCGACCGATCGGAATCATCGCGTCGATGGCCATGATACCAGTCTGCACCGGTTGGCTGACGCTACGGCGTTTAATCACGCCTGGCGCAATTTTTTCCAGCGGATAGAACGAATCAGTCTTGATCTTGCCTTTGCCATCCAGGGGCTGACCGAGCGTATTCACGACGCGCCCGAGCAAGGCTTTGCCCACTGGAACCTGCAAAAGTTTGCCGGTGGTTTTTACTTCGTCGCCCTCCGAGACTTTGGTCGTTTCACCCAGCAAAATGGCGCCCACTTGTGTCTCTTCGAGATTTAAGGCAAGACCAAAAACTCCGTTTGGGAACTCGATCATCTCGTTGAGCATGACTTCGCTGAGACCTTCGATGCGGGCGACGCCGTCGCCGGTTTCGCGCACGACACCGACGTTGCTTTTCGTTGTCGATGTTTTCAGTCCGGCGATTTTTGTTTCGATTTCCTCAAGTATGCTGCTCATAGCTCTGGTTGGTTAAAGTTGTTGCTGGAGACTTTCCAGCCGATGGCGCACGCTGCCGTCCCAAACGTCGCTCCCCACACGGACGCGCATTCCGCCGAGAAGCTCGCGATTCACAACAAACTCTGTGGTTAAATCGCGTCCGTATTTCTTCGCGAGGTTATTGAGGATTCGCGAATTTGTCTCCGCACTCAATTCGCTCGCACTTTCGATGCGCGCGTGGCGTTTTTCGATCTCAAGACGAAGAAGCCGTTTATAATTCTGGAGGATGCCGATGTAGTTGCGCGGCCTCTTCGCGATCAACGACTGCACGATTGATGCGATCTTTCCGGGATCGAGCTGGCCGTCGGTGAAACTGGCGCGCATCATTGCTCGCGCAAGCTGGCGAATTTCCTTATTGATCTTCATGAGGCGAGTTGACGCGCCGCTTCCTCCTGAAGCCGCCTTTGATCGTCGGAAGTAAGCACTTTGCCAGTGACCTTCGCGGTTGTATCGACCACGAGCCGTCCGAGCTCGCGTTTCAAGGCCTCCATTGTGCGCTCGTGTTCCATCGCGCTGGCTTCACGCGCTTTCGCGATGATCTGTTCAGCGGCGGCGACCGCTTCTTGCTGTTTGCGCTCCGCCAAGTGGGCGCTGCTCGCCCGCGCCTCGTCGATCATTTTCTGCGCGTCAGCATTCGCCTTGGCTAAGATCTCCGCATAGCGTTTCTCCGCTTCTGCGAGTTCCTTCTTTATTTTTTCTGCGTTGATCAAACCTTCCTCAATACGCCGGCGGCGTTCCTCGAGCACGCCGAGAATCGGCTTATAAGCGAAGCGGCGCAAAAGGAACGCGACGATCGTGAAGCTGATTACCTGGGACAGAAACAGCCACGGATTCCAGCCGAACGTGTCGGCCGTATCACGAACCATGTCCACAAAACCTCCGCTCACGGCGGCAATCATCGGATTCATAATCCAAGTCTTAAGCTGTCAGGCGACGGCTTGCGTCTCACGCAGTTAGTGAACAAGATACAGCGCGTAGAAAACGATCGCCTCAGTCAACGCGATCGCCAGAATTCCATGCACGAGGACCTGCGTGAATGCGCCGGGATTGCGCCCGACCGCCGTTGTCATTCCCATGCCCGTTAGGCCGATTCCTATTCCCACGCCCATGGCTGCAAGACCGACGTGAATGCTTCCGCTCATCTCTGCTAGTAATGGTAGTATCATATTTTGGTTTTTGGTTTAGCGATCTCGCTTTCGTCAGATCGCCAAAGGTTTTGCTAGTGTGCCGTTTGCTGTCCTTCATGTTGCGCGATCAAAAGCGTGAAAACGGCGGTCAACAGCATGAAAACCAGCGCCTGCACGAATCCGACCAGCACCTCCAGGAAATAAAATGGGATCGGAAGAAACGGCGAAAGTATCGGCACCATGTTTGACATCGCTTCCAGAATACTCTCTCCCGCATAAATATTTCCAAACAATCGAAAACTGAGCGCGATCGGGCGAAACAAAATCGAGATCACTTCGAGCCATCCAACCGCGAAGAAGATGATCACCATGAGCACTTTCACAATTCCAGAGGTCTCGCCTTTTGGTCCAAATAAATGACGCAAAAATCCTCCCACGCCATTTGCCTGAATCGCCCAGACAAACCAGAGTACAAAGAAAATCGCTGCCATCGCCGTCGTCATATTAAGATCGGCATTGCCCCCGCGCAGCAAAGGTTGATCGAGATGAAAAACGCCGGTCACCGGGTCGTAATGCCCCCAGCCGATTGTGCCGACGCCCGGGATCAGGCCAAACCAGTTTACGAATAGAATGAAAATGAAGATGGTCGCGAAGAACCAGAACGTCTTGCGCACCAATTCGCGGCCGATGATGCTCTCGAGGAGGTCGTAAAGGCCTTCGACCAGCCATTCCCAAAAATTCTGGATGCCACTGGGAACCGGCTTGATCTTTCGTGTCGCCGCTTGCGCGAAAACGATGATTCCCGCCGCTACAATCCACGTCACCAGCATCGAGTTGGTGATCGCAAACTTGCCGATATGAACGAGTTCCGCGGGCTTTAGCGGCAATGCCGGCTCGACTTCAGCTGCGATTGTCGATGTAGCAACCACACATCCGCAGAAGAGCGCGAACATCAACAATGATAAGCGAGGAAAAAAACAATGCTGCATTCGGTTGGTTGAAATGCCGCGGCCCAATCTTTCCAGTCGGTGCGACGGCGGCGTGGCCAGAGCACTCAACACACAGGGACGCTTGCGTCGCGCATAGCAAAGCGCGTTTTGCCCGGATAACAAGAAACAAAATTTTCCGGGCGAGCTCTAATTTGCCGTCACCTGCTCGGCGAACTGCGGAGCCAGCGGAGCGAGCGCCTCAGATCTCGCAGGCTCTCCAGCACTGCGCATCGCGATCGCTTCTTCGTAAAACGATTCGAGCAGCCGCGTCTGCACTTCCTGTTCGAAATGCCGCACCACCGCCTCGCGGGCGCGCCACCCCATCTCGATCAATGCTCGAGGCGAGCGCGTGATTTCCTGCATCGCGTTGGACAAGGCAATGTGGTCCTCCTCCGGCACAAGCCAGCCGCTGCGCCCATGCTCGACCGCTTCCGGAATTCCACCATGCTGCGTCGCCGCGACTGGCAAACCGGTCGCCATCGCTTCGAGAATTGAGTTCGGAATGCCTTCCTGGTTCTCATCCGGCGGCGTTTCACTCGGGTGCAGAAACAGGTGCGAGCTGGCGTAGAGCTCCATGAGTTTCGGTTGCGAGAGAAAGCCGACAAAGTGCACGTCTTTCAAAATACCGAGGCCGGCCGCGAGCATCTCCAACTCCGGCTGCAGCGGTCCCTTGCCGGCAATGAAGAATTCGGCGTGTGGATTGTCCCTTTTAAAAATCGCGAACGCGCGCAGGCTGGTCGCCACGCCTTTTTTCGGAATTAAACGGCAGGCCTGCATCATTCTCCAGTGGCCATTCCGGGGTTGTTGTCGATCTACGAATGGAAATCCTTCCAGGGGAACGCCGGTGCGATTGATGCGAAGTTTTTCGGGCGGACAGCCGAATTGGATTAATCGATTGGCGAGCGACTGGGAACGCGCGAAAACCAGCGGCACCGCGCCAAATAACCGGCGCAACTTCGCGGGATAATCCGCGATGTCCTCCTTAATCGCCACATCGGCCCCGTGAAATGAAACCACGCACGGCTTGTCCCATTGCTCGATAAAGGGCAACAGATGCACTCCGGTGTGACCAAAGTAAATGTGCATGAGATCGGCGCCGCGGCGCTCCAGCATCGACGAAAGTATCTGATATTCGCCGCGATAAACGATCGGCGGCTCGCGTTTGACAAACTTGAGCCAGCCGTGCCGCAACAGGTTGGTGTAGGCCTGGGGAATAATTTCAATATCGCGGAATGGGAACAGCTCTGCGTTTTGCACCTCCTTGGTGATGACAAACGTCTCGACGCCGCGCAGCGCCTTTAACTGCCGGTAAATGTGCAACATCTCCGGCTTGAGGAATGAACTGCAATAGCTGGCTACGACTCGTTTGGCCATAAAAAGTCCCTGACTGTGTGCGAGGTGCTCTCTCTTGTCTAGTTCTTAATCGGCCGGCACGGTCTGTTGGGTTTTCCGGGAAGCAAGATATCGATCTTGTTCCGATTCACTGGCCAGCCATTGTTCCAGTTTTGTTTTGAAGGCATCGAGCCCTTCGCCAGTTGCCGCGGAGACCGGCGCAACCTCCACCGCTGCAAAACGATCTCGCAGTGCTTCAAGATTTTCCCGGGCCCCTGGCAAATCCATCTTGTTCGCAATCACAAACCACGGACGCTCAGCCAATATCGGATCGTAAAGATCGATTTCGCGCCGGAGATTTTGGAGGTCTTCGATTGGATTGCGTTCTTCGCTTCCCGCAACATCGACAACGAAAAGCAAAACGTGGCAGCGCGTGATATGTCGCAAAAAATCGTGCCCTAGCCCGAGATTGCGATGCGCACCTTCGATCAAACCCGGAATGTCCGCGATCGTCGCGCGGCGATAACCCGAAAACTCAACCACGCCGATGATCGGATGCAGCGTCGTGAACGGATAGGGCGCAACTTTTGGACGCGCCGCCGAGATTTTTGTCAGCAAGGTCGATTTTCCCGCGTTCGGATAACCGACCAAACCCGCATCCGCGATCGTTCGCAGCTCGAGCCAAAAATGTCCCTGCTCACCTTCCCCGCCTTCGGTGTATTCCCGCGGCGCCCGATTGCGCGAGCTCTTAAAATGCACATTGCCTTTTCCGCCCGCGCCGCCGCGGCAAAGCACAAATTCCTGACCGTCACGCGTAAGATCGACGACGAGGGCAATTTCGGATTTCTCCGGCATTTGATTGGGCGCTAGGCGTTGGACGTTGGGCGTTGGACGTTTTCTGTCTTTTTCGTCCTTCATCCTTCCTTCTTCATTCTTGAACACCACTGTTCCTACAGGTACTCGCACGATCTTCCTCGCCGCCGACCGCCCATGCATCTTCTTCCCCATCCCGTGCCCGCCATTTCTCGCTTTGACGATCGGTTCATAAAAAAGACCCGTGAGATTATCGACGTGCTGATCGGCACGCAGAATCACGTCGCCGCCGCGGCCGCCATCGCCGCCATCCGGTCCGCCTTTCGGCACAAACTTCTCCCGTCGAAAACTCACACAACCACGCCCGCCATTGCCGGCTTGCGCAAAAATTTTGATTCGATCGACGAACATGCTGAGGCGTTAAATCGTTAAAACGTTGAATCGTTACAACGTCAACGCTTACACGCGATTTGTCATCCCGAGCGGAGCGAGGGACCTCCCAATCAAAGTGCGCGTTACTTGAGCTACCAGGTGTGATCAATGAGCTTGTGAGATCCTTCACTTCGTTCAGGATGACACCGCGCTGAAAACTCACACAGCCGCGCACCCGCCATTTCCCGCCTGCGCAAAAACTTTTATCCGATCGGCAAACATGGTGAGGCGTTAAATCGTTAAATCGTTGAAGGTGACAAAGGTTCAGTGGGACTGCGATATTGGTACGCGATGAACCATGTAGCGGTGCATTTATGATCGACCGACGGTCATAGACCGCCGCTACAGCACATTTTCATAAAGTTCTCGCGTTTGCTGAGCGATGGCTGACCAACTGAATTTTTCTTCAGCGCGTTTGCGTCCGGCTTTTCCAAATTTTTCGCGGAGATCTCGATCTTTCATTAGCTGGTTGATGCGCGCGGCGAGATCGCGCGAAAATTTTTCGGGATTGGCCGGCTCGAACGGCGGCGTTTGCTCGAGCGGAACGAGAAAGCCGGTTTCTCCATCGACCACGACTTCTTTGATTCCGCCGACCGCGCTCGCCACGACTGCGGTTTCGCAGGCCATCGCTTCGAGGTTAATGATGCCGAACGGCTCGTAGATTGAGGGACAACAAAACACGGCCGCGTGCGAGTAAAGTTCGATCACCGCTTTCCTATCGACCATCTCCTCGATCCAGATGATGCCGGAGCGTTTGGCCATCGCCTGCTCAATTGCGTTTTTCATTTCGATCGCAATCTGAGGCGTGTCGGGCGCGCCGGCGCAAAGCACGATTTGAAAATCGCGGTCCATGTACTGGATGGCACGCACGAGATGCACGATCCCCTTTTGCCGCGTGATCCGGCCGACGAAGAGCAAGTACGGTTTCGTTGGATCAATCCCGCGCCGCTCCAGCGCCGCGGTTGAATCAACTTTTCGGTATTGATCGAGATCGATACCGTTATGAATAACGTGCAAGCGCGCTGGATCGACCTCGAATAATCGCTCGATGTCACCCTTGGTCTCGCCTGAAACCGCGATGACCGCGTCCGCCATCTCCAGCGCGGTTTTCTCAATCCAAAGCGAGAAATCGTATCCGCCGCCGAGCTGTTCTCGCTTCCATGGTCGCAAGGGTTCCAGCGAATGGACCGTGATGACGAGCGGAACTCCATAATTCAGTTTCGCAAGAATCCCGCCGAAATGGCTGTACCAAGTGTGACAATGGACGAGATCGGCATCGATGTTTGTCGTGTTGAAATCGATACAGCGACGCACCGCGCCGAAAGCCGATTGCAACGGCTTTGGGCAAGTGAAAGCGCTCGGGTCGAGCTCGAAGCCCGTGACCTTGAGATTGCCTTTCTCAAACCGTTGATCCCCGAAGCAACGCACTTCCACCAGCATCGTCTTGGCCAGCTTGTGCGAGAGACCGTCCACGTGCACGCCGGCGCCACCGTAAATGTGCGGCGGATATTCGTTCGTGAGCAGGAGGACTTTCACCCACGTCTTAGTAGTCGCGCACGAGATGTGGAGCAAGAGCTAGGTGGAGCGCGCGCTCCGTCGCGCGTTGCTATTTACGCTGCGGCTTCGCCGCCATTTTTTAACATCGAGCGCGGAGCGCTCGATCCACCTATTTTCCCGCTCGGATGAGCAGCACCGGCACTTCCGCTTTGTGCCGGACCGTGTGAATTGTGCTGCCGAAGAGAAGATCGCCGAGCAGCCGGTGTCCATGCGCTGTCATGGCGATCAAATCGCATTGTCGATCTTCGGCCGCTTTTAAAATTCCCTGCGCGGGATCGCCCAGCGCCAGAAAAGTGTCAACGGTCAAGCCCCCCGCGCGCAGTTTTGCGGCGGAACTTTCCAGGTAAGCGCGGTCTTCTTTCATCTCTTGCGACTCGGCGAGTTTCAGTTGCTCATAATTTCGTGCAGCGAATCCATCCGCCACGTGCACGAGCAACAACTCCGAGCCATGCAACTTGGCCAGCTCGGCGATATGCGGCAAAAGAGTTTCGTCCGCCCGGCTGTTTTCGAGAGCGACAAGAATTTTGTGGTACATAATCAGAACGCGCGTCCGACCCAGGCGCTGATTCCGGCCAAATCCCACAAATATTTTCCGTTGAGCAAAACAATGATCGCGGCGGCCATCCACGCGAGTATTTGCAGCCAGCGCGGCGACACAAACTGACCCATTTTGCGACGATCGCTCGTGAATATGACCAGCGGAATCACCGCGAAGGAGAGCTGGAGACTAAGGATTACTTGACTGAGCAAAAGCAATTTCGCCGTGCCGCTCGTCCCGAAAAGCGCCGCGGTAAAAACGGCGGGCACGATGGCGATGAGCCGAGTGATCAAACGCCGCAGCCACGGACGCAATCGAATGTTAAGAAACCCTTCCATCGCGATCTGACCGGCGAGCGTGCCGGTGAGGGTGGAGTTTTGACCCGAAGCGAGGAGGGCGAAGGCGAAAAGGGCGCTCGCTATTGGCACGCCCATCATGGGCGAAAGCAGTTTGTAGGCGTCCTGAATTTCGGCGACACCGCGCTGCCCGTGCGTATGAAAGGTTGCCGCGGCGACGATGAGAATGGCGGCGTTGATAAACAACGCGAACATGAGCGCCACACTGGAATCGATCGTCGCAAATTTGATCGCCTCACCTTTGCCAGCCGACGTTTGCTCGTAATTGCGCGTCTGCACCACAGAGGAATGAAGATAAAGATTATGCGGCATAACGGTCGCGCCGAGAATTCCGATAGCGATGTAAAGCATGTCCCGGTTCCGCACGATCTCGGCGCTGGGAAGAAAGCCGCCCAAGACAGCGTGCAGTTCCGGTTTCGAGAAAATAATCTCGAAAAGAAAACAACCGCCGATCGTCAGGATCAGGGCAACAACCAGCGCCTCGATGTAACGGAAGCCTTTGTTTTGCAAATAGAGCACGGCCAAAACATCCAGCGCCGTGATGCAAACACCGATGATGAGCGGAATTTTAAAAAGCAGATTCAAGGCAATAGCCGAACCGATCACTTCGGCCAGATCACAGGCGCAAATGGCCAGTTCGCAAAGAACCCAAAGCGCCAGTGAAATCGGCCGCGAGTAATGATCGCGGCACGCTTGCGCAAGATCCCTCTGGGTGGCAATGCCCAGCCGCGCGCAAAGCGCTTGCAGCAGGATGGCCATCAAGTTCGAGAGCAGAATGATGCTGAGCAGCGTGTAACCGAAACCCGAGCCGCCCGCCAAGTCGGTCGCCCAGTTCCCCGGATCCATGTAGCCGACTGCGACGAGATAGCCGGGACCTGAAAACGCGAGAAGCTTGCGCCAAAAGCCCGCGCCCGGCGCGATCAAAATCGTGCGGTGCGATTCGGGCAAGCTCGGCGCCGTGCGCTCCAGCCGCCAACCGTTGCCGCGGGAAATTTCCTCGTGCATCAAATTAAAGCCCTGAAAATTCGCTCAAATAGTACTGCGAAAGTTATTGTCGATATTCTACTCGGCGCAAATAACATCGACAATTAAGCCCGGACGGCAACGAATCGTCAGCGTGATCGGCCGGCAACAGACACTGCAATCTTCGATGAGCGATTGCTCCGGCTGTGAAGTGTCCACTTCCAACGGAAAACTTTCACCGCAATGCGGACACGTAATCTCGGTCTCAACGATTGACTCCATTTGCGAGAAATTTCCGCTGTAGAGGCAGGCGTGTCGCCTGCAAATTAAGCTCGAGAAGCCGACACGGCTGCCACAACAGAATCAGCGCGCAACGTCCCGTTTTATCGCGGGCGCCGTGGCTGCCGGCTCGCTCAGTTTTTGAAAATGCAATTGCCGAACGCGGCGCGCGTCCGTTTGCGAAACCGTGACGATGTAATTGTCGATCTTGACTTGCTCGCCCTGCTTTGGCAGATGGCCAAGCAAATGCGTGACGTAACCGCCGATCGTGCTCACGTCCGCGCTTTCCAATTCCAAACCGGCTGCATCGCGTAATTCGTAGAGTCCAAGCGCGCCGTCCACCGTGAATTCGTTCGCGCTGATCTTCCGGAACTCCTCCTTGTCCGTGTCAAACTCGTCCTGAATATCGCCCACCAGCTCCTCGAGCACATTTTCCAGCGTCACCATGCCGACCGTGCCGCCGTATTCATCCACCACTATGGCGAGGTGCGCGTGCTTGCTCAAAAATAACGTCAGCAATTTCTCCAGCGACATCATTTCCGGCACCGGAATCAACTCGCGCTTGATCCGGAGCAGATCGGGATGCGGATCGCGCATCATCGGCACGAGCTCTTTGATGTGAATGAGACCGAGCGTGTTATCGAGATGCCCGCGCACGAGCGGGAAACGCGTGTGCCTGGAAGCGAGCGCTTTCTTTACGTTCTCCTCGAAGCTCTCCTCGATGTCGAGCGATACCACTTCGCCGCGCGGCGTCATGATATCGCGCACGACGCGGCGGCGCAGATCGAGCACGTTGATGAGAAGTTGCTTTCCCAAGGGGCTCACTTCCTCAGCCTTCGCGCTCTCACTGAGAATCAAGCGCAACTCTTCTTCCGTATGCGCTAATTCCCCTGCGCCGACGGATTGGATGCGCAAAACATATTGGAGAATCCAGTTCGAGGAGACGTTGAGAAACCAAATGGCCGGCTTGAACACCGCGTAGAAGAGCCGTAGCGGCGGGCTGACAAACAGTGTCGTTCCAATCGCCTTCTGGATAGCGAGAATTTTGGGCGCCTGTTCTCCGAGCACAATGTGAAGTGCTGTGATTAACGAAAACGCGAGCGCAAATGAAACCGATGTTACCACGGCTCCAGATTCAACTCCGGCTAGCGCAAAGACCGGCTGAAGCATGCGCGCCAGAAAAGGTTCCCCCACCCAGCCCAATCCGAGACTTGCAAGTGTAATGCCAAGCTGGCAGGCCGAGAGGTAGGCATTGAGATTCTCAATGACGTGTCGGCCGGCGGCGGCGCGCTTGTTGCCTTCCGCGGTTAAGGTATCCAGTTGGCTACGCCGAACTTTGACCAGTGCGAATTCAGCCGCGACGAAGAAGCCGTTTAGCAACACCAGTGCCGCCACGACCGCTAATTTTCCGAGCAGCATTATCGGCGGGTCCCAGTGCCGCGCGATCGCGTCCGCGATCGGCGCCATGCCGAAGAAAACAGATAACGAAAAATTCATTTCACGGATGCGCGTTCCGCATCCGACGATCGACCTCCAGTCAACTCTACCAGCTCGATTTCGTCACGCCAGGAATGAGACCGGCGGAAGCAAGTTCACGAAAAGTGAGACGCGAAACCTTGAAGCGGCGAATGAAAGCGCGGCGGCGGCCCGTCACCTCGCAACGATTTACCACCCGCGTCGGGCTGGCATCGCGCGGCAGTTGCGCGAGACCGGCATAATCTTTCTTCGCTTTCAACTCCGCCCGCACCGCTGCGTATTTCTTTACCGTCGCGCGCTTGCGTTTGTTACGATTGATCCAGGAGGTCTTGGCCATAAAGAAGTGCGAAATTTAAGTAAAGATGTCCGATTTGCAAATTCCATTATTGGTAGGGGAAGCCGCGCTAAGCCGTGACTTTGCATTGAAGTGGTTCCATCTTCAGTTCGACGGAGTCTCCCCCGACCCATCACGCCAGATCGATGTTCAACGTTGAGCGTTGAACGTCGGACATTTGACCAAATGATCGCTCTTCACTGCACGCAGTTTCCATCTTCGAAGGACGAACTCGAGCAGGCGATCGATCGAGCGCTGCGGCGCTTTGCACAAAAGTCGGACCCGCTTGTCGATGTACGCTCGCGCGTGTTTCCCTATCTCGACGAGATCGCGATCAACTTCGACGGTGCGCAGTTTGATTCATGTCCACCAGCGCCGCCAGCTGTCGTCGGCGAAACCAAGCTCGCCTGTGAAGCGGCCATCGTGACACTGAGTGCACGGAATGTTTCCGTGCGCGGCGTGCCTGTGGACTTGCGCATGGAAGCGCGCGATGTCGTTTTTCATCAGGGCCACGACGGAAACAGCGAGGTCGTCTTGATCGCCCACAAAGTGCGCGACGGGCAAATTGTGGTTTCCGCCGCGCAACCGGATCTTGAAAATGCAATTGCCGAGATCGGCGGCCGTGAAGCCCGCTCGCACGGAATCGTAATCGAGCAGGTGCGCCTCACGATGCGCGCGTGCGGCCCGCGCTCCATCGCCGCCAATATTGGGATACGAGCGCGAAAATTTCTTTTGCGCGCTAAGATCGACATCTCCGTCCAGCTTGATATCGACGGCGATTTCGTGGCGAAAATTTCGCAGCTCAAATGCAAAAGCCACGGCACAATCGGCTCTCTCGCGTGCAGCGCTCTGGAACCCTATTTGCGCCAACTGGAGGGCCGCACTTTGTCTCTCAAGTCGCTGCTGCCCGGCGAAATTCAATTGCGCGATATCCGCATCGCCGTCGCCGACACCGTCGAGTTCACCGTCGATTTCGGAACCTCTCAATCGTGATCATTGAATGGTTGGAATAGACTGCAAGATGCAGTCTATTTCTTGTTAGATCTATGCGCATCTTGATGACACTTCTGCTTTTTGGCGCGGTCTTCGGCGTCGTGTCAGCGATTACCGGCATTCAGTCCGTGCATGGCGACTCGCGCACTGGCACGGTCATCACGTATTGGCACGGCTATGGCCGGCTTCTCGCGCTCGGGTACGCTGCTGTGCTTGCGCTGGCATTCTACGGCATTTATCGGCGGTATCCTGTCGTTTGGAAGCTCGGCTTCGCAGTG
>Ga0184605_10000284_pt1 | contig 14877 bp, 11 predicted proteins | sample PLM0_30_coex_FD_132995 | JGI IMG/M metagenome (GOLD analysis project Ga0184605, IMG submission 132995) | Groundwater sediment microbial communities from an aquifer in East River, Colorado, USA - PLM0_30_coex | ecosystem: Environmental > Terrestrial > Soil > Riparian zone | place: USA: East... | reverse complement strand
TTCGCCGGATCCAACGCGCGCTTCAGATAGTTGTTTAGCGGATCGCCATCAAGCAGCGTGGCGGCGTTGACGAGAATCAAACCTTCATATTTATCGACGACGTAGAGATAAGCATAGGAAGCATGAATCGGTTGCTCTTCATTCAGCAGTTCGCGGCGCGACTCGCCTCTTAAAGCCGCAGCGTTCGCGGGATCGATCATCGTGCCGTCGGCTTTCAAACGCCAGCGCGCTGGATCGACTGCCAGCGTGGTGGGCGCCGCTACCGCGGTCGCGTATTTAGTCTTCACCCAAAACTTCTGACCAAACCGAGAAACGGGGGCGGTGGTTATCCGTTCCGAAAATCCTTTCTGATCGATCTGCGCCACGTCATAAACGCGGAGACCACCTTCGCCGGCGGCAACATAGGCATACTCGCCCCGCAACTGCACCTGCAAAACTCGCGGGTTACCCACGTGCTCGTAAGCTGTCTTCAATTCACTGCCGCTCGTTACAAACTTCGCGTAGTCGTCCGGGTACGCGATCTTTTGCAACGTGCTGCCAAACACCGCCTGCGGTTCTGATTGTTCGGTTGCCACCACAACTTCCAACGCATCATCGGCCGCAACGTAAACGTAGCGGCCCATGAAATTCACAAAATTCGTTCCCTGCAAAAGCAACTGCGCCAGCCAGGCATTGTTGTCATTATCTGCCGAAACATGACAGTCCGTACATTGCTTCGTTTCTCTGGCGCGCACTGTATGCGGCACATGCGTGTTGAAAGTTTGGCCGGCGAAGCCTTCCGCCGAAGTTGTTTGTTGCTGCGAATAAATCCATTCGCGATTCTGATTTTGCGAGCTCACGAGAATCGCAGACGACGAGCGCACCGGCGCGACGCGATTACCGGTAACAGTGCCGTCGCGACCCAACATAAAAATGTCGTCGCGTAAGACCTGGAAGTTGTATTGTGTGAAGTTGCGCGAGTCGCCGCCTTCATTGTGACGATTTGGCATCTTGCGATTTGCCTGCATCGACAAGTGACACCCAAAGCAACTGGTGACCCAGGACGAATGACAGGCCACGCAGGTCATGTCACTGTCGCGGTGGGCCAACTCGTTATCATTTTTGGGAACGTCGCCCCACGTCACATTGTCTTTACGCACGGTTTTGGCATAACGCGATTTTGGGCTGTAGTCACGAGTGCCTGGCGTGACGGTGTCAATCGTTTGCGCCACTCGCCACCAGCGACCGGGAACGACCATCGAGTTTTGAATAATGTCGCCGGCTTTAAGATCCAGGTCCTTTCCGTTCTCCCGTTTCTTTTTGCGGTCACGCGTGATGCGCTGAATTAGCGGAACCTTCGCCCCTGTTTCGTCGCGCACGCGAATGCGTGTCAGATCCTGGCCCATCAGCGGTTGATTCTGCGCCTTGCGCCGTTCGGCAGCTTGTCCAGTTGCGGTCGCAGCGGCAGGTCCGGACGTAAACAGCGATGCGCGCGCGCGAATTGAGCCATGACAGTCTTCACAGCTAATTTCAATCGCCGCGCGCGGCTCGTTGTAGAGATTACCATCGCCGTGCGCGTCTTGCCGGAAATGGCAATCGACGCAATGCATTCCCTTATCCAGATGAATATCGTTTAAATGGACCGCTTTTTTGAACTTGTCGGGATCATCAGGCGATATCACCTGCTCTCTGTCATCCAGCAGGTTGCCCTTGCGATCACGTTTGAAAACTTTGCGAAACAGCCAGCCGTGTCCATGGAAGTCGCCAAACTGAGTGTTCTTTAGCTGCGAATTGAATTCGGCTGTTCCAGTGCCTGCCAAAAACTCAAGCTGCGACCACATGCCGCGCATGCTCGCAGCCTCAGGATTTCGGTTGAGTTTCTCCTGTTCTTCGCTCTGCGACGGATTTTGTTGCTGCTTCGGATACATCTTGTCGCCGTCGCTCTCGTTGTCCCACCAGGTCATCCCGAGATAAGTGGCAACCATGTTTGTGCCCGGGTGCATGTGACAGACCATGCATTGCGAGGTGGGAATCTGGCTGGTGAACTGATGTTTAATCGGATGGCCCGAATCGCTTTTCGAAATGTTCGCATCAGCTGTTTTTGACTGGCCGAGGTTTCCAGCGGAGTTATAGAACGCCGAATGCGATGGGTCGCGATCGTTCGCGTAGATGACGTGACAAGCGGTACAGCCTGACGAGCGATAGTCGCCGGGATGATCGTTGGTGCCCAGAAAATTTAGCGTTGGATCAAGCAAACGGGTTTTCTGCAGGCCAAGAAAAACGGGATCGGTGCGCTGCGCCGAACCAAAACCGCGCGCACTCAGTCCCTTGTCAGGCTTGCCGGGATCTTCATCCCTATCCGGTAGGCCAACTTCCAAACGTCGTTTGCCGCCACGTTCAAAAACGCGCAGCACGTTGCCGGGCTGCGAAATCTCCCAGCGAGGTATGGGATCAAGAAATGTCAGCAGGCCCTTGGTGCGCTGATCTTCCGCCGTGGGCTGCGGGTTTTGAATTAGAGTTTGCGACGCGCCTGTTTCGCTGTAACTCTCGCCGAATCGCGCGTCTTTTTGCGGGAAGCTGCCATTGTTGTAGAGGGCCGCGCCCCACAGCATCGCGCCGTGCGTCATCATGCTGCGCGCAACGTTCCTCGACTCGACATCATGACAGGCCCCGCCGCCACATGTTTTCGCAGCTACGCGCAAATCGCCGGGATTGATGAAGCGAACAAACTCCCAGCTCTCGCGCGCCAACAGCGTATTCGTGTGTTCAGGATTTGCGCCGGTGTATTTGCCTTCGCGTTTCCACTCATTAGGGAACCGAGCGCGCACGTGTGCTTCGTTTTTGACTCGTTCAATCTCTTTAGGATCCTCGCTGGTTTTTTTAGGCACGGGGTTACCACCATGGCAAGTTGTGCAGGTCAGTCCAACGGCATCTTTTCCGTCTTTGAGCTTGTCGAGTGTCTCGGTGGTACCGTACTTATGCATCGGCTCGATCTGACCATGACAAGAGACGCAGCCTTCGAGCGTTGGGGTTGAGGCCGGCTGACCCTGGTTTAATATTTCAAATCGGGAAACGCGTGAATGGAATGTAGCTGGCTTATCGATTGAGCGCGCAGTTGACTTTCCGCCCACGAATGATATGCCTGAAATAAGCGCAATGCTGAGGGCGATCAAAATGAGGGCTGGTCTGATTTCACTCACAGTTCAAATCATTAGAAGTTAGAAGTCACCACAGAGACACAAAGAACACTAAGGACGCACAAAGAGTCAATTATCGTAGCCCAGAATTTTCCTTCGAATGCCATCCTTCAAAACAACAACATTGAAGTTCATCAGTAACCCCAACCTATAACCACCAATTTTAAGGTACGTCAACAATTGTGCCTCGTGTATGGGTGCCAGCGCTTCAACCGATTTGACCTCCACCACGATCTGACGGGCCACCACGACGTCCATTCGATAGCCGCAATCCAATCGAAGGCCTTTGTAATTCAACGGCAGTGGCCATTCTTTTCGAAAAGGTATGTGACGAATGAACAACTCTCTATACAGGCATTTACGATACGAAGATTCCAGCAGGCCCGGGCCTAGCATGCAGTGGACTTCGAGCGCCGCCCCGATTACTTCGTAACTGAGTTTATTCAAAGCCTCATTCATGCTCTTCTCTGTGCGTCCTTTGTGTTCTCTGTGTCTCTGTGGTGCACACGGTATAGACCGTGGCACTTGTAATCCAAACAGCGATTCAACATGATCAGTCACAGGCATTGCATTTGTCATCGGTTTGGGATTCTGGGTGATGATCATTCCGATGCAAAAATCCTTTTAGAAACTGATGCGCTTTCAAAACACGAACTTCAATTGCGTGAACAACGAATACAGCGGCTTGCTCGGATTGATTACATCAGGCTGGCAAAAATCGCCGACGTTCGGCGGACAATTGCGCGCGCGGTCAGTAAAGATATCGCGAAAGCCGCGCCCGGTTTGTAACGTGGAGGCACCAAACGTAATCGTGACGTTATTAATCAAAAATGGGCGATAGGCCACGCCTAGACTGTAATCCCAACCTATGTCGTGCCGAATATGATTTTGAAACAGCACGTACTCGAGCGGCTCGGTGCGATGAAAACGCAGGTAGTTAACATTAAAAACTGTCTTGATGCGCTGCGTCAGTTCCACATCGACGCCGGCGTTGTAAATATAAATTCCCGGATTGACAAAGTTTGCGTGGCCCTGCGTTTTGCTGCTGCGCAAGCTCGGCAGAATGCTATTTGATTGGACCAGGCCAACGCCCGTTTGCGTCAACCGAATACCGTTGCGATTCCAATATGAAAACTGCCCGCCCACGAAATTTGGATCGTCAAAGATCGCGTCAAACCCGGTCGCCTTATCGTCCGTTGGATTCGAATCGCCCTGCGCCCAGAAAAACGAGCCCTTGAATCTCAGAAAATCTTTATCTACCGACGCCTCCAACGCCGCCATGTTGGAACGAACGTCTACTCGTTTGCCGGCAATCGGATTGCGATCGTCGTGGCCAAACGCATAGTAATAGGAATGCGTCAGATTCAATCGTCCAATGTGCCCGTCGCCATTAAACCCGAGGTACGCCACCTTGATCGCATGGGGTCGCACGTCACCTATTAGCGCCGGCCGGACTAAAAATCCATTGCGGTCATACTCGATGCTGCGACGATCGTCGTTGAAATGAAAACTGCCTTCGATGGTATAGCCCTTGCGAATGAAGTCCTGCCGAAAAATGTTGGCGATGTAAACATTTTGGTGGCGCGTGTCAAACCGATTCAAGCCGCTGTTAGTGTCCTTCTCAAGCATTGAGAAGTAGGCAGCGTTGTATTGAATGCGATTGTTGTCAGCCGAGCCAAAAAAGCGCAGCCCCAGGTTGTTGTCTGAAAAAATGAAACCGCGAAAGTCGGAAACAAAAGGCTGAATACCCGCACGCACAGAAACGAAATCGTAGTTTGAACTCAAATCCGCAAGCTTTACTTCGACGAAGGCTTCTTCAAGTGAAATGTGACTATCGGTGCGGTTGGTGCCGCGGCGCACATCGATGTTGACGACACCATTTTCCCGCGCGTTCAGATAGTTTGGAACGCTGAAGGTCGGCGAGATCTTGATAGCCCAGTCGCGCGGTTTGAACGTCGAGTCGCCATGGAACAATTCAAAACTGAACTGTACTGTCTCGCTGGCGGCAAATTGTTCCGGTTGCCCAAAAAATTCCGCGCTGACAGGTTCATCGCTGCTGACGTCTGAAGGTGTCGGCGCGCGACGCTGCTCTACGGTAGTAGTGCTCACGGCGGAAAGAATCATGAACAATTTGTTGCCATGAATAGGATAATCACCTTTTAAGACGCTCTGGTTGTAAGGATCCCACCACCTTCCGCGCTTAAAAGGAATGTCGCGGCCGCGCGCTGCTCGGTCTCCATAACGATCGTATTCGGGAAAACCAATACGCCAGCGATCGCGCGCTTCGCGTCGCTCCCGATTAATCTGCGGTTCTGAAGGAACGGTTTCGGAGCCTGCATGGCCAGTAGGTTTGTCGCCGGGTTCGCGGGGAATTTCTCTTATTGCAACCTGATCCAGCGGAATGTCAATGACTGTTTCCTGACCGGCTGCGACGATTACATTCTCAAGCGCATCGCCGCGCGCAATGGTAAAGTCACCATAGTTCTTGTCTTTATCAAACTTCGCTGCATGCGGTGCGCCAACTCGCAAGCGATAAGCGCCGGGCGACAATGAAAAGGAGTAACTTCCATCGACTCCGCTGCGCATGCGCTTCCATTTGCCCGTCACCTGATTTGTAACGATTATCGAGACACCGGCGATTGGCGCACCGGAAGCGCCGCGCACAGTTCCACGCAACCGGCCCGAGCTCTGTGCAAATCCCGAAATAGCGATTGACGGCGTCAGCAAAGCTGCAAACGCGAGCACAACCAGGCGTGAACTCCGAGAATTTGTCATGCGCTAGCTCATGAGAGAAGTGTTTGCCTTGTAGCATACGAGTGACAGTCAAGCAACGAAAATCTGCGGTACGATGAATCTACTGAGCGCTAAGACTTTGTGATACATTGTGCGCCGGTTCTGCAAAAAAGCGTGGGCAAAATTCCGCGATGGTTTCAGGTTCACATACCCGCATAATACGGGCCCTGTTAATCGTGTGCCTGCTTTTGACGTTTGCATCGCCGCTGCGATCGAAGAAAGTTTCAGCTCAGTCCGCCGCGCTCGTCCTCATTAGTCAGGAAACCTCAACGCGCGCCATTGCATTTGACTCAGCAACAAGACAACACGAACCGTTCGCCACCAGCGCGCCGGTAAAGTTTGGTTCGGATGATCAAACGCGCGTCATGCTGTTTGCGATGAATTTGAACTTGCAACCTGGCGATAGTGTTGCGGACGTCAACGTAGCGGCTGAAGATGCGGCCCACAATTCTTACCTTTTGCCGGTTGAATTCATTGGCAGCGTGCCCGACCAGCCATGGGCCACATCGATCGTGGTGCGGTTGAGCGATGCCTTGAAAGATGTCGGCGACGTGTTAATCGGTATTAACTACCGCGGCGTGACAAGCAATCGTGTGCGCCTTGCCATTGGTCATATTGGTGGTGGTCCACCCGATGACGTCGGCGCGCAGCCGACCCCAGGTTCAGCGTCTCCCCGGCCATTACCCGCACCAAATGCAACCGCCGGCAACTTAGGTTCCAGTGAAGTGCAAACGATCATCAGCCAGGCAGTGTCGGCCGCGTTAGCGTTGAATCGCAATGTAACCATCGCCGTCACCGACCGCGAGGGTAATGTGCTGGGCGTGTTTGTGATGACCGGCGCACCTGCTACGACTACGATTCGCAGCGTTGGATTGGCAGGGGGCGGACTCGAGAGCACGGTCGTGCCGGCAACAATCGCAGCCATTTCCAAAGCCGGGACCGGCTCGCTGTTCAGTACCAGCGGAAACGCGTTCACCACTCGAACCGCTGGTTTCATTATCCAGGAACACTTTCCCCCGGGAATTGATTTTCGTTCCGGTGGTCCACTTTACGGTGTGCAATTTTCATCGCTTCCCTGTTCTGACATCAAGAAGCCGGCGTTGCCGCTGGGACTCTCGGGTGATCCGGGGGGCCTGCCCATTTACAGAGATGGAATGGCGGTCGGTGGTGTCGGCATTGAGGGCGACGGCGTATACACAGTTGATCGCGACCCCAGCGATTTCGATCAGCCTTTCGAAGAATTGATCGCGGCTTCGGCTGTTCGCGGATTTGAGCCACCGGTACTGATTCGTGCCGATAATATTTTGGTTGATGGAATTCGTCTGCCGTATACCAACGTCATCAACCCGCTCGCACCGGCAACCCTTGCCTTCGGCAGTCTTCCCGGGGTCGTTCCAGCCGCTTTCCCGATTCGCGGCGCGCAAGTATCGGCGTTTGTTCCTGCCGTCGTTGGTGGCATCAGCGGTGAAGTCGACACGCGCTTTTTTCCATTCGTGTCTGGCTTAGTTCCAGTTGCTGGCTTAACTGCCAGCGATGTGCAAACCGTCATCGAGCATGCAGCGCAACAGGCCAATATCACGCGCGCTGCGATTCGTCAGCCGCTTGGCAGCAACGCGCGCGTGACGATAGCAGTGGTGGACGCTTCGGGAAACCTGCTGGGCGTATTTCGTCAACAGGACGCGCCGGTATTCGGATTTGATGTAGCAGTGCAAAAAGCGCGCACCGCCGCTTTCTATTCAAGCGCAAACGCGGGGACACTGCTACGTTCGGCGGGCTTTGGCAGCTATGTTGACCGTGCACTTGCGGACGGCTTAAAGCTGGATGGCTCGGTTGCTTTCACCGATCGCGCCGCCGGCTTTCTGCATCGACCTTTCTTTCCGGATGGCATTAACAACACGGCCGCTGGTCCATTCAGCACTTCGATTGGAGAATGGAGTCCCTTTAATGACGGCCTGCAACTGGACTTAATCAAGACGAATTTGCTGGCCGCAATCGGTGGCGCGGCCGTGCCCTGCACGACGATTTCGAATCTTCCAAACGGCATTCAGATATTTCCCGGCAGCGTTCCGCTCTATAAAAACGGCGTGCTGGTCGGTGCGATCGGTATCAGCGGCGACGGCGTGGATCAGGACGACTTGATCAGCGCTGGCGGCGGCAATGGTTACGCTCCGCCAGTGGCAATTCGCTCCGATCAAATTTTCGTTCGCGGCGTGCGCTTGCCGTTTCTAAAGTTTCCCCGCAGTCCGAATCTATAAGTGAACAGAGTTAGCAAATATCTTAAGCCTTCAACCGGGCCGCGACAGCGCCAAGCCTTCGCGCGCAATCCGACTATCATTTTCATTCTCCTTACTCTTACGGTCTGGTGTGTCGGTCAGACTTCCAGCGCAATTCCCCAGGAGGCTCGCGGAGTTTTGAAACTGCGCGTGAAAGTAAAAGTCGGTGAGGCAACCAAGGGACTATCGCGGAAGCGATTCTTTCTAATCAAAGGTTCGCTCGAAGAAAATAAAGCGTTGACTGATGCGATAGAGCGTCAGCCGCTAACCACGCGTGATTGTTATTACACCCGCGCCGGCGCCAGCCCGGAGCTGATTAATTGGCTAAAGGACAACGACTGCGAATCAGTTTACTGCCGTGAGTTGGATTCGGAGGACGTCGAAGGCCCGCACGCAGTTCCTGAGTTTGTCACTGCGCTGACGGTTGGCGAAGAGGCTTTTGGAAGTCGCCAGCTTGCCCGCAAATGGTTAACTGTCAACCTGCCCGAAAAATTGCGCGATGGATTTTACCGTGAACGACAGAATGAAATCGCGGCAATCATCAAACTGGCAGAGGCCACGTCAAACGCGAAAGTTCTTTCAGTCATGACCGATCGTAATGGCACCGCTTACTTCACGGATCTCGAAGCTGGTAGCTATACACTTTCGAATATCGTCGAAACTGAAATTGGGCCAAGCGTTTCTCTTTGGAACTGCGACGTGCTGATGAAAGCCGACGATCTCGCAGCGGAAAAGGTCTATACAATCTCAAATCGCAAAGACAAGAACATCAAATGTGTGGCACTGGAGAAACCGCTGCCCGCGTGTATGCCTTGACTGCGCTTCGCGCATAACAAATGACTGCTGCCCGCTCTTCTATCTTCGTAATTTTTGCGGCACTAATTTTGTGCGCAGGTATCTGCATGCGGGGACCGAGCGCGGCCGCTCAGCGGCGAAAGCCTCAGCGTCCGACAACTCCGCGGCGCACGGCGACTGCAACTGACTATTCACATTTTTCGCATGCGACAAAAAAGCACCAGGCAGCCTGTAACACGTGCCACAAGGTCCCCACCGACAATTGGAAGAAAGTTCGAGAGCATCCCGACGTCGCCGACTTTCCCGATCATGCTGCCTGCGTCAGTTGTCATCGCGCGCAGTTTTTTAAAGGCGCCAAGCCTGCCATCTGTTCGGATTGTCACACCAAAGTCTCGCCGCGTGACGAAGCGCGTTTTGCTTTTCGCAATCCAGCCGTCAAGCGCCAGTTCTTAATTGAGTTTCCGCACGATAAGCATCAGGACGTAATTGCGAGACTCTTCTACCAATTAAGCATCGAAACGCAACCACAATTCCTACGCGCGGGTTTTAGCACGTCTGTGCCTTTTGCCGACGAGAAAACCAGACACTTCAACAACTGCGAAATTTGCCATCAACCACGTGCTGCCGTCCTGGTGCCACCGCAATCAGGTTTACCCTATGCTTTCGTACCGGCCGCCGATACATTCAAGCTGGCGCCGCTCAGTCACGCATCTTGTTTCAACTGTCATTGGAAGTCGCAGCAACCGGTAAGTGAAAATTGCACCGGCTGTCATAAGCTCGCCTCTCAACCTTACGTTTGGATGGATGCTCCACAGAGAATTTCGTTGAAGTTTCGCCACGGCCGCGAACAGCATGTCGCCGAGTGCACCACCTGTCATATTAACATTACAAAGTCAGCAACATTGCGCGGATTGAAGCCCGACGTCCCGATCACAGCGTGTAGCGAATGTCACAACAAGGCCCCGTCGCATCTGGAGATCCCCAGCGAACTAGTAGCAATCGATAAAAATCGTGATTTCGTTTGCACTTATTGCCACACTTCTGAGGTTGGGCGACGAGATCCGCCGGCGACTCACTATTTGATTACAGGACTGCCGCCGAAGAAGCGCAAGGATGTGAAATGAGCCTGTCATTCTTCAAGCTTCGGGTAAGAGGTCCCGCTGTCGCGTGGGTGCTTTCTCTCTGCAGTTCATGTGTCCTCTGTGTCTCTGTGGTGGTCAGTAGATCGCATAACGCGCTCACGGCAGGGACACAGAGGACACAGAGTTTGCACAGAGAGTTACTGATGATGGCACAAACGCCCGATCTCGATTATTCAACTTTCAAGCACAACAGCCAAAAGCACGCCTCGCTGTCCTGCAATGCCTGTCACCAACGCAGCGATAATTCCGCGGTGCCCCACTTTCCCGGTCACAAGGCCTGCACCGGCTGCCATGTAGGACAGTTTGTTACGCCGGCCGTCCCGATGTGCGTTATTTGTCATACTGAAGTCAGTAGCTCGAATCCGCCGCTGAAGAGTTTTCCCTCAAAGTTTAACGAGAGCTTCAATGTCAAATTCGATCATGCTCAACACAACACCGGCAACGCCCGGCCGCAAAGCGGGTGTGCGGCGTGTCACAGCAGATTGGGCGGACGCGCCGCTGCGGCCCTTTCCATTCCGGCAAGTCTGACGGCTCACAATCAGTGTTACCCGTGCCACACGCCCAGCAGTAAATCTTCAAGTGGACGCGAAATCGCGTCGTGTGGTGTTTGTCATGACGAGAAAGCATTTTCGCGGACCGGAGCAAACGCCCGCTCGTTTCGTTTTGCCTTTAGTCACGCCAAGCATGGACCGGGGCAACGGCTCGGCTGCACCGACTGCCATAATTTAACCGCGGGAGCGCCGCAGTCACGTCAGGTTAGTTCACCCGCTCCGGCTGAACACTTTCCCACGTCGCGCGGCATGGCCTGTCTCACCTGTCACACCGGAAAGCGCTCGTTTGGCGGCGATCTCGCATTTAAGGACTGCAAGCGCTGCCACACCGCGGCGACATTTCGCATGCCGATGTAAGCCTCTTCCCCACCCTAACTCTTGGCTTTTCCAATCGCATGTTGTAGATAGGTGCTTACAACAAATGAATCGTTCGGATTTCCAGCAGCTAAGTGAGCTAAGACTGAAAGAGGCGCAGGCCTTACTAGGAGATCAATATTTCGACGGAGCGTATTATCTTCTTGGATACGCTTTGGAATTCGCCTTTAAGGCGTGCATTGCGAAACAAACAAAAGAGCATGATTTTCCGCCCGACCGCAAAGCAGTTGAGGCGATTTACAAACACCGCCCCTCTGAACTTCTAAAGCTTCAAATCTGGAACAGGAGCACGACAAGGCAAAGCAGGCAAGCGCAACATTTGCGGACAACTGGAAGACAGTCGAACTTTGGTCGGAACAATCTAGATACCAAACTGGTAAATCCGAGAATGAAGTGGCAGACTTCCTATCAGCGATGGTGGCCGATGAAGGAGTACTAACATGGCTGAAGAAGTTTTGGTAAAAGAGTCCATTTCGACGGAAATGATCGCTGCCGGAGAGCGCTTAGCACGCCATCTTAATGACAGTGAACTTCCGATCGATGCCCTGTTGTGGTTTTACTCGCCAGAGGAGAATAGTTGGCGTTTCGTAGTCGGCAGCCCGGAAGTACGGAATCGTGGGCCCAAAAGTGTCTATCAGGAGATACGTCAAATAGTTTCCAAACTTCCAACTGAAGAACGAACAATACCCTTGGACAAGATATTTGTGATTGATTCACACGAGCCTCTCATTAAGTTATTACGTAGCGCCATTGTGACCGGTGATGGCATCGCAGGAATACGCTTTTCGAGGAATGTGATCAATGGTGTTCTGATCGAAGATGCGTATATTTATAAGCTCAAAGGCGTCTAGTAATGACAGGTGCAGATCAGTCTCACAAGAGAGAAATTTGACACATCCTCGCACCGTATTTAAGATGACGTTGCTGATTCCCTCCCCAATTTTTCGACGTTCCTTAAATATTTGTCAGAGGTAAGCGGATGAGAAAATTATTGCTTCTGATCGCGGCGCTGAGTTGTGCGGCAGTAATTACCGTAGCTAGTGGCGCAAACTTTTCCTTACAGGAAATTCCCAAAGAGAGCAAGACACAACCGAAGGAAGTGGTGCTGGATAAGGACAGCCAGTCAGACAAATACGGCGACGTTGCTTTCAATCATGAGAATCACGCCACGAAAATGTACAGCATCGATGGCAAGAGTTTGCTGTCGTGCGTCGAGTGCCATCACACTGATCAGCCAGCCACCGCGCTTAAAGCCCCTTTGAAGACTTCCGAGCGCGCAGTAGCCTTAACGGCCGCGTTGCTTCAGGCAGCCGACTCGAAACCAGTGAAGACCTGTCGCGCTTGCCACCTGCAAGCCGGAGACGACAGCGCCACGATTCCAACCGTGACTTACCCGGACAAGCCGTCGCCAGTGAAGCTTACAAATGAAGTTGCTTATCACACCAATTGCAATATCTGCCACGACAAGGCGATTGCGGCCCGACCTGCGTTAAAGGGAAAGGTTCCCGGTTCGAATGATTGCCTGCCTTGCCACAAACCAGTTAGTTAGAAATTATTTGCAGCGGGATTTGCGCGGACTCATAGAATCTAACAATTAAAAGCATAGCGAGTGATTTTCCACTCTGGATTCCCGTTTGTCCGCGTAAATCCGCGGCGGATATCGTTCGCCGTCTAATCCATCTTTGTCTGTGGCTGGCTCTGCACAAAAGTACCTAAAGCGTTTGGAACGCAGGGGCAGCGGCGATTAGGTTGCGGCTTGCCGCAATCAGCGTCGCTCAGGTTCTCAACAATTAAGTGCTTTCTGTGGAAAGCCTCCGTGGCTAGCGTTTTTTCGTTCACTACATAAGGGCCAGCAGTGACGCTCCCCATTCACGTTTATCCTTCACGTGCTGTACGTGGCAAGAAATGCAATTTGGTTTGTCGGGAGCAATGACGATTCGATTCGTGCCCGGCTCAGTGCTGCCATTGTGACATTTGCCACAAGTGGCACGAGGAGTTTCGCGATCGATGGGATTGAATCTCTTGTGGCAACTTGAACAGGACAACTCTCCTTCAGCATTGCCAATCATCCCGGGCACCACACGCACGCGTTGCACATGGAGCGAGTGAAATTGTTTGCTGTGCCAGGCTTCGTCTGTGTCCGTCGGCAGACGCGTGATGGCGATTTTTTTCAGTGACCACTCATCCGTATCCAGCCCCTTCCAAATCCAATGTCCATCTTTAGCGGGATAACCAAAGGTTCCGCCGTGAGGCGTCGAAACCTTCTGACCGTTGTAAACCTTCTGGTTCGCATCGTTATGACAATCGCCACAGCCGGCCAGGGCGGCTTCGGACGCTCTAAAACTCGCACCGCGATGTTCGGCATGGCAGGCAACGCAGCCGATGCCAGCAGCAGCGTGCGGAGGAATAACCGTCGGGACAAAAGCCTCCGCGGTATGGCATGACGAGCAGTTCTTTTCCATATTGCCGGTGAGGGAGTGGCAACTCGTGCACGAGTTTCCATTCGCACGCGCAGCTACCGGCGGAAATAGATCGAGTTTAGTTTTTGTGTGCGCATACGAAACGGGAGCCGGCGAGTACGCACTCGCATACCAGTAAGCGGCAGCGATAGAGATCAATCCAATCGCGATCGCCCCCCACGAAAATATAGACACGGGCCAGCGTGAAACGAGATCGCTGGTTGGCCGCCAATTGAACTGCGTCTTGCCCGCGCGACGCTGGCTTTTCGGAAAGAGCGGTGACGGCCTTACCATTTTGCCTGCTTCGCGGATGCGCTTGTCCCAAAAAATGTCCAGCGCCTTATCGCCAGGCAACGGCGCAGCCCTCGGCTTCGCTGGGGCCTTCTTGCCCTCCGCCGGCAAATTCAGCGGGAGAAGTTTTTCCGTTCCCAAATCCGGACTACTGGAATCCAGCGGCGCGGCAACCCGTCCGATTTGCAGCGAAACTTTAATTACGAGCGCTTCATCGGCCTCATCAATTTCCAGAATAAACGGTCCAACCTCCAGAATGTCGCCCCCAGCCAGCGCTTCGTTTGCTTCGACCGCCTTTCCGTTAAGCGCGACAGGATTCGATGGGCGCAACCCAAACAGGTAATAGTTTCCGTCTATGAATTTGATTCCGGCCTGAACGCGCGACACGGCCGGATGATTAAGCAACAATTCGCAATCGCCCAGGCGACCAATCAACAAGCCGTCGCTAATAAGAGTCAGCGGATCCTGGACCAGGTCCTCGCGAATGATTATGAATTTGTGTTCGCCTGGCATTATGCGAATAAGGTAATCCTTAACAACTCAACCAAGTGCACCTTGACTCACCTCACGGCGAAATAAACCACCTGAATTACATGAACGACCATTAGCGCCAGCATAATTGAAGTTGAGATCACATGTGGCGCAATCCAGATTCTCATCGCCCGGTGCAGGTAAATCAAAGCATCGACGCGCCGTAAGCTGACTGCGGTTTCCAACGCCTTTAGCAGCAACGTACGCTCCTCGGGTGTTGCCAAACGCGTCAGTCGATCCTTAAACGGCTCGCGAGCCTCAGCCAACATTGTCGTCAAAGGTGCGCGCCTGGTAATTTGGCGCAGCAGATATGGAACGGTTAGAAATTCCTTGACTACACGTTCCTCGATTTCTTCACGCAGCCAGCCTTCGCTTTGTGCGGTGACTTGCTTTAGTTCTTTTTGTAGTTCCTCGCGTCGGCCGATCAGATCTTCGATCAACAAGGGCTCGCCTTCGATGCTGGTAAGAATTCGCGGCGCAATGATATACGA